>Ga0184615_10000070_pt1 | contig 62531 bp, 54 predicted proteins | sample PLM4_65_coex_FD_133134 | JGI IMG/M metagenome (GOLD analysis project Ga0184615, IMG submission 133134) | Groundwater sediment microbial communities from an aquifer in East River, Colorado, USA - PLM4_65_coex | ecosystem: Environmental > Terrestrial > Soil > Riparian zone | place: USA: East...
AGACGACCAGCACCGTTGCCAAAACACCAAGCCCCGGTATTTTGATATGCAACACTCCAGCCAACCATGGCTGGGCAATGGCATCCAGAGCTTTAAATAACCAGACCAGAAGAACAAAAGAAATATAGAGTGGCAACAGTGCGATCAGACCCGTGAGCATGGTGTTCCTTAATTTTCTCATCATCGTTGCGCTCCTTGCGTTTGAATCTCTTTACTCTATGTCCTACTGTATGTCCTACTGTACGTCGCGAAAAATGGGAGAACACCGTAAAAATCTGCCTTTGGCGACCTTCTAATCATCTCAGAAACAACTAATTCTAAATTTCAAGGTTATTTCAGTGAGCACAGCACGTCCGGCCCCGGATGGCTTCCCACCCTCCAAGCCCGAGTAAAAGTATGGCTGAGAGGTACGCGCAAATCTCAGTCTGACGAGTCTCTGCTTCGAGAGCCCCACTCTCCAGACTGATTGCCACCTTCCACTTTAGGTGGGCGAGCCGTGGCATCACGATCAGGGACAGTGCAGCTAATACGATGCCAATGATGCTGTGTTGTGGAGGAATCCGGTTGACAAGATCATGGATCGATTCATAGAGAATATAGCAGGCTAGCATGAGGAAGCATACACCGATAAGTCGAAGGGTATGTTGTTCGGTTCGCTCTCTTGATTCCTCATCACGATCACGCCCTAATCTCCACAGGGCGGCTAAGCTACTTGCAACCTCAATAGCGGAATCGAAGCCAAAGCCGATGAGGGCAATGCTGCCTGCTAAAAATCCAGCCACAAGCGCAATCACGAACTCGGCAGAGTTCCAAGCGATGGTCAGATATTGGAGTCTTCGGCCTCTCTGAACAGAATGGGTCCGATTCTGACCAGGCGAGAGGATCGAGATGCCTTCAGCTTTTATGGTCATAACCTTTTGTTTTTGACCCCTCTCAAACCCGTTCGGGATCTCCACAAAAAACCGCGGTCGTCCAGGCCGGATGAAGAAAGGTTTTTGATACTTCCTGGCCGCTGTTACTGCACAGGCGGTGACCACGGAGAGAACGGCCCGGAGTATAAGCCTTAACGCTCAGCGTGGATGGAAACCAACCCTAAGGCCTCCAGGAACACGGTGAGGGTAGGTCCAGAATCTTAACGCGCGGCCGCCATCACCGGCCATAAAGGGCTGTGAACGTGGCTTTTCCCAAACTATTCTGGTTCAGATAGAAGCCAACCATCGCCCCGCTGGCCTCGGCTTTGAGCGGGAGTTGATCCACTTTCAAGGCGTGCACGGTAAAGATGTACCGATGCGGCTTGTCACCCGCCGGTGGACAAGGACCGCCGTAACCCGGCTGGCCGAAGTCGGTCATGCTTTGGATGCTACCTGGTGGCGGCAATGCGTCGCCTGACCTTCCGACGTTGGCGGGGAGCTTGTGCACCGAGGCGGGAATGTTGAAGATGACCCAGTGCCACCAGCCGCTCCCGGTCGGGGCATCCGGATCATACACCGTCACTGCAAAACTCTTGGTGTCTTTGGGCGCATTCTCCCAATTGAGTTCCGGGGAGACATTGGCTCCGGTACACCCGAAGCCGTTGAAGACCTGCTCATTCCCGATGGTGCCTTTATCTTTCAGGACCGGGCTGGAGAGATGAAACTCCGCCGCAACGCTCGGAACGGCCCACAGGACCATGACCAGTGCTAGCCAGATGCGAGTCATGTGCTTCTCCTTATTCTTAAAGAAGTGAACCCGTCAGACATCCTTGTTTGACTGTCGAAGATACGCGAACCAGCCATGGACTGACCTTTACGCGACATGGTGGGAAAGAGGCGATTACCCTAGCACAGCCAGGAACATGGTTCAAGCGCGCGCCGAGTTAGCCGGGCTCTTCGCCTTGCGTCTTGGCGTCGATTCTTCTCGATATTGACAGTCGCTCCCTGCGGGTGCTACAGGCTCAGTATGTCGAGCGACCCGGATCTTGTGAATCGCGAACCGTCCCCGGCCTTTCGCCGCGGCGAAATCTTTTGGCACCGTGGGCACCTCGAAGCAGCGCGGCGGTGTTTTGAGGAGGCGCTGACTCAGGAGCGGCAGCGGGCTGAGCCGGGGCGGGTGATGTCGGTGTTGTTGAGTTTGGGCAGCGTGCATGCTGCGCTGGAAGATCGAGATGCGGCGCGCGGCTGTTTTCAAGAGATTCTGGCGCTTCAGCAGGAGGAGCCGGATGCGAAGGTCGCAGGGCAGGCGCTGGTGAACCTTGGCAACCTCACGCGCGAAGCGGGTGAGCGCGAGCGGGCGCGGGCGTATTATCTTGAAGCGCTCGATCTCTTAAAGCCGCTGGATGATACCCGGTCGCTCGGCATTCTGTATTGCAATGTCGGGCTGTTGGATTTGGACGCAGGGCAGCTCGATGAAGCGGTCACGGCGCTCAAGACCGCGATCGACTTCCACAAACAATCGGGGTTCGAGGAAGGCTTGGCCGGCACGTGGGGCCAGCTCGGGCGGACGTTTATGAAAGCGGGCAAGCTGGCCAAGGCTGAGACGTGTTTTAACTTCTCATCCAGCCACTTCATCAGCCTGGGCGACCCCGCAGGCGAGGCCGAGGCCTTGCGGGGTTTGGCGGACATCTATGAGGCGCGCGGCGACCGAGAGTTGGTGCATCGCTGCACCGAGCGGATCGCCGCGATCCAGAGCCGGTACGGGATACCGCCGCCGGATCGCTACGGCGCCGGGCGTTGATTGCTACTCAGGGTATCGGAATCGGGACGATAGTGACGGCCGGCGCGCCTTAGGCGCTAGATGCCGACACGGAGGATGCGACCGCCCGTTTCAACCGGGATGCCGCGGGGGCCGGAGGTCAGGTCTTCGTCTCGAGGTAGGTCTCCACCTCTGTCACGGGATGGGTCCCCGCCCCGTCTCCGTCCCCATCGGTGGGTGCGCGACGGCGGCGTGCCAGAAGCGTGTACGAGGTCGGGATGACAAACAGCGTGAGCAACGTGCCTAGCAGCAGGCCGCCCACGATGACCCAGCCGATCTGCTGGCGGCTCTCAGCCCCGGCGCCGTGCGCCAAGGCCAGCGGGAGCGAGCCCAGGATCATGGCGAGTGTGGTCATGAGGATGGGGCGGAGCCGTAACGACGCGGCCTCGATCACCGCCTCCCGAACCGCGCGACCCCGTTCCTGCAATTGATTGGCAAACTCCACGATCAGGATGCCGTTCTTCGCGATCAAGCCCACCAGCATGACCATGCCGATCTGGCTGTAGACGTTGAGCGTGTTGCCGGTCAATTTCAGCGAGAGCAGGGCGCCGGTGATGGCCAGCGGGACCGAGAGCATGATGATGAACGGGTCGATGAAGCTCTCGAACTGCGCGGCCAGCACCAGGTAGAGAAACACCAGCGCCAAGGCGAACGCCACGTACATGCTCGCTCCCGATTCTTTGAATTCGCGCGACTGGCCGTCGAGCGCGGTCTGCGTCCCGGCCGGCAGCACCTCTTTGGCGGCCTGGTCCATGAACGCGAGCGCATCGCCCAGCGCCACGCCGGGCGCCAGATTGGCCGAGATGGTGGCGGACCGGAGGCGGTTGAAGTGGTTGAGCTCCTTGGGCGCCACGGTCTCCTTGATCTGGACCAAATTGGAAAGCTGCACCAATTGGCCGTTCGTGCCTCGCACGTAGATCGCGCTCAGGTCGTTCGGCGTCGTGCGGTCCTTGTCCGCGACTTTGACGATCACGTCGTACTGCTCGCCCTCCCGCTTAAAGCGCGTGACCTGCCGGCCGCCCAGGAGTGTTTCGAGTGTGCGGCCGACGGTTTCGACCTCGACGCCGACGTCGGAGGTTTTTTCGCGGTCCAGGTTGATGGCAAATTGCGGCTTATTGAGCTTGAGATCCGAGTCCATGTTGACGAGGCCTGGAAACGTGCTGGCCTTGGCCATCAACTGGTCGACCATGGTCTGGAGCTCGGGGTAGGTGTTGGCCTGCACCACGAACATGACCGGCGGGTTGCGGAAGCTTTGGCCGAGCGAGGGCGGGTTGATGGCAAAGGCCAGCACGCCGGGCAGCCCGCCGAACATTTTCGGCATCAACTCCGCCACGATCGCCTGCTGCTTGCGCTCCCGCTCCGACCAGGGTTTCAGCATGACGAACGAGAATGCGGAGGTAACCGGGTTGGGCCGTTCCAGGCCTGGCGCCACAACCATGAAGTAGGTTTTGATCTCCGGCACCTGCTTGTAGAGCTCTTCCACGCGGCGCGCGTACCCGTCGGTATAGGCCATGGTCGCGCCTTCCGGCGCCAGCATGACGCCGATGATGATGCCGCGATCTTCCAAAGGCGAGAGCTCGACTTTCAGGGTCATAAAGAGGAACACAATGGACCCGGCGGCGACCACGCCCATCGAGACAATGAATCCGCGATGGCTCAGCGATCGCGTCAGCAGCGCCCGATACCCGGTGTTGATCCGTTCGATCCCCGCCCCGATCAGCCGGTAGAGGCGGCCGTGCTGGCGTTCGTGGCGCAGCAGTTTCGAACACATCATGGGGGTCAGGGTCAGGGCCACGAAGCCCGAGACGAGCACCGCGGCGGAGACCGTGAGCGCGAATTCCCGGAAGAGCCGGCCGGTCGTGCCGGTCATGAACGCCACGGGCACGAACACCGCGGCCACCGTGATGGTCATGGCCAACACCGCGAACGCGATTTCTTTGCTGCCCTCCAGCGCGGCCTGACCCGGCGGCATGCCGCGCTCGATGCGGCGGTAAATGTTCTCGAGCATGACGATGGCGTCGTCCACCACGAGCCCGATCGCCAGCACCAAGGCCAACAGCGTGAGCACGTTGACGGTAAAACCCAGGGCGTAGACGAAGATGAAGGCGCCGACCAGGGAGACCGGGATCGTGACAAACGGGATCAAGGTGGCGCGGCCCGAGCGCAGGAAGTAGAAGATGACCAAAACCACCAGGATCAGGGCTTCGGCCAGGGTCTCGAACACCGACTTGATCGACTCGTCGATGAAGATCGAGCTGTCGAACCCGATCTGCAGCCTCATGCCGGCGGGCAGGCCGCCGACCAGCTTGGGCAACTCCGCTTTGACGGCCTTGGCCACGGCCAGCGTGTTGGCGTTGGACTGCTTGACCACGCCAACGCCCACCGCGGGGTTGCCGTTGACGCGCACCGCGTTGCGGTCGTCGGCCGCGCCGAGTTCGGCGGAGCCCAGGTCGCGCAGCCGCACTGGGTACTTGTTCACGTTGCGGATGATCAGACGATTGAACTCCTCCGGCGTGCGCAGGTCGGTCTGGGTCAGCACCGTGAACTCGCGCTGTCGGCTTTCGATGCGACCCGACGGCACTTCGACGTTTTGCCGGCGCAAGGCGTCTTCCACGTCCTGCGGGGTCAGGCCATACGCGGCCAGCCGTTCCCGGTCCAGCCAAAGCCGCATCGCGTAGCGGCGCTCGCCCCCGATCATCACGCTGGCGACGCCCGGCAGCGTCTGCAGGCGGTCCTTGACCACGCGGTCCGCGTAATCGGTAATCTCCAGCGGCGTGTGGCGATCGCTGGAGAACGCGAGCCAGATGATGGGGAAGGCGTCCGCCTCGATCTTGGCGATGACCGGCTCGTCCGTCTCGTCGGGTAGTCGTCCGCGGACGCGGGCGACACGGTCCCGCACGTCGTTGGCCGCCGCGTCGATGTCCCGCTCCAGCGTGAACTCCACCGTAACCTGGCTGACTTCCTCGCGGCTGACGGACTTGATAGTCTTAATGCCTTCGATCCCGGCCAGCGAGTCTTCCAGGGGCTGGGTGATTTGGCTCTCGACGACTTCGGCGCTGGCGCCGGTATAGACGGTGCGGACCGACACGATCGGCGCATCGATGTTGGGATATTCCCGGACGGCCAGGCGGGTGTAGGAGATGACGCCGACGAGGATCAGCATCAAGCTCATAACGGTCGCGAGGACCGGACGGCGAATGGAGAGTTCGGGGAGAAACACGCTAGCCTTTGACTGGCGGCGGTCCGCCGGATCCTTGGTTGATGACGGTCACGGGAGCCCCATCCCGAATCTTCATCTGGCCCCCGGTCACCACGACGTCTCCGGAGCCCAGCCCCGAGACGACCTCGGCCTCGCCGGCCTTGCGCTGGCCGATGACGATCTTGACCATCGAGGCCTTGCCCTCGACCACTCGGAACACGAACGCATCGTCGCCCACCGGCACGACCGCCTGCTCGGGAATCATGATCGCGTTCGGCCGCTCGGCCACGACGACAGCCACGCGCGCGAACATGCCGGGCAGCAAGATCCCTTGCGGATTGGCGATGCGCGCGCGCACCATGACGGTCCGCGTGGCCTCATCGAGGCGCGGATTGATCGCCTCAATGGTCCCCGGAAACACGCGGCCCGGAAACGCGTCGACCCGGATCGTCACCGGTTGGCGAACCGCCACCGTCCCCAGCCTGGCTTCCGGCACGCGGAAATCGACCTTGACGGTGGAGACATCCTCCAGGTTCACCAATGCCTGGCCCGGCTGCACGTATTCGCCGGGGCTGACTTGGCGCAGGCCCAGCTTCCCGCCGAAGGGCGCACGGATGGTCACCTTGCTCAATCGTTCCCGCGCAACCGCCAGACTGGCCTCCGCTTCCTTGAGTTTGGTACTCAGCTCGTCGAACGCCTGCGGACTGATCAACTTCTCGTCCCGGAGCGGTTTGGCCCGCTCCACGTTGGCCCGCGCCAGGTCCACGGTCGCCTCGTACTGCGCCACCTGCGGGGCCAGTTCGGTCGCGTCGAGCCGCACGAGGACGTCGCCAGCTTTTACGGTCCGCCCCTCGGTGAGTTCAATGGCGGCGATGCGCTGCGCAATCTCGGCGCGGACCACGACCGACTCGTTCGCCTGGAGCGACCCCACGGCGGTGAGCTCGTCCGTCACGGTCCCCACGCGCACCGGAGCCACCTCCACCGGCATTCCGCGCATCTCGCCGCCTTGGGGAGGCTTGGGCCCACCCTCTCCGCGAGGGCCGGACACGCCCCACGCCACGACGCCCGCCACGGTGACAGCGGCGACCGCCCACACCCATCCGCTACGCGATGTCATCACTCTCTCCCATCACCAGGTCGAACGGGCTATGAGCCCGCCGGTGTGTCCTTCAAGGCCTCGGCCAAGAACACCCCGGCGCTGCGTTGCAGATCCAAAATCGCCAAGTGCCGATCGTAGGTCGCCGCGATCACGTCGCGCTCGGCCTCGATCAGCGTTTGGTTCGCGTCGAGCACGTCCAAATTCGTCGCGAGCCCGAACGTGAATTGCTTCGACACCATTTCATAATTTTTCTGCGCGAAGCGGACCTGGTCCCGGCGCGAGTCCAGCGCGTGGGTGACGGCTTCGAGGGTCAGACCCGCGCGGGTCACGTCCAGATCGATTTGTTTGCTCAGCCTCGCGGTCTCCAGCCGCCCTTGTTCGACCCGGGATCGGGCCTGCCTCCACTCCGCGACACGGAGGCCGCCTTCGAAGATCGGGAACTCGACCTTGCCGCCCACGGACCAGTTCTGCTCGATAAAGAAGCTCGACTGCGGATCCTGCCGCCGACTGGAAACACTGCCTTCGAGCTTGACGCTGGGCAGAAAATTCCCCCGGGCGAACGCGACGCGTTCCTCCGCGATGCGCTCCTGGAGCCGGCTTCGCTGGGCCTCCTCGCGGTTGGTCTGGGCGGCCTCGCGCAATTGCGCCATCGGCTCTTCCGGAACGTGGGGCACCGGGGGCTCGACGATCTCCACGTCGCCGGTCAACCCGGTCAGCAGCTCCAGTTCCCGCTTGGCGACCGCGACGTCCCTCTCCCGGGCCACCAGCTCGGCGTTCGCGCCCGCCAGTTCCGCGTCCGCCCGCAACAGAATGGACTCGGTCACCTCACCGACTTTGTAGCGCAGCTCCGACAGGCGCCGGTGCTCTTTGAGCCGCTCGACGTTGCGCGCCTGAATCTCGGCGGTCTTCTGCGCCCGCAACCCGGTGTAAAAGACCTCCGCGACGCGCAACAGCAGCTTTTCCCGCGCCAGACGGACGTCCTTTTCGGCCGCCACGGTCTCCTGTTGGGCGATACGGCGACCGGCGCTGTTCTTGCCCCCGGCGTAGAGCGATTGCTCGACACGCGCCTCCCCCCCATAACTCTCTTTCGATTGGAGGATCGTCGTGGTCCCCCCCAAATCCCTGGTCTTCTCGGGGTACCGCGTGTAGTCTCCGCTCAGCGTGAGCTGCGGAAACACCGTCGAGATCGCGCGGCGCTCCTGCTGTTCGGATTGGCGCACGGCTTCGACGCTGATCTGGAGCTCTTCGCTGTGCTCGATCGCCCGGCTGTAGAGCTGGCTGAGTGTAAACTCTTCAGCGCGCGCCGTCCCCATTCCCAGCATCACGACCATCATCGGCACGAACAGTCTCTGCTTCATCAGGCCACCTTTCCGTCTCCGACCCGTGCACCCGTTTGCCGCAACACGCCGCCGAGAAAGACGTCTCGGATCACCTCGGCCTTGCCCGCCAACGACTCGTCGCCCGCGCTCACGATCCAGCGGTGGATGACCGCGTTCATCATCCCGTCGAAGAGGTGCGCCATCTCGCGGGCATCCATTTTCTTCAAGACCCGGCTCCGGATCCCCGCGGACAGGGTCGAGGTGATCAGCGCCAAGTAGTCCTCGCGCCGCGCCGAGATTTTTTCCCCCAAGGCCCCCTTCACGGAACACTCGCTGCCGCCCCATTCGGTGACATAGATCCGGAAAAAGCTTCGGTGCTTCTCGAAGAAGCGGACCTTGGTGGCGATCAGCGCGTCCACCTTCTCCAGCACCCCCTTCGCGGCGTTCACCTCGCCCTGCACGAGCGCGAGGTACTCCTCGAACTTCTCTTCCATCAGCGCGACGTAGATCGCGTCCTTGGAGGGGAATAACTGATAGAGCGAGCCCACCGCGAACTCGGAGTCGTGGGCGACCTCGGCCATGCTGGTCTTGAAGAACCCCTTCTGCGAAAACAGCCGCTCCGCCACCACCAACACTTCCTGGCGGCGTTGTATCAGCTCGCGTTCTTTACGATTGGGACGTCCCATCGCGCCTCGGATTTGGAATGAGTGTTCTGTATATCGAAGCAAGATTCTCTAGAATGAACGTGCGTTCAAAATACCGGAGTCCCGAGGGCTTTGTCAAGAGGTAGGGATGGCCCAAACCGCCTTGACGGCGGAGGGTTTCCTGCTAGGGTTACCCGACGGCTTGGGCGGGAATGGTCGGGCTGGCCCCCCGCCCAGCCGGAGAGGCAACGTCCTACAGGCCTAAAAGCTCCTTAGCTTTCAACGGCCTGTGAACAAAGGAGGTCACTATGTTGGAACGAATTTTGACCATGGTTCCCGAGCAGTGGAGATCCGTTGTGGAGATACTGCTCGCCCCGATCGCCTGGATTCCTCCGATGCAGGAGGTGGTCGTGGTGTTCTTTCAGTACTCCGACTCCGGGTGGATCGCGGCGGGGAAGTTCCTCTTTCTGTTGTTCCCGATCCTGCTCTGGGTCGGCGCGGTCTGGTTGACCCAGCTCGCGATCTACACCCTGCCCTTTCGCTCGCATCGGGTGAACTTTATCTCCACGCTGCTTCTGGCGTGGTGGGACGGCGCGCGGGTGGTGTGGATGTACTGGGTCGGCCTGGTGCGGGTTATCGCGGTGGCGATCGGCTGGCTGTTCACCCTCACCCGGCTCGCCGTCAAACTGATCATGGAGGCGGGCCGGCAGTTGGTGCTGCTGCCCTTCACCATGACCGGGAAGATGACCACGAGCTATTTCCGCCCTGGTGTGCCGTGGATCGCGTTTCTGATGCTCTTGTTCTGGTGCCTCCTGGAAACCACCATCTTCACGTACACGCTGTTTCCGACCATTTCGGAGGTGTTGGCCGACTTGGTGGGGGTGGAAGCGCCCGCGTATACCGGGGTGATGCTGTCGCTCTTCCTGTTCTTCCTCATCATGGGAAGCTTCGCCTGCATTCAGGCGCTGATCGACGCGATCAAGGCGCGCGAGATCAAGTTCCTGGTGCAGATGATCGTGGTCGAGCTCTTCGTGATGTTCTTCGAAGTGATGTTCTTGTACCGCGAACTGGTGGATGCGATCACGCCGTGGATCGCCCAGCAGACCGGCGACCAATTCCGCATGGGGGTGGTGTTCACGCTCTCGCTGGCGACCTTCGCCTGGGCGGGCGTCCGCGGAATGACGTGGTTCCTGTTCGGGCAGTTCGGTACTCCGCCGCTGCTCGCGTTCATCTCTCGTCGGCCGATGGTCGAACCGGAGTTGGCGGCCGTTGCGGTGGCGGCCGAAGAGCCGGCCTGGTGGCGCGCGCCGATCGAGGACGGCAAGCGGGAGATCGGCTGGCTCCACGAGAAAAGCGACGAGCTCTTGGGCTATCTCGCGCTGCCGGCGCTGCACGTGCTCGCGGCGGCGGTGAACTTCGGATTGATCCTGGTGGCATCGCGGCCGGTGTTCAGCCTACCGTTCAAGAACCTCCAAGAAGTGATGGAGACGCGGCAGATCCTCGCCGCCATGCACCTGCAACCCAAGAAGGTGGGGTCATGACCAGGCGGCGCGCCGAAAGGGCGCCGTTCCACACGATCCGCAATCGGGTGTTCGCCGCGACCACGCTCGCCGGTGCGGTGTTGTTGGCCCTAGCGGTCACGGCGTGCAACCCCCAATCCGGGGAGTCCAAGCCGCGGCTCACGCTGTTTGTCGGCGTGGATTCCAGCGGCTCATTTCGGACGTCGGGTTATTACGAGAACGCGCTTTCGTTTCTGGCCCATTACATTTACGGCCACTTGAACCAGCTCGGCGGGCTGGCGGAACCCCGCGAGCTCTTCGTGGGGTCGGTCGGCGGAAAGAACCTCGACGAACCCAAGACGTTTCATCCCATTCACGACTTCGCGGGCAAGAGCGTGGAGCAGATCGAAGCGAATCTCCTGGAGTGGTTTCCCCCCACCGACACGCTGACCGATTTTAATTCCTTTTTCCAGCAGGTCGCGCGCATCGCGAGGGAGCGCAACCTGACGTTGGCGCCGATCACGTTGATGGTGATCAGCGACGGCGTCCCGGACGTGGGTGCGATGGCGTCGTCGGCAGGGCCCGACAATCGGTACCAGACAATCGATCTCAGCAGCCTCGAATACCTTTCGAAGAACGTCACGCTGCGCCTCGCGTACATCAACCCCAAGGTCGGCGAGAACTGGCGCAAGCACGTGCCTCGTCAGCGGGTGCGGATGTGGACGGTCGACGCGGAGGTGATGAAGGGCTGGACCCAGCAGATGCAGCCCGGGGTCCAGATCGAGCAGCAAGAACACTTGTGGAAGTGGGTGCGGGACAACGTGGACTATCGCGTCCGCTCCACGGCGACCTGACGAACACGACACGAGCTGGCCGGCGCGGGGCCATGGATGGCGCGCGCCGGCCGCCTTGCTTTAGCCCACAGACCTCCCGCGCTTCATCCTGACGACGATCTTGATCGGCGTGCCGGCGAAGCCGAACTGCTTGCGGAGCGCGTTCTCCAGGTAGCGGTGGTAATTGGCGGGCAGGCCCGACGCGTCGTTGCTGAACGCGACGAACGTCGGCGGCTTGATGGCCGCCTGGGTGATGTAGTAGAGGCGCACGGTGTGGCCCTTGGACAGCGGCGGCGGGTGGTCGCGCATGACCTTTTCGAAAAAACGATTGAGATCCCCCGTCGTCACGCGCTTGCTGTACGCGGCCATCACGGCGTCGATGGCGGAAAAGATCTTGCCCACCCCCGTGCCCTTGAGCGCCGAGATGAAGAGCGCCGGCGCGTGCGCCAGAAAAACGAACCGGTGCTGGACCTCGGCCAGAAACTCTTCCTTGGCCTCGTCTCCGCGCGGTTTGAGATCCCACTTGTTGATGAGCAAAATACACGCCTTGCCCGCGGCCAGCGCCTCGCCAGCGATCTTGGTCTCCTGCTCGACCACGCCCTCGCTCGCGTCGATCAGCACCAGCGCGAGGTCGGCGCGCGCCAAGGCGTCTTGCGCGCGCGCGACGCTGAAGTGCTCGACTCCCCGCCCGACCTTGCCGCGACGCCGGATCCCGGCGGTGTCGATGAACCGGTAGGTCTTTGCCCCGCGCTCGACCACCGTGTCGATCGTGTCGCGCGTCGTCCCGGGGACCTCGCTGGTCACGAGCCGCTCCTCCCCCAGGATCGTGTTGATCAGCGTGGATTTGCCCGCGTTGGGCCGGCCGAGGACGATGACGCGCGGGAGTTGGTCGGGGGGCGGTTCCTCAAGCGCCGCGGTCCGCTTCGGGATCGCCGCCTCCAAGAGGTCGTCGAGCCCGTAGCCGTGTTCCGCGGAGAGGGGAAAGAGCCGTTCGACACCCAATTGGTAAAAATCGTAGAGCTTCTCGTCGTGCTTGGGTCCGTCGATCTTGTTGACGGCGTACCAGACCGGCTTGGTGACTTTCCGCAGGCGTTCGGCGATTTCGAGGTCGACCCCGGTCAGGCCTTCGCGGGCGTCCATCATATAGATCAGCACGTCCGCCTCTTCGATCGCGAAATCGGTTTGGCGCTGGACCTGAGCCAAGAGCTGCTCCCCTCCGCCCGTCCCCTCCCGGCCTGAAAAGGCCGGGGTGACCGGCACGTGGTCGGGGACGATCCCGCCGGTGTCAATCAGCGTGAAGCGCGTCCCGCAGTACTCTACCGCGTGGTAGTTGCGATCGCGCGTCACGCCCGGTTCGTCTTGCACGATCGCGAGGCGATGGCCGACCAGGCGATTAAACAGCGTCGACTTACCGACGTTGGGGCGGCCGATCACCGCGATGAATGGACGCGGTAACCCTGGGCTGCCGATAAGGGGCGGCTGCTGCGTTGTCGCTTCGGTCATGCGTTGCTTCGCCACGCAAAGAGCGCGTTCTCACGTACGACACAGTACGCTCCGGGCGCTGACAAAGGGCGCGTAACTCGCGCCCGTCTAATATTCACACGGGCCGACTTTGTCGGCCCTGTGCCGCCTTGCATCCGCCTCTTTCTTGGCAGCCAGGGCGTACTGACCTGATTCTGGAAAAAAAGCTCTGAAACCATGATTGACCTCGTTACAGCGTGGGATCCGTAGGAATAGGGTACACGTCAGCACCCATCACCTCGGTCGTTCGATACGGGCGTTTCTGGACGAGGTAGCCGTACCATTGCCAGGCTGACTCGGCGAGGATGATCACCGCGAGCAGCGCCACCGACGCAACCAGCGCGGCGTCGAGCCTGAAATTGAATGCATCTCTGGCGACGGTTGCCGCGGCGGCCTTGGCGGAGAAGAGACCGTAGAGTTGCCATGACGCGGTGAACGTGATCGTGCCGACAAAAACCATCGGCACCGCCGTCACCCAAAGATATCGTGCCTTGCCCATCTTGATCAAGAGCGTCGTGCCCACGCAGAGCGCGAGCGTGCCCAGCAATTGGTTGGCCGCGCCGAACATCGGCCAGATCGTCGAGATGCTGCCGTTCGCGATGAGGTAGCCCCACGCCGCGACGACCGCCCCGCTCGCGAGCACGACACCGGGCGTCCAGTTCAGGTCTCCGAAGCGCCGATACGCCGAGCCGCCCATCTCCTGAACCAGGTACCGCGCCACGCGCGTCCCCGCGTCGATCGTGGTCAGGATGAACAGCGCCTCGAATAAGAGCGCGAACTGATACCAGTACGCGATCAACCCCCGCAGGCCGGGCACCGACGCGAAGATCGTCGCCATGCCGACGGCCAACGAGACCGCGCCACCGGGACGCCCCTGGACGTTCGTCTCGACCATCGCGGACAACTCGCCCACCTCGACCGGCGGAAATCCCATGGCGGTCAACTGCGCGGCCGGGAGCGTGGTGTTGATCGCGAAGTAGTCGCCGGGCAAGAGGATCGACGCCGCGATCAGCGCCATCACGCCCACGAAGCTCTCCATCAGCATCGCGCCGTAGCCCACCAACGCGTGGCCCTCGCGCTCCAGCATCTTAGGCGTCGTGCCGGAACAGATCAGCGAATGAAACCCCGAGATCGCCCCGCACGCAATGGTGATGAAGACGAAGGGAAAGAGTGTGCCCGGGATGATCGGCCCGCCCCCGGCGATGAAGGCGGTCGTGGGGGGCATGTGGAGGTCGGGCGCCATCGCCACCACCCCCGTCGCCAGGAGGACGACCACCCCCACCTTCATGAACGACGAAAGATAATCGCGCGGCGCGAGGAGGAGCCAGATCGGCAGGACCGATGCCACGAACCCATAGCCCGCGAGCCCCCAGATCAGGCTCTCGCGCCCGAGATCGAACCACACACCGACCGGCGACGCCGCGACCGGCCGCCCCAAGACCACGGCCGCGAACAGGAGCAGGACACCGATGAGCGAGACCTCGCCCACCCGTCCGGGCCGCCAGCGCTGCAAGTACAGCCCCATGAAGACCGCGATGGGAATCGTCATCACGAGTGTGAATGTGCCCCACGCATTGTGCGCGAGCGCGTTCACCACGGCCAGCCCCAGGCCCGCGAGCGCGACAATGACGATGAACAGCACGGCGATCGTGGTGGCGACCCCGGTGACCACGCCGATCTCGTCGCGCGCGATCTGCGGGAGCGAGCGGCCATTGCGCCGCAACGAGCCGACCAAGATCACAAAATCCTGAACCGCCCCCGCCACCACCGCCCCGATGACCAGCCACAGAAACCCCGGGAGGTATCCGAACTGCGCCGCGAGCACCGGCCCCAAGAGCGGCCCCGCCCCCGCGATCGCCGCGAAGTGATGGCCGAAGAGCACCCAGCGATGCGTGGGGAGGAAGTTCTTCCCGTCGTTGAGGCGATGCGCGGGCGTGACCCGACGGTCGTCGAGGCCCATGACGGTGCGCGCGAGGAATCGGCCGTAGAAGCGAAACGCCAAGACGTAAAAACAGGCGGCCGCGACCACGAGCCAGAGCGCGTTGACCTTCTCCTGGGGCCGCACGATGCCCGTGACGATGGAAAAGGCCACGGCGCAGAGGAGAGCGATCCCGACCCAGACGGCCTGTCTCAACAACGATTTCATATCGGGCTATCGTAGCGGAGCGAGGCTGGGGAAGTCAAAACACGGTGCCGGGATTGAAGTTCCGCGCCAAGAGGCGTACTGTGGGCGCATATCCCATCCAGGAGGGCTCCCGTGCCCACGCTCTGGTTCCCCGGGAATATGGCCATTCAGTTCCTCTTACTCTTCACGCTCATCTTCCTCGGCAACACCTCCTGCTTCGGAAAGGCGTGATCACAAAAAACCGAACTCCTTAACGCGGTACGGGAGACGAAACAGCGCAGGGCTGGGGAGGGGCGGCGAGGGAGCCTGTGATCCTGGGCGGGAGGGTCAAAAGCGGCTGTTGTGGCGGCGGGAATTGGCGTAGGATTCTAGGGCTGTTGGGATCGTACTAACGGGCGGTCAAAAAGAAATCCTAAAGAATCAGTGAAAACCAAAAACAAAAAAAGGCCAAACTGTTGTATAGACGACAGACAAAGAGCATCTAAGAAATTGGCGAAAGGTTTCTTGAAATTCGTTCTAACCCCGTTCCTTTTGATCGCCACAGGGGTATACCATGAAGCCATCACAAGAGGGCTAACAACGATATTCCCTCCCCTTGCCTCGATTTTACCCGGAGCACCGCGGATCGAGGTGGTCGGCTTCCTGCCTGTATTTACTAGCGCGCCAGATACTGGGAAGTACGAAACTAGAAATCGTGGCCCGGAAGACTGCAAATATCCATTATTTTCGTTCCATGGCGTCATCGCGATTTCTAATAAGTCCGACGTCAGGTCGTATTTCAATCAAGTAACGATCGCTGGAGATGTCTCAGATGTTTTCAATATCGAGCGAGAGGGAGAAAGAGGAATAAGAATATCCCCTAAGTACTCACCGCGTCCTTTAACACTTACGCAAATAAGGTCCGGAGACTTTCGTCTTAAGGCATTTTTGTATTTGAACAGTAAGAGCTTACGAGATGATGAAAGACTTATTGACTCATATGATACCAGGTACCTCAAATTGGATTTTTCCGAACCTGCGTCTCTTTGTGATTTGGATATCCGGATGGGAGCCGCTTATACGGCGTTAGCCGACGACACAAACACAACTTCTCTCTACTATATAGACAAACCTCCAGTGTTCGTATTAGGCACCGTCTCCTTAAATCAAGTAGTCGCTTTGGTGCCTTCGTTTGAGGGGCCTGTAACTGTTGATGCATCTATCGGCACATTCCATTTTCCGATCAAAATGGACAAAACTCTAGTTCCTGTAACGCTGACAGAGGACGCCTGGAAGATGGAAGACGGCAGGAAACTGTTCGAACAAAGAGCCCATAAGTTTTAGGAACATGGCATCCACAAACAGTTGTTTTTGACCCACTTGGCTAAATCCAGTGAGGCCCGCGTAGAGGACCGTCTCGTCTATCTTCCGCCGTCGGGGTTTTTGGGCCACGCGAGTCAATTCACTGCGCGACGAACTGCGTAACCCAGCCGACCGCTTGACGCCGACTATGACACGGTCTCTGTCCTCAGGATGTCGCGTGTTGTCGCAGCAATGTTGAGCCACCGCACCCACCGGACGTATGCGTTATTTATGGGTGCCGATCTTCTCTACTCTGGCGGTTGGGGTCTCACTCGGACTGCCTCTGTTCCTATACATGTACATGCGACAAGTTCATGTTGACATAAGCGGTGTATCTGATCGGTTCGTCTGATTATCCGAAGAGATAACGTCCTGCCGACAACTTGGCTATTCAAATCCCCGTTTTCCACCCCTTCGATTGCAGGACAGCTCGGTTAAATGGTTGACCACATTGAAGTTCTTGGTCGTCCACTACCCTTTCAGTCGTATAACACGAATCCGTTCGGCACGTTCCGTGCAATTTGACTGGTCGATCATCCTATGTGCGTCCGGTTGCTGACATCCGCTTGCGGCCGTGGCAGCGTGTCTTCCTCTATCTATTATCTATTTGAGGTTGAGGAAGCGCTGCACAACTATCACCCAGACGTGTGTGTATACATCGTTATGCTCTGTTTGAATTTTTCAAGGCCCCCAGGAGGGACGCAATGAGAAACTCACATGACAAAATTGCTTTGGTCTCGATCTGTTTTCTGGCCGTAATCCTCTTCGTAGGGCTTCAGTCGTGTGGTCGCCCGACCGGCGGCCCGGTGAATGGGAGTCTTTATTTTGAGGAACCAACGGGTGAGACCTTCAAGCAGGGCATGCGCATCTTTCTGCCTGACATCGAGGTCTTTCTGCACAACCCAGCCAGCGGCGTCGACAGTCTGGCCGTCACCACGGATCTTTTCGGGCGGTATCGATTCCCACACCAGGCGCCAGGCGCCTATGAGTTGCACTGGAAGGCGCAGCGCGGTTGGGCGGGGGGCAAGCATCCGGACTCGATCGTCATTGGCAGCGGGCCTCGCTTTCCAGTTCCGGCGCGAATCCAAGCGGCGGACAGCGGCGTCATTTTCGGACGAGTGACGCTGGGCGACGGCAGAACGCCGTGGTCCTACGACGAACTCTTCAAGGTCAACCACACCGCGACGGTAACGATCCTGAACGCCGCGCGCACCGCGACACTCGCCGGGCCGCTGCGCACAAATTCGGAAGGCCTCTACGCGGCGGCGGGTCTTCCCCGGTCGCAACCGACGACGATTCGGGTGCAGAGTCAGGCGGCGATTGTTACGCGGGCGGTGGACGCGACGCGTGTTTCGATGGGCAATCCGGTCAGTCCGACCGACGTGCAATTGGCCAACCAGCCACCGGAGATCGTTTCGGTGATCCCGCAGATGGGAGGCGCGCGCGTCCAGACTGCGGCGCCCGGCAACACCATCGCGCTCGTCGCGGGTACCCGCGACCTCAACGGAGACCCGCTACAGCACGAATGGACCGCTCTGGAGGGAAACGGCACTGTGACTCCGGCGGCCGTGGGTTCGGCAACCTGGAAGCTCCCTAACCTGGCCGGTCGTTACAGCGCCTACCTGCAAGTAGGCGACGGCCGCGGCGGATTTGCCCGGCAACGCATCGACTTCATCACCGCCCGAACCGACACGACCTTCTCGGGTCTTGTCGTGGAAAAAGGTACCGGCGCCCCCGTGAATGGGGCGGACGTCGTGGCTAATGGGCAGACCACCACGACCGACGCCAACGGCTTCTTTAGCGTAAAGACGCCGCTCAAGGATCGCTACGTACTCAACATCGCGCGCGCGGGCTTCGCCCTCTTCTCTCGCGTGGTCGATTCGGGCCTCACCGGCCAGACCTGGCCGCTGGTGAAGGCCCAATCTGAGACCGTCGATCCGAAGGGGCCGATCGACTTGGTCGACAAACGCCCGGAGCTTGACCGGAAGAGGTTGAAGGGCACGCGCATCCACGTTCCGGCGAATGCGCTGGTGGGCCCTACCGGTGCGGCACCGACAGGCATGCTCACGGCGCACCTGGCGACGTTGAACATAGCCGATGGCGAAGCGCCGGGTGACTGGGGCGCGATGCTGGGAGGCAAAGAAACCAACCTGATCTCATACGGCGCCACGTTCGTCGAATTTCGCGACGCGGCGGGAGTCAAGTACAACCTTGCCCCCGGCATGGAGGCCACGGTAGAGATGTTCAAGCCACCAGGCATGCTGGCTGGCGCACCGGCCACCGCCAAATTCTGGTCCTACGACGAAGCGGACGGCTTCTGGAAAGCGTCTGGCGGCGCCAACTTCTCGGCTGGTAGCGGAAGTTTCGACGGACGAGTGAAGCACTTCTCCACGATCAACACCGATGTGGAAAAGGACGACGACGCCTGTTTGAAGGTGCTGATTTATCCGCCGATTCCGACCGGTGTGAAACTGCGCGTCACCGATCCCACTGGCACGGTCTTCACGCAAACGTTCGAGGGCGTCCTCGATGCGGGCATCAATGCCGTCTTCCGCCTGCCCGCGACGACGGACGTGCGGCTGGAACTGTTCGACGCCAACGGTAGCCCTTACACCGGAAATCTGCTCCTCGAGGAAGTGCCGGGAGTTCCGTTGGCCGGCAACATCGTCAATACCGGGCCCCCGATCCCCGGGGGTCAGTCGTCCTTTCCCCCGGAGCCCTACGAGCCCTGCAAGCTGGTGATTTTGCGCGAAGCCAACGAGCCCACGGCGAACGCGTTTCTCGCTTTCAAGGGCGCAGGCGATTTGGCGAACGCCAATGGCTACTACGGCGCGGTCGATCCCAACAATGAGCGCTTAACCCTCGGTACTTGGTGGGACAAGAACGGCTTCACCTTCGACGCCAGCGGCGTGCCGACCAACGCCGTGCGCACGTCCTACCTCAACTTCAACGATCTGGGCTTCGGCCGCGATATGTACTTCCTGCCGCGCGTCGATGGCACCGTCGCAGCATACGTGACAAATTACGGGGATCCCGACCAAAACGATTACAACGCCGACCGCGCGGCCAATCGCAACACTCCTCCTGGGGCGACCGTGGCCATGGAATACGGTCCAGTGGAAGGGCAGGGGGCCACTCGCATCGTCAAGTTCTTCGTCTTCAATGGCGCCGACGGCGCTCGCAACGCGCCGCGCGCGCCCAGCGCCGACCTCGACCTCTTTGGGGAGAAGTTCGTTCCCAACCTCTGCCTCAACTGCCACGGCGGAAACTACTTTCCCGGCAATCCCGCTGCACCGACATTCGCAGAGATAAACATGGGCGCAAGCTTCCGCGAGCTCGATATCGCGACCTACAAGTTTCCCGGCGGGCGGCTCGTGGCGAACAACGCGGAGAAGACAGCCTTCAAACAGCAGAACCTGATCGTGAAGGGTGCCGCTCCCGGAGACACTATTACTATTCAGCCGATTAAGGACCTCATCGCGGGCTGGTATCCCGGCCCCTCGATCGAGCAGGACAACACATTCACGCCGGTCGGCTGGGTGGGCGCGCCGCAGCAGAACCTCTACCACGACGTCGTTAAGCAGAGCTGCCGCACTTGCCACGTCGCGCTCGACGCGAACACCTCCGACGACGGGAGGGGATGGATTTCGTACGGTCAACTGCAGCAGAGTCGGGGTGACAACACGTTCTCCACCCTGAAGGCGTATGCGCTCTGCCACCCTCGCTTCATGCCTCACGCCGTCACGACGTATCGGAACTTCTGGCTCAGCGCCGCGCCCCATCGACCCGCGGTGTTGCGCGATTTCACCAACGGCGCCGGCTGGCCGGCGTTGGGGCCCTGCCCTTGATTGGCGCGACCGGACTCGGGCTACGATCGGTTGCCCGATAACGGGGAGAGCCAAGTAGTTTCGGTGGGCAACGCTTCGCTCTTGCCTATGGCGACCTAGCAACGACATGCAGGCGACCGCCTACGGCGGCGCCTGATGCCCGGCATTCGGTCTCTGGCGGATAGGGGAGAATCGGAGAGGGGTTCACGCTAGCGAATTGTGCTCGCTTTGTGCTCACTTCCACAACTCTCCAGCCTATTCGGGCCTACTCAGGCCAAAGTCGGCTGAACGCGAATCTCTTGGCTGGAGTTGGGTTTAGTGAGGTGGAGTGAGGTGGAGAAGGGGGCGTCTTACCGAGTGAGAGGCCAGCGTCCTAGGCCACTAGACGATGGGACCCAGAATTGCTTAAGGCAAGATTCGTGGTTAGGTTCGACTTGTTGATTCTCTGGGTGTTGTCGTGCTACAGGTCGCGCCCCCGATGGCCGCGTCAGCCCCGCATCGAATACCCTGGAGTATATGGCCACGTCATCGCGCGCGGCCATCAGCGGCGCTAGGGGTTGGCGTTCGTCTCGTGCGCCCCGCGTATCAACGACGAGGAGCGCATCCTGGTCGAGCGGCTCGCATTCGATTTGCGTCCTTTTCGGGGTTTCTTCGTCTCTAAGGGTGAGCGCGTTCAATCCTTGAGCCGCAGGAACCCTTAACGGAGGCCTCACATGACCCAGGGCACACACGATGACATCCGAAAATTGGTCCGGGAGAACTACGGGAAGGTCGCCGAGGCCGGGGGCTCCGGTTGCGGTTGTGCCCCGGCGTGCTGCAGTCCGGACAACGCCGCTCCAGCCAGCGACACATCCATCGCCCTCGGCTACTCGCAGGACGACGCGTCATCCGTGCCCGAGGGGGCGAACATGGGGTTGGGGTGTGGAAATCCGCGGGCCATTGCATCGCTCCAGCCCGGGGAAACCGTGCTTGATTTGGGGAGCGGCGGCGGCTTCGATTGTTTCCTTGCCGCGAGGGCCGTGGGCAAGCAAGGCCGTGTGATCGGCGTGGACATGACGCCGGAGATGGTCGGCAAGGCCCGCCGCAATGCCGAGAAAGCGGGTTTCGGGCACGTCGAGTTCCGCCTGGGCGAGATCGAGCATTTGCCGGTCGCGGACGGGACGGTCGACGTCATTCTCTCAAACTGCGTGATCAACCTCTCCCCTGAAAAAGACCAGGTCTTCCGCGAGGCCTGGCGTGTCCTCAAGCCCGGTGGACGGCTGGCGATCTCGGATATCGTGGCCACCACTCCCCTGCCCGAGGAGGTGACGAACGATCCGGCGCTGTACAGCGGTTGTATGGCCGGGGCATCGGGTATCGACGAGCTTCGTGTCATGCTGGAGCGGGTTGGTTTCCGCGAGATTCGGATCCGGCCAAAGGATGACAGCAAGACGTTCATCCGTGATTGGGCACCGGGGCGTCACGTGGAAGATTATCTGGTGTCGGCGACGATCGAGGCGACAAAGCCTACGGCCTCACACCGGTCCGATCGAACGATAGGCTGAACCAGCAGGCTCGACTCGCGTTGACGCCAGGAAATACGCCGTGCTAGTGTGGGCCCTTGGGTGTTCCCGTGGTCGGCCCCTTTTGCTGAACCACAGTCCCCAAAGAACCCGTCCTTATTTATATTTATTTACGACGACGACCTCCTCTTGTCGGAGGACGAAACCCCCTACCTGATTCGGAGGTGCGCGCTATGGATCCTCTCAAGAAAGTTTCGTCGCTGGGCGCCACGAAGAAGGCCTCTTCGTTGGTCGAGGAGTTTAAGGGCTTCGCGTTTAAGGGCAACGTGGTCGACTTGGCCGTCGGGGTGATCATCGGCGCGGCGTTCGGGAAGATCGTCGACTCGCTCGTCAAGCACATCCTCATGCCGGTGATCAGTCTCCTCGTGCCGGGTGAGCAGGGCTATCTGGGGTGGAAAATCGTCGTGGGCAGCAAGGAGGTGCCCTACGGCCTATTCATCGGCGAGCTGCTCAATTTCGTGATCGTCGCGTTCGCGCTGTTTCTCTTCATCGTCAAGTTCCTGGGGTGGATGATGCGGGCCAAGCGCGCCGAGGTGGCCGCGCCCCCGCCGCCGACCAAAGACCAGGAGTTGTTAATCGAGATCCGCGACTTGTTAAAGAGCCGCTAGGCCTATCCATCCGCCGCCAGACTGCCGCCCGGGTGGTCCACCCGATTTTTCCTTGACTCCCCCCGCCGGTTTTCGCTACAGTAACGGACTTTGAGGGTCCCCCATGGCCGATGACGACGCGTTCCGCAAGGGGTTGGCGTTGGCAAGCCGGGTGGGCGTGGAGATGGTCGCCGCCACCCTGGTGGGGGCGGGGGTCGGCTACGGGCTCGATGCCTGGTTGGGCACGAAGCCTTGGTTATTAGTGGTGGGCGTGGTGCTGGGCACCGCCGCCGGGTTTCTGGGCATTTACCGCCTGGTGAACACACCGCCATGACGTTGTAGGGGTGTATCGCAGTACGCCCAGTATCGGGATTGATGGAAAACCCGCTCGAACATTTTGAGCTGCACCCGCTGATTCCGCTCTCGTTGTTCGGGATCGATATCTCGATCAATAAGGCGATCGTCATGATGTGGATCGCCTGCGGGCTGGTGTTTCTCTTTTTCTCCATCGCCACCCAGGGACGCAGCCTGGTGCCACGCCGCGTCCAGAGCATGGCCGAAATGGCCGTGGAGTTTCTGCGGGCCCTGGTCCTCGAGAACATGGGGCCGGCTGGTCGGAAGTTTTTCCCGTTCATCGCCACGCTCTTCTTCTTCGTCTTGTTCGCGAACCTCTTGGGGCTCATCCCCGGCGCCTACACGGTGACGAGCCAAGTGATCGTGACGGGCTTTCTCGCGGTGCTGGTGTATGGGATCAGCCTCGTGGTCGGCTTTGCCCTGCACGGCTTTCACTTCTTCTCGATCCTGGCGCCGGCGGGGACACCCGGCTGGTTGATGCCGCTCATGGTCCCCATCGAGCTCATCAGTCAACTGGCACGGCCCGTGACGTTGGCCGTCCGGTTGTTCGCCAACATGACGGCCGGCCACATCATCTTGATCGTGCTCTTTTCGCTCATGCTCACCGCCCCGGTGTACATCGGCTGGATGCCGTTCGGGTTCACCGTGGCGATCTACGGGTTGGAGCTCTTCGTCGCGTTCATTCAGGCGTATATCTTCACGATTTTGGCAACGGTGTACTTAGGGGACGCCATTAAGCTCCACTAACACGACCACGTACAACGAGGGAGAGAACTGATGGATTCAGCGGCAGCGGCATTGTTGGGGATGGGCATTGCGGCGGCGGGGTTTGGCGGCGCGGCCATCGGCATCGGCTACATTTTCGGCAAGATGATCGAAGCGACGGCGCGCCAGCCCGCGGCGGAAGCCAAGGTCGCCAAGTACATGTGGATCGGCTTCGCGTTGGTCGAGGCGATCGCGTTGTACGGGCTCGTGATTGCGTTCATCATCATGGGCATGCGGGGATAGGAACCTGTCCATGAACGGCCATCTGCTGCGTTGCCGCTGCGTATCCGGTGCTCACGTACCCACCACGTACGCTCCGCTCCGGTACACAGGACGCGCAACGCGCGCCCGTGTGATATTAGACGGGCCGACTCGTCGGCCCTGTGTGCGCCTTTCATCTGGCGCATTCCTGAACAGGTTCCGCCTGAGGGAGCACTAAGCGATGCCTCAATTCGACACCCACTTTTTTACGCCCCTCCTCTTCTGGTCGGCGGTTTCGTTCGCGATCCTGCTCTTTCTGCTGAAGCGCTACGCGTTCCCCGCGATCACCGAGATCCTGGACGCCCGCGAGCGAACGATTACCGAGAACCTCGCCAAGGCGGAACGGGCGCGCAAAGAGGCCGAACAACTCCTGGCCGAGTATCAGGCCAAGCTCAAGTCCGCCCAGCAGGAAGCCACCGCGATGATCGACCAGGCGCGCAAGCAGGCCCTGCAGGTGGCTGAGGACAACCAGCGGCGCGTCAAGGAAGAGACCGACCGCATGCTGGCGACGGCGCGCGAGGAGATGGCGCGCGAGCGGTTGCGGATGGGCAAGGAGCTCAAGGATCAGACCGTCGAGTTGGTCATGGCGGCCTCCGAGCGCATCCTCCGACGCAGCCTGACCGACGCGGATCACACGCGGTTGATCAAAGAGGCGATCGAGCAGTTGAGTTAACGGTTTGACCACGGGCCCCCTGGGGGCGACCGGCTGGTCGCCTCCCCTTGCGGTGCCGCGGATCGAATCATGGCGGGCGTCCCTCGCCCTTACGTCTCACCCATGCCGCCTTACCGCGCCGTCTTCTTCGACCTCTGCGACACGCTCGTTCACTTCGACGCCGAACGGCTTCCGCTCGTCGAGATCGACCACCGGCCCACGCGCTCGACGGCGCACGCCATTTACGACGCCATGGGAGCGTCTCCGCCTGTTCGCTTCGATGTGTTCTTTGCGTGCTTGACCGCCGTCACCGCCGAGATCGCCGCCCAGCGCGACGTCGATTGTCGCGAGGTCACGTCGCAGGAGCGGTTTCGGCGCGTCCTGGAGCGCCTCGGCGCGGACACCGGGCCCGAAGCCGCCGACCGCTTGGTCCTCGCGCACATGAATCGGTTGGCGACGGCGCTCGTCCTTCCCCCGCACCACCGGACTGTGCTGGCAACCCTGAGCCGAACCCATCGCCTGGCCGTCGTGACGAATTTCGATCACGCGCCCACCGTGCACGATGTGCTCCGTCGAGACCGACTTGACGCGTTCTTCGAGGTGGTCGTGATCTCAGGAGAAGTGGGGTGGCGAAAGCCGCACCGGGTGATGTTCGAGACGGCGCTGCAGCGGCTCGGCGTGCGACCCGACGAGGCCCTCTTCGTCGGCGATAACTTCGACCTCGACGTGATCGGCGCAACCGAGGCGGGCATGGCCGCGGCGTGGTACACGCGGGGGCGACCTGCCGAACATGAAACGACCCATCCTGTCGTCACCGATCTCGCGGACCTCAACCGACTACTCTAACAGGCGGCTAAAAAAGTCCATCTGCTGCGTGCTCGGTCGTCGGAAATCCTCACGTACGACCCAGTACGCTCCGGTTTCCTCCTCCCTGCGGCCTTGCATCTGGAGCTTTTTGAGCCGCCTGCTAAGATACAGACTCGGAGGTTGTGGGAGGGAAAACGAACCGCACTTCCTCCGCCTTGTCCGTTGCCATCCGGATCAACGCCTGGACGTTGAGCTTCGCCTCGGCGGCCTCCAGTTCCCCCACCGTCGATTTCGTCGCGGGGTGCTTGGGCGTGAAGAGCGTGCAGCAGTCCTGGTCGGGTTGGATCGAGATCTCGTACGTCCCGATCGCCTGGGCCTGGTGGACGATTTCTTCCTTGTCCATCCCCACCAGCGGGCGGAGCACGGGGAGGCTCGCGACCGCGTCGATGGTCGACATGTTCGCCAGCGTCTGCGACGCGACCTGCCCCAGCGCCTCGCCGGTAATGAGCGCCTGGGCATGGACCCGCCGCGCGATGTCCTCGGCGATACGGATCATCAGGCGGCGATAGACAACGACGCGCAGGGGCGGCGGCACGGCGAGGACGACTTCGCGCTGGACTTCGCCGAACGGGACGAGGAAGAGGCGGGATGCGTGCTGATACCGGGTGAGCAACTCAACCAGCTCGCGGGCTTTTTCCTGCGACGCGCGCGTGACGAACGGGTGGCTGTGGAAGTGGACGAAGATCACGTGCGCGCCGCGCTTCATCATCCGGTACGCCGCAACCGGTGAATCCAGTCCTCCGGAGAGCAGGCACGCGACACGACCCGAGATCCCGGCCGGGAGTCCTCCCGGTCCGGCGAGTCGGTCGAGCGAGAGCAAGAATCCTTTCTCCAGGACTTCGACGTAGATCGTCAACTCGGCGCGTTCCAGGTCCACCCGCGCTCCGGTCAGCGATCCGACCAGGGTCCCGAGTTCGACGTTGATCTGATTCGAGGTGAGGGGATACCGCTTGTTCCCGCGCTTGGCCGAGATCCGAAACGAGGCGAAACGGAGGGGCTTGACCGTGTCGGTCACGGCTTCGGCGAGCCGATCCATATCGAGCGGCACCCAGCGGGCGATCGCGAAATTCGCGACGCCGAACGTGCGCGCGAGCCGCGCCCGGATCTCCCCCTCGTCCGCCGCCTCCGGCAGCGCCACGAGCAGTCGGCCCTCCGGCCGCTCGATCGGCCCAGCGCCGGTGCCCTTCAACCCGCGCTGGAGGTTCTTCACCAAGCGCTGGAGGAAGTAGGCCCGGTTGCCTTTTTTAAGCGTCAACTCGTGATAGTGGACGAGAGCGTAGCGCACGGGCGGAGGATACAGGACGGCCGCCAGGCTTGCAAGGAACGGCCCATGCGGAGCTACGGACGCGAAGGCCCACGACTGCTTCTCGCTGGACGCTATGCCGTGTTCTGCGTGATGGCCCGATCCACCGACCACCTGCCCGACCCGGCGATCATCACCGCGGCGCTGATCGCCAGAGCCAGCAAGTGGTATTCGAACCCTTCGCCCGCCTGCTTGCCGGACCAATTCATAAAAAAGCCGTTCGGCAGGTGGACGAGCCAGATCGCGCCAAGCATGACACAGAAGATCCCGAACGCAGCGAAACGAGTCACGAATCCGACGATGAGCATCACCGCGCCCACTGATTCGGCCATGATCACCAGGAAGGCCACGACCGCCGGGATGTTCAGTTGGGTGATGAAAAAACCCATCGTGCCCGAGAACCCGTTGCCTCCGAACCACCCGAAGACTTTTTGGGCGCCGTGGGGAAACATCACGACCCCGAGCATCACGCGAAGGATTAAACCTGACCACGAATCGTCGGTCTGCAAGAGAGCCTTCATGCGCGTCCCTCCTTTCAGAAGTGGCATGCGAACAGTGCGTCACCGCGTTGCAGGAGTATCTTCCCTTACCGGCGGTCGGGAATCAACCTCGTCGGCACGGCGACTCGGCGATCAGGCGTTCGATGATGGCTGCATTGGCCGGGGGAAACCGAAACTCCGCGAGCTCGTAGGGGGCTACCCAGCGGAGTTCCGCGCAACCCAGCGCACGAGGTTCGCCCGCGATCAGGGCGCAGCGGTAGAAACTGATGTCGACGGTCGCGTGGGGGTAGGCGTGGACACCGCGGTCGCACGGTGAGACGATCGCTACCTCGACCCCGACTTCCTCCCGGACCTCCCGCTGCAAGCAGGCTTCCAGCGATTCTCCTGATTTCCGCTTGCCGCCGGGAAACTCCCAGAAGCCGCCCAAGACCGCATCATCCCGCCGACGGGCGATGAGATAGCGGCCATCCTGTTCGATCAGCGCTGCGGCGACTTCAACGACCGGCGCGGGTTTTTGGTTTCTGAGTGCCATCGGGCCGCTGAGTGGGGTACGCCTTACAGATCGTCCGCATGGTGCACGACGGACATACGGGGCGCTTGGCGGTGCAGACCGTCGCGCCGAAATCCATCAGGGCCTGGTTGAAATCGTAGCCCTTCCCCGGGGGAATGAGCGCCTCCGAGAGTTTCCAGAGCGCGTTTCGGACGGCCGAGCGCTTGGGGTCGCCCTTGGCCAGAAAGACGCGGTGAAGGACGCGCGCGACGTTCGTATCAAGAATCGGCGCGTCGAGCCCGAAGGCGAAGCTGCGAACCGCGCCCGCGGTGTACCGGCCGATGCCTTTGAGAGACAGGAGGTCTTCTTCGTCCTCGGGGATGGTTCCGCCGTAGCGGGCGACCGATTCGCACGCGATCCCGTGGAGTCGGACCGGACGGATATTATACCCCAGCGGATACCACGTCTTCCTGACGTCATCGACATTCGCCTCGGCAAGGTGTTCCACCGTAGGGTATTTCTCGAGGAACTCGTGGTACTTGGGAATCACGCGCTCGACCTGTGTCTGCTGAAGCATCACTTCCGAGACCAGAATCTCGTAGGGGTCGGTGGTGTTGCGCCACGGCAGATCCCGACCATGGGCGCGGTACCAGGTCAGGAGGCGTCGTTGAAATGTTCGGCGCTTGCCGGGGTCGAGCCGGGGAGCGCGCGGGTGGCCCATCGACGGTCAGAGCGAGGCGAGCAGCTTTTTGGCGTCCGCGACGAACTCGCCTTCCGGCGCGTTCTTGAGGTATTCCTCCAGGTGCTTTTTCGCGTCCTGTTTCTTGCCGAGTTTATTTTGAACGATGGCGAGCTGGTAGTGGGTGTTCGTAAACCGCGGGTTGAGATTCAACGTCGCCTCAAGCTCCTTCTCGGCGTCGTCGAACCGGCCCTGACGGAAGAAGACCACACCGAGGTTATAACGGGCGTCGAACAGCACCGGGAAGAGCTTGATGACCTGCTGATAGGCCTCGGCCGCTTCGACCAGGTTGCCTCGCTTCTGATACGCGTTGGCGAGGTGGAAATAGATCATAAACTGCTCGCTGTCCCGCTCCAAGGCTTTTCTGAAGTAGGCGATTGCCGAATCGAGGTTCCCATCGGTTAGGGCCATCTCGCCCAGCCGGGTGTTGACGTTGCCGACGTAGGGGTTGAGTTGCGCGACTTCTCGGTACGCCGCCGCCGCGGCACCGGGCTTGCCCATCCGCGCGTACACCTGGCCTAACTCAAAGAACGCGGTGGCCAGTTCGGGGTTGGCCGTGAGCACGGTCGTGAATTCCATCTCCGCGAAATCGAGCTTGTCCTCTTTCTTATAGACACGGCCCTTCTGGAAATGGGCCATGTAAAAGCTCTTATCCCGAGAGAGGACCTGATCGTACTCGGCGAGCGCTTCGGCATCGCGCCCCATCTCAGCGAGCGTATTGCCGATCGCGTACCGAGTTGCGAGATTGCCCGGTTCCTGGATCAGCGCCTGTCGGTAGACCTCGAGCGCTTTCTCGTACTCCCGCGTGCGGCCGTAGGCATTTCCGAGCCGGCCATACACGTCGGCGGTTTTCATCCCGGCGTCGATCGCCTTGGTATACTCCGCGATGGCGTCGCTCCAGGTCTCCTGTTCCTCGTACAACTGACCCAACAACACAAGGGCGTCGCCATAGGCCGGTTTCAGTTCGAGCGCCTTCTTGGCCTCCTCCACCGCGTCATTCTGCCGGCCCATCGCTCGATAGGCCTGCCCCAGCCGGTAATGGGGTTCCGCGGCGGTTGGAGACTTCGCGATCGCCCGCTGAAACGCTTCAGCCGCCTGGCTGTAGCTTCGCCGGGCCTGGAACGCCTGCCCCTCGGCCAACGGATCAGAACCACCCTCCGCCACCGACGCGGAGAGGAGGGCAACCATTAGGACCACCGCCATCCACCGCGACATCTCAATGCCATCCCGTGCCGTCATGAGCCCTCCCTGGCTTAGTCATGTAGGTCATTATCGTACCCGCCATTCCCTGTTCGGGCAACTGACTGTGGGGCCTCGGCCCTAATGTCGGTGTCCGTGGTCGTGGGCTGACTTGGCCGGAGACTCGCCGCTTGTACGATCGTGCGCCATGAGGACATAGAGCACGGCGCGACCGGGACCGGGGTTGACGACACCGTGGTCGGACCCCGATGGCGCCAGCACCGCCTGCTGGGGCCCGACGTCGAACCGCTCCGATCCGACCTGGATCTGGGCCCGACCCTCGACGACCAAGTACACTTTGTCGGCCTCTCCGTGGCTGTGGGCCTTCTGGGCCTGGCCTGGCTCCAGGCAGTACAGATCGCAGAACAATCGGGGGGTCTCGAAAAGACCGATCTTCTGCATTTTCTCCGTCGCAAACCGACGGAACGCGTTCAGATCTTTGAGCTCGGCCATAAGCCTCCGTGGTGGCGCCGACCGGGGAGTCGGCGAGTGCAGGCGAACGTCCGCGAAGCGAGGGCCCTCACCCGTGCCTGGTTTCTAAGTACCGTTCCGCATCGATGGCCGCCATGCAGCCGGTGCCGGCGGCGGTGACGGCTTGGCGGTATACCGGGTCTTGCACGTCACCGGCCGCAAACACGCCGGGGACGCTCGTCCTTGTCCCCTGCGTCGTGACGAGGTAGCCGACCTCGTTCATCGCCAACTGGCCCTGGAACAACCGCGTGTTGGGCTGGTGACCGATCGCCACGAACACCCCCTCGCACGGTCGGTCGCTGATCGCCTGAGTGTGAAGGTTCTTCAACCGGACCGTCTCGACGCGATCGACACCGATGATGTCCTCGATCGCACTGTTCCACACGAAGTCGATTTTGGGGTTCCGCCGCGCCCGGTCCTGCATCACCTTGGACGCTCGCAGTTTGTCGCGCCGATGTACGATGGTCACCTGGGACGCGAACTTGGTGAGGAAGGTCGCCTCTTCCATCGCCGTGTCTCCCCCGCCGACCACGATCACCCGCCGATCCTTGAAAAAAAAGCCGTCGCAGGTGGCGCAGGCCGAGACGCCGTGACCCATGAGCCGTCGCTCCGATTCCAGACCCAAGAGTTTCGCGGACGCTCCGGTCGCGATAATCAGCGCGTCGCACTGATATTCAGTCTCCCCTTCCACCCACAGCCGAAACGGCGGTCCGGCAAGCGCGACCTTGGTGACATCGCCACGAACAAATTCGGTGCCGAACCGCTCGGCTTGGGCCCGCATCTCGAGGATCAGTTCCGGCCCCATAATCCCTTTGGGGAAGCCCGGGTAGTTCTCGACGTCGGTGGTAATCGTGAGCTGCCCGCCGGCCTGAGTGCCCTCAATGAGCAGCGGAGAGAGGTTGGCCCGCGCGGCGTACAACGCCGCCGTGAGGCCGGCCGGGCCCGAGCCCAGAATAATGACAGAACGCATAACGCCCCTCCGCACGTGCATTGCAACGGCGGTGCTCACCACCGTTCTCTACCGCCCACGCCGGGAAGAAAAGTGCGCTATCGTAGCATTCCACCGAACCTCAAATCAACGGGTTCCGCCGGCGGCTTCCCCCGCGCTCTCTCCCGTCCCGGTCGGGGGCACCTCGTTACCCTCCACAACGGCTGTCTACACAACTGCTGTCTTGACAAGCCGAGATCAACACGGTACTGTCTCGAAGTTCGTGCAAGGATGCCGGAGGCAGGATATTCCGAGTGGCTATACTCCGTAAGACACCGTGGTTACTGATTTCTTTTGTGATCGTGGGCGGGTTGTTCGGTGGGTTGATCGCCGAGGTCCTGCGCGCGGTCGCTCCGACTGGTCCGATCAGCACGCTGTTCTTGGAAAATCTGCCGATCGGCATCACCACGCCGTTCACCGTGGACCTCTACCTGGTGACCCTCACCTTCGGCGCCGCGCTCAAGATCAACCTGCTCAGCATCATCGGCGTCCTGATGGGCGTATACATCTACCGGCAAGCGTAGAAGCAGCGATCAGCTCGTAGCTCATAGGAACGTGCTTGGGGGGTTGTCCGTCCTATGGGCCGGCGCTGGCTACGTTGCCAGCGCCATGGTCTTCAGCGCTTCGATTCGATCCCGTAACTGAGCCGCTGTTTCAAAGTCCAGCCGCTTGGCGGCCTCCCGCATTTGCCGCTCGAGGGTCTTGAGTAGCGCGGGGAGCTCGTCCCTCGGCACATAGGGCGCCTCTGCCTCCGCCGCGATCGACACGGTGACGTAGTCCGCCTCGCTCGCCTCGTACAGCGTCTTCGGAATCCCCTTCTGGATCGACAACGGCGTGATGCCGTGCTCGCGGTTGTACGCCTCTTGGACGGCACGACGGCGCGCGGTCTCCTCGATCGCCCACCGCATCGAGCCGGTGACCGCGTCCGCGAACATGATGACGTGGCCGTTGATGTGCCGCGCGGCACGGCCGGAGGTCTGTACTAACGCGGTCCGCGACCGCAGGTATCCTTCCTTGTCAGCGTCCAAAATCGCCACCAGCGAGACCTCGGGGATATCCAGTCCTTCGCGCAACAGGTTGATGCCCACCAACACGTCGAACTTCCCCATCCGAAGCTCGCGGATGATCTCCATCCGTTCGAGCGTGTCGACCTCGGAATGGAGGTACTGGACGCGGATGCCGAGGTCCCGGTAATAATCGGTCAAGTCCTCGGCCATCCGCTTGGTGAGGGTCGTGACGAGCACGCGCTCGTGCCGATCGACCCGACGACGGATCTCGCCCAAGAGATCGTCGACCTGCCCGGTCGCCGGTCGGACGTCGATTGGGGGGTCGACGAGGCCGGTAGGGCGGATCAACTGCTCGACCACCCGGTGCCCGACCTTTCCCAGTTCGTACGGACCGGGGGTCGCCGACACGTAGATGACCTGGTGGACTAGTCGTTCGAACTCGCTGAACGTCAAGGGACGGTTGTCGAACGCGGAGGGGAGCCGGAAGCCGTACTCCACCAAATTCTTCTTGCGGGAACGGTCGCCCTCGTACATCCCGCCGATCTGCGGAATCGTGGCGTGGCTTTCATCCACGATCAGCAGGAAGTTCCGAGGGAAATAGTCGATGAGGGTCGGAGGAGGTTCCCCCGGTGCGCGGCCCGAGAGGTGCCGCGAGTAGTTTTCGATCCCTTGGCAGAACCCGATTTCGCGGATCATCTCCAGGTCGAAGTGCGTGCGCTGCTCGATCCGCTGAGCCTCGATGAGTTGCCCCCGCTGCCGGAAGTGCGCGATCCGCTCCTCGAGCTCCGCGTTGATTCCCTCGATCGCCCGCTCCATCCGATCGGGGGGAATGACGTAATGGCTTCCCGGATAGATCGGTGCCTTGGACACTTTCCGGACCACCTGGCCGCGCAAGGGATCGATTTCGGCGAGCGAGTCGATCTGGTCGCCGAACAGCTCGATCCGGATGGAGTGCGCCTCGGCTGACGCGGGGAACACGTCGATCACGTCGCCCCGCACCCGAAACGTGCCGCGATGGAAGTCGATGTCGTTGCGCTCGTACTGGATGTCCACGAGACGCGCCAACAACTCCTCACGGCTGATCGTCATCCCTTCTTCGAGCGCCAGCAGCATCCCGTGATACGCTTCCGGCGAGCCCAAGCCGTAAATGCACGAGACGGAGGCGACGATGATGACGTCGTCCCGTTCGAAGAGCGAGCTGGTGGACGCGTGGCGCATCCGATCGATCGCGTCGTTGATCGCGGTGTCTTTTTCGATGTACGTATCCGTTTGAGGGAGGTAGGCCTCGGGCTGGTAATAGTCGTAGTAACTCACGAAGTAGCCGACGGCGTTGTCAGGAAAGAAGGTCTTGAATTCGTGGTAGAGCTGGGCCGCTAACGTCTTATTGTGCACCAACACGAGCGTCGGACGCTGCACCCGCGCGATGACGTTCGCCATCGTAAAGGTCTTGCCCGATCCCGTGACGCCGAGCAACACCTGGTGGAGGGTTCCCGCGAGCACCTCCTCGCTCAACGCCGCGATCGCGGGCGCCTGGTCGCCCTGGGGGCTGAAGTCCGAAACGAGCTTGAACGATGTCTTCATGACCGAGGCCGCATTGTACCATGCCCCTGGCCGCGGAAGAGCCCCCATTCCCCACCGCCCAGTTGTCGACCGGCCGCGCCCACCTCGCTCAACTGCCCCTCTTGAAGATGTCTTGACTTCGCGAGTCAACCGGGCGTATAAGTGGACTGTCAGCCGGTTTTGGCAGCACGGTCTCCCTCCAGCCGTTCCTGTCCCTTCATCGCTGCGCCGGTGGTCGTACGCATGGATCCCGAACTCCTAAAATCCGCACAGTGGAAACAAACCCAGGACGGGCTCGCCCGCGCCATGGGTTTATCGCTGATCACGTACGGGCCTTCGCGCAAAGTCGACCTGGGGCATTCGCTGTGCGATCCGAGCGGCGATAACCCCATTTGCGGCCTGCTGCAGGACCGGTACGGTCAACGGGCCCAGTGCGAGGCGCATTGCGGTCAGCAGGTCGCCCAGGCGTTCGCCACCGGGCGCCCCGCCTCGTTTACCTGTCACGCGAATCTTCACGCGTTTACGGTCCCGATCACGGATGAACGCGGGGTTGCGCTGGTCCTGCTCGGCGGGAAAGCCTTCCGATCCTACGACGATTTTTTCGCGTTTCGCGAGACCGCACAGCGCTATGGGGTGGAGACGCAGGCACTCTTGACGCTGGTGAAGGACATTCAATTCAAGGACCAGTCGTTCCTCGACTCCGCAGCCGGCTTGGTCGAGTCGGTGTGCCGATCGCTGGTGCGTAATCTGACGTTCGGCCAACGCCACGAGGCCACGGCCGCCCGCCTCATGACCTTGTTTTCCGTCGGGGCGGAGCTGAAACATCAGTTCGATCAGGCGTCGCTGTTTCGCCTGGTGCTGAACACCGTGGGCGTACTGTTCAACGCGAATACCGCGGTGATCCTGACGGCTGATGCCCGCGGCGAACGACTCGATTACGCCGATGGCTTCGGCACTAAGCGCGAATCGCTCCAACAATACAGCAGCCTCATTCACAAGGGACTGCTGGAGCGTTTGGCCTCCGTCCCCGGTCCGCTGTTTTGCGATACGAGCTACGAGTTGCTCCAAGCCGGTTTCCCGTCCGACGTCACCTCCGTGTACTTGTTTCCCTTGGCCAACGGTTCCCGAATGGTCTTGGCGATCCTGGACACACCCCTCTCGGCGGACGACGTGCGGATCTTAGACGCATTTGCCGAGCTTTTCTCAGTCGTGCTGGAAAACAATCGGTTGCGGTCGAAAGTGAAGGATCGCCAGCAAGGGCTCGCGGCCCTGACCAGCATTATGCGGACATCGGTCTCGACCCTTGCCGTCGACGATTTATTTCACATCATTCTCGACCGATCGACGGAGTGCGTCGAGGCCGAACACGCCTCGCTGCTGCTGCTGGACGCCGAATCCAACGAGCTCGTCATCAAGGCGATCAAAGGTCTCAACCCCAAAATCGTCGAGGCCGTCCGAATTCGGCCGGGGGAAGGCATTTCGGGGATGGTCTTCGCCGAGGGCCAGCCGCTGCTGGTGACGGATCTGGAGACCGACGTTCGCGTCCTGCGGGACAAACGGCCCCGGTACCGGACGCGCTCCTTCATCAGCTTGCCGCTGCAATCACACGACCAGACGATCGGCGTCCTCAACGTGGCGGATAAGGTCAGCGGCGACGCCTTCACGACCGACGACCTCGATCTGCTGACGTCGATCGCCACGTATACCACGGTGGCGATCCAGCGGTCGGAGTACCACAGAAAATCCGAAGAACTCAAACGCATCTCGATCACCGATTCGCTGACGGGATTGTTGAACCGCCGCTATTTTCAGGAGCGTCTCGCCGAAGAAATCGAACGCTTCAAGCGGCACAAATTGCCCTTCTCCCTCGTCATGATCGACATCGATGACTTCAAAAAACTCAACGATACGTACGGGCATATGGTGGGCGATGAAGCCCTCGTCATGACGGCGCGCGCGATTCGCAAATCAATCCGGGCGATCGATGTGGCTGCTCGTTATGGGGGAGAGGAGTTCACCGTCATTCTACCGCAAACGCCGAAACGACACGCCAAGACCCAAGCACTCCGTATCGGCGACACGGTTGGACAGACCGTCATTCGTTCCGTGACCGGAGACACCCTGCACCTCACCGTGAGTCTGGGGGTTGCCAGCTTTCCCGACGACGCCGATCACCTTGAGGATTTGCTGCGCCGCGCCGATCAGGCGATGTACGAGGCCAAACGGCTGGGGAAAAACCGCGTCGTGTTGTTTGAGTCCCCGTCGGCGTCGCCGTAGGGTCGTGTTTGAACCGCGGTGTCTGCGTGGCCTCGTAGAGGCGGGTTTGAAACCCGTCCCTACGATAGCGATTCGGATCACCCCACCAGCCCTTCGGCGAAGGCGGTGGCGTCGAACGGCACCAAGGCATCCGGTTCTTCACCCAGCCCAAGCAGTTTCACGGGAAGGCCTAACTCGTCGACGATCGCCAGCACGATCCCGCCTTTCGGTGTGCCATCCAACTTCGTGACGACGATCCCCGTCACACCCAGCGCCTCATGGAAGACCCGGGCTTGCGCCAGACCGTTCTGGCCGGTCGAAGCGTCCAGAACCAGCAGGATCTCGTGGGGAGCGCCCGGTAAGGCACGGGCGATCACACGTTTGATCTTCACCAACTCGTCCATGAGCGATTGCTTGGTATGGAGTCGGCCCGCGCTGTCGATCAGTAGAACGTCCGCGTCGCGAGCCTTCGCGGCCGAAACCGCATCAAAGACGACCGCCGCGGGGTCCGCGCCTGGCCCCTGATGGATGACCTCCGCTCCCAAGCGAGCGCCCCAGGCCTGGAGCTGTTCAACCGCCGCGGCGCGAAAGGTGTCTCCGGCTGCCAGTAACACCCGGCGGCCCTGGGACCGGTAATGCGCCGCCAGTTTCGCCACGGACGTCGTTTTACCCACGCCGTTGATGCCGACAAACAGCATGACCAGCGGGCGTGGGCCCTCCGCCAGCGCGCTTGACGGAGCCCGGTCGCACCGCGAGATGATGAGCCTCTTGAGGGCCTGACGGACCCGGTCGGCGTCCACCTCAGGGGCGCGCTTGAGCTCTTCGATCAGGGTATCGGCCATTCGGACACCCACATCCGCCTCGATGAGCGCGGCTTCCATCTCATCGAGCGACACCGCCTGCTTCTCCTTGCCTGCCGGGGCGCCTAAGCTCTTGAGGCCCCTCGCCAACGTTTCGCGGCTTTTGGCTAGGCCGGTGGAGATTCGATCCCAGAATGACATGCGCTATCCCGTGTTGTGTGCGATGGGTCGGAGCCGCCGCTCTTCCTTCCGCATCACACGGGCATCGGATGGAGACCTCTCATGATCGTAGCCGATGAGGTGGAGCACCCCGTGAATCAGCAGCGCGTCGATCTCGTCGTCGGTATCCCGCCCGGCTCGCCGGGCCTGACGAAGGGCGGTCTCGGTCGAGATCACGACGTCGCCCAAGATCCCGGGATTGATGTCGGCAAACGGCCCCTCGCTCATTGCGAACGCCAAGACGTCGGTCGGACGGTCAATCGAGCGGTACGTCGCGTTCAACACGCGCATGTCGCCGTCGTCGACGAACGCCAGGCTGAGTTCACCCTTGACGAATCCCATCTCGAGCAGGACCCGCCGCGCCCGTCGCCTGAGGTGTGGAATGTCCAATGCGAGTGTGCGTTGACGATTCGAGATCGCGACGCGGATCATGCGCCGTGGTTACCGCTTGCGCTTCGCGCCGCTTCTGCCTTCATACCGCTCGTAGGCTTTGATGATTTCCTGGACCAGCGGATGCCGGACGACATCGCGTTCGTCGAAATACACGAAGGTGATGCCGGGAACATCGTGGACAATCGATTGAATCTCGATCAAACCGGAAAGGCTCTGCGCGGGCAGGTCGACCTGCGTAATATCTCCGGTGATCACCGCCTTCGATCGGAACCCCAGCCGGGTCAGAAACATCTTCATCTGTTCGGGGGTGACGTTCTGCGCCTCGTCGAGGATGATGAACGCGTCGTTGAGCGTCCGGCCCCGCATATAGGCGAGGGGCGCGATCTCGATTTCGCCGCGCTCGACCAGGCGGTTGGCTTGCTCCACCTCCATCATGTCATACAGCGCGTCGTACATCGGCCGGAGATAGGGGTTGACCTTGGCGTACATGTCTCCGGGCAGAAACCCGAGCTTTTCTCCCGCTTCGACGGCGGGTCGAGTGAGGACGATGCGGGTCACCTCTCGTTTGGTCAGCGCCGCGACCGCCATGGCCATCGCCAGGTACGTTTTACCCGTGCCGGCCGGCCCGATGCCCACCAGGATGTCGGCGGTTTTCAGGGCCTTCAGGTACTCGCGCTGATGCGCCGATTTCGGGGTCAGCGACCGTTTCTTGGTGAGGGAAATGGCGTCATTGGCAAGGGATACGCCGGGCTGGTCGGGCTCACCTTGAGCCGATCGTCTGATGATCAGGTCGATCTCGTCGGGTTGGAGGGTCCGCCCGTGCTGGACCTGGGAGGCCAATTCGCTGAGCAGGCGCTCGGCGCGCCGGGCGGCTTGAGGGGCCCCATCGATCCGCAATTCCTCGCCTCGAGCGCGGATCGTGACCCCGAATGCATCCTCGACTTGCTTTAAGTGCTGATCAAACGTTCCAAACAGCGCCGCGGTATCCAGGCCTTCCTTCAGACGTAATCGCACGCTCACGTGGTTGCGATGAGCCTCCTTGGATAATTATATCGGTGCAGTGCGGTGAATAACAAGCAGACTGAGCCCACCTTGCGGCAGCCAATGTCCGCTCGACAATTCGTCGAGCGGACATTGGCACACCCATCCGTTACTTCACCATGTGACGATAGATCGTTTGAATCTCGGTCGTTGCGCCGCCGGCGTCACCCTCCTGCCTCCAATCGATGACCCCGCTCCGAGGTTCGGGACCGGTGTATTTAAAGCACACCGTTTGCCCCGTGCTCGTCTGGACGCAGCCCGTCGAGTCTTCCTTCCCCACGGCGAACCCCACCGTGGTCGGCATCCCCTTTCCGAGGTCTGCTTTCTTCTTGTTCGTCTCATCGGGCACGAATTCGGTCCCAATCACGGGTGCATAATACGCCGTGCCGGTTTCATAGTAGAGAGCGTAGACGAAGCTGTCGCCCAGCAACGCGCAGATATCAGAGTTGGGAACGAAGCTCGTCATGAGGACCATCCCGCCCAGGACAATCGGGGGGGCCAAAATCCGCTCGCTCGGCGTGGCTGGATTCGTGAGATTCACGTACCAGCCCTGACGCAGCCTCGCCTGAGCGACCAGGGTGGTGAAGGCGCACGTCGCGGTTCCCCCGCAGGCGGTCGAACTCCCGCTGACCTGGGTCGGCCCCGGGCTTGTGGCGACCACCACACTGGAGGTGTCTAGGAGGTCCGACAACGTATACGTCGTCGGACAGGATCCGCTGCTGCTGTTCCAACACGCATCCCTGATTCCGTACGCGGTTTGCTGGTCGGAGTTCGATTTGTCCGCTGTACTCAGGAACCTTCCGGTACCGAAGAATACCCAGAAATTCCCGAGCGCGTCTTTCGAGACCGACGGGGCCGCGAGGAGGGGTTTATCCTGGTCGATCACGGTGGACAGCGTCCAGTTCGTCCCCGTGGGATCGGCGATTTGATTAGTTACCAGCCGATACATTTTCCCCTGGGTCCAACTCGTCCCGCCTGATTTCCACGCGTTCCCAATATAGACCACGTCCCCACTGTAATCGAGATTCCCATCGATCGATGACGGGTCTCCCATGAAACTATTGTTGTCCGTGCTCCAATTGTTCACCAAACCTCCGGTGACAAGGTTGGCGACGAACACGCGGCCCGTCTGGGTACTCGATCCGTCGTAGCCGCGCGTGCCATTCGGCGCATTATTGTCCGACCCCGACCCGACGACCACGAACCACTTCTCGGGCGTCGCACCCGATGCTTTGAAGTGAACGATCGCGGGGTAGGACGTCGAAAATCCCAAGGTTGGATCGGTGAACCTCCAGAGCAGTTTCGGCGGTCGCTCGGGATCGGTGACATCCAAAGCATAGTAGGCCGACCGAAAGGTCCTGGTCTGGACGCCGCTGCCGAAATTGGCGGTCACGCTCATGGCGCCTCCGCCGTACCTCATCCCCACGATGAGGATCGTGCCCCATCCGTTGGGATGAGACGCCCCGCTTTGCCCGTCGATCAGGCCGCTGACTCCGGTGGCCGCGTCGTTGAAGATGCGGACATCGGTAGCCTTAGGTTTCAGATCCACGTAGAAGACATGGGTGTACGCAGGATCGGTGAGCCATTTCAGGTGGGGAAGGTTGTCGTAGGGCACAAACGCCCACAGCTCATCGCCGAGTTGAGCGCTGCCCCACCCGTTGCCGCTGCTGGGATTGGCCGCGAAGCGGCCCCGCTCGGTCTCGGGTGTGGCCGCGTCGTCCCCTGCGGTGTAAATACCCGCGTTGAAGGCGTGGAGCATCCCGTCGTTCGCGCCCACGTACACGACGTTCCGTCGCGCGTTGTGCGCCGTCCTGAACGCTTTATACGTCGAATCGCCGTACACCAGATCGTACTGTTCCTTCGGCGCCGCGACCACCGTCGGTGTGGAGTACACGATGTCTCCTAGTTTCCACACCCGCTGGGTTCCGGTGCACCCGCTCTGGGGTGTGGCGGACGGAATCGTGAGGCAGCGACCGCGATAGCCGGCCACCTCGGCTCCCCGCATAAAGTCAATGATGTTGGTGGCCTCGGCCCCGCTCGCCGCGCGGAGGTACGGCTGGAGCGTGGCGGCGTTTGCGGATGCGAGCAGGAGCGCTTCGCCTCCCGGCAAGCTAAAATCGCCGTCATCCACGACGCCGTCGTTGTCGGCATCGACGAACGTGTACATCGAGCGCGCCGTCGGATCGCGGAGGGCAAGGTTCTTCCCCGCCTCCCAGATCGACACAATGTCCTCGTTGCTCACCGTCGCGCTCGGGAGGGCCGTATCCGCATCTCCATCCTCGTTCGCGTCGTCGTAGAGCTCCGCCCTGACCTCGCTTGTAATGGGATCCAGGATCATCTTGACGATCCGATCCTGACTCAAGACCAGCTTCGCGTCTTGGTTGGTATCCTCGCGCAGGTTCCCCGAGGAATCCAGGAAGAGCCCTCGGAGATAGCCGAGCCATGTAATCTCATCGAGGCTCTCATACCGGCTGGGAAAGAAATACCCCTGATAGAGCGCCCCGTCTCCCTCCGCCGACGTCGCCAGGATCGAGACCGATGTGCCGGACGCGCTCCGCTTGAGAATATCCGTGATGGCCGCCAGCAATCGCTCACGCAGCGTAAACGCATTTCCGGACTCAAAGAACGTATCGGGGACTCCGTTGACGTCGGCGTCCCATTCCTTTGAGTCCGGACCGGGGGCATTATCGCCGTTGAGATCGTTAAACCCGCCGACTTTTGCCGCATCGGACAGGAGATTGCCCCCCTGACCAAAGGCAAAGAAACTATAGAGAGTAATGTTCTGAACCCCCGTGAGGGCCTGTCCCGCGGCGCCGATCACCGGAATTGTCGTCTGTCGAAGATCGGTTGTGTGCATCCAATAGGCCACGTCGTCGAGATAATGCGACCCTTTGGCGACGCATGCATCCCCCGCTAACCCTCCGTAATAACCCGAGCAGTTATCGTGGTGTTCGGACATAGTATCGTGCACCAACCCGGGAGGGTGGCCGACGGTGTGAGGGGCGCTGCTGTGGTTCGTCGTGCATCCTGCCGCGGCGCCACAGTGGTGGCTGCTTCCGTGGGCTGCGGCCGTGTGGGCATAGTCCTGGAGCGCCGCCGGGATGTTGGTATCGTTGGTCGGCTGCCCATCCGTAAACAACATCACAAAGCTCTTGCAGCACGGGACGAACTGGCCTTGAGTGGCGTTCTTACAACCGGCACCGCTCGCTGGCGTAAGATCGCCGAAACAGTACGGGTCAGAGTTAGGACTGACCGAGTAATTAGCAGTTCCCGCATCAGCGGTTGGCGGGATCTGCGCGAAGTATCGGGCCGCCTCATAGAGTGACTCGGCGAGGGGTGTCCAGGAGGTCGCCACCATCCCTTCGATCGCATTCACCATGCTGACCATATTTGCGCCGATATCGCTCCGAACCTCCGCCCCGTTTTCCATCGTCCCGTCGTCATCGAAGACCATCAAGCCGAATCGAGCCTTGCTCCCGACTTGTTGAATGACCCCCGTGGCCTGAACCCCGGAGTCGACGCGGATAAAATAGGAAGCCTCGTCGGCGTTAGAACACCCTGCACCTGAGAGGACGTAGAAATTCCCGCTCTGAACACGAATGCACCGGACGCCGGTGATAGTGGGCACGAGGCCGGTCAGGTCGAATTGCTTGTAGAACACCTGGCAACACGCCCCGGCGTTGAAGGAGTCTTGGCCGCGAAGCGTGGTACAACTGTTTTCGCTCGCTCGAACCGAGTTGCACTTCCCGCCGGTCATCACCCACTTCGTGATATCCAATCGGCGCATCGTGGACCAATTCAAGAAATTGCCATCCCATGTTCCGGCGCACGGTTTGGCGCCGACCGGGGAAAACTTGCTGCTTGCATACTGGTAGCACTGGGTCGCGTCGAAGTACCCATAATAGGTGGTCGCGGCTGTGTATTGGTCCGACAGACCGGCCCCGCTGCTGCTCAGGCAGTCTGGATCCCCAGCATCCTGGTAGGCGCAATGATTCATACTTCCCGAATTGTCCACCAACAGCAGCACATTGGGTTGCACCGCCGCGGACACAAAGGGCGGCTGGGCCGTGTAGTCCACCATGCTTTGCGCGATGGCATCCGGAGCTCCGTCGGGGAGCGCGACCATCAGGATCTGAAGAATAGCCACAGTGATTAGGCGTCTCATCGTCGTCCTCCTCACAAAAGAGATCGTTTCCCGGCCGCTCATCGAGCCAACACATCCAGGAGAATGATCTCCTTGACCAGCCCTCCTTGAGGGCGAAACCGTATCCGAGACTGGACGGGAAGCGCCTCCAGTTCCATCGGCTCGTTCCCCTCACCAGTGATTTTGAGGTTGGGATCGAGCTTGAGAACCGGCCCCTTATCCATGACCAGTTCGAGTGTGTCGAGGTTCAGGCGGGAGTGGTTACTTCCCTCTCCTCTGTGATCGAGTCCCTTAATTTCAAGCAAGACTCCCTCCGTCCAATCGGCCGCAGCCGCGACTGAGATCCGAAGCGGACCGAGCTCCGCTGGGTAAGTGTTGAGCGCCGTTCCAAGAGCGAGTATCAGCGCCATCCTCATCGAGAACCTGATCGCTGTGTTCATCGGTCATCCCCTCTCGGTTGCATCCGTTGGTTTCATCGGTTCAGGGCGCCGCCGCCTCACCGTTTTCTATCGAGTCCCTTGGCTCCGAATCTGGTAGAGCAGGCCGGATCCGCCACCGCCGGCTCCCGCGCCCACCCCGTCGTAGCCCATCGCGTACTGCGCCGCTCCGCCGGCAACGAGGTAGGCGTACATCTGGTCGATGTCGACGCTCACCGCGACTTGCCCGAGATCCGACATGGCCAGGTCCGGGTCTATTTGAGGAACGTCGGTGGCGTACGCCAGTCCTCCTCTGATTTCGTCGTCCAAGTTCACCGTGTCCAGCGATGTGATCACAGCGGTGGGAGCGCCTGGCGTCAGGGTGGCATCCGCGATCGTGTTCTCGATCACGCTGGTGGCCACGGCACCGCCCCCGTCGGCTCCTTCGAGCGCCGCCGTGGTCCGTTTGGTATTTCCGGTGATCTGGAGATCCACGGTCGCGATGTTAATCGACATGATGCCCATCAGGCTGACGATCATGAGGAGGATCAGGACGGTCACGAGAATCGTGCCCCGTTCACTGTCTCTGATTTCCCTGTCGGCTTGTCGTACTGCTTCATCGATCATGGTCTTCTCCTACGCACCCTGCCTGGGGTTTCGCAAGTTAATGACTTTCGTCAACGTTCTGCGGCGGAAGCCGTCGACCGCCGCGCCCGTGCATGCAGCGTCGGTTGACCGGTCCTCGAGGCAAGGATTTTGGAACGCGACCTGCCCCGCGGGATCGGTATTTCTCGTTCTCGCCACGACGTTCGCTCGAACGGCGATGATGCTGGACAAATCCAAAGGCGCGTTCGAGAAATCTGCCGCGGTATACGCCCCGTTCGCGTCGCTGTCGTCGATCCGTCCGTTTCGATCGCCATCCAATCCGTAGGCGAACTGAACGTCCTCGATGTTGTCGGCCAAGACCTGCACGCCGGCTCCACGGAAGCCCGTCAGGTCATTGCTGGTCAAGCAGGGGTTGGTCACCGAGCACCCCGCGAGCGCGGTATTGATCGAGTATTGAATCGCCTGGATGATGTACACGGTCGTCCCATCGACATAGTCCCGATCAAGGATGTTTCCCGCGCCGAGCTGTAGGAGTCCGTTTGTCTGATCGTGGCCCGCCAGCGCAAGCTCGATAAAGCGGGGCCCGCCCACGGTGATGTACCGTCTATCCGGCAGGAACGCGGCCCCGGTGAAGAAATTCGCCACGGTATCGAGACAGATGGCGGTGTCCGAGGTCCCGTTGCAGGCGGCGTTGCCGCCCTGGTTCAAGGTTCCCGACGTCACCCCAATCCCGAGAACGGTCAAGGTATCAGGAGCGGCCGCGCTGTTGGTGAATGCGATCGGCGCGGTGAGCGTTTGCCCCCCGATGGTCAAGGAAAATGGAGGGTCCGGCAATCCAAAACCCGCCATTCGAATGTCTCTGGCAAGCCGGTCCATGGCAACTCGGACGTTCTGTTGGCTCTCGCCCACACCTTCCTGGAGCTTGTACGATTTATCGCTCGACCAGAAGATGACGAACGCCGCGAGGCTGACGATGCTGGCCAAGGCCACGCCCACCAGTAATTCGATGAGGGTGAACCCCTTTTGATCCATTTGATCCATCACTCGCACGATAATCCCTCCCCAGCCCCAGGCATGCTTTCGTTCGATGGGCTCTTAGCTAGGATGCCCATGTCTCGACGATCGTGGTAAACGTCACCGTGCGGGGTATGCCATTTCCCCAGGTCACGGTCACGTTGACTGTCCTCGTTCGGGCAAGTGGCGCGTCGACCGCGGACACGCTGACCTGCCCTCGGGCCGCCGGAAGACCCGACGCAACAAGCCGGGCAGCCCACTGAGTACAGTCGCCAAGAACCGGATCCGCTCCGCCGCACGCACCGTTCGTGTCGATTCCGTTGTAGTCCTGCGGAGTAATACCGGCGTTTATCCTGATCCTGTCGACCATCTCTTCGGCAAGCTGGATCCCGATCGTGCCGTCGCGGGCGGTGCCATTGGCCGTGATCGCGGTGGTCTGCATTGCTGCCGCAGCCAGTAAACCGATCGTCACGATCGTGATGGAAACCAGGACTTCGATAATGGTAAATCCTCGACTGTTTCGCATCTCCATCCCCCGGCTACTGAATCCTCAGGTTCCCTGTGTTCGAATTGACCGTCACCTGGAGCGCTCCGCCATCTGATTTCGTGATCGTAAAGTTCCCGGCGGACGCCGTCCCGTTCGGATTGAATACCAGGCTGGTACCAGCGAAGCTCTCGGCGAACGCAAGCGTCGAATACTCCCCCACCCCCAGACTAACTGTCTTCCGAACCGGGCCGGCGAGCAGATCGTCCGGCGTGCATAACACGTTATCCGCTCCCGGGGCGTTTCGAACCGTGTAGGCCGTCACCGCGGCGTTTCCAGGCGCGAAACACACCGCCCAGGCCCGGCCGTCTTTGATCGCTGACAGTCTCGCCTGTTGGAAGTCGGTAAAGATCTGCCGCGTCGCCGCCCTCAATCCAAAACTGTCCAGAAGCGGTCTAGACCCCATGACCGCCACCGCACCCAGGATCCCCAGTATCGCGACCCCAACCATGAGCTCGACTACCGTAAAGCCCCGTTCGCTATTCTCGTTGATCCTCTTCACCCCCAGGCCTCCTGTACGGCGTTGGGGGGGGAGAATGCATCGGTTATGCCAGGTCTGAGTTAGCCGAAAACCCATTCAAAAGAGGACGTTGGGAGGATGATGCCGGAATAGGGAACGCGGGGACGGGTAGGAAGGAGGACACCTGTGTAGTCAGTTACCCATCGGACCATTCCTCGGCCACAATGTACCGACGGCTCCCCGGCTTCACCAGGATGGGGGAGAAGCCTTTTCGGTATCCGGTTCTCAGCGTTTCGTCATACCAGACCTCGAGGCCGCCAACATCGTCGAACCCTTGGCCGGCCTTGATGGCCCCAAACACGTTGACACGGTTTTCTACCCTAACTCGGCCCGCCACAAGCAGAGCACCCACGTAGTGGATTCCGGATAACGTGATGCCGCGCACGGCCGGGCCCGCAGAGGGGTTTCCTTCTTCCGCCGGCGTGTCCACAACCACCGACCGACCCGCCGCGCCTGTCATGACCAGGTGCGCTCCGACAAACGCGTCGGCTCGTGCAAAACCGAACTCCACGCGGAGTTGTTCGAGGTTATCTGCACGAGGGGGTTGTTGGTCCAGCGTGTCGATAAATACGATGCCCGGCTTTCTGCTCTCATCATCAGATGACGTGAAGACGGCGTTCGGCGGCACACCCGGGCCTTGATCGTTGTCATAGAGGAGACCTGTGCCCCTCGTCGTCAAATAGCGGCCGTGCCGTTGCGCGTACCTCTTCAGCGCCTGATACCCCCAGACCTCGGATTCTGGAGAGGGGGTATTCTGGTGCATGTGGGCGTATGGCGCCAGGAAGCCTTGGCCGTTCGGAACCAGGGGCCCGGAGATCGTTCCGCCCGCTCGGATGTCGAGCCAGCGATCCGATCCGGGATCGAGGATGTACCCCTCGCCGTTGATCATCGCATCGGAATCGCGGCGGGGAAGGCGATCCGCGATCGTCGTCACGTCGAGCGGACCATCGACGAAGATATCTCCCCAGTGGACGCGAACGGGAATCGGTCCGGGAGTAGCCACTCCCGCGTGGATCGCCTCAGATATCCCTCGCCATGGTCCATCGATCAATTCGGCTCTGACGATCGCGGTGGCGTCCTGGCCGATGGACGCCCGAATTAGGATGGTCGCGATGGCATCGGGGCTCCGTGGGGCGAGGAGTCTGATTTCCGTGCGGATGGTCGACGCAACGGATCGGAGGGACGGCCAGGAGAGATTCAGATCCTGGAGGATCGACTCGATCGAGAGATCCTCGATCGTATTCCACGCGTAGACCAGGTCCGGGCTGGTCGCCGTTCCTCTGAATTGAGACGAGCCATCAACGCCTCTAAAGCCGGGAAGTCCACCCGCACCAAGACATCGCTTCCGGAAGATCGCCGCGTGATCGCTCGGTGCGGAGCAGGCACTCGTTTGTCGGAAAACGCCCGGGCCAGCGAAGCTCGCGGGGTCCGCAAACCAGGCGAGCACTCGCTCGACTCCCGCGTCCGCCAGAGACCGGGCAAGGATCTCGCGCTCCTCGCGCACCACTGTTTCCCGTTCCGCGGTCACGACTCGAAGCCACGCCCCACCGAGCACCGAGAGAAGCCCCACCGTCACGAGGGCGACCACGAGAATGGCGCCGCGCTCGGACCCGCCCCGCCCTACGACCCGGGGCACGGGACACGCTCTCAGCGAGGATGACTCGCTGCTCTGGAATCCCGTCATCGGCGATCCTCCAACACCACGCGGCGTTGCCACGTCCGAGACCGAACAGCCGGGTTCGAAGCGCGCAAACCGAGGCTTACCACGATGGTGGGGCCTTCTCCCTCGACGGAAAACGCCGTCACGCCCTGCGCGATCCGCTGACTTGACCCGTCTTGCGAGCGCATCAGTCGGCCCCGGTGGGCATCGTAAACATATCGCACCCGATTGAGGACGGAGACCGGACTTCCCAACGGGTAGGACCGGCTCAACGGGTCATGCACCGTCACCCGATCACCGACGATCTCCTCGATCGCTCGGCATTCGGCCACATCGTCGGAGGGATCAGCAGGATCGCCGACCCCGACAATCATGACGACATCATTCACCTCGAAGACCGTCGAAGACCTCACCACAAAACTGCCCTGAGCCGAGGGGGCTTGTTCCCGCAGCTCGGTCGTCTGGTCATAGAGATTCGCCGCAAACGAGATCTGCGAGCTCTGGATCTGGACCCCCGGTTCGGGACACCCTTCACCATGGATGGCCTGCACGGCGGTATGGAGCTCATCGGTGATCAAGGCAAGGGCGAAGTCGGCTTCCTGGGTGGCATTGAGTCGAGCCAGCTGATCACGGTAGGCGGCTTGATGGGCGATGAGCGTATGGCCAAACACCGCAACCAGTGCCACCCCGATCCCGGTCGCTATCAGGCATTCGACGAGCGTCGTGCCCCGTTGCCCAGGAAACTTCTTGAAGCGTAGAGCGTTCATAGTGGTCAATCGCCGCGGGCTCTGATCCCGACAAGAAGGACCGAGCGTCTGGCCCCACGCTCGATCCATTGCGTCGCCACCCAGATGCTCGTCAGTCCTGGGGCTGGACGGTCGACCTCAATCCTCCAGCCCCGCACCAGTCCCTCGCGTTCATCCTCTCCAACCAGCATTCCGCCTTCGATCCGTTCAGAACCGCTGGTCGGAGCGACCAGCGTCTGATACTCCTGACCCAGCTTCGCTTCTAATTTGTCGTGGGCCCACCACACGGCCGACCGGCGCTGCTCGACATCCCCAAAGATCCGCCGGCCCTCGCTGAACATCCTGGTCACCCCCAACACGCCGACAACCAAGATGCAGAGGGCCACCAGCGTCTCGATGAGGCTAAAACCCGCTTGTCCCTGCGTATCACTCATACGTCCTCGCTCATCGCCACTGTACGCCGTCCCAGGCCGCCAACGACGAATATCCCGCGATACTCACGGTGATCTTCCGAGCCTGACCGCTCGGCGTGTGGAGACTGACCGATCCAAAACTGTTCTGAAGGCCGGGCCTCGGACTGAATCTGATCGTGTTGTCTCGGAAGGTAATCCCGTCTGAGCCTGGATCTTCCGGGGTTCCGAACGAGAGCGTCGCCGGAAGAGGGACCGCGCGTTGTGATCCGGTCTCGCCGCCAATGGTATAGACTCGCCCGTTGGGGTCGAACCGGATGACCAGGACCCGTCCCTGGGCTCGGGCTTTCTGTCTCGCCCAACGAATGTCGGCCACGAGCGTGTTAGTCGCGGCCGTCAGTTCGGTGCGCGGCAGCAGTTCCGTTATCCGGGGCCAGGCAAAGGCCGCAACAATCGCCACCATGCCCAGCACAACCAGCAGCTCCAGGATGGTGTAGCCTTGCTCGGCTTGATTCGTCGTTCTCGTCATAGTCGTGGGGGAGTTTCAAAAGCCGTGCCGAGGGCAGGGAGGGCGAATTCTTGGAGGCGGGATCGGCATGACCCTCTTGACCTGAACCGGAGTTCAGATCAGTGGGCGTGACTGTGAACGGACGCGAACGCGGCGACTAGGCCGCTGGGGGGATGACCTCGACCGGCTCACGAGAAGACGAGCTGGGTCGCTCAATGCCGTAGTCTTTGATTTTCGTGAGCAGCGTCTTGTAACTCACTCCGAGAAGCTGCGACGCGCGGCTCTTGTTCCCACCAGTGCTTTTAAGCACTTTGCGGATCATGCGCGTTTCAGCCATCCGCGTGGCCGCCGCGCTGACGTCGTGTAATGTCCCTTCCAGAGGAATTTCCCGCGCGTGGATCTCGCCTAATTCTTGCTGGCGGATTCCGAGGTGTTCTTCCTCGATCACCTCACCGTCGGTCAAGATCACGGCCCGCTCGATGCAGTTTTGCAGTTCTCGGATGTTGCCCGTCCAGGGATGGTGAATCATAACCTGCCGCGCCCCCTCTGATAACGTCTTCAGCGGCCGCTTCAACTCACGGCAGTAGTGGGCGAGGAAATATGCGACGAGCGCGGGGATGTCCTCCCGACGGTCGCGCAGAGGAGGAATGGTGATCGGCACGACGCTCAGGCGGAAGAACAGGTCCTCGCGAAAACAGCGTTGCGCAATCGCCGCGCGTAAGTCTTTGTTGGTCGCCGCCACCACGCGGACATCGATCTTCACCCGCACGGTTCCTCCGACGCGGCAGAACTCCTCACCTTCCAGCACCCGCAACAGTTTGGCCTGTAATCCCAGATCGAGATCGCCGATCTCATCGAGAAAGATCGTGCCGTGATCCGCCAACTCGAATTTGCCGATTCGGCGGTCGGTCGCACCCGTGAACGACCCGCGCTCGTGACCGAATAACTCGCTTTCCAGCAACTCCTTCGGAATCGCGGCGCAGTTGATCGCCACGAACGACCCATCGCGCCGAGGGCTCAACCCGTGCAGCGCGCGCGCGAACAATTCCTTCCCGGTCCCGCTTTCACCAAGCAGGAGGACCGTCGTCCGGCTAGCCGCCACTTTGTTGATCTGGTCGATGACGGCAAGGACTCGGGGATGCTTGCCGATGATGCGCGGAAGCCCGGATTGGCTTGCGGCCTCTTCCTTTAAGAGGAGATTTTCCGTGATCAGCCGCTGTTTCTCGAGGGCGCGGCTGATGACTAAGAGCAGGTGGTCGGGGTCGAAGGGCTTGGTGAGAAAATCGTACGCGCCGTCCTTGACCGCTTTGACCGCCGTTTCGATGGTGCCGTGAGCGGTCATGACGATCACGGGAAGCAGGGTGTTCTGATCTTTCGCCGCCTGTAGGATATCCAGGCCGCCTTTATAAGGCAGTTTCAGGTCGGTCACGACCAGATCGATTTTTTGCTCGCGCAATCGCTGCAACGCCTCCCGCCCATCCCGTGCCCAGGTCACCTCATATCCCCCGGTCGCCAGGGCCGCCGTCAGCATCTGGCCCATTCCGTCGTTGTCTTCTGCGATCAAGATGGTCAGCATAGCGTGACGAATCCTTACGCCGCCTCAATGAGTCGGCTGCGGTGCCCCGTCGATGTGGCTGCGGTCACCGGTATGGTGAGTGTAAACGTGGTGCCCGCTCCCTCGAGGCTGCGGACGCGAATGCTCCCTCGGTGGGCGAGAATAATCTTGTGAACGAGCGCCAGTCCGAGGCCGTGTCCTTTCGCTTTGAGCGTGAAAAAGGGCAGAAAGATCCGGTCCATAAATTGGGCTGGGATGCCGACGCCAGTGTCGCCGATCACCAATTCGATCGCCGCGGGTTCCGCGTCCTCCACCGTGACTTCGACGGTAACCGTCCCTCCCTCTGGCATGGCCTCAGCGGCGTTTTGGATCAAGTTTTTGAGGGCCTGTCGCATGAGCGTGAGGTCCCATTCCACGTCGCGAGGCACCGCTGGAGCGATCGTGACGCGCACCTGCACACCCGGCCGACCAGGCCTCAGCGTGGCAGCCTCCTTTAAGAACTCGCGAAACTCCAGCGGTTGACGCTGCGGTTCGAGGTCTCGCCCAAACGCCAAGAGATCGTCGATCAGGTGTTGCATGACCGATAATTCGTGCATAATGGCCTCGACCATCGGGCGACCGCTGTTGCCTTCTGGAAGCTGTTTCGCTAAGAGCTTGGACCACCCCAGAATGGCGCCCATATAATTCCGGAATTCGTGGGCGATCCCCGCGGACATCTCACCTAAGACCGACAGCCGGTGTTCCGATTCAACCTGCTCTTCTAAGCGTTTGATCTCGGTCAAATCGGTAAACACGACCGCCGCGCCGATGATGTTGTCCGCTCGGTCCCGGAGGAGCGCGCTGCTTAAGCCCACACACACCCGCTCGCTTCCCCGCAGAAAATCCCACTCCTGGCGAGAGAAGGGGGTCCGCTCCGTGAGCGATCGACTGACCATCGTCGTGATTGGGCTGGTGTCTCCCCACACCTGGCCGCACGGCTGGCCGATGACTTCCCCTCCTCGACGGCCCAAGATACGCTCCGCAGCCGCGTTAAACGTCGTGATGCTCCCGCGGGAATCGGAGGTGATCACTCCGGATGCGATGCTCCTCAGGATGTTTTCATGGTAACTCTCCACTTGCTCGGTACGGGCTTCGGCCTCAGCCCGAAGCCGGCCAAGGTCGGTCTCCTTCTCCTTGAGCTCCTGGAGCACGTGCTGGAAGGTGTCCATGACAAAGCCCGCGCGATCATCCTCGACGGGGTTCCGGCTGGAACGACCTCGGCGTCCGACTCGGCGCGCGATGATGGCCGCCAGCCCGATGATCCCGAGCGCGACGGCGACGGTGATCTCGATCAAGGTGAGTGGTTGCGCCGCTGGCGACGCCGGCTCGATCCCATGGCGGAACACCAGCACCAGGAAGGCCCCGCAGAGCATAACCCCGAGCCACACGACCGAACCAGGACGATCGAAGAAGCGTTGCACGCCGGGTTCTATGCTCCCAACCGGAGGTACCACGCAATCAACTCGGGCCCGGCAAAGAGCGCGGCCACTGCGCCCAGCGCAAGGAATGGACCAAACGGAATGGGCTCCTCCCGACGCCTGAGCTTCAGCGCCATCAGGGTCAGTCCGATGAGGGAGCCCGCCAAAGCGCCGATGAAGATCGTCACGAGGACCGCTCTCCAACCGAGGAAGGCCCCGATCATCGCCAGCAGTTTGACGTCGCCCAACCCCATGCCCTCCTTTTTCAAAAACCATTCGCTGATCACCGCCACCGCGTAGAGCAATCCCCCGCCTAGGACGGCCCCCATCACGGCATCAATAAAGCTCCCCGCCAATACCGTGGCCGCCGAGATCAGACCGATGACGATACCAGGCAGGGTAATCCGATTCGGGATGATTTGATGGTCCCAATCGATGAAGGTGACCACGAGGAGGGCGGAGAAAAACGCCGCGTAGACCGCGGCGGCCGGCGTGGCGCCGAAGCGGTGCCAAATGAGGATGTAGCCTAACCCGTTAAGGATCTCGACGGCAGGATACCGATACGAGATCGCGGCCCTGCACCGACGGCACCGCCCGCCCAGCCACAGAAACGACAGCACCGGCACGTTGTCGAGGGCCCCGACGGGCGACAGGCAGCCCGGACACCGGGATCGCGGCCGAACGATGGACTCGCCGCGGGGCAGGCGATGGATACACACATTGAGGAAGCTCCCGATCAAGGCTCCGACGACGCCGATCAGGGCCGGAACGTCCCACTGGTAAAGCGACATACCGATCTCCGAGAGCTCGAAAGATAACACACGCTCCAGGGACCGGCAAGGACGCCGCGGCCTGCGGCCTTAATCCAGATCGATGGGACGCAGAGGAGGAGGGCTGTTTGGATCGACGCGCTTGAGCGATTCCTTGACTTTTTCATCAAGCACGCGCCCGCGATCGCTTAAGGCGCGACGTTCGCGTTCGAACCGCTGGGCGACTTCTTGCCGTTTGGCCTCGAGGTTTTTCACGAGGTCACCCAGCGACGGTTGTGACGGCTCGGGGGGCGGCTGGTGCCAGAGCACCGTGCCTGTTGCCGTGTCGACCACCAGCTGCGCGTGACAACCAGGACATGAAAGAGTCAGCCTGGTGGCCTCTGGGTCGGGTTGAGGATCTCCAGGCACCACGACCCGCACTATACCACGAACGCGACCGGTCGTCTGCTCCCACGAAGGATATCTCGGTAATGACACAAGAATGCCAAAAGTTGTTTTTTTCTGCTTTACATCTAAGACGATCCTGTGCTATAGAACCCCCATTCTGGAGGGGGGTGGGAAACCCATCTTCATTGAGGAATCGATGCGACTTACGCGACTTGAAATCACCGGGTTTAAGTCGTTCGGCGAACGGACCCTTCTGACGTTCCAGCCAGGGATCACGGCCGTCGTTGGACCTAATGGCTGCGGGAAGAGCAACATTGCCGATGCCATCCTGTGGTGCTTGGGAGAGCAGTCACCCAAGACCCTCCGCGGCGACCGGATGGAGGACGTCCTCTTTAATGGAAGCGCCCGACGAGTCCCAACCGGCCTGGCCGAAGTGTCGCTCACCTTTGGGGGTGTGCGTCGGTCGGAGCTTGAAAGCGTCGCTGGCGAGTATTCCGAGCTGACGATCAGCCGGCGGCTTTATCGGTCGGGAGAGAGCGAATACCTCATCAACCGGGTTCCGTGCCGACTCAAGGACATTCGTGACCTCCTGATCGAGACCGGAGCGGGGATCAAAGGCCATACCGTTCTGGAGCAGGGAAAGGTCGACGCCATTATCAACGCCTCGCCCCTCGAACGCCGTACGCTGGTCGAAGAGACGGCGGGGATTATCAAATATAAAATCCGCAAAACAGAGGCCCTTCGCAAACTCGAGGCGACCGACCAGAACCTGCTGCGTGTGCGCGACATCATCGGCGAAGTGAAGCGCCAGTTGGCTTCTCTGGATCGTCAGGCCAAAAAGGCCGAGCGGTATCGGCAGACCTTCGATCAACTGAGGGCGCTCGATCTCAGGGCCGCCGCCACTCGCTATCACGACTGGCGTGCTCAAGCCGGCGAGTTGAGCATCGCGCTGGATCGGGATCGCGCTGAGGAAGCCCGTCTCTTGGCTGACTTGAGCGCCATCGACGCGAAGATCGCGGAGGAAAAAATCGCGCTCGACGGCCTGGATCGCCAACTCCAGGTTGCCCAGGGACAACTGGTCGAGGGAGAAACCCGCGCGCAACACTCCAGGCATCGTTTGGACTTCCTTGCGGCACAAACGGAGGAATGGCGTGGACAGAACCAGGCGCTCGCCTCGGAGCATGAGGTCCTTGCGCGCAGCCTCGCCGAACGCCGTGAGGAGCGTGTCCGGTGTGACGCCGACTATGAGTCGGTGGAGGCCGCCCTCCAGGAACACCTCTCGCGGTTAGTGGAACGGGAGGCGGTGGTTCGGACGCTCGAACAACACATGGCCCAATCGTCTGCGGACATCGAGCAGACTCGGCATCGGGTGTTCGACGCGCTGTCCGGCATTACGACGGCGACCAATACCCTGGCAACTCTCGCGATGCGGCGCGAAGAGCTCGGGAAACGCCGGGCCAGGTACCAAGAGGACATCCAGGCCACGCGATCGGAAATTCTCCAGAGACAGGCGACGCACCGGGAGCTTGAGGCGGCCCATCAGCTCGATGCACAGTCGCTCGCCGCGCGGGATGCAGAGCGAACGGCTTTGCGGGACGCCTCGGTCACACGGCAGGCCGCTCTCCAGGAGGGAGAAGCGGTCCTGACCGCCCGTCGCGACACGCTCACTCGCCTGCGGGCGACATTGGATTCGCTGCTCGCCCTCCAGCGTGACCTCGTGGGATATGACGAAGGGGTCCGCCACCTCCTCCATGGGGGCGATCCGGCCACCTCGCCAGCGGGGTTGCTGGGTGTGGTGGCGGACATGCTCGATATTCCGCCACAGTACGAGCGGGCGATCGAAGCCGTCTTAGCCGACCGCTTGCAGGGGATCGTCGCCGAAGGGCCCGGTCAGATTGAGGCGGCCGTCGCGGTCTTGGATGCCCACAACGCCGGACGGGCGACCTTCGTACCCCGTCTGCCCCGCGTCGACCCATCGACGGATAGTGACGTCCAACAGCGGCACGGGATTCACGGCCGAGCACGCGCCCTCGTGGGATGCCGCGAGGGCTTTGAAACCTTGCGGGCTGCCTTACTCGATCGCGTGATCATCGTCATCGACCGTCAGACCGCCCAGCACTGCTGGGAAGAAGATCGGCACGGCTTGACGTGGGTCGCCGTCTCGGGCGAAGTGTTTTATCCATCCGGTGTCGTGAGTGGCGGGGCCGGACCGCGTGTGGGGTTGGGCTTACTCGAACGAAAGCGCGCGATCAAAGCCCTCGAGCTCGACGTCGCTGACGCTGAGGCCGCGCTCGCACCGATCGAGTCGTCGGTCGGCGGGCTTCGGCGGGCTCTCGAGGCGGACCGCCTCATCCTCACACAGATGGAAGAGGACTTGCGGGAAAGCGAACTCCGATTGGTTCACGACCAAAAGGCGGCCGAGGCCATCGCCCAAGAAGTTCTCCAGCTCGAGCGACGGTTAGGACTGCTCGTGTCGGAAGAGGAGTCCGCCGGGCAGGACCTCGACGCGATGGGATCCGCTGCGGTCGACAGCGAAGCCGCGCTCTCGGCTTCTCAAGCCGCCAAGACCCGAGAAGAGCACTCTCTGGTCGCCCAGAATGAGGCCGTCGCCAAGCTCAAGGCGTCCCTCGCAGAATCAACCGCCGCGGTGACCGACAGCCGGCTGGATCTGGCCACCCACCGGGAAAAACGGGAACACGTCGTCGCCGCACGGCTGGCACTAGCCCAACGGATCGATGAACTCACCCGCCAGATCGCGGCCAAAGAAGAGACTCGGGGCCACCTCGAGCGGCGGATCGCCGCCGCTCTTCAAGAACGGGACGGAGCGACAGAGGCTCTCCGGACCGCCGAGATCGGCATCCACGATCTGAAGCGGCAGGTAACCGCGCTCGCCGCAGCGCGGTCAGAATTGGCGCATCGTATTCGCGAACTCGAGGATACCGGACGAGTGACGCGCCGCGAGCTCGATGGCCTTCAGGCCCGTATCCAAACCCTGTCTGTCTCTCTGGCCGAAATGAAGATGCGGGCAACCCAGCAGGCTGGGGAGATGCTCCATCGATACCAGACCGATCTTGAGACAGTTTCCCTCGAGACCCTTCCCCCCCTCCCGTGTGATCCGGAGGAGATCGATACCGTGATCACGCGCTTCAAGGAAACCCTTGCGCAACTCGGAAGCGTCAATCTCGCCGCGATCGATGAATACCGCGAGCTGGAAGAGCGTTACGCGTTTCTCGCGGCCCAGGAAACCGATCTAACCCAATCCTTGGCGAACCTCCACGCGGCGATCACCAAGATCAACGACACGACCCGTGAGCTTTTTTTGGATGCTTTCCACGCGCTCAACACGAAGTTCGGTGCGGTCTATGCGTCGTTCTTCGAGGGCGGTCACGCCGAACTCCGTCTCGCCGACGACAACCCATTGGAGTGCGGGATCGAGATCGTGGCTCAACCACCGGGGAAAAAGCTGCGCCACATTTCGTTGTTGTCCGGCGGCGAAAAGGCCTTGACCGCCATCGCCTTGCTCTTCTCGAGCTTTCTCATCCACCCCAGTCCGTTTTGTGTCCTGGACGAAATCGACGCCCCTCTCGACGAGGAGAACGTGCGGCGGTTTACACGCGCATTGCGATTGATGACGGAGCACTCGCAGTTTCTGGTCGTCACGCACAACCGCCGAACGATGGAACAAGCCGACGTCTTATACGGGGTGACGATGGAAGAGCCTGGGGTTTCGAAATTGGTGTCCGTGAAACTCCAGATGGAGAAAATGGAGAACGCCGACAGCTCGATCGAGGTTGAAACCGCGGAGGTTTCGCTTTAACAACCAATGATGTTGCGGTCCGCCCAGTTACGAGGCCTCGCTCGGCTTGTCAAAATCGGTGGGTTTCAGATCTTCCAGCCAGGCTTGAACCCGTTCAGTTTCCGACGCCGCCAATAAGTCGTGTCGAGCAAAGATCGGGGCTCCGCTCCGAAGCGCCAGCGCGATTGCGTCACTAGGCCGCGCGTCGAGTTTCACCTCCTGGCCGTCCGCCTCCAGGTAAATGCTTGCGTAAAATGTATTGTCACGCAGATCGTGGACGACGACCTTTGTCACGGTCGCTTTCACGCGATCAATGAGGGTGGTCAGCAAGTCGTGGGTCAACGGTCTCGGGCCGGAAACTCCTTCGACGGCGATACGGATGGCATTGCCTTCGGTCACACCAACCCAGATTGGAAGGGTGTGCGATCCGGCCTCGTTTTGGAGGACGACGATATGCGCCTCCGTGACCGGGTCGGCCAGCACGCCGTGGACCGACACCTGAATTTCCGTTGGTCGCGTCACAGCGCTCTCGCGGAAGGTACGAGGGTGAAGGGGCACTGGATCGTCGCCAATTGGAGTCGTGGCGTCACGCGCGCGCGGGGGCGACCGTTCGCCACCTTGCGATACACCCCGTGCGCCCCGGCACGATTGGCGTCGTAATAGGCGGCGATCTTAAAATGGTAGCGGTCCAGCGACCCCGACATGGTTCGATCGGTGTTGACCGTCCACCCCCTGGTCCGTCGGTTCTCGTTGATAGCGATCACCACCTGCAGATCGTTGGGTTCCATATATTCGATATCATCGCGGCTCAGCGAGACCTCGGCCCGCACGTCCCCGTACATCGTGTGCGAGTGGTAGTCACCCAGGACATCCAGGCGGGGGAAGTGCTTGAGGACTTCCTGGATGAGCCGCCACTTATCGCTCCGTAACTCCGCAAAGTTGTGACCGCGCTTCACGCTCTGATAGGGAATGGCATGCTCCACCACGTATTTTTCAGCCGCTCGATACCCTAGTAGGAGGCCAAAACACTCTTTCTTGTAGACTTCTACCGTCGACAGCACCATTCCCATGAACACATTCTCGCTGAGATACACGTGCATCGGCGGCGTTGGATTCTCGCGCACTCGGCTCTCCCTCGCTCGTTCAGTCATACTGTCCCGCGGCATCTGCCTCCTCCCGTTCAACCCCACAGCGATCTCAGGCGTCGTGTTGACCAAAATCCTCGGGCCGGAGGTTCTCCAGCCATTTGTCCAATTCTTCGGAACTGTGCTTTTGGATAACATCGCTCGCCACGAAGATCGGACTCTCCGCCTTCAGCGCCAGTGCGATCGCATCACTGGGCCTCGAGTCAACGGTGATCTCGGCGTCACGGTAGGTCAAATGGATTTTCGCGAAATAGGTGTTGTCCTTGAGGTCTGTGATCACCACGCTGATGACCTTCGCCTCGATCGCATCCAACACCTGTTTGATCAAGTCATGGGTCATCGGACGAGGCAATTTCACGTTTTCCAACGCCAAGCTGATCGCACTGGCCTCGGGCTTGCCCACCCAGATTGGCAGGACTTCAGGGCCCTCATCACTTCGAAGGACCACGATGTAATTGTTGGGGGGGTCGAACATCAGGCCCCTGACCCTCATTTGGGTCAGCATCGCTCAAGACCTCGCCGAAAAGTGGACTCCATACTAGGTAGACGGATATGTAGCACCAATCAAGCCGGATTGTCAATGTGAGATATTATCATTAATATTCAATGTGTTATGTCGATAGTTTGTGTCTGTTCTCGCACCTGTGTTATTGTACCGCCGAGCGTTGGATCCTGGGTATGGACTTGGGGTTTGTTCAAAATTCTCCGATATTTGGTCGTGTGAAGGCGAATCTTGACCATGTGAGCGACCTTCTGATGAAGGCGGAGGCCGACCTCTTCGTCCTTCCGGAGCTCTTTGCGACCGGCTACCAATTTTCATCGCGGAAAGAAGTCGAACGGCTGGCTGAGTCCGTTCCTGATGGCCCAACGACAAAACGCCTGATCGCGCTCGCCCACCAACAGCGGTGCGTCATCGTCGCTGGCCTGGCCGAGCGGAAGGGTCGGTGTTTTTATAATTCAGCGGTCGTCGTTGGAGCGAAGGGCTTGATCGGCCTCTATCGAAAAAGCCACCTCTTCTACGAGGAAACGCTGTGGTTCACTCCAGGCAACACGGGCTTTCGGGTCTGGAACGCGGCGGGCGTCACGCTGGGGGTGATGGTGTGCTTCGACTGGTTCTTTCCCGAGTCGATGCGGTGCATGGCGCTCGCGGGAGCCGATGTCGTGTGCCATCCCGCTAATCTCGTTCTCCCCCACGCCCCGAGCGCGATGATCACGCGGTGTCTGGAGAACCGCGTGTTCGCGGTCACCGCAGACCGCGTCGGCTCAGAAGAGCGAGCGGATAAGGAACGCCTCACGTTTATCGGGACAAGCCAGATCGTGAGCCCCCAGGGAGAAGTCCTCGCCCGGGCTGGGACTGACCGGGAGGAGGTGCGTGTCGTCACGATCGACCCCAAAGACGCGAGGCGCAAGACCATCAACCGCTATAATCACCTCCTTGGCGACCGCCGTGTCGACCTCTACGATGCGCTGACCCAACCCGCCGTCGAGTCGACGCGACCCCGCCACCCTCGAGCCTCAAAAAGAACACATCCGCTCTCTGGGACACCCGCCCGATCCGGATGACCCAGGACGACCTCCACCAGGCGATCGCCGTTCTCAAACGCGATGTTCGTCAGTGGCGCGTTCCGGTGGTGGGCATGATCGCCAGCGAGACGCGGGATCCCTTTCGCATCCTGGTCTCCTGCTTGTTGAGCCTCCGCACGAAGGACGCCACAACCGCTTCGGCTTCGTCCCGGTTGTTTGCCAGGGCGACGACGCCCGAAGGACTGGCTGCGCTTCCTGTGTCCACCATCGAACGCTCGATCTACCCCGTCGGATTTTACAGGACGAAGGCTCGCAGCCTCAAAGCCCTGTGCCGGGATCTGTTACGGCGTTATCGGGGCCGCGTCCCGGACGATCTCGACGAGCTGCTCACCCTTCCGGGGGTCGGGCGTAAGACGGCGAATCTCGTCGTGACGCTTGGTTTCGGGAAGCCAGGCATTTGCGTGGACACGCACGTCCACCGGATCACTAACCGCTGGGGTTACGTCAGGACGCAGACTCCGGACGCGACCGAACAAGTACTGCGAAGAAAACTTCCTCGACCGTACTGGATCGTGCTGAACGATTTGCTGGTCCCTTACGGGCAGCATCGCTGCACGCCGGTATCTCCATTTTGCAGCGAATGTCGCCTGTACTCTTGGTGTCGGCGAGTCGGTGTCACGCGCAGTCGTTGAGCCGCTGTCAGGCGCCGCCACGTTGTGTCCCCGTGAAGGGTGCTTCCGCGCTTAGAACCACCGCGGGAACAGCTCCTTGTGTTTAGCCAGGTACACGACGATTGCCACATTCAGCACCAATGCACCGACTCGAACAGGGGTGAACCGGTGATAGACCTCGTAGACTTCAAACGGAATCAGGAGGCCGGTGGCCACCACGGTCAACCACTCGGCCCAGCGCAACCGGCGGTGCAGTCCATAGGCCTCCACGAGGTTGAGCATGGCGTAGGCAAATCCGCCGATGGAGATTCCAACGATAAGCTTGTTGCTGATCAGGCCGAGCTTCTGAAGCGCCAACGTGATGTATGCGTTGTCGGTGTCGAGGTTCAGGTATGCGACGATCTTTCGGCCGATGAGCACCAGGTCCCTGTCAATCAGGCTGAGGGTGCCGATGGAGAGGCTGATGAAGAGCAGACCGATGAATGCCTTTTCGAGGATGATGAACCGGAGAAAGGCTTGGGATGACTGTCGTCGGGCCATTGTCCGTTGGGGGTACACCGCTCCTTGCCCGTATAAGCGCGCGATGGTAGCAAATGTGCCGTGATGACGCAAGGCAGGGGTGTTGGATGTGCGTCGTGCCGAGGGCGGGCTCTTGACCCGTCGGTCCCCCGTTCTGGTCGCGATTGACCAAGGCAGCGGAAGTTCACGGGTGTTGGCGTTTAACCGCCATGGACGTCTGCTGGCCCAGGCTAGGCGCCCGCTCTCCACCAAAGCGCCCCGTCCGGGGTGGGTGGAACATACTCCCGCCGAGCTACTCCGTGGGGTGACGTCGGCTCTGACCGCCGTCCTCTCGGAACTCGGGCGGGATCCTATTGGTATTGGGTTGACCACCCAACGCTCGACGATCGTTCTATGGGAGCGTGGCACGGGACGCGCCGTCTCTCAGGCCCTGAGTTGGCAGGACCGCCGCGCCGCCGCGGTGTGTGATCAGCTCGCGTCATCCTCGGCGAGGATCCGACGAGCGACTGGACTATTTCTGAGCCCTCACTACGCCGCGCCCAAACTCCGCTGGCTGCTCGACCACATTCCCGGCGCGCAGCGACGGGCTGAGCGCGGCGAGTTGCTCTGTGGCACCGTGAATACCTTTCTGTTGTGGCATCTGTCCGGGGGAGCGCTTCACGTCACCGATCATACCCAAGCGGCCAGAATGTTGTTAATGAATATCTCCACGCTCGCGTGGGACAAGGGGTTGTGCGACCGTTTTGGAATTCCACTCTGTCTTCTCCCCGTCATTGCGCCGACCGTGGCGGAGTTTGGGGAGATCACGGTCGGCGGGCGTCGACTGCCGGTGCACGCCTCGATCGGCGACCAGCAGGCCGCAGCGATTGGACAGGGGGGCGGTTTGCCGGGGGACCTCTGCCTGCACTATGGGACTGGAGCGTTCGCGCTCCTTAATACTGGAACCACGTTGCGCCGTTCACCGCGGCTGCTCTCCAGCATCGCTTGGTCAGATAGTTCTCGGCAAACGTATCTTCTCGAGGGAACGGTCAACGCGGTCGGATCGGGTCTGGAGTGGCTGCAGCGAAACTGGCGTCTACCTAAGGATCTTCGGTCGCTTGATCGGCTCGCAGCCCAGTCACAGTGCCCAACCCCGTTTCTTCCGGCACTGGCAGGGCTCGGGGCTCCATACTGGGCCCCGTGGGCAGATGGGATCGGGGCGGGCTTCACCCTCTCCTCAGGGCCAGGAGACGTCGTCCGCGGGTTCCTCGAAGGGGTTGCATTCTTGGTCGACCGGATCACGGCCGCCCTGCCTATTATTCCTAAACGGATTACGGCGAGCGGCGGGCTCTCCGACCTGTCCATGCTGTTGCAGGCTCAGACGGACTTTTTCGGCCGACCTATCCGCCGGGCTCGACTGAGGGAGACCTCTGCGTGGGGAGCTGCCGTGCTGTGCGGGGTGGGGGCCGGACTCTGGCGGTTGCCCGCTGAGGCTGTCAATCAGGGCTGCTATGATCGGATTTTCCAGCCGAAGGGTGACCAGCGGGTGGTCGAAGCGAAGAAACGGGTATGGGCCCGCCTGGTCCGTGAAGCATGTTTGAAGGAGCGTTACAGCGGCGTGAGCCACTCCGAGTGACCGCCCTGACCCCGCACAATGGAGAAGAACGCATCCTGGAGCCGTCTCGTGGTCGGCCCTGGTTGACCAGACCCGATCGCGCGATCGTCGATTTCACGGATCGGGGTCACCTCGGCTGCGGTGCCAGTGAAGAATGCTTCGTCTGCAACGTACAGATCGTCTCGTGTCAGGCGTTGCTCTTGGACTGGAATGTGGAGCTCGGAGGCCAACGCCATGATTGTGTCGCGGGTGATCCCTTCGAGCACAGAGGTTAGCGGTGGAGTCTTGAGGACTCCTCGTCGGATGATGAACACGTTCTCTCCCGGACCTTCGGCGACATACCCCTCTGTATCC
>Ga0184615_10000071_pt1 | contig 62481 bp, 51 predicted proteins | sample PLM4_65_coex_FD_133134 | JGI IMG/M metagenome (GOLD analysis project Ga0184615, IMG submission 133134) | Groundwater sediment microbial communities from an aquifer in East River, Colorado, USA - PLM4_65_coex | ecosystem: Environmental > Terrestrial > Soil > Riparian zone | place: USA: East...
CATGGACGTGACGAATGAACTGGCGTCGCTGTTCATTGAAGAAAACCTCAGGGTCCGGGAAGCGCAAGCCGAAGGAACGACCGAATTTTTGGAGAACGAGCTGCAGCAGATGAAGGTTCAGCTCGAAGCCCACGAAGAAGCGTTGCGGTCGTTTAAGGAGCGGTCTATGGGCGAGCTTCCGGAGCAATTGGACACCAATTTGCGCACGCTGGACCGCCTCCAGATCGAGCGGCAAATGCTGGAGAACAGTCTGAAAAATGCGGAGGATCGGTACGCCGACTTGAATCGCCAACTGACCAGCGACACTCTTGGGGGCGGGGATTCGCCGGCGACGGTTGCCGGCCGCTTGCAGGCGCTGCGAATCCGACTGGCCTATCTCCGAACCGAATACACGGAAGAGTATCCCGACATCGTGTTACTCAAAAAAGAAATCGCCGCGGTCGAGACCGAACTCGCAGCCCAAGCGACGACGTCGACACCCCCCGCCATGCCGGGTGGGGGAGCTGTGAACGCTCGACTGGCCGAACAGCGGAGGGAAATCCAGACGATTAGACAGCGCCAACAGGTGGTGGTAGCGCAGATTAATGACTATGAGAAACGCGTGGAGAGGACGCCACACCGCGAACAGGAGTTGGCGATGGTGCTCAGAGATTACGAGAACGTCCAGAGAGGTTATCAGGCATTGCTGGGTAAACGGCAGGAGGCCAAGATTGCGGAGAGCTTGGAGCGGCGTCAGAAAGCCGAGATCTTTCGGATTCTTGATCCGGCGAACTTTCCAGAACGGCCTTATCAACCGAATCGCGTGTTCTTGATCATGCTGGGGATGGCGGGAGGGCTTGCTGCCGGGATCGGCTTGGCGGTCTTCCGCGAACAGCTCGATGCCTCGATCAAAACCGAAGCCGATCTGGTGGAAGCCAGCACCGGAATTCCGGTGCTGGCCGTCGTGCCGTTTGTAACGCCGAGCGGCGCGAAGAAAACGATGCCTCCCGCCGCAGCGCCGAAGACGGAGGTCAAACGCGGCCGATGAGCGATCAGAAATCTCGTCAGCAATACGGGTCCTGGATCGCGCGAATCCGAAATCGCACCGCTTCGGTCAATGTCCGTCCACCGGAGGAACGCTTAGCCGAGGCGGAGGATCGCAAGGAACCGACGCCGAGTGTTCTGGCGCCGTCCGATCGTTATGTCGTGGCGCTGGACGACCGCCATTCAGCTTCGGCTGAACAATACCGAGTCTTGGCGGCGCGCCTGGAAGGCCTGTGGAGGCAGCCGGATTTTCAGAAAATCGCGGTGACCAGCGCGCTACCGGGTGAGGGAAAAACCGTCACCTCGATCAACGTGGGCTACACCTTGGCAAGGGACTTCGGGCGCCGTGTACTCCTCATAGACGGCGACCTCAAACGGCCGAGTCTGTGGCGGTATATTAGCCCTCAGCCGTCTACCGGGCTCACGGATGTGTTGGCGAACCAGCAGTCCCCCGAAGCGGTGGTCCGGCCACTGCGTCATGAGAATTTAGCTATTTTGGAAGCGGGTCTCGCTCCGATGAATCCCACGCGGGTTTGGAAATTGAGCGCGATGAAACAGCTGCTGGCGCATTTCGAACAACACTACGATTACCTCATCGTGGATACGCCGCCGGTGCTGACGGTGGTCGATGCGACGCTGATTGCCGATGTGGTGGACGGAGTCGTCGTGGTTGTCCGTTCCGGGATGACCCCCAAAGGCGCGCTGCAAAAGGCGTTAGGCTTGCTCCCGAGACCGAAATTGGTGGGCACCGTGCTCAATGGGGCGAAGATGCCCCGATCGACGTACTACTATCATGTACGGTAGCTCCCTCTGAAGTTTGGTGAGGCACACAGAAGGACCTAGTTTTGTGTTGAAACTCTTGTCTCGGTACTTGTCGGCGCGCAGTCTCTTTCTTCTGGGGAGCGAAGCGCTGCTGATCGGGTCCGTGATGTGGGCAGCGCTGGCCTGGCAGCGAGCCTCGGTGGGGGGGGCGGTCGTCCCCCTGTTCGGCGTGGTGATCGCCGTGGCGGGGCTCTGTCAATTATCCCTGTACTCCCGCGATCTGTACGTGCGGTCGCGAACGAAAATGACGAGGGAGTCCTTCGTCAGGATTATGCAAGCGGTCGGCGTCGCCGCGAGCCTTATCGTGGTTGTGAACGTCTTGGTTCCCGAGTGGCATCTTGCAGGAGGAGCGATCATTGGCGCGCTCGTCGTCCTGCCGTTCGCTTTGATGCTGTGGCGCGGCGTCTGTGCCAGGCTGCTCAAAAGCCGGGCTTTCGATCGGAAGGTGTTTTTGGTCGGTGTCGGTCGCCTTGCCGAGGACCTGGTGGCCACGTTGAATGCCGAACCCGACATCGCGTACGCCGTCGCGGCGCGCCTGCCCGAGTTTCAGCCTGGAGTGAGCGCGGCCCCGCCCGGTGACTGCCGACGCGTATCGGACATGTCTCTCCTGGAGTTCGTCAGACAGGCGCGGATCGATCATGTGGTGATCGCGCTCGACGACAGCCGGGGGAAGCTGCCGTTCGACGAACTCCTTCGGTGTAAATTCTCCGGTGTCAAGATCGAAGACGGGTTGTCTTTCTACGAACGCATCACGGGGCGGGTCCACTTGGACGCGTTGAAGCCAAGTTGGATGATCTTCTCCGACGGGTTCGGGCGTCCCTGGGTCACGACCGCGTTCAAACGTCTGCACGACGTGGTCGGATCGCTCGTTGGGCTGATTCTTGTTGCTCCGTTGAGCCTTGTGATCGCCGCCCTGATCAAGCTCGATTCGCCCGGGCCGATCCTGTACCGGCAAGAGCGCGTCGGCGAGGGAGGCCGGTCTTTCACGCTGTTGAAGTTCCGGTCGATGCGCCAGGATGCCGAAGCCGCCACCGGCCCGGTCTGGGCGACGGACGGTGATCACCGAGCCACCCGCCTCGGGAAATGGCTCAGAAAATTCCGCTTCGATGAGTTGCCGCAAATGATCAACGTGCTGCGCGGCGAGATGAGTTTCGTCGGCCCGCGTCCGGAGCGGCCATGTTTCGTCGAGGACCTCAAAAACACCATACCGTATTATGGGCTGCGCCACGCGGTCAGGCCGGGGATTACCGGGTGGGCTCAGGTGAGGTACCGCTACGGATCGAACGTACAGGACACCATCGACAAGCTCCAATATGATCTGTATTACATCAAGAACATGTCGGTTCTTCTCGACGTGACCATTCTGGTCCAGACGGTCCAAACCGTTTTGCTGGGCCGGGGTGCGCGATGAGTCCTATTCTCAATGCCCTTTCGGTGGACGTGGAGGACTATTTCCAGGTCTCCGCCTTCAGTGACGTGATTCCCCCGGGTTCGTGGGAGCGATTCGATGGTCGAGTCGAGCGGAATACGCTGCATCTTCTGGACTTGTTTGATCATCGTCAGGCGAAGGCCACCTTTTTCGTTCTCGGGTGGATTGCGGAACGCTATCCGCAGCTCGTGCACGAGATCCACCTTCGAGGTCATGAGGTGGCCAGCCACGGACACGCTCACCGGCCGCTGGATCAGTTGACTCCCCACGCCTTTCGCGAGGAGGTCCGTGGGGCGAAAGCCGTTCTCGAAGCGTTGATCGGGGAGCCGGTCTTCGGCTACCGCGCGCCGAGTTTTTCCATTACGCGCAAGACCCGGTGGGCGCTCGATATCCTGTGCGAAGAAGGGTTCCGATACGATTCGAGTATTTTCCCGATCCACCATGACCGGTACGGCATCCCCGACGCTCCGCGCTTTCCGCATGTGATCGAACTGCCGGGGGGCACGTTGTCCGAATTCCCCCCCTCGACCGTGGCCCTGATCGGGCGGACCAACCTGCCGATCGGCGGAGGCGGATACCTTCGTCTCTTCCCCTTATGGGCGACCCGGTGGGGATTGCGGCGTATTAATCGCCTGGAGCGCCAACCCGCGATGGTGTATCTCCATCCGTGGGAAATCGACCCGGAACAACCCCGTATTCACGCGCGATGGTTCTCGCGGTGGAGGCACTATACAAACTTGGACACAACGGTGCACCGGCTGGACCACCTCCTTCGCGAATTCCAATTCGGCGCGATCCGGACGGTGTTGGGGCTTGCCGGTCATCGTTTCGATCTCGCGCGGCCTGCGTTTCTGGACGAGGCCGGCCGCCACGCCCGAACCCCTGGAGGAGGGGCATGACGGTCGAAGCGAAGGAGGCGGGATTGCCCATTTCTTTGCGGGGCCGCGGGATGTCGGAACACACGGTCGCGCAGCGGCTGCGCGAGGGCGACGACTCGGCACAAAGGGTGCCGCAACCGCAGTGGTACGCCGTCAAAACCAAACCGAACCAGGACCGCCAGGCCCAGTGGCATCTCCGGCGACTCGGGGTTGAAACCTTCTGCCCCCAGATCAGGCAAGAAAAGCTGATTCGCCGGAAGCGGCGCCTCGTCACGGGCTCCTTGTTTCCTGGATATCTGTTCGCGCGGTTCGATCTCGACAGCCGGTTTCGACAGGTTCAATATGCGCACGGCGTCCAGACGCTCGTCGCGTTCGGTCAACGCCCGACACCGGTCGAAGTCGAGGTGATCGAGGCCATCCGGTCGACCCTGCAGGAGGGCTGTCTCCTTGTCGCGCCCCCTTCACTCAAGCCGGGTCAGATCGTGCGGATCCAACACGGACTCTTCCAAGGGTTGGAAGCGGTGTTCGAGTACCGTCTAAGCGACCAGGAGCGTGTGGCATTGCTGTTGCGGACGCTCTCCTATCAGGCCCGTGTGGTAGTGGAACTCGCGCACATCGTCCACTCCTGCTGATCGGCCCCGTGAAGAGGTTGCCCGGAGTGCCGGTCTCTCGCAGCCGGGACGATTCAGCGACTGCAGGCATGGTGGTCCGCAAGTAGGGACCGGGCGAACGAACGCCGGTAGCCCGGGGCGGTTGAGGGCGGAGCGGGACTGGCCGTCCGGTGGGCACGCAGGGGGTTTGTCCCCCATGCGAGGTGAGGCGGTTATGCACCGTCATGGCGGCAGCCTGCCCTGTGACCGAAGCCGAGTGCAGCCGGTTGGGAAGCGAACGAGCACGGGGACACGTCACGATGTGCGGGATTGCCGGGGTTCTGAATTTCGGGGCGGAGCGGGTCGACGCAGATCTGCTTCAGCGAATGATCCGCATCGTCCGACACCGCGGACCGGATAGCCACGCTGTCTACGCAGACGGTCCCGTCGGCCTGGCCCACGCGCGTCTGAGCATCATTGATCTCGCCGGTGGCCGACAGCCGATGTCCAATGGTGGCGGCTCGGGGTGGATCACCTTTAACGGCGAGATCTTCAACTACATCGAACTGCGAGAAGACTTAGTTCGGCGCGGCTACCGCTTCGCGACCCAGTCCGATACCGAGGTCATTTTGCACGCCTATGAGGAATACGGCGAGAACTGCGTGCGGTTCTTCAACGGCCAGTGGGCGTTCGCCATCTGGGATGTCCAGGAACAGAAGCTCTTTCTCTCCCGCGATCGACTCGGTGTTCGTCCATTGTTCTACACACTAGCCGGCCGGTGCCTGGTGTTCGGTTCGGAGGTGAAATCGATCTTCGTTCATCCCAATGTTCGGAGAGTCCTCGATCGTCGGGGTCTGGATGAGCTCTTCACGTTCTGGACGACGATCCCTCCCGCCACGGTGTTTGAGGACGTACGGGAACTGCCGCCGGGTCATTCCATCACGGTGAAAGACGGGAAGGTTGAGGTGCGACCCTACTGGCGGCTGGATTATCCCCGGAGCCAGGAGGCCATCAAGGATGAGGGTGAGTACTCGGAACGCCTGCTGGCTTTATTGGTTGACGCCACCCGGATTCGCCTCCGGTCAGATGTTCCGGTGGGGGCCTATCTGAGCGGAGGCCTCGATTCCTCCGTGGTGACGGCCCTCATCAAGAAGTTCACGGACTCCCCCTTGAAGACCTTTTCGGTCACCTTCGACGATCCTGAGTTTGACGAAAGCATCTATCAGCGGGAGGTGAGTGACTATCTAAAAACGGACCACCACGAGGTGCGTTGCTCGTACGACGATATCAGCCGCGTATTCCCAGAAGTGATCTGGCATACGGAAAAGCCGGTCCTGCGTACGGCCCCGGCGCCGCTGTATCTCTTGTCTGGGCTGGTTCGGCAGCACGGGTATAAGGTCGTGATAACCGGAGAGGGTTCTGACGAGATGCTGGGCGGGTACGACATCTTCAAGGAGGCCAAGATCAGGCGGTTCTGGAGCCGCCGGCCAGAATCGCGTCTCCGGCCGCTGCTCCTGAAACGGCTGTATCCGTACCTTCCGAGTCTCCAGGCCCAGTCCGACGCGTACCTGAAAGAATTTTTCCATATCCGAGTACAAGACCGGTCGAGCCCATTCTTCTCCCATCTTCCCCGGTGGGAGCTCACGTCCCGGCTGAAGCTGTTTTTTTCGGAGGACGTGAAAGCTCAGATCAGGGATCGCGACGCCTATGCTGAGCTGGAGCGACAGCTTCCCTCGGCTTACGGCGCATGGGATGACTTATGTCAGGCCCAGTATTTGGAGACAAGCTATCTTCTTCCCGGATATATCCTTTCCTCGCAAGGTGACCGCGTGGCGATGGGCCACTCCGTGGAGGGGCGGTTTCCGTTTCTGGATCACCGGATCGTGGAGTTCGCGACCAGGATTCCGTCGCGGCTGAAGCTGAAGGTGCTGAACGAGAAATTCATTCTCAAGCAATCGGCCGGCCACCTTATTCCCGCGAGCATTGCCAAACGCCCCAAGCAGCCTTACCGAGCCCCTGAGGTGAAAAGCTTCTTCGGCGACGGGGCACCACGCCACGAGTATGTGGCCGAATTGCTGTCGCCGGAGCGGATTCGTCGGGACGGGGTCTTCAATCCGGCAGCGGTGGGGAAGCTCGTCGAGAAAGCGCGAAACGGCCGCGTCCAGGGGATCAAAGACAACATGGCTCTGGTCGGCATTCTCTCGACGCAATTAGTAATCGATCAATTCATTAATCACTTTGAACCACGAGAGGGCGATGCGCCCCATTGAGCAAGAACTCCGCGAGTTCGTGATCAACAATTTTCTCTTCGGCCAGGGCGGAGACGGGCTGTCAAATGACGATTCTTTTCTGGAGAAAGGGATCATCGATTCCACGGGGGTGTTGGAGCTGGTGGCGTTTCTGGAGGAGAAGTTCCAGATCACGCTACAGGATGAAGAATTGGTTCCGGCCAACCTCGACTCGATCAACTACCTGGTGGGGTTTCTTCAGCGGAAGCTGTTGACCACCCCGTAGGATTCGGAGAGACGACGTTGCAGCTTGAAGAAGTTCTCGAACTAAGTGCCGAGCGGGTTCCGAACAAAACCGCGCTGGTCTGCGGTGACCGGAGGCTGACCTATCTCGAAGTCGACCGGGAGTGTGCCAGGCTGGCCCATGCCCTCATGGCGTCTGGCGTCGAAAGGGGGGATCGAGTCGCTGTCTATCTCGATAACTCGGTCGAGGCCGTGCTTTCCATCTTCGGGATCCTGAGGGCCGGCGCGGTTTTTCTGGTCGTTAATCCCACGACAAAATCTGAGAAACTCACGTATATCCTGAATAACTGTCGGGCCAGGACCTTGATCACGCACGCCAAGAAGCTGGACTTGATCCGGAGCTGTTGGGAACAGACGCCGCACCTGGAAAGCGTGGTCATCGCGGGGGGAGTGCCGCCTCCCGGTCGACACGGCACGAAACAGGTCCGATCGTTGGAGGATTTCCTCGCAGAACACGGGCCATCAGATCGTTCTTTGGCGAAACGATGCATCGATATTGATCTTGCGGCGCTCATCTATACGTCCGGCTCGACCGGCCATCCGAAGGGCGTCATGATGACCCATCTCAACATGGTCACCGCGGCCCGGTCGATCACCCAGTACCTGGAAAACACCTCCGACGACATCATCCTCAGCGCGCTCCCGCTGTCGTTCGATTACGGTTTGTATCAAGTCATAATGGGATTTTTGACGGGGGCGACCATCGTGCTCGAGCCATCGTTCGCGTATCCCCAGCTCATCGTGAACAGACTGCTGTCCGAACACGTGACTGGGTTCCCACTCGTTCCGACGATGGCCGCGATGCTGCTCCAGATGAAGGGGCTCGGTCCAGGCCGATTCCCGCGACTCCGGTACATCACTAATACTGCAGCAGCATTACCGCCAGCGCACATCGAGCGGCTGCGCGCGATGTTTCCCAACACGGCGATCTATTCCATGTACGGCCTGACCGAGTGCAAGCGCGTCGCGTACTTGCCCCCGAATCAACTTACGATCCGTCCGACCTCTGTCGGCAAGGCGATTCCGAACACCGAGGTCTATATCGTCGACGAGCGTGGCGAACGGGTCGGACCCGGCACGGTCGGTGAACTGGTCGTGCGGGGCACCCACGTGATGAAGGGATATTGGGAGCGGCCGGAGGAGACCGATCGCGTGCTGAAACCCGGGCCGCTTCCGGGCGAGCGGGTGTTGTATACCGGGGATCTGTTCCGGATGGACGCGGACGGCTATCTATACTTCGTGGGCCGCAAGGACGACATCATCAAGACCCGAGGCGAGAAGGTCAGCCCGAGGGAGGTCGAGGCGGCGCTCTACAGCCTGCCCGAGGTGAAGGAGGCCGTCGTCGTCGGGGTGTCGGACCCGATCCTCGGCCAGGCAATCAAGGCCGTTGTGGTGCTGGCGCAGGACGCGACACTGACGGAGCGCGATGTGATGCGCCACTGCGCCGCCCGGTTGGAGGATTTCATGGTTCCGAAATCGGTCGAGTTTCGGTCGTCGCTGCCCAAGACCTCGACGGGAAAGATCAGCCGGCGGGATCTGGACATTCCGGTGGAAGCGTCCTGAGATGAAGACGGAGGCGTTTTCCCGCGAGACGTTGACACTGGATCCAGACCGGGAGGCCGGGCGGATTGCAGCCGCGGTGCGCGAGCAGGTCACAAAGCAGCTCCGGCGTAGGGGCGTCGTCGTGGGGCTTTCGGGCGGGATCGACAGCAGCGTCACCGCGGCGCTCGCTGTCCGGGCCCTCGGGTCGGGTCGGGTCCTGGGGCTGTTCATGCCGGAGGAGGACTCGTCCGGGGAGAGCCTAGGGTTGGGCCGGCTCGTTGCCGCGCATCTCGGGATCCGGACCGAGATCGAAGATGTCGGTCCGATCCTGCGCGCGACCGGATGCTACCAGCGGCGCGACGAGGCGATTCGGAAGGTGTTCCCGGAATACGGGGATGGCTATAAGTGCAAGCTGGTGCTGCCCAACGTCCTCGAGACCGACGGCTATCCGATCTTTCATGTCGTTGTGGAGTCACCATCAGGTGTCCAGAGAAGGGCTCGGCTGACGGCTGAAGCTTATTTAGGCATCGTGGCCGCGACCAACTTCAAGCAGCGGACGCGCAAAATGGTCGAATACTACCATGCCGACCGGCTCTATTATGCCGTGGCTGGTACGCCGAACCGCCTCGAGTACGATCAAGGATTTTTTGTGAAAGGCGGGGACGGCGCGGCCGATCTGAAGCCGATCGCGCATCTCTACAAGACCCAGGTGTACCAGCTGGCGACGCATCTGGGAATCCCGAAAGAGATTCAACAACGCCCCCCGACGACCGACACCTATTCCTTGCTGCAGTCCCAAGAGGAATTTTATTTCTCGCTTCCCTACGACAAGATGGATCTCTGTCTCTATGGAAAGAACCATGGGATCCTGCCGGCTGCTGTGGCCCATGAGATCGGGTTGAGCCCTGATCAGGTAGAGCGGGTGTACCGGGATATTGACGCAAAACGACGAGCCACACGCTACCTCCATCTAAAACCACTGATAGTTGAAGGGATCCACGAGATCTGATGACCTCATCATTGCCCATGGTAAATGCATTAACCATCGAGAAGATAATTTCATGGTGTCCGCTTCTGAGGATATCGGCGACTTCGAGGACTGGCCGCGATATGAAAGCCGTGTGGAACAGAAGACCTGTCGCATCATGGATCTGTGGGAAGAATACGGGGTACATGCTGCGTTCTTCACCCTGGGATGGGTGGCGGAGCACTATCCGAAACTTAATAAGAGGAATCCATCGTCGCAGCCACGAAGTGGCCAGCCATGGCTATAACCGCTCAAGCCACTATATCCGTATCCTTATGGAAACGATGGCATCCAAACTCAGCTACCTCCTAAAGATCTTCACAGTTTGACCTGTCAACCTGGTATTTCTACCCCATTGAGAATCATGAGCCAGAGCCAGCACCCCAATCCAACCGAGCGACTTAACCCATTGGATTACGCAGTCATTGGCGTCAAAGAAGAACCCTCCCTCCCTTCTTGCCCCAAGGGGCCCCTCTCCTCAAGGAAACGGGCATGGGGGTTTGTGGGATTCTTAACTGTTGCCATCCTCTTTGCTTATGGAGATGTGCTCGCAACTCTTATTGTTCGGTGGTGGTCCAATGATACCTATTCATACAGCTTTCTTATTCCCCTGATCAGCCTTTATCTCATCTGGCTCCGCCGTGAAACACTCATCCATATCCATCCTTCCCCCAATTATGCGGGCGGGTTCGTTATTCTGTTCCTTGGCCTTTTCATGCTTACCGCGGGACAGTTAGGAGGAGTGATTGTTCTCCAAGCGCTCTCGCTCATCGTTACCCTCATGGGAGTGGTGCTCTTGCTTCTGGGTACAAGATTCTTGCAGGTTCTCTGGTTCCCCCTGATCTATCTCTTGTTCATAGTCCCTTTCTGGGAGCAGGTAACAGACCATCTCCACCTCCCCTTTCAGCTCTTCTCAGCAACCATCGGGGTGAATATCTTACAAGCCATAGGGATCCCGGCGTACCGCCAGGATGTGTACATCGAATTGCCGAATATTACGCTGGAGGTAGCCAAGGTCTGTAGCGGTATCAATTACCTGATCGCTGTCATTACCATGGGAATCCCTATGGCGTATCTCTTCCTGAAGGGATGGTGGAGAAGGGTCTCTCTCGTGTGTTTTGCAGTCATCATCGCGATTTTATCCAATGGTCTGCGGGTCGCCTTGATCGGAGTTCTTTCCCACTATGGTATTGGAGGGGATATCCACGGTCCGTTTCACGTCCTGCAAGGTCTTTTCGTATCCATGATCGGGTTCGGAGCACTTTTTGTGGGACTCTTGGTCCTGCAAAACACCTCACCTGCATCATCCGCACTGCGCGGGAATTCATCTATTCATAAACAAATTCAACCAATTACCCTGAGGGGAAAACGTTCATATTTAGGGGGCTCTCTTATTGTACTTTTTCTGCTGGTTGGAAGTTATCTTCATTTTTACAATCCATCACCGGTCCCCTTAACAAATGACCTCGGATATTTTCCCGTTGCAATAGGAGAATGGAAGGGCCACAACACCACTCGAGATTACAGCGAATACAAAAACCTGGGTGTCGATCATGAGCTCTCCAGAATTTATGAGACGGCCTCCGGTGAGACAATACGGCTTTACATCGGTTACTATGAATACCAGGAGCAGGCGAAAGAACTTATAAACTATAAAACAAAAGAACTCCATCTTAACGCTTCAAAATACGAAGTGGACATAAACAAAGATGCTCCTGTTGAAATTAACAAAGTTCTCCTTCCTTCACCCAAAGGCAGTGGAAGTACTCTTATCCTCTTCTGGTACGATCTCAACGGTCGCATCGTCGCAGATCGATATATGGCCAAGGCCTATACTGCATGGGATGCCATGATCCACGGCAGAACCAGTGGCGCCGTCATTATGCTCACTTCAGATTTAGATGACAGAGGGGGTCTGGATAAAGCGCTGCGTGCCGATGAAGCTTTTATTCGGGTGATCTTTCCTCTTCTCAAGGATTGTCTATCGCATTCTCCCTCACCAAAAGAAACCCGGAGCCCGTCCCATCTTAAATGATGAGCTACTCCATCCTCAAAGCGGATCTGAAAAAGAACAGAGGCGATATTGTTGCCCTCTTGAAAAAGAATTTCATCGACGTGCCTGATGAAAGATATCGCTGGATATATGAGGAAAACCCCTCCGGTCCCGCATCATGCTGGGTTGCACAAAAGGAGGACAATGTTGTCGGGGTTACAGCATTGTTTCCAAGAAAAATCCTCATGGATGGAACACCCCTTCTGGCCGGCATAGCCGGAGATTTTTCGGTGGATAAGGGACACAGGAGCCTTGTCCCAGCTCTGTCATTGCAAAAAGCCGCTATTTCCGAGTGCAGGGATGGGAAGTTTAGTATCCTCTATGGATTTCCAAACAAACAGTCCGAACTTGTTCTTCTAAGGGCGGGATACAGAATACTGGGGGATGTTCTCAGGATGACCAAACTATTAGGGTCCTATCATCAAATTAAAAAAGTTATTGATATCCCCCTGATAACAAAAATGATCTCCAAACCGGTCGATCTCATCATGAGATCGAGAGTGAAGGAAAATTACTATAAAAATTCAACTAAATACTCTTACGATGTTTTATCTTTTTTTGATCAAAGATTCGATACATTATGGGAAAAGGCTTCGTCTCGATTTTCAATCATCGGAGAAAGAAGCAGCTCCTACCTTAACTGGAGATATAACCGGTCTCCACATCATGACTACTCTATCTTCGCGCTGATACATAAAGAAGATGGGAATATCTTCGGGTACATTGTCTTTCATTATGATGCCGAAGCGAGGACCTATATTGACGATCTCCTTGCTGTGGATATGGAGGAAACACTTGACGTTTTGTTGTCTGAGTTTATTTCCTTTCGAAGGAAGGAAAAAATTAATTCCATATCCATCAGGTACACAGGAGCACAGGTCCTAGTCACAAAGCTGAAAGAATTTGGCTTTGTTTTGAGGGGCAAAGAAGGAAGGATGGTTGTGTACTCCTCGCCCGATTCTCCATTCCTGCCTTCTCTGTTGGCGAAGGATAATTGGTTTCTCCTACCTGGGGATAATGATACATGAAAAATCAGTATGAAGAACAGGGGATGTCGGTGGAGCAATAGATGAAGGCTTACACGCAAGATTTCTACAGCACCAGACACGAAAGGACGATGTACTCGGCAAATGCCATTCTCTCCATTCTTTTGGAGCGAATTCCTGCTATTGATTCAGCTATTGATGTAGGATGCGGAGTAGGAACCTGGCTGTCTGTGTTGAAAGAAAAGGGGATCAAGGATATTAAAGGCATTGATGGAAATTGGGTTGACCAAGGTTTGCTTGTAATTCCAAAAAATTCCTTTCAACAAGTTAATTTAAATAAGCGATTGAGACTATCCAAGAGGTATGATTTGGCCATTTCCTTGGAGGTGGCCGAACACTTGCCTCGTGATTGTGCACAGGAATTCGTTCTTTCACTAACCGAGATGTCCGATTTCGTACTTTTTTCTGCTGCCATACCTTTCCAGGGAGGTATAAATCATATTAATGAGCAATGGCAACATCACTGGGTTGAATTGTTCGCCACTTATGATTATGTTGTTCACGATTTCATTCGAGCAAACATTTGGAACGACAGTAAGATTCCATTCTGGTATAGACAGAACGTCCTGTTTTTCTCCACAAAAGGAAAAAAATCGCACATTTCATCTGATGTGAACGTCTTAGGAGCTCGATCTTTACCCCTTGATATTGTCCACCCTGAGCTGTTTTTATCTAAGTCCATTCAGACCGATTCCGTTAGAAGTAGCTTAAGAGCATTACAGCGCTCTCTGAAAGGTTACATTAGGAGGAGCCTGAGGAGATATGATCCCAAGGCCACATAAGCGCAGGATTCTTTTTATAGAAAGCGGAGAAGGTAAAGGTGGATCATCCATGTTTCTTTACTATCTACTCTCTTACCTAGACAGGGAACAGTATGAACCTTTTGTCGCCTTTTATTTCTATAACCAGGGCCCTGATACAGCTAAAATAAGAGATTTGGGAATCCCGGTGTTTTTTCTAAATCGAAATACGAACAGTGAGACATTTTATCGTAACCCTCTCAAACTTTTTTCAGGCAAATCAAAGTGGAAGTGGCTGCACGAGGTTACGGTCTTTTTGCGTTTTTCACTGCGATTGGCCTTTTTCCAGATGTCACAGTTGGGAAAACTGCTGGGGATACTGAAAAGAGAGGACATTGTCCTGATCATGTTGAATAACGACGTACATTATCATTTGGTGGGGGCATTGGCTGCAAAAATAGCGGGAATTCCATGTATCTGCCGTAAAGCCGGAGGCATTGGTGAGGGTAAACGTATTAAAAAATTATTGACCCCCTGGATGGACCTCTTTATCGCCATCTCAGACGCAACCGCGGCCGATCAACGTGAAAATAACCCTTCTACGAAGAGATTGGTAACCATTAAAACAGGAATCGATTTAAAAGGGTTTGTTTTATCTCCGGATAATCCTGACGTACGCCGGGAACTGGGTATCCCCGAAGAGAAAAAAGTCATCGGATATGTTTCCCGGATTGAGAGAGGAAAAGGCCAGGATGAACTCATCGAGGCGGTCTCATTAATTGTGAGGAAATACAAGAATGTGGTTTTTGTGATTGTGGGGGATGGTGACTTAATGAAAGATCTTCAAACCAAAGTCCATAACTTAAACCTCGATGAGTTCATCATCTTTACAGGCTGGAGAAATGATATCTTAAATATTCTCTCCATATTGGATATCTTTGTCCACTGCCCTACAACCTTCATTGAAGGTCTTGCAATAGCCAGTCTTGAGGCAATGGCAATGGGTAAACCCACCGTGGTTTCTAACAATGGAGGGTTACCCGACGCAGTTATCGATGGTATTACTGGGTTTGTCGTTCCCCCAGGGGACATAGAAGGTTTATCTGCAGCTATATTGCGGTTCCTTGAGGATAAAGAACTGGCCATCCGGTTGGGTAGGAATGCCAGACAACGGGTTGAGAAAGAATTTGATATTAAGAAAAATATAAAGAAGTTAGAGGTACTCCTTGATGAATATGCGCTAAGACAATATTAACTTTAAAATATCCTGAGAGAATTATATTTTACCTATACGGGAGAATGGTGCGCAGTGAGAAATAGACTTATCGCTAAACTAAAAAACAAGGGCAGACAGATCCTTGCGCCGGCATTGTTTTATGCCGGTTATTACGATTATTTATTCAGTAGCGTACAAAACAAGGCCGTAATTTTGATGTATCACAGGATTAGCAATTTTGCTCAAGGAAATGAGTTTTATAGTGGATTTGAGATTGGTGTAAGCAAGGATAACTTTGACAACCAGATGAAATATATAAGAGAGAATATGAACCCAATGCCGCTACCCGACTTAATGCGATGTATTGCCACTACAAGAACGATCCCTAAAAGGGCAGTGGCAGTCACTTTTGATGATGGGTATGAGGATAATTATACCCATGCCTATCCGATCTTAAAACAGTATAGTATGCCCGCAACGATTTTTGTGACTTCAGGATTCATTGAATCATCGCGGATCTTTTGGTGGGATAAAATAGGACAGATTGTTAAAAGGACCACCGTGCCTTTTCTTGATACGACAATACTCTATAGAAGATTTTCAAGAGACTGGATATATCCTCTCCAGAAGATTCCGTTATCTCTTCCTAAAGAAAGGGAACGAGCCATATCCTTACTCGTTACGAATCTAAAAACATTTGATCGTGATAGGCTGAAAGAGGCCGTAAATGTGTTGCAGGATAATCTAAAAATAAATGATCATGACCTCAGTACGACTCAGGACCGGGTCCTCACGTGGGCACAAATATTAGAAATGAGTAAGAGTGACATAGTAGAATTCGGTGCTCACACAGTCTCCCATCCAAATCTGGCCCAAATAGGTGACGATGAAGTCAAAAAAGAAATTCAGACTTCGAAACGAATTCTGGAGGACGGAATCAATAAACCCGTACAAGGTTTTGCATATCCGTATGGATTTTCTCAAGATTATAATGAAACAATTAAAAAGGTAGTGATAGATACCGGATTTACTTATGCTTGCACCGCAGCAAGTGGTGTGGTTTGTCCAGAAAACGACTGTTATGAGCTGAAAAGGATCAGCATGTCCAATACATCGATATCTCTTTCGTTATGGAAAATGTCAAAATATTTGTAAAGATATCTTGAAAGGATAGTCGTGTTATCTCCTCTCGAGCTAATTTTGAAACTTGGATTCACCGCCCCCCACCAGACACGATCTACTCGACTTGTATATGCGCAAAACACTGGAATCATCCTTGCTCTTCACCCTGATCGAATCGGAATGTCCCTTTCTTTAAGAATTTCCACACATTCGGCTCAGAATAGCATAATGGAAAATATTCTTTCCTCATAAAGTAATACTGGCACATTCTGTTAGATTGAACTTCAACTGTTACGGTCTGTTTCTGAACCCAATGAGATCATCTAATTCAAAGCTGCCGCTTAAAAACCCGCATGACTCACAACTGAGGGTTCTTTACCTTGATGGTAGTATGAAGTTTGGAGGGGCTGTTAAAAGTTTGTCACTTATGCTCAGCGCGTTAAAAAATGTGAGTCCAATTATTATTACTTGTCAAGATAAGGAAATTATTGATAAATGGTTTAACAAGTTTAGGGTATTTAGATTTAAACGCTTTTTTAGCTATGTCTCGAGGAACCGCCTGGAACACTGGCTTAGGATGAATATTTCCTCTTCGTTCACATCTCGCTTAATTCTGTTATCATTCTCATTGTTCAGTAAAATAGAAAGTATGATCATTACGATCCGTGTCATCTGTATTGCAAAGTATTTCAAAATAGACTTAATGCATCTGAATACAGGCTTTAAAACATTAAACGGACTTAGTGCAGCACGTATATTGAAAATTCCATGTGTAGTCCATTTACGAGGTTTCTTCCTGGGTAATAGGAAAACTATTGTGCGAACCATGCATCAGGCAGCGAAAGTGATTGGAGTATCAAATGCTGTGTCAAAGAGTGTTTACCAATACGGCATGGTTAACGATAAAATTATTACTGTTTACGATTCTGTAGATATGGTTGCCTTTGAAAAGGCCGTTATTGAACGGTTAAAAACGAGACATGAAGTAGGATTAAAAGAAAGTGATGTGGCAACCGGCATATTTGGACGTATTGTTCCATGGAAAGGACAACTTGAGTTTACTTACGCCGCTCTTCAGGCAATCAAAGTCAATCAGAAGATCAAAGTTGTTATTGTGGGTGATGAATCTGATGGTTTAGAAGACTACTTTAACAAAATAAAAGATGTAATTTATAGGTCAGGATATCAGGATCATTTTATCTTGACTGGCTATAAAGAAGATGTGGAAGAGCTTTTTGCGGCAATGGATATTGTTGTCCATGCATCCATTGAGCCAGAACCATTCGGTATGGTGGTAATCGAAGCTATGGCGGCTTCGAAGCCTGTTATTGCTACGAATGCTGGTGGACCATCCGAAATTATTAATTCCATGGTAGAAGGGATACTTGTTCCTCCTGGTGATATTAAAGAGATGACTGCTGCAATTCTTGAACTGGTAAATGATTCGGCAAAGAGAGAATCCATGGGAAGAAGGGGACACGCGAAGGTTAGAACTCAATATACCAATCAAATTATTTCTTCAAAGATTGAGAAAGTCTATCAAGATCTAATGTGCCACACCATGCGAGAGACACAAGCATAATAAAATCTTCCACTTATTCCTTTCGCTTAAATCTGGATTAGCCATATACCATGAACATCAAAGAAAAAACTATAAAGGGAGTTTTAGGATTAGGTACGTATAAGGGTATCGGTCAGGCTTTTACATGGATATTCTTTATTATGCTGGCCCGTATCCTCGATCCCGAAGACTTTGGTCTTATGGCCCTGTCCATATTCTTTATCAATTTTTTTAATTTTATAGGTGAATTTGGTTTGAGTTCTGCCTTAATACAAAAACAAGATTTAGATGATGTCGAGATCAATAGTTCATTTTGGTTTATGGCGTTTTTTAATGGGGCCATGTATGTCATTATCTTTGCCTTATCTTATCCCATAGGGATGTTCTACAACAATGAAAAGTTAGCTATTCTAATACAAGTCTTAGGAATAAATTTTGTTATTACTTCTTTTAGGATAATACCGCTTTGTCTACTGGCAAAACAACTGGAGTTTGTAAAAGGAGCGAGGGCTGATTTTTATTCAAATGTAGTCAGTAGTATTTTGATGTATGTTTTAGCGTTGTTAGGATTTGGGGTTTGGAGTTTAATAGCAGGCTCCATTCTTCAGAACATCTTTTCGACAGCGCTAATGTATTATTATTGCCCGTGGTGGCCAAGACCCGTATTCCAATTTCACAAAATCAAAAAGATGCTTAGTTTTGGTATGTCAGTCAATGCTTCGAAAATTTTGTTATACCTGAGTGATAATTCAGACAACTTAATAGTCGGAAAAGTGTTGGGAGAAAAATCCTTAGGCTTTTACAATATGTCATTTGTATTGGGAACAATGCCAATAAAAAAGACTGGCGCAATAATATACCACATCATCTTTCCGGTGTTTTCGCAATTACAAAATGACGGGGCCATGTTAAGGAGATACTTTTTGAAGACGAACAAATATATTGCACTCTTCGCTTTTCCTACAACAATTGGACTTTTGATGATATCGGATAGTTTTGTTACGGTTGTCTTGGGTGAAAAATGGATATCAATGGTACTTCCATTAAAAATATTGTGTGGGATTGGCGTGATGAAGGCCATGTCCATCACACTCACACCCCTCCTTTATTCAAAAGGGAAAGCAAATCTTATACTGAAATTTTCATTATTTTCGGCGCTTATCTTACCAATAGCATTTTATGCTGGCGCTAGATTCGGCATAACTGGGGTAGCAATCGCGTGGGTTATAGTTTATCCTCTAATTTTTTTCCCTTTGTTGAGATTTACCTTGAAGGAAGAAGGTCTGTCCTTTTATGACTATGCTGCAAACTTATCTGATAGTGTTATGGGAACGATCTGCATGGTAGCAATGGTTGCCCTATTTCAATATACCGCCTCTACTAATGATTATATCCAACTGATAGGAAGTTGCTTCATAGGCTTGTTGTCTTACTCCATTGTTCTGTTGTTTATAAGTAAAGAAACTGTAAGCGAGTTCAGAAACACACTCTTTTCTTTAAGAAAAAGAGAGATCAGAACATAACTTTAATGACCATAGCATTTTGGAGTTTGGGCTCTGTTCAATGGCTATTCCATTTTTTCTATTAGTTTTGTTTTTAAGTTTTATTTACTTTGAGCCGAGTTTGTTTTTTCCGGTTCTAATGGAGTTCCGTGTTGCGTTTGTGGTCTCTATTCTAACGTTAGTTGCGGTTTTACTATCCGGCAAGAAACCCGTTAAAGCGATTCAAAATTGGCTTTTTATTCTACTTTTGATGATGGCGATTCTTTCCTCTATATTGTCTCCTCTTCCGTATAGTGAAAATAGCCAGTTACAGCTAAGTCATTTGTATAAAGCGATCGCTCTATTTTTTTTGGTTAGCATGATCATTGAATCGAAGGAATATCTAAGGAGATTCTACTATATTACATTGGTATACGGCTTCGTAGTAAGCTTAACAACGCTCCTAACCGTACGAGCAGGGATTCCGAGTTTAAAAGGTGGTGATCTTTATCGAATGGTGAATTACTTCGGCGGATTAGGTGACGATCCAAACGAGTTCGGCGCGTTTATGTTGGCGCTTTCTCCATTACCGATTGTGATGCTGGAGGGGGAAAAGTCATTTGCGAAGAAGATTCTTTTTTCCATAATGGCTATTAGCTTTATCCTTTGTATTACGAGAACCCGTTCCCGCGGCGCTTTTATAGGCCTTTTGTTCGTGTTCATACTGATGATTTGGGAAAATCGGAAGAGATTCGGAATGCTTGTATTTTTTACCTTCATAATTGCATATGCCTATTTCAATACCCACCACGGTTACTGGGAGAGAATTGCAACACTGCAATCTCAAGAATATATTATGGAGGATAATTCTTCGAGAGACCGGCTCCTTCAGATTCAATATGCGACCCGGCTCATGGGGGGGTACCCATTAAGTGGGGTGGGCATTGGTAATTATGTGCAAGCTAAAATTCAATTATTGGGCTTGGACCCTGAGTTGAAGAACACGCGACATGTCGCTCATAACGCCTTTCTGGGGTTGGGAGCTGAAGTTGGAATTTTTGGATTAGTGATTTTTATCTTTATATTGGTCACTTCTATTCGGAATAGTTATTTCAGTGAAAAGTTTTTAAAGAATAGAGAAGATGATTTTATTTTGTATAAGATGTCTAAGGGGATAAGACTTGGGCTAATAGGATTTTCAATAGGTATGTTCTTTCTATCAGAGCAATACAATCCGATCTTTTATCAATGGATTGCTTTTATAGTTGCAATAAAGAACCTGCCGGAAAAGAGAAATGGACGTTCACCCGAGCCGATAAAAATCTTTAATTCACGTAAAGTATCAATTAGACTATAAGTGAGTTATATCGATCTCTTAAACACGACTATCAAAAAAAAATTTATGGTGATTATCAAACATCTGGTATCGGTTTTGTGAGGGCATCGAGAAATAACTAAAAGAGATCCTCGTGCCGATGATTGTACCGAAACTGCATCTCATAGAGGTAGAGCGGAAACTTGTGGGGTGAGACCCCGTGGTGCTTGAGCAGCTTCCCTTTGGCATAGCTCCAGAAGCCTTCGAGGCCGTTGATGTGGACCTTGCCCCGACTGAACTGCTTGCTGTGATTGACGGCGAGGCGGCGGTAGCCGCAGAACGTGAGCGTATCGTAGCCGCGATATTTGTCCGTGTACACCAGCGAACCCCGCTTTACGACCTTGACCGTCTCCTGCAGGAGCGTGTGGGCGGTGACGTTGGGGACGACGGTGACCGACACACGCCCGCGCCGCTCCAGGATGCCAAAGACGGGCACGTTACCCGCGGTGCCTCGGCCTCGCTTCCCCTTGCGCCGGTCGCCGAGTACGACTCGTCGGCCTCCAGCCTCCACCTCACCCCGCAGCAGTTCGGGGTGCTCCTGGGCCAGCAGCGCCCGGCGGATCGTCGTGAACACTCCCAGGGCCGTGGGGTAACTCACGCCGGTCTGGATCGCCGCTTGCCGAGCCGTCACCGCCAACTCGAACAACTTGACCAACCACAACCAGGTCGTCAGGCTGATCCGCGCTTGGCCCACCCACGTGCCGGTGAAGAGCCCGAAGGTATAGCGACACCGCGCACACCGGTACCGACCACTGCCCAGCCGGTAGAGTTTCCGGCTCGCACAGGCGTGACAAATCAGGCGCCCATTTTTGTAGTGCTTCTGCCGCAGCACCCGCAGGGCCGCAGACTCGCTCCTGATCAGCGCTTCAAAGGCCTGAACGCGCACGGCACCAGTCTAATTCTGGTGCCAGATGTTTTACAATCACCAAATTTAATATATAGAACTATCTTAATCCAGCAACAACAAACAGAAATCAGAAAATGAATTGTCTAACGTATCATAGATGCCGTCATGGTCTCTCGGAGATTGTGAAGTGTTTCCCTGAGAGACTTCTTTTACAGAACCTGTTCATTTTCATAAGGGCAATGTGTCGGGTGGCGATAATACCCTTAGTCGTTGAGCCAATTAAGACAGTTTAATAATGCTTGTAGGGCAACTTTCGTGTGGATATTCATCGAATTGAAAAAAGAGAGCAGATCGTAAGGGATGCGCTGGCTCCACAATACATGGAGTGGGTTCTCAAGACAAAAGGGGAGCTTGGGGAGAGGATGGAAGAGGATGCGATTTTAAAGGCAGTCGGCCCAAAAGATAGGGATGGAATTGTGGATGCGGGTTGTGAAGTTGGACGGCATTCTCTCCAGTTAGCGACTAATGCTAAAAAATCTCTCTCTATTGATTTTCCAAATGATAGTCTTAGGATTCTTGGGCAAATAAGAAGTAAAATGGTATTTCAAATATTTGGACAATTGCGTGTGATATCACTAAACACATTCTATCTCTATATGGTTACGCCGCGAAGGTCCGCTCTTCGCAGGTTGTGTGGGACGCTTCTGCTCGACGATACGAAGACGGGTTTTTATGAGACAACGTGGGGAGCTATGGAACATCATGGAAAAGCCGTCATGGTTAATACCATTTGTTCAATCAATGATGACATTAGCATAGATACAGGTTGTGGAGTAGGACGTAATTTTTCTGCCAACAAAAAGTTGGATGCTCCCTATCTGAACACCCTTTTTAAAATCATACCGATACTTTTTATTGTTTCTGAAAATTAAAATCATGGCTAAAAGGCATATACTTCAGTTAATCGGTGATCTGGACCCAGGGGGAGCTGAAAATGTAGTGGCAAACCTTGCGAACGGTTTACAAACCTCTGGGTATGATGTGACCATTTGTAGTCGCAAAACTGGAAGCCTGATTCAGCGTTTACATAATGTTCCTGTTCTTATTTTACCTAAAAGAAGGTCGGTTGATTTACGATACCTTTTGAAGTTTACTCTTTTCCTTCATCACAGGAATATAGACTTAGTCCACTCCCATCTATTTGGAAATAATCTTTACGGTTTTTTGGCGTCACTGCTGACGGGGAGAAAATCTATTCTTACGATCCATGGAGAAGACTGTTTCGCATCGAAAAAAAGAATGATCTTCTACAGGTTAGTGGCGCCTTTTGTTTCTAGGATAATCGCCGTCTCAAAGTCTCTGCATAATCAACTCACACAAGATCTCTGTATAAAAGAAGAAAAAGTTACTCTTATCCCCAACGGTATCGATACAGCACGTTTTCAGAAAAAGATAGATCTAATATACAAGAAAAAGAAACTCGGCTTACCTACAGATGCCCCTCTCATTGGAGCCATAGGGAATATAAAACCTGTCAAAGGTTATGATATCTTTCTTGAAGCAGCAGTTTCTGTTAAACAAAAATTCCCGGAAGCTTGCTTCATCATCGTAGGAGGAGTCTACCAATATAAGGAATACATGAAAGAACTTGAAGTCCAGACCTGGGAAAACGATCTTCAAAACCAGGTTTATTTCCTTGGAAAAAGGGACGACGTGGAAGAAATTCTTCCCCTACTCACTGTCTATGTTCTTCCTTCAAGGTCTGAGGGTAGTCCCATCGCCTTATTGGAAGCGATGGCCTCTGGAAGGCCAATCGTTGCCACCGGAGTTGGCGGTATCCCAGATATCATAGAAAATGATATTTCAGGACTTCTTATTCCACCGGCAGATCCTTCTTCCATGGCAAACGCTATAATACAGTTGCTTGAAAATCAATCTATGGCCAAAAAAATGGGTGAACATGCCCAACGAGTAGTTGAAGAATGTTATAGCGTCAACTCCATGGTTGAAAAATATCTTATCCTCTACGACGAGGTTCTGAATGCTAAAGATATCGGAAGTTAAAACTACCGAAGAATTTCTATTGCTTGAAAAAGATTGGAATAATTTACTTTCCCGAAGTAGTTCTGATACAGTATTTTTAACCTGGGAATGGCTTTTCAGTTGGTGGGAGATTTATGGGCAAAAGTCAGTACTTCGGATCCTTCTTGCTAAAGATGATAAGGGATCTCTGGTGGGAATAGCACCCTGTATGATAAGGCATCAGCGTCTAATTGGATTCGTACGTCTGCGAGTTATACAATTTATAGGTTGTCATTCTGTGGCTTCGGAATACCTTGACTTCATCTGTTTAAAAGGATGGGAGGAAAAGATTGCAAATTCTTTTTTTGCGTTCTTCATAAATTCTCGGGATTGGGACTTGTTATTTTTTTACCGCTTACCAGAAACGAGTGCCACAATCGGCTTTTTAAACGATGATAAAAAAAATAGTAAATTATATTCTCTTACCACACGCCTTGAAGATAGCCTATATATTTCTTTGCCACAAAGTTGGAATGACTATTTTCTCACGCTAAGTCAGAATACTCGCCACAATATCCGAAGATATAGAAAAAGGATAGAAGAAACCATGGAAGGGACTTTTACCGAACGTCACTCTTTCGGGGATAGGTCCATGACTGACATGATATCCCTTCATCAAGTACGAATGGAAAATATTGGCAGGTTAGGGAGTTTTGCCTCCCATCAATTTGTTCGGTTTCATCAATCTATAGCCAAAAGATTTACGAACCAAGGCTGGTTAAGGATGTTCTTTCTGGAAATAAATGACAAGAATGTAGCGGTACGATACGGATATAACTATGGAAGTAAATTTTATGATTACAGTACGGGATTTGACCCCGAACATGAAAAATATTATGTGGGTTTCGTGCTTTTAGGTTACTGCATAGAAAAGTGCATTAAAGAGGGCATAAAAGAGTTTGATTTTTTAGGGGAAGGTTCCTATAAAGAACGCTGGAACGTCATGAATAGAAAAAAGCGATCCATGGTGGTCAGTTGTAGCAGACATAATCTTAATCTATATCGGGGTGTGGAGGCTACGGAAAGGCTCTTAGCAAGTCAGATAAAAAATCTTATACCGAAACGCTTTTATCAAAAACTGAGAAATTTGAAACAGCGAATTATGATTCGGTTCAATAAACCATTAAGGTAAGGGAGAAGAGATCTCTTTCAATGGTCAACATAAATAATCTGAGATCTTATGAAGATAAATGTTATTAGTATCGGTCTGGATTTGATCCTGAGTGGAAGGTATATGGGGCAGGTAAAAGTCTATTAAAGAATACCATCCAAGAAGGAACCCGCGATAAGTTTAAAGAGCGTGATTTCCTTAGAGGAGATGCGGATTACAACTTTGATTTTACCAATACAAATAGGCATACAGTGGAGATCTTCATTGCTCAAGATACACGGAAAGCGAATCTCTACCTTTTGTGGGAACGTATTCGCGGCAACTTAAAAAATAGGTGATTATCAAACATCTGGTACCGGTTTTACGAGGGCATCGAGGAACCGTTGGAAGAGAGCCTCGTGCCGGTGATTGTACCGGAACTGCATCTCATACAGGTACAAGGGGAACTTGTGAGGTGAAACCCCGTGGTGCTTGAGCAGCTTCCCCTTGGCATAGCTCCAAAAGCCTTCGAGGCCGTTGATGTGGACCTTGCCCCGACTGAACTGCTGGCTGTGATTGACGGCGAGGCGGCGGTAGCCGCAGAACGTGAGCGTATCGTAGCCTCGATATTTATCCGTGTACACCAGCGCCCCCCGCTTGACGACCTTGACCGTCTCCTGCAGGAGCGTCTTGGCGGTGACGTTGGGGACGACGGTGACCGACACCCGCCCGCGCCGCTCCAGAATGCCAAAGACGGGCACTTTACCGGCGGCGCCTCGGCCCCGCTTCCCCTTGCGCCGGCCGCCGAAGTACGACTCGTCGGCTTCGACCTCGCCCCGCAGCAGCTCGGGGTGCTCCTGGGCCACGAGCGCCCGGCGGATCGTCGTGAACACGCTCAAGGCCGTGGGATAACTCACGCCGGTCTGGATCGCCGCCTGCCGCGCGGTCACCTCCAACTCGAACAGCTTGACCAACCACAACCACGTCGTCAGGGCGATGCGCGCCTGACCGACCCACGTGCCGGTGAACAGCCCGAAGGTATACCGACATCGCCCACACCGGTACCGACCACTGCCCAGCCGGTAGAGTTTCTGGCTCCCACACGTGTGACAAAACAGGCGCCCGTTTTTGTAGCGCTTCCGCCGCAGCACCCGCAGGGCCGCGGACTCGCTCCTGATCAGTGTTTCAAAGGCCTGAACGCGCACGGCACCAGTCTAATTCTGGTGCCAGATGCTTTACAATCACCAAAAAATATAGTTAAGTTATTGCTCCCGGAAATGGCGGTTAATCGAGTACGTAAGATGCGGGATAATATTTTACTGAGGTAAGAATGAATTTTCTAAAACAGGTTGCAAAAGAGGCTATGGCGAGTATTCTCTGCAACATGGGATTCGATATAGCCTCATGGCTTAAAAGAAGGGAAGATGCTTATCCTTTAATACTCTATTATCACCGGGTATGCGATCGTGAGGATGTGTTTTTATCGCCTCCCGATCTTGTGGTTTTTAAAGATAATTTTGAGAGACAAATTGAATTTGTCTGTGAAAAGTTCAATGTGATGTCCCTGGATGTTCTTGTGGATCGAACGAAGAAAGGAAAAGCGCTATCGCACGGTGACGTTGCGATCACTTTTGATGATGGATACCTCGATAACTACCTGTATGCCTATCCGATACTGAAAAGGTATGGGGTGCCTGCGACAATTTTCATTACGACTGGATTTGTTGGAAGCAATCGTCTTCTTTGGTGGGATCAGCTTTCCTTGCTTCTGAGGGGGGTGAAGGATAAAGAGGTAAACTGGCAAGCATTTCCCTCCCCTCCATTTTCTAGCGAGTTGAAGAGGCTTATTACCAAGGCGACGACGCCGGGAGCACCTTTAACACCTCTCACGAACTATCTGAAGAGTATCGGAACGAAAGCGAGGGATGAAGTTATAGAATTTCTGCAAAAGGATCTGTTAAGTCGTGGATCTCTTCCACTCCCCCCGCGACTCTTCCTTTCTTGGGAGGAAATAAGGGAAATGAGCGAAAATGGCATAGCGTTTGGTTCCCATTCCCATACTCACGCCATTCTCACGGAAATTGACGATGATGAGCTTTCCCGGGAGCTGTTGCTTTCACAAGAGCTCATAAGAGACAATCTGGGCGTGAAAGTTAAGGCGTTCGCATATCCGGACGGTCAGCTTAATGAGCGGGTCAAGAGGCATGTCATCGAAGCAAAGTATGATTATGCGGTCCAGACCAACAGATTGATCAAAAAAAATCCCTTTGATGTTTACTCGATTCCAAGAAAGATGATCAAAGAAGGCCATTCTAGGGGCTTTTTTAGTGGATTCTCTAAGCCTTTGTTCACCATGGAGCTCTCTGGAATGATTGATCATCTTTTTCTGAGAGACTTTCGTCGAAGGAATCCCTATGAGCGAGACATATCGACATAGGGGAAAACTTCTTTTTTCAAAGGAGGCAGCCATGCAGATGAATTCTCACATAAAAGTCTGGTTGAAAGAGAAAACGTCACCATCCGTATTACGTTGGTTAAGATCCGGTAATTCCTTTGCCAAATCTTTTCATTATTGGATCCCCTACAGTTTTATGAACGGGAAGGCATTACCACCCACCCACCTAACATTGGATATAACCTATATATGCAATCTAAAGTGTGAAATGTGCCCCCAGGCTATTGATTTTGAGTCCGAAGATTCAAACCTATTGAAAGAATTTAAAGTTAGAAAGGAAATGACGACAGAAGAGATTTTTCAATTAATCGACAATGCCTCGGATTACGGGGTGAAGATTTTTACGGTAACCGGCGGTGAACCCTTTCTGCGCAAAGACATTCTATCCATTATTGAGCGGATCAAGCGGCGTAAGATGGAATGCCAGCTTCTTACGAATGGGATGCTTCTCAAAGAGACCGTCGCCGCGCGATTGGTGGAGTTAGGTGTTGAAAAAATTACCATTTCGGTGGACGGCCCTCAGCAGATTCACAATATCATTCGGAAACATCAAAACTCTTTCCAGCGATTATTAGATGGGATTAAACTTATTCAAGAGCAAAAACGCCAAATGGGCAAGCGCCTTCCCTACCTGGCTCTTAGCTGTACCATTTCCGCGACCAATGCCGAATACTTAGCCGAACTGGCTGATGTAGCAGGGGAATATGGAGTGAATATTAACTTTGGGTACCTTTATTATATTAGTGAAAAAATGGAGGCTCAAACGGCAAAAATCTTAAAGGTGGAGCAGGCAAAAGGTGAGGACCAAAATGTTGCGGAATATTTAAAGAAAATTGATCCGTTTGTTATTGAGAACCAGATCAAATCGATCCGCCAGAAAGAGGCTCAATATGGTGTCAAGGCGAATTTTACTCCGAATTTGTCCCCGGAGGAAGTCCGCCTCAGGTATGAGGATGATACCCATGCCTATGCGAATAAATGTTTTTATCCCTGGTTTCATGCTCGGGTCAATCCGTATGGAGACGTCTATGCGTGTGGCCCAATCAGCATCAAGATGGGGAATGTCACCGAACAGAAATTTTCCCATATCTGGAATAATGAGAAATATCGAGACTTCCGGAAGAAACTGAAAAAGCATCAGTTGTTTCCAAAATGTACGAAGTGTTGCGCTTTGAACAACAAATTGTGGAGTTACCTTCCCTCTATTTCATAGAGCGCCGTCGAAAAAGAGAAATAAAAATTCGAAAATAAGTCAATAATCAAGAAGTCTCTTCGCGCAGGGAGTAAAAACCTCTGTCTGCGAAAAAAAGCCGATACGGACAACAAATCAGCGCAATTGACTCAGAAAATAAATGAAAATCTGTTTTATCGGGGATGCTGGGCACGTAAATCTTCTAAGTTGGGTAGAATGCTTAATTAACAAGCGAAACCATGAAATAGATATTATTACCTTTAATCAACCATGTGAATCAATTAGTGGGATAAAGGTACATTTATTGCCAACGCCGTTAATCAATACAAAGGTAAGGTACTTATTGGCTATCCCTCGAGTCAAAGCAAAGGTATCTATCATAAAGCCTGATATTTTGATTGGTTATAGGATTAACAGTTACGGTCTTATGGCGGCAATGACTGGATTCCACCCATTAGTGCTTGTAGCACAAGGCACTGATCTGTTTTATCCTGTTGATTCAAATATGCAAAGTGTTTTTCTTAGATACGCTGTGAGAAAGGCCGATTTGTTACAGACTTGGGCTACTCATATGGGTAATAAACTTATTGAGTATGGTGCTGATAAAAACAAAATGATCGTCCTGCCAAAAGGGGTGGATACTGATATCTTTAGGCCTCTCTATAAGCAGAGAACGGATGAGTCATTTACCCTAATAAGCACTCGACAGTTACGCAAAACATATAATCATGATCAGGTCTTAAATGCGCTTCCCACGGTTTTAGAGAAGATCCCTCATCTTCAATATTTGATTTGCGGTGAAGGTGAGTATCGGTCTGAATTGGAAAAATTGTGTACAAAGCTCGGCATTGAAAACCATGTTAGATTCATAGGTAGGGTTAAACACAATATGTTGCCTAATTACATTGGATCTTCTGATATTTATATTTCAATGCAATCAACGGATGGGGTTTCGTCTTCCCTTCTTGAAGCCATGGCGTGCGGGGTTTTCCCTATTGTTACGAATATTGAAGCAAATAGAATGTGGGTAAAAGATGGGATGAACGGTTTTTTAGTGCCTGTGAATGATCAAATATCTCTTGCCAAAAAAATTATTAGTGCATATGAAAATCGTAGATTGAGACAAGAGGCCGTATCAAAAAATATCACTCTAATTGCCGAAAAAGCTTCAATGGCTCATAACATGACCCAAATCGAAAAGGTCTACATTGGTTTGATCGAGAACTTCAAAAATGGCAGGGATTAAAGTTCTGCTGCTTTTATATGGCGTTGAGGCAGCAGGTGCAGAAAAGGTTGCCCTATCGATTGCTAAAAATATCGATAAAGGCAAATTCAAACCAGTAGTGTGCGCTCTACGCGGTGGAAGGCTACTCAATGAGTTTCTTGCATTAAATATTCCGGTATACATATTAGGTAAGAAAAGAGGGGTAGATTTTAGCATCATTTGGAAGTTACTTAGGATTTTAAAGACTGAGGAGATAAAGATAATCCATTCACATAATTTTAGCCCCAATTTCTGGGGCCGTGTTGTAGGTAGGATAGCAAGAACTCCTGTTTTAATAATTACGGAACATACAATCGCGACCGCAAAAACAAGACTTTCCAAAATCATAGATTTCATCTTATCAAAGATTACCGATAAAATAATTGCTGTATCGAACAGAGTACGGGACTCACATATTAAAGAAGAAAAAATTGATCATGAAAAGTTAATTACTATCTACAATGGTATTGAATCGTGGAATTATGATAACAAGATATTAGGTATCTATAAAAAGCAATTTTTGAAAGAACTAGGTATTTCTTCAGAGAACTATTTAATTACTACAATTGGAAGACTGGAGGCTCCTAAGGGACACGAGAATCTTCTAAAAGCTATTCCTATGGTGCTAAAGGCATACCCGAAAGTTTGTTTTTTGATGGTGGGAGACGGACGCTTAAAACCTGAATTAGAAACCCTTGCCGAAAGGTTGAGTGTCAAAGAAAATGTTTTTTTTGTCGGCTATAGAACCGACGTGAGAAATATTTTGGCCATCTCTGATTTATGCATAATACCTTCTATCAGGGAGGGTTTTTCAATTACACTACTCGAGGCCATGTCCGTGGGCAAGCCAATTGTAGCAACAGATGTTGGTGGGAATTCTGAAGCGATTATCGATGGAGAGTCAGGAATTATCGTTCAACCAGGTGACCCTAATGCCCTGGCCAATGGCATCATAACAGTTCACAAAAATAAAATACTCGGAGAAGAAATGGGTATTAAAGCCCGAAAAAGATTTGAAGAGTTTTTTACCATTCAGAAAATGATAGATGAAACGGAAAAACTTTACGAGTCTTTCTGTTATAAAATACGCTGAGGTCGAGTTCAAAATATGTTCGCAAATAATTGATTCATCCAGGTATGACTGATAGAAGGTATTGATGGCGATGGGGTATATTTTTTGGCTATTTGTTTCTATTATCTTTTATATCTATATCGGGTATCCCCTTGTCCTTAGGATGGCTAACTTTACAGGTCAGATTACAAAAAAGGAGAACATCACACCCCATGTGACATTGTTTATACCTGCCCATAATGAACAAAAAGTGATAAGGGAAAAGATTGAAAACAGCCTCGCTTTGGACTATCCAACAGATAAGTTTGAAGTAATTGTAGCATCAGATGGCTCAGGGGACAGCACGGCAAGTATTGTAAAAGACTTTATAGAAAGAGGGGTCATCTTGTTTGAAACGAAAGAAAGACGAGGTAAAAATTTTTCAATTAATGAATTTATCCCAAGATGTCACGGAGAAATCATTGTCTTTACAGATGCCAATTCCTTCTTTGAGCCCGACGCGATAAGACATTTAGTTAGAAACTTCGGTGATAAGAGCGTCGGTTGTGTTGTAGGAAACTTAAGATACACGGATGAGGAGACATCGGTTGGGCAGGGAGAAGGTTTATATTTTCGCTACGAGTCAATGATAAAAGAACTTGAAAGCCGGTACGGCACTCTGGTGGCGGCAACTGGGTCAATCTATGCTATAAGGAAAACCCTGTTCACCCCATTGGATTTGGATGTAGCAAATGATTTCGCGGACCCAATACAGATAGCCGCTAAGGGATATAAAATTTTATTTGAGCCGGAAGCGATCGCCTATGAGAAGGCGACCTCATCCACTGCTGATGAATTCAAAAGAAGAGCCAGGATAGTAACCCGCGGCATGACGGCTTTTGTGCGTTATTGGAGATCTTATCACATGTTTAAAGGGATGTGGGGATTTTGCTTCATCTCACATAAACTCCTTCGATGGTTTATTCCTTTTTTCCTTATAGCCATTTTTTTGAGTAACCTTCTTCTGCATTCGATTTTCTTTAGGTTTACCCTATACAGTCAATTCGTTTTCTACTCCATTGCTCTTATCGGTATTCCATTCAATAGAAGGTTAGGTAGGCCTTTTGTTGTTCCATATTACTTTTGCGTGATTAACGCGGCAGCTTTTGTGGGAATTCTAAAATATCTGAGCGGTAAGAGGGAATCGATATGGGAGGTAGCGAAAACAACGAGATGAGGAGTTTGTCAATTGGATTCTAATCCTAAAGGAATTGTAGAGACAATAAAGGGAAGGAATCATCATGTCGAATTCAGACCAAAAATTTGTAAATTAGTTAACCTGGGAACTAAGGATGCCGAAAAGGCGGCTGAAATCGTCGCTAAATCGTTTTACAAAACTCTTAGAAAAAGCGGATTTAGTGCTGACTAAATTATCGGCGTCGCTAATAACATCCTGGATTGCCTGGTCCAGACCCTTGACGGTTACAAGGAGAAAACCTAGAAACGGATAAAACCTCACACTAAGACAGGGGTGGGGGTGCAGGGCTAAGTAACGGGTGGAATATCTATTTTTAGAACATAGGAATTGGCGAGTCTCTGGACAAGAGGAATAGTATTAACGGATTTCTAATGAGGACATTGGTAACAGGAGGTTTCGGATTTATTGGTAGTGTTCTCTGCAAAGAATTGCATAGAGCGGGTTGGGAGATCAGGATTGTAGACATAGAAGATAAAAGCAAGAGCAATATTGAATTTGGTAGATTTGATTATATCGTTGGCGATATTGTCGATTATTCCACCGTATTGAAAGCTACAGAAGGTATAGATCTCATAATACATTTGGCGGCAAAACATCGCTTTTTTGGAATCTCCAAAGATGAATTTTATAGGGTGAATGTAGAGGGTACTAAAGCGATTTTGAAGGCCGCAAGCCAAAGGAATATAAAAAATATCATATTTTATAGTTCAGTGGCCGTATATGGAGACCAATCTGTTCCAACCAACGAAAATACTATACCTAAACCAGATAATACATACGGCATTACAAAGTTTGAGGCAGAGAAGTTGGTATGCAACTGGGTTTCCGAGAGGGAAAATAGAAATGCACTCATAATACGTCCAACAGTCGTCTTTGGACCTAATAACAAAGGGAATATGTATAGACTGATTCGTCAAATAGATAAACGATTATATATTCCAATAGGTAGCGGTAAAAACATCAAGTCAGTTGCCTATGTAGAAAATCTGGTTAATGCTACATTATTCTTAATGAATAAAGGGTTTAAGGGCCTGGAAGTCTATAATTATGCCGATGAACCACATAGGACCTTTAGAGAAATCGTAGACCTGATTTATAGATTATCGGGAAGATCCGCTCCCAAATTGTCGCTACCTGTGAAGCCAGTTCTAATGAGCCTGAGACCTTTTGATTATTTGGCAAAACTTTTAGGGATAAACTTTCCAATACCGATAGCTCTCATGAAAATGAATACACCAACCCACCACACAGCCAGCAAAATCAGGAAGGCAGGATTTCAACAAATTCACTCTTTTGAAGAAGGACTAGCATGTATGATAGATTGGTATAAGAAGAATAAGGAAAATAAAGAAGTGGAAAGGACCTCAAATGAGGTGGAGGGATAATGGCGGACCATAAAGGACCAAGAAATAAACTGACAAGAGACGATATGAAAGAGGTTTTAAGATACTTATTTTCTTTTAAGACCATCGGAGCCTTCATAGGAGTGATCGGTTGGTATATCCATGATCACGTTGCCCCAAGGGCAAGAATGGAGATTGCCGGGAATCCAAGAATACATCCCACAGCATCATTGCGGTGTGGCGAAAACATTTATCTTGGCAAGAATTCACACATCAATCAATATTGCTGCATATGGGCTAGTAGAAACTCAAAGATAATGTTGGGTGATAACCTTTTGATGGGACCTGGAGTTAAAATATTCTCTTCAAACCACGGCAGCAAAATGGGTGTTCCTATGAATGTACAACCTCCCATAGAGAGGGATATCATCATAGGGAATGATGTGTGGCTTGGCGCAAATGCAGTTGTGGTTGCCGGTGTTACCATAGGAGATGGTGCAATAGTCGCTGCCGGCTCTGTTGTCACAAAAGATATGCCAGCTTATACTATTGTGGGAGGGATTCCGGCTAAACCTCTAAAGAAAAGAGAATAAACTTTGCCGATCAAATTTCTTATTGAACTATTAGTCTCGCTGGAGGTGCAGGGGGTGTTAGATCTTCCTGAACTCCTACTAATACAAGGTTGAAAATCCCCCCATTATTTGTACTGAATTGAAGCACTCCTGATTTAGAAGCCGCTTTTGCTATAAGCAGGTTTCCATTGTGGTAAATATTGTATAATCCATCCGATGTTAAATCGCCGATCAAGTGCTTTAATGCCCCTGTAGCTGTAACAGAATATGTCTCTTGAGTCGCGCCTGTTCCATTCTTACTTAATAGAGTGACATAATTAGAAATTAGTGCACCGACCAAGTTACCGGACGCTGAGGTTAACAACTGAGTAGTCGGCATAGCCGCAACCACTGAATCGGTTACCCATAAGGCGTGCAGAAAATACTCTTCAGATTTGTTGACGATTGGAACTTCCTCAATTCGGTAATTACCTCCTCCATATTGTGCCATACCTGAGAATACTGCATTGACAGAGATGCCTACACTATTAGGAAGAAGGGTTTTGCTGAAGAGCCGTCCAGTTCCATTGGTAATGGTAATTTCACTACCTGAAATTACCGGGGCATTGTCTGATTGGAGTAGCCAACGAATGGGATAAGTCGTGGAAGGGACAACCAGTCGATCCAAAATAATAAAACAGTCCGGCTTTATATAAAGGAACTTCCTTATATATGTTGTTAATCTGTTGGTATTGTATGCCTTACTAGCATCTCCGACTGTATAGGTGAAACTCGGATCATTTTCAAATAGAAGAATATCTCCTTTATCGCTGTTTGAAGTTTCCGGATCAGAAATATAATACATAGGGGAGGCCCCTGTTTGGCCAGCACTACCATCATCTGAGGCAGTATCCGTTCCCGGACTTCCAACCAAGATAGTATTATGGAATCTGGTAGCCGTCTTGTAGTTCGGACTCCCTACATTGTATATCCCGTTATCAATGGCTAAGGGGGCATTTTTAAAGATCATAAAGCTGTTTTGGTCATAATGCTGGTGACCAAAGTAATAATTGCCAGAATAAAACATGGCAAAAGTTGCACTCGCACTCCAATTGTCCCGCATACTGACCCATCCGATACCATCAAAATGTTGGGCCGTATCAATATTTGAAGGATTAATGGCAGCAATGCTTGGGTCATACCACAAAAGATAAAAAACCATATAGGGCCAATTTGCGCTCGCTGTCGGGCTGATGCTATTGGCTATATATTGAGAGAAGCCGTCTTGGTAGCGAGCACCTAACAAGGCGGAACGCCGCCCAATCTGTTCTCCCCAGCCGGTAGGCCATCCAGAAACGTCGGCTATATTAACAACATTTCCATCAGGTTGCGTAGAGTAAAGCAACCATTTATTTAATCCCTTTAACCCTGTTGTTTGAGAAAATAAATCTTGGCGCGCGCCTACACGCCATGCCTCTAATTGTAAACTAAAATATGTCATGGCTCGATCAACATACCCTAAACCTTCATGCCAGCCACCGTCGTTTCCTCCCACTTGATTTATAGTGGGAATCATATTGCTGTGTAAATAATTGTCAAAGGTATTCAAGTAAGTAAGGGCTAACGGATCGTCAATTCCTTCATTGTAAAGAGTCATGCCCGTAATTGAGAGCATGCCATCGAAATAATAGAATTGATTTGCATAATCAGAACGAGAGCCATCTCTTGTCATTCCCCCCTGTTCAGTGATAACTGCATTTTGGAAATCTCTGAGGTAGGTACCATATTGGATTCTTTTTGCAGGAGATAGTATAGGATACAGCCAATCATAAGCCACAGCTAAACCCAGAATAGTATCAGCCGATCCCCATATGGTTCCATCATCTCCTGATAAGGCGAGATTGATAGCTCCTTGGGTTTCGAAGAGATTTGTAATCCACTGATCTACCTTATTTAGATAGGTGGCATTATAATTTTCCACAAGGGTTACAAAAACAATAGCCTGAATCTGAGAGCCGATTATATAGCGATTGGTGGTTGGAGTTGACCAACCGTCCACCTTGCCTTTTAAGGCTGTGTATACCTCCCGATAGGGAGATATCGTCTGGCACTTATTCCGAATAGAGACGATATCATTAGAAGTGATGAGTATACGAGGATGAGAAGACACCATTGAAAAGGAAGCTTCTGCAGTATTTGATAAGCTCTGCAGCACTAGGAGAATAAATATAACTAAAGGCAAATTTGACAATTTCCCTTTCATGATTATTGAACCCTCAATAATGTTGGCGGAGCAGGGGGAGTCGTGTCTGGGATGATTCCGAATTTACTGGCAAAAGGATAAAATGTGAGGCCATCGCATTTTTGATATGGGATATTAGATACATCAAGATTAGCACCATAGGTATTGTTATCGACAGAGGCGGCGCATCCAGTAGATGTATTTACATTTGGATTAGTATTGATAGAATTAGTTACGGTAAATCCTGTCAAAGCAGGGTCGAAGAGGGCGTTCCATTGCCACCACACATTACCGTTTGCAGTATTATTGGAACCTGTATATTGATTCCACCCACCATCCATGGCATAAGAATCCGTGTCATTCACACCAGAATAAAAGATGTTGTAATTGACTTGGTCCCCATTCTGGAATCCAAGCCCTAATACGCTGCCGTTCCCACCAGCCCCCTGTTCAAGCACCCATGTATTTCTGCTGATAGTATGATTTTCAATTAATCCAGTATTGGTATTCTCATGCACTACCATCATATTCTGAACAGTAGTAGATCGTATATAATTATTGGTAATAACAAATCCTGTTGTATCTCGAAAACGCCCATATTGTGTCTCTGAGACATTATGCAGATGCACATAATTATATCTGAATATTGAATTAGGAGAATCGTGATGAACGTAGAAACACCGTCCTGAATTGGCCACGCCCGCATTGATGTGGCACTCGTTATACTCCAGAATAGTATTCGCTCCATCTATGCCATACAGCCCCGTACTGCTGACGTTGCCCGCGGAGAACTCCGCGTAGTTATTCTGTATCAATGTATTATCGGTCCATTCTGTAATATAATCTCCATAATTTTCACCTTGATTGTAGCCATTATTGATCGCCACATTGTTTTTGATCCAAATATCGTAGTCGTTGATAAAATGAATGGCCGCAAGCGTCCCGCCTGTGATATAGAACCCATCAATGATCAGATTCCCAACCCTGGAACTGCTGCAATAGCAATTATTATAAATGCCCGCTGCCTGTCCCGCCGCGTTTATGATGGATCGTTTACCGGACGTATCGGCCCAAGCCCCACCATCCAGCGGTTTCCTCGCTGGATAGAGGGCTTTAATGATGATGGGATTGGTGGATGTCCCTGCTTTCCCATCTGGGATGAACACGCCTTCGGCATAGATCCCGGGATAAACCAACACCGTATCCCCTGCTTGGGCTGCGTTGACTGCTGCCTGAATTGTGGGATATGTTGTTTTCCCGGCTCCAACTTCCAGAATTGCGGCGTAGGAACTTATGGGAATGAGCAATAGAGATATAGTTATAATCAATCGTTTCATTTGCAATCCTCCATTATTCAATAACTTTACTTACCATATTTGAAAAATCACTCTCGTTCCCCCAGATGTCATACGCCTTCACCGCAAAATAATAGGTTCCCAATCCCATGCCAGACATGGTGTAGGTGGTTGCAATTCCGACGACGTCGATTGCGGGACCGTAAGCGCCGGGGGCTGTCCCGTAATAGACCCTGTAGCCTGCCAGATCAGTTAAAGGCGTTTCATCTGCATTGGTGGTTGGTGGATCCCAGACCAGCGTGGCTGTTCCGAAACCTGTTTCAGAGGGTGAATTTGGCAGGATCTCACCGCCATTGCAGGCCGAAAGGGAGAGGATCAGACAGGCGGCCAGGCCCGTTCGGATAAAGGCAAAAGCCTCCATTTTAGCGTCTCCAAAAAGATTATAGGAGGAGAAGTCTTTAAATCTAGCTCGAGTGTATCCGGGAGTCAAGATAGCCAGCGAGCGGGCGAGCCGGTAGGCCGGCTGGAGCAGCGCATTTCGGATCAGGGGGGTCAGGATGACAAGAAGGAGCATTATCATATCGGCCGCCTGGGCCGGGCCTGGAGGATTTCCGTCGGTCGGTCGGACCATTCCGCAGCCGCCAGTGGTCGGTGTCTCCAGATCGTCCGGCGCATTCGCCGGAGTGGCCGACACGAAGGCCGCGGACTGGAAATTTCCGGACCCGTCGTAGGACGCGGCGGAGTAATAATAGGTAACCCCGTTTTGCAGCCCGGTGTGCGCTGTACTCATGGTTTGATTCGGCTGGCCGGTGAAGTCGCCGAGCAGGGTTCCGTCGTTGATGTCTGTCGGGAAGTGGTCCGTCCGGAAGCGGATATGGACTCCTACGAAATCAAGATCGGGAGGATTGGTCCAGCTCAGCGTGATTTGTTGAGCGCCCTCCACGGCCGTAAAATTTTGAACGTCCGCAGGAGGCGTCGTGTCAGGAGCAGTGCCGGTGGTAAAGACATGATCGTCAGAGACTGAAAGGTTGCCGCTTGCATCGGCACTCTTGACACGGTAGTGATAAAGCGTGCTGGCCGATAGCCCGGTTAGCGTTTGGCTGTGGCTGTTGAGCAGTGTGGCGTTAATAAGGGGCGTCGTGCTTCCATAAGCCGTCGTCAGCCCATACTCCACTTGGGTGGTGGCCGGCTCGTCCGTGCCCCAGGATATGAGAGCGCCGCCGCTCGTGACGTTGCCGGATGTGATGGCCGAGAGGACGGGCGGCGTGGTGTCGAGAGTCAAAAAGGTTTTGCTCGTCTCGTTGGAATAGCCACTTTCATTTCCCGACGTGTCGTACGCGGTGATCGCAAAATAGTAAGTCCCAAGGCCCAGACCGGTCGCGGTAAAGGTGATGACGTTTCCAGCATCGATCGGTGTTCCGTAATGGCCGGCAGCCGTGCCGTAATAGACCTTGTACCCGGCCAGGTCGGGCTCGGTGTTTGGATCCCATGATAGAATGGCGTCCCCCGCCCAAACGGGAGCCGTATGGATCAGCAGGAACAGACTCAAAAGGATGGCTTTTGGAATGGCGTGGCATTTTATATTAATAAGGAGGTCTTTCATCGAGTTCATGCCCATCGAAACATGCGTAACATCGGTTTCCATCGCAGATTGACCAACCTCCGAGTTTTCCCTCTGTACTGCACGTAGCTTAGCAAATCTCGTGCGATTGCCTCCGTTCCTGAGAAAATGTTTGTGTTTCAGATAGATACGTGCTAATCTCCTATGAAAATCGCCGCGCTTGAATCGAGCATTTTCGTAATTCAAATAACAACTTTAGTTTTTAAAATTCAGGAATCATATGGGACTTCCTGGTGCGAGAGCTGATTGTGTATACGGTGGACCCGCACCGGCAGCTTTTGCTCCACCCGAGTACCGAGTACACTAGCCCGGCTGTTTGGTCCAGCACATCTACCAGGCTGCCGGCCTCCCGCTGGGGCTGGGGCTCGGGCCAGCATCACTACTTCCGCCTTCCCCACGCCTCCAAACCCAGCGGGATTAACGCCTGGATCAGCGCCACCTTCGCCTCCAGCCTCTCGCGATCGACTCCGACTTCCTGGGCCCTCTTGCGCTTTCCTTCCGGCTTCGCTACTGTCCTCATAGGGGGGCTCTTCCTGTGTATGCGATGACGATGTCTTGGCGACAACTACACCACATCAGGAGCCGTTTTTTCAAATCTCAAAGAAGTATGGGACTTACTCCATTGTTTTTCTTTGCAAAATATGATCTCTTATTATAATGAGCATCAGCCATGCGGAGCGGTTCCATCATCCTAAAAATCGAAAAGCCGGGTTTCAACTGGCACGGCGGGAACGAGAATATGCCGCGGCTTCATGATTCGTCAGAAACCGCTCTGATTTCACCGAAGGGCCATCACGGGTTATGAAGCGCTTCGAAACTCACCTGTCACTTTTCATCGGAAAAGCGGTTGACGGATCATGCTGAACGCGCTTCTTTCATTTTCGGCGTCGGTTCTGTGCGGGGGCTTAGCGCTCTTTGCCTTGGCGCGGGATGCCCGATCGTTTGTGCACCGCGTGTTTGCCGTCGGCATGGCTGCTCTCGCGCTGGTGGAGGTGTGCCATGGAATGAGTGCGCGGGCTCTTCTCAACACCGGGATTTTCTTTTGGGAACGTCTGAGTTTTGTCCCGGCCGCCGTTCTTCCCGGAAGCTGGATTCTTTTCAGCCTGAGCTATGGGCGTTCCAACTACGAGGAGCTCGTCAAAAAATGGAAGTGGTTCATCGGCGGTTCATTCGCGTTTCCACTCGTGTGGATGGCGCTATTCTGGGATTCGCTGCTTATGAGCACGATCCGATCGGCTGAGTTCCATGTCTCATCGATTCCCTTGGGCTGGCCAGGCTACGTCGTTCACCTCTTCTTTCTCCTCAGTGCTGTGGTCATCCTCGCGAATCTTGAAGCGACGCTTCGCGCCTCAACCGGCGCCAAGCGATGGCGCGTCAAATTCATGATCCTCGGCCTAGTGGCCTTGTTTGCGATGCAGATTTATACGATCAGCCAGATGTTGTTGTTTTCATCCGTGGACTTGGCGCTCCTGCCGCTCAACGCCTTGGCGACCATCGTGGCGGATCTGTTGATCCTGGTCGCTCTCATGCGGCATCGCTTCCTCAATGTGGATATCTATATATCGCGAAGCGTTCTCTACAACTCGCTCACGGTGCTGTTGGTGGGGAGTTATCTTTTGGCCGTGGGACTTCTGGCGGCGACGATCCATTCCTGGAGAGGTGCTCGGGTCTTCCACCTGGGGGCCTTTGTTGTGTTTCTGGCGCTGTTGGCGCTGACCGTGGTCCTGCTTTCCGGCCAGCTCCAGCAAACGGTCAAGCGCTTCATCAGCCGGAACTTTTACCGCCAGCAGTATGATTACAGGAATGAATGGACGACATTCACCGAGCGGACGACCTCGCTCATGGACATCCGGGATCTCGCATCGGCCGTGGTCCGTATGGTGTCGGAAACATTCGCAGTGGCGTCCGTCACGATCCGGCTCTTAGATGAGGCGTCGGATCGGCTCCTGCCGGCGGGCTCAACGGCGTTCACTGATCTGCAGGGGCGCGATCTGAAGGTGATCGAGGATGGATCGGCAGCGCTCGTCCGGTACCTGCGCGATCAACGGACGCCCGTCGACTTCCTTCGATCGGCGGATTACCGGCTCAACATGCTTAGGCAATCCTATCCGGATGTGTTTGGAGAGACCGGCATCCGTTATGCCGTCCCGTTGATCGCAGGTCGGCAGTTTCTTGGGGTGATGACGCTTGGTGATCGGATGACCCATGAATCGTTCTCAATCGAGGATGTTGACCTGCTCAAGACCATAGCGGACCAGGCTGCTGGAAATCTGCTCAATCTTCAGCTTTCCGAGCGCCTCATGAAGGCGAAGGAGCTGGAGGCGTTCCAAACGCTGTCGGCCTTTTTTATTCATGATCTCAAAAACCTCGCCTCGATGCTCTCCCTCACGATGCAGAACCTCCCGGCAAATTATGATAACCCAGCCTTTCGGAATGATACGCTGCGGGTGATTTCCGAGAGTGTGGGCAAGATGAATGCAATGTGCAGCCGGCTATCCCTGTTGACCAGGAAACTTGACCTGCGACAGACACAGACGGACCTGAATGAACTGGTAACCACCACGCTCGCCAGCCTGAACGGTTCCGTTACGGTTTCGCTGATCCAGGACCTCCGCCCGGTGCCGAGAATATCCGTGGACCGGGATCAGATCCAAAAGGTTCTGATCAATCTGGTCTTAAACGCGACCGAGGCGGTGGGCAACCCCGGTGAGATACGTGTTTCGACCGATCAGATCGATGGATGGGCCGTCCTTTCGGTCCGTGATAACGGATGCGGCATGTCGAAAGAGTTCATCGAGCGCTCGCTCTTTCGACCGTTTCAGACGACAAAAAGCCGGGGAATGGGCATTGGACTCTTCCACAGCAAAAAGATTGTCGAGGCCCACCACGGCCGGATCGAGGTGGAAAGCGATGCGGGCAAAGGCAGCACCTTTCGGGTGATGCTGCCTGTAACGGGTGCAGGGTGAAGGGGGCAGGGGGGCAGTCCAAAGACTTAAAGATGATTGAGCATGGGAATTTTAGCGCCTTGTACTTGCTACAGGAAGAGGCATCAAAAATGCTGAGCAAACTCATCACCTCTTTGACAAGAGGCTGACATGTCATCCTTGCACCCTACACCCTCAACCTTGCACGCTAATAAACCCAAGATCCTGATTGTGGACGACGACGAAGAGATCAGGACCCAGATGAAATGGGCCTTGGTCCAGGACTACGAAGTCTATCTTGCCGAGGATCGGAAGACCGTCCTGGAGATCCTCAAGCGAGAGCGACCTGCCGTCGTGACATTGGATCTGGGGTTGCCGCCTCATCCTCGAGCGGTGGAGGAAGGGTTTCTTATATTGGGAGAGATTCTTGAGCAGGATGCCTTGGTTAAGGTGATCATCATCACGGGCCGTACCGAGAAAGAGCACGCACTGAAGGCGATCGGCCAGGGTGCGTACGACTTTTTCTGCAAACCAATCCAAGTCGACGAACTCAAGGTGATCATTTGCCGCGCGCTTCACGTCTACCAACTTGAGCAGGAACACCGCGAGCTTCAACGACGATTAAGCCAAGAATCCTTTGAGGAGATGCTGGGGTCGAGTCCGCAGATGGAGAAGGTGTTCGCGGCGATTCGAAAGGTGGCAACCACCGATGCGCCGGTTCTCATTGTAGGGGAGAGCGGGACCGGAAAGGAGTTGGTGGCCCGTGCGATCCATCGGCAGGGCGCGCGGAAAGAGGGGCCGTTTATTGCGATCAATTGCGGCGCGATCCCGGAGAATCTTCTGGAAAGCGAGCTGTTTGGCCATGAGAAGGGGGCGTTTACTGGCGCCCATGTTCAACGGAAAGGTCGCATTGAGTCGGCTCAAGGGGGGACACTGTTTCTGGATGAGATCGGGGAGCTTCCCCTGCCGCTTCAGGTGAAGCTGCTTCGTTTCCTCCAGGAGCATAAGATAGAGCGTGTCGGGGGGAGGGAACAGATTGCCGTGGATGCGCGCGTGATGGCGGCTACGAACATGGATCTCAAGAAAGCGATGGGTGATGGACGCTTTCGGGAAGACCTCTATTACCGGCTGTGTGTCGTGACGATCTCCGTGCCACCTCTGCGAGAGCGAGGAGAGGATATCCTTTTGCTGGCGAAGGTCCAGTTACAAAGATATTCGGCCGAGAGCAAGAAGAAGATCTCTGGGTTCAGTCGGCAGGCGATCACGGCCATTCAGACTTATAGCTGGCCGGGGAATGTCCGCGAGCTGGAGAATAGGATCAAACGGGCCGTCATTATGGCGGAGGGGCAGAGACTCGCACCAGAGGATCTGGAGCTGGCATCAGCTTGTGCACAGTATGAGGGAAAGGGTTTAAAAGAGGCGCGTGAGGCGCTAGAGAAAGACATCATCCAAAAAACGCTGGCCAAGAATCAGGGTAACATCACCCAGACCGCCACTGAGCTGGGGGTCAGCCGCCCCACTTTGCATGAGTTGATTAAAAAATATCAGCTCGTAAAGGATTCCGAATAGATAAAAATATTTCGGATAGCAGTAGTGTCCGGAGATTTACTCGAATAAATTCAATTGGTTGTCGCTTGGCGACCGCGTCGACTCCTGCTCGATGTTTGTAAGTAATTAATCGAGCGGCGTTTTCTCGAACAGGGTCAAGCTCAAAGTTTGCAGGATTGTGTACAGCGAGGCGTCGAGATGGAGCCGTTTTTTGACGATGGCCACGAGCACATAGACGGCGACGGCGATCCAGACCTGCGTCTTGACGGCGTTCTCGGAGGTGCCGAAGAAGGCCATGATACGTAAGTGCTGCTTAATCCATTTAAGAATAATTCCACCTGCCAGCGGCAGCGATACAGTCGGGCCACCGTGAGCGCCGGTAGATCGAACGCGTTGGTGAGAAACACGAGGAGTTTGTTGTGCTCGGCATCGTGGTACTTGATGCGCCGCATGTGGGCGGGATAGTTCGTGCCCGAATGCACCCCGGTGAGCACGATGGTTTGATCGCAGCGGAGGCCCGTCGCCGTGTCGACCGGGTGCGAGTACACGCGCCGATACTGCAGGTTCGCTCGCGCCCGGATGACAAAGAAGGCGTGGGTCTGTTGCACCGCATACAGCCGGGCGAAGTCGAGAAAGCCGCGGTCCATCACGTAGAAGCTGCCCGGTTCGAACGCGATCTGGTCGAGGACATTGACCTCGTGGAGCTTGCCATCGGAGATGTGGATGAACGTCGGAATGTTGCCGCGCAAATCGAGCAGCGTATACAGCTTCACCGCCCCCTTGGTCGTACAAAAGCGCGCTCGGGGAAACAGCGGCAACGACACGTCGATCGTCGTGATGTCGAGCGCATAGGCCGTGTGCGCCAACTCGACGCCGAATGGCTCGCCCGCGTAGAGTCTGCGTGCCGTGGCGATTAGCTGCATCGCCATGGCGTGGTCGATGCGCCAGTCGCGGTGCTCGTTGGCATCGGCCAAGGAGCTGTGGGCGATCCGACCGTGAAGGCCCAGGTGGTAGAGCTTGGTCGACTGAGTGCGCAGAGAGGTTTCGATATCGCGCAGACTCTCGCGAAAGGTGAGTTGCGCGAAGGCCATGGCCAGGAACTGATCGAGAGGGGAGAAGGACAGCGGCGGATACCGGCCCGGATAGCGGGCCACACACCGGCGAACGGTGTGCAGGGGGAGATGATCCATCAGTTGAGTGAACACCAACCGGCCTGCGTACATGAATGGCCCTCCAGCCCGAACTGCCAGAAGGCTCGCTCATCGCGCTCAGCCAGTTCAAGTCGGTGACACCCATGTTGCGCCGCTTTTCTTCAATGACTCAGAGCGTTACGACACCGGAAGGTCAGAATCTCCGGACACTACTGATCGGATAGCTGTAAATCGTATTGAATTTGGTGTCGGCAAATTTTACAATGTCCTCTTTTTGATGAACCTTTCCTAAATTTTTGTTTCTTCTCCTGTTTTCCTACAACCTACACCATACACCTGCTCCCTCTCTTTTCGATTGTCAGGATTTTTTACAGTGTGTCATGAATGACTAATCTACGAGTGGCCGTTCTTCTGGTCACAACTAAGTAAAATATCATATTGAAATTAATTAGTTATAGCCTTGGTACCAGACAAGACATCTATGAATCGATGGTCTGGTATGCTCCTTGCTTAGTTAGTATGCATGATTGTTACGAAAGTTCTAACCCTATTTCAACGGAGGTGAAAGAAATGAAAAAGCACTTGTTTTCCTCGGGTGTAGGCTTGGCGTTGCTGATCGTCGTGGCTTTTTCAGGCACAGCAAGCGCGGCTACAATCACATTTAGTGAATACCCGGTTGGAACGTTGGTCGACAATCAGTATGCGGGATTAGGGGTTGTGTTCAGTCCGGGGGGTGTTAACGGTACTCTACCGATAATCGCTAATGATGGAGCCATGCCGGGATCACCGGTTCTGTCGCCCAATCCTCCGTATAATGGTGACTTTTGGATGACCTTTACGTCGCCCACAGACTACGTTCAGTTCGAGGCGGGGTACTGGGATACCCTTTCAACCGGGGTAATCAACGTGTACGATCCTTTTGCGACCTTTTTGCTCACCGCAACCAACCTCGGCTATGGAGCAGAAACGTTTACTTTCCAAGGTCTTGGGAATATCGGGTACATCTACTTCAACAGCATCAATGATCCCGCTGGCGCGGATATCGACAACCTGACATTCTACGCTGTTCCAGAACCCTCCACCCTGCTCCTCCTCGGCTCCGGCTTGGCGGGACTGGGTCTGTGGGGAAGGAAGAGATTCAAGGCGAATAGCTGAGAAGACGTTTAAAGCTTCAAATAAACAAAAGCGCCCGTTGGCTCAATGCCGGCGGGCGCTTTTATATTGGTGTCTGAAAACTTTACGGGTTTCTTTCCTGGTCTGATTGTTTCTAACTACTTGTATCTATTTAGTTTTTATAGAATACGCTTCCAGCACACCCTCTTTAGTGTTTCTTGATCGTCAGGATTTTTTACAGTCTGCCACGTTTTTACGCTTCTCTCAACGCTGAACTATGCAAAATTATAAATTAAAGTATAGCCGTTTAATCAATGGGTTATAAATAATACCATAGAATGTTTTGCTAAACCTAGCGCCTGGCACGCTACTTGTACATTTTTTAGCCACCATGAGAGTTCTAAAGGGGAGATAGAGATGAAAGGTATAGTAAAGGCAATCGCGCCAGGGCTAGGAGTGATGGTGTTGGGGATCTTGGCGGTAATGGCCCAAAGTGGCCCCGCCTATGCTATCCCATATCTTGACACGAACTTAACCAATTGGAACGTGGATGATATACAGTTAACCGGTGATTATGTCCAAGTGAAGGCTGAGAATACCGGAGGTAATACCACTCTCACCTTTGAGTTTTTTTATGGGACGCAACCACCTACGATCCAGTTGAGCCCAAGAAAGGGGCTAGATGAGCTCGGATGGAATTCGACTGCGACCATCATTACTCTCCCGACCGGATGGTTGCCAGATCCTAGTAGCTGCAACTTGGATGGGTTCGGCTGTTTCAGCCGGGATGAAGGATTTAATGGCACTGGGGGTAATACGGGTGATGGTTTGGGCCCCGTCTCATTTGTACTTGAGGGTAATGATTTGACTTTTGGCCTCAGTACTGGCAAAAACAGCGGACATCAATTTGCCGCGCATGTCCAGTTTGGTAACGAGTGCTCAGGCTTTGTGTCAGATGGGGAACACGCCTTCTCAGATCCCCGCACATCAGGGGGAACTGGATGTTCTGCCCAGGTCCCCGAGCCGGCGTCGTTGTTGCTCCTCGGCTCCGGCCTGGCGGGGTTGGGGCTGTGGGGACGGAAGAGATTTAGAAGCATGAAAGACTAAAGTCGCTCTTACATTTGAGAAAACCTCAGGGGCCGGCACGATCAAACGATCGTCCGGCCTTTCTTGTGTGCCCAGCATGAGACGTGACGAGGAGGTGGAAGTCCTCTGGGGAAGCTGGTCGCAGTGACCCCGAGCGAACCGCCCGGTGACCGATCGCGAGGTTGGCACTGAAAGCGGCGGGGAGCAGACCCGCGGGTCGACGAACAGAAACCGGATACGAGGCGCGGCCGACCAGGGCGAGCGGGCAAATGACCGCGAAGCTCTTGCGACCAAGGGTCCGGCGGCGTAAATCCGGCGATCGTGCGGGAAACCACGGCTCTTACCTGGGGAGCGCTCGCCTGACGCCTGAAAGGGCGACGCCGATGCGGCGTGGCGAGTAGTCAGTAGAGGCCATCGTAGTGGGCCGAGGCCGGCTCAGCCGGAAGCCCGTGAGCCCGCGAAGAGCCGAACGGAAGGGAGAGCGAAGCGACCGTGAGTCTCGGAGGGGCCAGGCACCAGACGTCCCGCAACGGGAGCTCCCGCTGGAAGGGAGGGGTGAAGCCCCGAGGGGCCAGCGGAGTGGCGAAGCCCCGACGGCGACGAGCGGCATCGGACGCCCAGGAACCGACCACCTGATGGAGTGGGTGGTCGAGCGCAGCAATGTCACGGCGGCGTGGAAGCGAGTGAAGCAGAACAAGGGCAATCCCGGCATCGATGGGATGACCGTGGAGGAGCTGTACCCGTGGTTGGTGAAACACGGGGAGGCGGTCCGAGCGCAACTGCTCGACGGCACGTACCAGCAGCCGACGCCAGTGCGGGAGCAGGTCGTTCCGAAGAGCGGTGGCGGGGTCCGAACGCTGGGGATTCCGACGGTGCTCGACCGGCGCATCCTGCAGGCCGTCTTGTAGGTGCTTCAACCGAGGTTCGACCCCACCTTCTCGAAGCACAGCCACGGCTTCCGACCGGGGCGCAACGCGCTCGGTGCGGTATGCGAGGCACAGCGGTACATCCAGGAAGGGCGCCGGGTGGTGGTGGACGTGGACCTCGAACGATTCTTCGACCGCGTCAACCACGACGTGCTGATGGGAAGGCTGGAGCAGCGCATCGGGGACAAGCGAATGCTGGGGTTCCTCGCCGGTACCTCGAAGCCGGCATCATGGCAAACGGGGTGGTGAGGGAGAGGCACGAGGGCGCGCCGCAAGGCGAACCCCTCTCGCCGCTCTTGGCGAACGTGCTCCTCGATGACGTGGACCAGGAGCTGGCGAAGCGCGGACTGGCGTTCGTGCGCTACGCCGAGGACCTGAACGTCTACGTCAGGTCGAAGCGGGCGGGTGAGGACGCCATGCAGTTGCTGCGGCGCCGGTATGGACAACTCCGGCTGCGAATCAACGAGGCGAAGAGCGCGGTGGACCGGCCGTGGAACCGCACGTTTCTGGGGTACAACTTCTGGGTGGCCAAGGGACGAGAGGTGAAGCGGAAGGTGGCCAGCAACGCCCTGGACGCGATGAAGAATCGCGTCCAGGCCATGCACCCGGAACGGCGGGCGAAGCCTGGAGGCGGTGTTTGCGGAGTTGCGGAGCGATCTCCCCTGATGGAAGGCCTACTTCCGTCTGGCCGACACGCCGAGCATCTTCAAAGGCCTCGATCAGTGGATTCGTCACCGCCTGCGTGCCGCGCAACTCAAGCAGTGGAAGCGTGGAACGACGGTCTATCGCGAGTTGCGCGCCCGGGGCGTCCCCGATCGCGTCTCGCGTGCGGCCGCCGCTCAGGCCCGACGCTGGTGGAGGATCGCGGCCCACGGGGCGCTTCAAACCGCGCTGCCCATGAGCTACTACGACCGGATGCGAGTACCGAGACTTGCTGGCTAACGTCAACCAACCGAAACGCCGGGTGCGGACCCGCATGGCTGGTGGTGTGGGAGGGGAACGGCGGGGTTAACCCCGCCGTTCCCTATCCCGATACTCGTGCTGTCGTCCCGCTGGGAGCGGCTTGTCACGGCTTTCGGAGCCGCCACCCTCAAACATGGATACGCGCCGTTGGCGGATACGGGAACCGGTGCGGGATATTTGCGCCCTGCTCCCGCCGTGCCGGATAGGGTCCGCCTGCCAAGGGGATCGTCCTTGTTCAGTTGTGACGATGTGTGAAGAGCCGGCATCGAGGAGATCTCGAAGAGTGAGGTGGGCTGCGGTCACGAGATCACCGAAAAGAAATTCCCCCATCCCCGTGAAGGTGGGCGCAATCGGCCCGGCGCCCGTTTGGACGTCGCCGACCTATCGGGCCGTGAGTTCTGCCAACACCTGTTTCGCCTCGTCAAACCCTGGGAACGACGGATCCAGCTTCAGCGCAGTTTCCAATTCGCGCTTCGCCGTTGTCCGGTCTCCGTTTTTGTACGAAGCCATTCCAAGATGGTAGCGGACCACGGCGTTGTCCGGGAGCTTCTCGCTGCTCTCCCGCAGTAAGGTAACCGCCTTCAGGTATGCGCCCTTCTTGTAATAGATCCACGCCAGCGTATCAGCGACGCTGGGATTGTCGGGCAATTGCTCCATCGCCGTCTGCGCGAGGTTCAATGCCACGTCGATATTCTTGCCGCGCTCCGAGTACAGCCAGGCTAGGTTGTTGGCGGCCGGAGCAAATCGCGGGTCGAGTTTGAGGGTCTGCTCGTATTCCGCGATCGCCTCGTCGTACCGCTGTTGGCCTTCATAGGCCATGCCGAGCAGCATGTGCGGCGCCGCCCTCGTCGGTGCGGCGGCGACCATAGCCCGATACTGGACGACGACCTTCTCGGGATCACGCTGACGGGCATAGAGCTGGCCGAGCGCCGCGTACGCCGAGAGGAGGTTCTTGTCGAGATCGATGGCCTGTTTGTACGCCGCCTCCGCCTTGGCCGGTTCGTTCATTGACGCGTAGATGGTGCCGAGGAGGGCGTGCAGGGGAGCCTTCTTTTCGGCCTTCTCGATCTGCGATTCCACCAGTCGGACGGCCGCGGGCCGGTCATTGCGCTGGAAGAGCAGGGCCACCAACTGTTCCACCACGTCGGGGGAGCCCGGCGCGCGGTCGAGGGCGTTCCGAAATTGCGCCTCGGCTTCGGCCGGCTTTTTCAACACACGATAGGCGACGCCCTTTCGGTAGTACCCCACGGAACTCTTCGGCGCGGCGGCGATCAGGGCGTCGTACTGAGCCAGGGCTTCCTTGGGCTTGCCGCTTGCCAGAAGGGCGTCTCCTGAAACCTGCAACGCAGCCGGATGCCTCGGCAGAGCGGTCAGCACGGTGCGGGCCTCCTCCAACGCGAGATCCGGCGCCTTGGACCGCAGGTGGAGCTCGGCCAACGCCAGCCGGGTTTCCCAGGAATTCGGCTGGGTTTTGAGGGATTCGGAGAACTCCTGTTTGGCCTGCTGGATGTCTCCGCGCCTGGCATAGACGATCCCGAGTCCCTGGTGGGCTTTGGCATGCCCGGGATTTTCCTTCACCGCCTCTTGAAAAAGCCCGATTGCGTGCTGCGCGTCACCGTTCTGCATGAGAAGAAGGCGTCCGGCGAGATAGAGCACATCGGAATCCTTCGTCCGTTCACGTTGCAGAGATTCGATCAGCGGCGCTGCCTCGTCCAGCTTGCGGAGGTCCAGCAGGAGTTCTGCAAGATTTTTTTTGGCGTTGATGTCTTGGGGATGTTCCTTGACGGTGAGACGATATTGTTCCGCCGCATCGTCGGGTCTCTGAACCGCGCGCAGATACTGGGCATAGGCCATTCGCGCGGCGGGATCGTTCGGGAAGGTCTTGGTGGTTTCTTGAAATCGCGCGTCGGCCCGGCCCTGATCGCCGGAGGCGGCATAATACTGCGCCAGATTGAGCTGCAAGGCCAATTGTTTCGGTTGCAGATCGATCGCTTTGAGGTAGGCGGTCTCGGCCTCGGTCTTTTTGCCCTGGATGCGGTACACATTGCCGAGGCCGATGTGCGGTTCGGCGCTCGTGGGGGCCAACCGCGCGGCCTCAGCAAATGCCTGTTCCGCTCCAGCGTAATCTTTCTTGACCATGGCCAAACCGGCCTGGGCGTATAGCGGCTTGGGATCATCGGGATGCGCCTGTTGGGCGCTCGTGATGGTGTTTTGGGCCTGGTCAAGCCGATTCTGCGTTCGGGCACTGTTCGCGAGCAGGAGTAGGGCATCTCGCTGCGTGGGATCTTTCTCCAGGACGAGTTTTGCCTTCTCATCTGCATTGTTAAATTGGCGGCCCAGGAGATACATCTCTCCGAGCTTGACCTGGGCGTCGAGCAGGTTCGGATCGAGTTCCACCGCCTTGCTCAAAGCGATGAATGCAGGCTTGGCGTAGGTGAACGGGTGTTGCTTTAAATAGGCCAGCCCGAGTTTGTATTGGGCGTTGGCATCGGTCGGGTCGATCTGGATGGCGTTTCGATATTCGATCACGGCTTCCGGATATTTCCCGTCCGCGGCGTACCGTTCGGCCCTCTCGAGATGGGTGGCTTTCAGCGCGGCCGGGTCTTTGCTGCAGCCGGTCACGAGGGTGCCGATAATTCCAAGCCATGCGACAATGAGGGCGATCGTGGGGGGCATGGTGATCCTTTCTCCTGAGGGTTGAACCAGTGGATACGATAATCTATGCGGCGCAACGAGGTCAAGGAACGCGCGCGCTCGAACGCTTTTGCACGAGGAGGTCCCTGACCACGCGGTCGGGAGGAGGCAGGCACGCATTCGTGACTCCGGCGAAGATCTCTGTGAATCGTATGGAAATGGTGGATGGATTTGTAGGAAAATGAGCGACACGTTTTCACGCACGGGTCGACACCGAACCGAGGGGACGCTGGGTTCAAACAGGCGGGAGGGAAGAGCGACAGGGACACAACTGCGCAGATCCATTTCGTGGAGCGTCGAACGTGCGACCGACGGCGGCAGACCCGGAGGGCGCACGACCGCAATCATATCAACGAACGGCGTCAGATGGCCGTCGTCGTATATCTGGTTATGGCCGCCGTGGCGGGGGGAGGCGTTCGCGGTGGGGATCGGGCTGGGGTGGGTCGTGTGGGGGCCTCCATGGCGCTGAGCTGACGTCGATCGGCGCGGGGACCTAAAAAAAACCACGGGGCGCCTCGGTCGGTGGCGTCCCTTCAGAACCTAGCAGGGTGCTGAAAAAAATGACGTGTCGAACCATCAAGCTATCCCGGAAGAGCCCGAAGGGCCGTGGGAACCGGGGGCTGGCCGTTGGGTTGGTCGGCGGACCGCGCCCGTGTCGCCCGCTCCGGCCTTCACGTCGTCCCTCGGGCCAGCATCAAGCGGCTCATCCGCAGCAGGTTATAGGCACTGGCCACCCAGTGGAAGGCTTGCTGCGTCCGCTCGATCCCCCGATAGCGCGTCTTCCGCAAGCCCCCGATCGTCTTGACCCAGCCAAAGATCTCTTCGATCCGTTTTCGAATGCGCTGACTGATTTGGTAGCCCGTGTGCCGGGTGGTGCGCCCGTCCAAGCCGCCCGTCCGACGCCCCCGCACCTGGGCGACGTGGGGCCGAATCCGGCGGCGCCGCAAGAACCGGACGAACGCCGTGGCATGGTAGTCCTTGTCCCTTCCCACCGTCGTGGGCCGCACGCCGCGGTGGGCTTGGCGTTTGAGCAGCGCGCTCACCACTGTGGGTTCGGTGGTCTCCGTGGCCGAGGTCACGCACAGGTCAACGCACAGGCCGTGGCGATTCTCCATCAGGATGTGGCCGCCGAACGACAGCTTGGCTTCCTTGCCCTTCCCCTTGCGGGTCAAGCGGGCCTCGGGATCATCCGGCGGGGCGCTGGGTGCCGGCGGATCGATCGGCTGCACGCTCTTGAGCGACGCCCGCGCCTCGATCAGCGTGCCGTCCACGGTAAAATGCTCGTCGGACAACAGCCCTTCGCTCCGGGCCAGGCCGACCACGACGTCAAAGAACCGCGGCGCCACGGCGTGCGGGAGCAGGCGCTCCTGATTCTGCGAGAAGGTCGAGGCGTCGAACGACGGCTCATCCAGCGACAGGTCCAAAAACCACCGAAACAGGATGTTGTAATCGAGTTGCTCGCAGAACAGCCGGGGACTGCGGACCGAGTACAGGGCGATCAGCAGCTGGGCCTTCAGCAGCCGCTCGGGCGGAATCGACGGCCGGCCCATCGGGCTGTACATGGCGGTGAACGTCGGCGACAACATCTTCAGGACGTCATCCGCCACCGCCTTGAGGATGCGCAACGGATGGTCGGCTGGCACGCGGTGATCCGGGGCCACGTCACTGAACAACCCGCTCTGAGGATCCTGGCTTCCACGCATCGGCGCTCCTCCGGAAGGACGGCGCCAGTATACTACAACGGGACACTCGTTCATAGGACTTTTTCAGCACCCTGCTAGCGAAAAAGCGGACATTTCTACTTGGGCCAAAGCGGACATTATCATTTGGGTATTACAGCGGTGCGCAAGGGGGGGCGACCATAATCCCGCGAGAAGATGCAAAATGATCGCAAGTCTGATACCGATTTCTGATCTGCGGGGTGGGGTTAGGGGAGGGCGGCGAGGCGCGCGCGGGCGTCGTCGGCCAGCGACGAGTTGCCGGCGGTGGTCGCGAGGCGCTCGGCGTCTTGGTAGAAGCGGCGGGCGGTGTCCGGGGCGCCGGTGAGTTCGGCGAGCACGCCCGAGTGATAGCGCGCGCCGGGCGAGTCGGGGGAAGCGGCGCGGGCGGCGCGGAGCGCCGTGTCGGCTTCATCCCACCGTCGCTGGACCAGCAGTAGCGCGCTCAGATTGAGCAGGCTCTCGGTGTGGAGGGGATTGACCGCCAGCGCGCGCCGATACCACCGCTCGGCGTCTGCGAGGTTGTTCGACGCCTGGGCGATCAATCCCAGGTTGTACAGGGCCGGCACGTAGCCGGGCGCGACGTCGAGCGCGCGCAGGTACGCCGCCCGCGCCGCGTCGCGATCGCCCCGCCGCTGCGCGGCGACCCCCTGAACCACCAGCGCGGGGGGATAGTCGGGGCTGATCACGAGCGCGGCCGTGAGGGCGCGCTCGGCCTCGTCCCACCGTCCTGCCGCCGCGAACGCGAGCCCCGCGTTCGCCTGCGCCCGGTACGACCCGGGCGCGCGCGAGGCCGCGCCGGACCATAACGCCACGGGGTCGGCCCATGCCCGACCGCGCTCGACGACCGTCCACGAGAACAGCGTCGCCACCAACGCGCCCGCGGCGACAACGGGACGCCGCAGGACGGGCCGGGCGTCGATCAGACGGATCAGCCCTAGCGCGGCCAGTGCCGACAGCCCCGCGTCCTGCAGGTATGCGCGGTGCTCCTGGAACGGCACGTTGAGCGGCCAGAGGAGGGTGGGCAGGGCGACGACGAGCGCCCAGACGGCGAACAGCCCCGCGGCCCGCGGCGAGGGCGAGGACGAACGCGCCGCGACCGCGCCGAACCCCGCCGAGAGCAGGGCCAACGCCCAGAGGAGGACGGCGCCGGGAGCGGGCCACACCGGAAGGGGATGGTCCACGCTCAACGGCCACGGGATGAGAAAGAGACGGAGGGCCAAGCCGATCGCCTCGACCTGCTGCACGACGACGCCCGTGTACCGCCCCACCGCGCCCGGCGTGCCGAACGCGGCGATGGCCGGGCGCCACAGCCCCGTCATCCCCGCGTAGACGGCGAGGCCGACGGCGAGGAGCGCGTACGGCGCCCAGCGGGTCCACGCGGATATGGCGCGCGATCGATCGAGGAGGACGAAGCGGTCGGCGGCGAAACACAGGAACGGCAGCGCCGCGGCGGTTTCCTTGGAGAGCAGGGCCAGCACCGCGAACAACAGCAACCCGGCCGTCCACCCGAGGGCCGCCCGCCAGGCCAGCGGCGCCTCGCGGGCGCGGATAAGGCACCACAGCGCCGAAAGCGACCCCACGGCGGCCAGCAACCCCGCGCGGGATGAGGCGTAGAGTACCGCTTCGCTCTGCGCCGGGTGCAGCGCCGCGATCGCGCCTGCCACGAACCCCACGCGTCCATCGCCCGTGAGCCGGCCAACCACGACGATCAGGAGCGAGACCGCGACCAGGTGCAACGCGAGATTGCCCGCGTGGAAGCCGATCGGCGACGGCCCGGCGAGCCGGAACGTCGCCCAGTAGCTCAGATAGGTCAACGGCCGGTAGTGTCCACCCGCAGTCTCGGCGCTGGAGAGCGAGGTCCCCGTAAACGCTGCCCGCCACGCGCCGGGCTGGCGGAGCGCGGCGTTGGCGGCGAGCGTGTGGCCGTCGTCGTACTGAAACGGATGGTTGAGCGACGGGGCGTAGACGAGGGTGGTGACCAGCAGGAGCGCGGCGACGGCGGCGTGTCGCACGGGGGGGGTCAGCGGGGAGGGCATCGATGCATGCCCGCATCGTACCCGGGATCGCCAGCGCGCGCAAGGTTGCTGTGTTCCTCGGTGTCGGTGCCGCGTCGTCGCGGGAAACCGCCCGGGGGATGCCTTCGCCATCGATGGGGAGACGTGCGACCGATCGCGCAGGACGTCGACGCTTGATTTGGCTGGGGTGTTCCCGTATAACGTTGGCGAACTCGGGCGGCTGCTCGCGGCGAGCAGTCCTGGTCGTACGATTGAATAACCTCTTCTGCATGGGTTTCCGCCTTCACCCCGTGGCGGCCGCGGTGGTGTGCGGCGCGGCCTTGGTTGTGCTGGTGTCGGCGGGCCATTCCGCGTTCGGACAAACCCGTCCATCGGCGGCCTCTCCCCAGGAACGTGCCGCGCTGTCCGAGGCGCACGCGCTCCACGCCGCGGGGCGTGTCTCGGAGGCGTCGGCGGTGTTGGAGCGGTTCGTGAAAACGTATCCCAACAGCGCGTTCCGGGGCGAGGCGCGCACCCTGCTCGGAAATATCCGGCTTCAGGAGAACGCGTATCAAGACGCGGTGTCGATCCTCACCGAAGTGGTGGACCAGGAGCCGGACAGCGAGTTCGTGGACCGAGCGCGGGTGGATCTGGCCACCGCCCATCTGGCGCTGGGGCACACCAAGTCGGCTGTGGCGCTGCTCGACGCGGTTGTCGCGTCGAACGCCCCGCCCGGCCTGCGGCGGCAGGCGTACGACCGGTTGATCGCGCTCGCCGTGCGGGATGGCGACGTCGCGCGCGGCGTCGGTCTTCTGATGGATGAGCGAGTCCTGCCCGATGCGGTGGTCGATCCGAACGTGATCGACACGCAACTCCGGGAGATCGTGGCCAAGGCCCAGGACCCGATGGTGTTGGAGGGCGTGGTCGACGAGTTTCCAGACCGATTTCCGGCCGATCTCGTCCTGCTCCGCGCGGCCCAGCTCTATGGCGGCCGCGGCGAGATGTTTCATCAAGAGCGCCTTCTCCAGCGATTTTTGGCCGCGTTCCCCGCCCACGAACAGGCGGCCGAGGCCCGGATGCAACTCGACGCCAACCGGACCCGGTTGCGCTCGACGCGCTATGTGATCGGACTCCCGCTGCCGTATCACGGCGATCTGAAACCCTATGCGACGAGCCTCTTGCGGGGGGCGCAGCTCGCGGTCGAGCACGGGCGCGCCGGCCTCCCCGACCAGTCCGTGGGGCTCGTCGTGAAAGACTACGGGGGTGATCTCTCCCGGCTCGGGCCGATGGTCGACGACATGGTCAAAGAGTATCGTTGTCTCGCGGTCATCGGGCCGGTGTTGAGTCGCGAGATGGCGGTATCGGCCTCCCGCGCGCAGCAGTGGAGAATCCCGATGGTGAGTCCGACGGCAACCGGGTCAGTCAGTCCCAACCGGTATCTCTTTCGCACCGCGTTGACCGGTTCGGTCGAGGGGGCTGCGGTCGCCCAGTACGCGCTGCAGCAGTTGGGTCTGCGGCGATTCGTGGTGCTCGCGCCGCAGGATCGGTATTCCGCCGAGGTAGTCGCGGCGTTCACGGAGGAGGTCGCTCGGCAGGGCGGACGCGTGATGGTCGCGTCGACCTATGCGCCGAACACGGTGGATTTCGGCCGCGAGATCAAACAACTGAAGGAGAGCGACCTCAAGCAAGAGGGGACCATGGTCACCGATCTGCCTGAATCGGACGCCCGGCCCGGCGTCACGCCCCAGCCCATGTACGTGCCGGGGTTTGACGCGGCGTTTCTCCCGGGCGACGGCGAGGCGGTGGGGCTGCTCGCGGCGCAGTTGGCCTTTCATGACGTCAACGTCCCGCTGCTCGGGACCAGCGAGTGGAACGGCCGCGACGTGGTTCGAACCGGCGGCAAATACGTCGAGGGCGGGATTTTTGTCGATGCCTTCTTCTCGAATTCGCCCGACCCGATCGTCCAGCAATTCGTCAAGCAGTACCGGGCGCGGTATCACGAGGATCCCGACGCGTTTGCCGCCCAGGCCTATGACGCGACCTCGCTGCTGATTCAGGCCATCAAAACGGGGGGGACGACCGGGGAGCGCCTGCGCGATGAACTCACCAAGATCACCGGCTTTCAGGGGGTGTCCGGGATGACCGGCTTCGGTCCGGAGGGTGAGCCGCAGCGCCGGTTGACCTGGATTCAAATCAAAAGTGGCCGCTTGACCCCGGCGCTCTAGGCGCCATGGAGTTCACCGCCCTCCTCCATGGCCTGTCGGTCGTTGCGCTGCCGATTCTTGTGGCGATCACGTTTCACGAGGCGGCCCACGGCCTGGTCGCCGATCGTAAGGGTGATCCCACGGCGAAGTATCTGGGGCGGCTCACGCTCAACCCGTTGGCCCACGTCGACCCATTCGGCACAATCGTCCTGCCTCTGTTGCTGTATGTCACCCCGTGGCTCCTCGGGGGTCAACCCGGCGTGGTCTTCGGCTATGCCAAGCCGGTTCCTGTGAATTTCATGAACCTCCGGCGGCCCAAAACCGACATGATCTGGGTCGCCGCGGCCGGTCCATTGACCAACCTCGGTCTTGCAGTGCTCTCGGGTGTGTTGCTTAAGGCGCTGACCGGTCTCGACGGCTTCGGCGGGGTGGGGGAGCCGCTCCTTGACGGGAGACCGTCGGCGTTCATGATTCTTCAACCGCTTGCCCAGATGTTGCAGTACAGCGTGTTGATCAACGTCATGCTCATGGTGTTCAATCTTCTCCCGATCCCGCCGCTGGACGGCGGGCGGGTGCTGGTCGGTGTGCTCCCGGGGGCGACCGCGGATCGGCTGGCCGCGATCGAACCGTACGGCATGTTCATCGTGCTCGGCCTGGTTTTTCTGGATCCGATGCACCTGCTCTATCGGATCGTTGCGCCCATCGCCGCGGTATTGATCAACCTCATTCTCTAGGAACCGACATGACCCCTCGACCACGACGAATCCTCAGCGGCATGCAACCCAGCGGGCGACTCCATTTGGGCAACTACGTCGGGGCCCTCGCCAACTGGGTGAAGCTCCAGGAGACCCACGAGTGCTTCTACATGGCGGCCGATTGGCACGCGGTGGCGACGAACTACGCTGAGACGGCGCAGATCAGACCCTACACCCGCGAGATGCTCATCGATTGGCTGGCCGCGGGCCTGGATCCCCGCCGGTCGACAATCTTCGTCCAGTCGAGCGTTCCCGAACACGCGGTCTTGCATCTGTTGCTGTCGATGATCGTGCCGGTGCCGTGGTTGGAGCGCAACCCCACCTACAAGGAACAGCAGGAGCAGCTGACGAACCGTGATTTGGCGACGTACGGCTTCATGGGCTATCCCGTGCTCCAGTCAGCCGACATTTTGTTGTATCTTGCCGATGAGGTGCCCGTGGGACAGGACCAGCTTCCGCACCTCGAGTTGACCCGCGAGATCGCGCGCCGGTTCAATCATCTGTTCGCCGAGGTGTTCCCTGAGCCGAAGCCGCTGTTGACGGAAGCGCCCAAGCTGCCGGGCACCGACGGGCGGAAAATGAGCAAGAGCTACAACAACGCGATCTATCTGTCCGATCCCGAGCCGACGGTTCGTGAGAAGCTGCGCACGATGGTGACGGACCCGGCGAGGAAACGGCGGAGCGACCCCGGCAACCCTGATGTCTGCCCCGTGTTCGCGCTCCACAACGTCTTTTCCCCCCCGACGACGATCGAGCGCGTCAACGCCGACTGCCGCACGGCCGCCATCGGGTGTATCGACTGCAAGGCCCTGGTGGCGGACGAAATCGTGGGGCGTCTCTCGCCGATGTGGGAGCGGCGCGAGGCGCTGGCGGCCGACCCCGCCGCGCTCGACCGTGTCGTGGGCGAGGGCACGGAGCGCGCGCGCTCCGTGGCGAGGACGACGTTGGCGTCGGTCAACGCCGCCATGCATCTGTAGGAGCCTGTCCATGAATGGCCATCTCGGGAAGCAGCATTCGTCCGTCACGCTAGAGCGGCGTTGTCAGTCGGTCTTGCGTGCTCACGTACGATACAGTACGCTCCGCGCGCAAGACCTCCTTCCGCCTTGCATCTGACCATTCCTGAACAGGCTCCCGCCCCAATACTCGGACAGGCTCCTAGGTTGCGCGAATACAGGCGGCCCAGTGTCCCGGATCGAGTTCGACCAGCGGCGGATCGACTTGGAGGCAGTCGGGGACCCGCTTGGGGCACCGCGAGTAGAACCGACATCCCGGAGGAAGATCGATGGGGCTTGGCGGGTCGCCCTCGATCAGCAGGGCGGGGCGCGCGACCTCGGGGTTGGGCGCGGGGATCGCGGCTAACAGCGCGTCGGTGTAGGGGTGCTTCGGGTGCGAGAAGAGCGTCTCGACCGGCGCCAGTTCCACGATCCGTCCCAGGTACATGACCGCGACGCGATCGCTGATGTGGCGGATCATCATGAGGTCGTGGGCGATGAACACGAGCGAGAGCCGATATTCCGCCTGCAGGTCCTGGAGGAGGTTGACGATCTGGGCCTGGATCGACACGTCGAGCGAGGACACGGGCTCGTCGGCGACGAGTAAGCGAGGATTGAGAATGAGGGCGCGGGCAATGCCCACGCGTTGACGCTGGCCCCCGCTGAATTCGTGCGGATAGCGCCCGAGCGAGTCCTCCGCGAGGCCGACCTTGTCCAGCATCGACCGCACGTGCGCCGCGCGCTCGGTTTTCGTCCCGATCCGATGGATGGCCAGCGGTTCTTCCACAATCGCGCCGATTCTCATCCGCGGGTTGAGCGAGGCATAGGGATCCTGGAACACCATCTGGAGATGCCGCCGCAACGCTTTGAGACGGCGTGGGGCGGCCCGGAGCAGATCTTCCCCCATAAACCGCACGTCGCCGGCCGACGGTTTGATCAGCCGGAGGATCAGCCTCGCCATCGTCGATTTCCCGCACCCGGATTCCCCCACCACCCCGAGCACCTCGCCCTGCTCGACTCGGAAGGAGACGCCGTCCACCGCGTGGACGCGTGCGCCGCGTCCCGCCAGCGGACCGCCGCGGACCGGGAAGTATTTGGCCAGATTGCGCACGTCCAGGAGGGGAGGGCCATCAGCCGACGCCATGGGCGCGGAGGGAGAAGACGACGCGACCGTCGGCGTGTTCACGAGGACCCCACCACCCAACAGCGGGCCAAGTGCCCGGGACGCTTCGTTTCCAGGGGCGGGTCTTCCCGGCGGCAGACGTCAATGGCAAGCGGGCAACGGGGGGCAAACGCGCACCCATGAAGGGAGGCGCCGAGTGACGGGACGGTGCCGGGAATCGCGATCAACCTCCCTCGACGGCCGCGGCCGTCGAGGGAGGGGAGAGAACCCAGCAGGCCACGGGTGTAGGGGTGCTGGGGATCGCTGAACAGGCGTGTGGTCGTCGTGTACTCGACAATCCGTCCGGCGTACATCACCGCGACGTGGTGGGCGACCTGGGCGATGACACCCAAGTTGTGGGAGATCAAGACCATGGCCATGCCGAGTCGCTCCCGGAGATCGGCCAAGAGGTCGAGGATCTGGGCTTGAACCGTCACGTCGAGCGCGGTGGTGGGCTCGTCGGCGAACACGAGGTCCGGCTCGCATGAGACGGCCATGGCGATCATGACGCGCTGGCGCATCCCGCCGCTCAATTGGTGGGGATACTCCGACCAGCGTTTTTCCGGCGAGGGGATGCGAACCAGCCGCAGGAGTTCGATCGCGCGGGTTTTGGCTTCCGATCTGGACACGCGCAGGTGGAGTCGGAGCATCTCGGCGATTTGCTCGCCGACGGTGAGCACGGGGTTCAGCGCGGTCATCGGTTCCTGAAAGATCATGGCGATCTTTCTGCCGCGAAGCGCCTGCAACGCCCGGAGCGGGAGCGACAGCAGGTCCTGGCCGACAAAGCGGATCTCCCCGCTGGTGATGCGGCCGGGAGGCGGCACCAGACGCAACACCGAGAGTGCGGTCATGCTCTTGCCGCAGCCCGATTCGCCGACCACGCCCAGGACTTCGCCCCTGGCGACGGCGAGGCTCACGCGATCGACGGCTCTCGCCGGACCGTGGTCCGTCGGGAACTCGACCGTCAGATCGGCGATAGTTAGCAGTGGCTCAGGCATCGCTGGTCACCCGATCATGCAACGGGGTGAAGGGTTGCCACGATGCTGGGAGCCTGTCCATGAATGGTCATCTGCTGCGTTGTCAGTCGGCCTTGCGTGCTCACGTACGACCCAGTACGCTCCGCGCGCAGGCCTCCTTCCGCCTTGCATCTGGCCATCCCTGAACAGGCTCCAATACTCGAATACTCGGACACACTCCTAGGGGGTGGGATCTTCGGGATCGAAGCGGGCTTTCCGGGCTAACGAGAGATAGACCGAGGCGTGTTGCCCTTCAAGGGAGTCGAAATCGATGGATTCCCATTCTTCGCGGGCAAGATCAAGAAACCCGCTCATATAATAGGTGATGCCGAGATGGATGCTGGCCAGGCTGTATTCGGGCGACACCTCTTTCGCGTGCAGGAACACCCGAATCGCTTCGTCGTACGCACCTTGTTCCCGCAGGATGATCCCCACCTTGGTAATGATGTCGGGAAATTCGGGGCACAAGCGCAAGGCCTTTCGGTATTCCTCCAGGGCCTCGTCGAGCAATCCGAGGTTGCCGTAGCGATCGCCAAGCGCCGCGTGCTCGTTGGCGAGACGCCCACGGACATAAAAGTCGGGCGACTGAGCGTCACGGACGATTCGAGCCGCCTCGTCGTAGACCCGTTCGGCATCGTCGTATCGACTGAGATCGGCGTAGGTGACGGCGAGATTGAGGGAGGCTTCCGTGTAGCGGGGATTCGCCTGAACGGCTTTTTGAAACCACTCCGCCGCAGTCTCGATCTGTCCCTGAAACGCGGTGATCAATCCCAGCCGGTTGTAGATATCTGCGTAACCTCGGCCGCTGGTTTCGGCCAACGTCAAGAAGAGATTTTCCGCTTCCGGATAGCGCCCGGCGTCGAAGAGTCGTGAGGCTCGTTCGTACGTCACGTCGAAATCAAGTGGCACGGCATCCTCCTTCTCGTCTCAAAGCCACTGTACAATAAACGCAAAAACCAAGTCAATCGACCGAGTAATTCCGCGGAGCATCGTGTCCGGTTGGTTCGCGGCGAAGCCCCGTTCCGTCGTTTGACAGTACGGATCATGCTTCGATAGAGTGCGGCGCGTCCGGAACACCGGACGCGTTCCTCCCCTGGTGGAGCGGTGACGATGGTGGTACACGACGCGGAGTTTCTAAAGTCCTGCGTGAGCCCCGACGACTTTCCCGCGACCGGGCTCCCTGAAGTTGCGTTTGTCGGACGATCGAACGTCGGCAAATCGTCGCTCATGAACCTGCTCTTGGGGTGCAAGCAGCTCGTCAAGGTGAGCAGGACGCCCGGGAAGACCCAGATGATCAATTTCTTCTCAGTCAATACACACTGCTACTTCGTCGATCTGCCGGGATATGGATACGCCCGCGTTCCTCGATCGGTCCAAGCCGCCTGGAAAGGCTTGATCGAATCCTATCTCGCCGGGCGACCGACTCTTCGGGGGGCCGTGCTCGTCCTCGATCCTCGCCGCCCTCCCACGGAGTTGGATTGCCAGATGCATGACTGGCTGAAGTC
>Ga0184615_10000076_pt1 | contig 60718 bp, 62 predicted proteins | sample PLM4_65_coex_FD_133134 | JGI IMG/M metagenome (GOLD analysis project Ga0184615, IMG submission 133134) | Groundwater sediment microbial communities from an aquifer in East River, Colorado, USA - PLM4_65_coex | ecosystem: Environmental > Terrestrial > Soil > Riparian zone | place: USA: East...
AACAACCTGATCCTGGATAACGACAGACTCATCGTTTTGTTGTCCGCCTACGGCCCCTCCCAGGAGGTCCGGGCTTTTGCTCAGATTCTCTATGACAAGGAGGCGCCTCTGCTGGAAATCCCCGGTAAAAAAGGCAACCGCATAAGTTTCGGAGGACCGGTGAGCCTTATCGGCAAGATGGATAACGGCTACTCTGGTTTGTACATCCTTCCGAGCAAACAGCGGCGTCTCATCATCGGGAACAACCGGGAGGAATGTTTCACCATCTACTCCCGCATCCTGGACCAGCAACAGTTTGTACACCGGGATTGGTATCTCCCCCTGTTCGACATGGCGGAGTTCCTTGTCCCCCAGATCGGCTACAAGATGTGCTATCGCCCGATCGAGAACGTTCCGGAAGAAGTGCGGAACCGGATCAGATTCGGCGGGTTTAACTTCCCTGAAACCACGACCGGCATCACAGTCGAGGTGAAACAGGAACATCAGCAATAGAATTTATCTATCCCGACAGGGGTAGGTGGCCTGGCCTCCTCCCCGCACAAGGGATAGCCATGTCACCTCCCCTGTCACGAGGAGCGGACATGGAATTCACTGAAAAAATCAACAACCACTCCCGCACCAAGGGTAACGAGCTGGCAAAGGGGTTCTATCCCACTTTCCCGCGCGATGTGGAGCTGGTCAAAAAGGTTATCAGCATCAATTTCGGCTGGGACCGGACGAGCATTCACGAGAAGATGGTCACCATCTTCGACCCATGTGCCGGCGAAGGGGCGTTTCTGACCAACATGGTCCGCCATGCGAAACAGACCGCCACCAAGTCGAACGCCAAAAATACTACCGTTGGCTCTTTTGCAGTGGAACTGGATGCGGAACGCTTCAAGAAAATCCGCGGCATCGACCACAAACTCAACGCTTCATTCTTCGACATTACCAACAGCGGATCGTTCGACATCCTCCTCTTGAATCCACCCTACAACCGAAACGGCGGAGAGCTTATCACCTGGATCGAAAAGGCTGCCCCCATGGTTTCCAAACGGGGTGTCATGGTCCTGATCTTCCCGGAGTATGAACTCAAGGGGAAAATGATCGAACTACTGCGGGGAAGCTTCACCTACCGGTATGCCTACAAATCGGAGGAACATGCAGCTTTCAAGCAACTGGTCATTTTTCTACGGAAGAATGTCGGCAACGAAACCACCTCTTACCGATCACCCTACTATCATAACTTCGACAACCTGGACAACACCGGAGAAGATCTGATCCTGACCTACGCTGAAAACCCGACCGTCACCATCGAGGTCGAGGCCGGAGGCATCAAGACCAGACCCATGCTCCAGTGCCAGGACCTGTCAGAGTTCTACCAGAACTGTGAAGAGCGGCTGGACAAAACGATCACGGTGATGCTGGACAAGGAATATCCTGCCAGCTACGACACCAGCATTCAGCCCGTATCCACCCTCAGAACAGCCCATGCTGTCCAATTGGCAGCCATGAACAGCCAGATCGAAAGCGTCACCATCAACGGGACGCATTATCTGGCCAAGTACATGCTCGTTGAAAAGCCGGAGACGTTTGAAGATTACGATGACAACGGCGTGAAAACGACCACCATTCTCCACAAACCGACCGTTGAGACCTTCCTCATGGACAAAACCGGCGAAGTAAAAGCTGCCAGGGAGCTAGGTTTCGATTACGTTGAACTCAATTCTCAACTGTCCACGATCCTCCTCAAAAAGCTCACCACCATCTACAAACCCCTGCACGAAATCGGCAAGGATGAAGAATACCTGGCCATTGAGTTGAGGGAAATCGGGCTGAAAGCCCCCCAACGGGAGGCGGTGAAGGCGGTCATGAAGGCGTTTGCTTCAGGGAGGAAAGGAATCGGTATCAGGGCCAACACCGGCACAGGGAAAACCTGGATGGCCAAGGCGGTGAAGTATATCGCCGGCGCCAAAAGGTCGATCATGGTGACGGAACCGCAACTCATCCCCCAGATGGTAAATGAGTACGAGCACGAGGGCTTTCAAGTCCACGTCATCGACTCCTGGGAACGGCTGCGGGAACTTAGCCGTACCCGGCCGAAAGGACTCTACCTCATCGCCTACACCCGGCTCCGCATGCACCCGGACTTCGTGCCCGTCACGAAAACCCGTCTGGTGCGGACCAAGGAAGGACCAAAGTACACGACCTGCTGCCTCAACTGCCTGGCCGAGGTAAAGAGAATCACCAGGGGGAGCAAGGAACATTGCCCCGTTTGTGGCGATGTCCTCTACACCTATATCCCGGAGAACAAGCGCCCTCCCCTTCGTTACCGGCAATGGATCGCCGACATCGAACGGAACGGTACGTCAGTCGAGGTGAAATCCCACAACAAGCAGCTCCCCTACATCCGCTACCTTAAGAGAATATCCTTCGACCTAGCCATCTTCGATGAGGCGCACAATGCGGCCAACCTGATGTCCAATCAGGGGACCGCGTTCATCCGTCTGGCTGCTTCTGCCAAGCGGGTGCTCTGTCTTACCGCGACCGTCACGAACGGCATGGCCAAGAGTCTCTACAATCTGCTCTGGGGAATCAATCCGGTGCAGATGCGGGAAGCGGGATGGGACATGAAATCAGCCACCGACTTCCAGGCGAAGTACGGCGCCTTCAAGGAGGTCAGGAAATCCGATGAGAGAAACCGCCACCGTGATTCGGAAAAGGTGCAAACCTACGACACGGCGGGGATCTCACCGGCGGCCCTGGTCTACACCCTGCCAAACTTTGTGAATGTTGACTCGGAGGATTTTGACGATCTCCCTCCGGTCGAACGGGAAGTCATCAAATGCGCTCCCCATGTTGAAGTGGAAGAGTGCATGAAGACCATCAACAAAATCATAGATGACGCTGAACTGCCGATTGAGGACAAGATGCCTGCCGCAAGCGTCAGAACGGCGGCTTTCCTGCGGGTGTCCGACACCTTCAGGCACTCCGATGACGAAATATGCCTGCGTGGCAATCTCCTCGGAACATTGTGGAGACGGCCGGTGGATGAACTGCTCGAAAAAGAAAGTGAGTTGGTCAACATCGTCCGGCAGATTGAAAACTGGGGAGAGCGCTTGCTGGTCTATACCGGCAACACCCAGAAGATCGACATGCGCGGCCCACTCAGGCGGATCATCGCTGACAGCGTACCCAACATGTCCATCGACGTACTCCCCGACTCGGTAGCACCCGACCGTCTGGTCGCGTGGTTTGAAAAGACCATTGCCCAGGTTGTCATCGCCTCATACCACCGGGTAGCAACCGGACTCAATCTCTCCCAATTCAACAACCTGCTCTGGTTCGACTACACCGACAACACCAGAATGGCCGAACAGGGCGAAGGAAGAATCAGACGCGTCAACACTGCCGATATTCACCGCATGATCTACGGGGAAGTCCGTCCCTGCCGTTACTGGTACCTCACCTCTTCACCGATCCAGGAAGCTCAGTTGGCTTACACCCTGGAGAAGAGGATGATCGCCAAGCTGGCGGAGGGGGAAACACCGGACATCGACCCTGCGGAATGCACCAGCGGCAATCAGTCGTTTTCCGCACTAATCACCAAGGCGCTCAAGGAAGGAAACATCGATTACCAGGATCCAAGCGCCCTGCTCAAGAAGATGACCCGCTCCGACAACGCCAAAGTGAGGAACGAAAACAGGATTCCCACACCAGCACCGGCAACGGCCAAGGTCATACCTTTTCCGCAGCCGGAACATTCACCACCCGCTCAGCAAGGCATTCCGGTCATCATCTTAGAGGATGGCTGGGAGGTTGTGAAAGAGTTCCCACCGGACAAGTACCGTGAGTACCTAGCCGGGGGAATGCTTGAAGTCACACTTTTCGGCACGTATCTCACGACCGGAAAGCGCGCCAGACACAAGCGGGCCTGATCATCAACCATCAACTACCCTACGGGGAGATTTCGTCTCCCTGCAAGGGATACGTGTCTCCTCTGCCGGGCAACCCAAAAGGAGACACGAAATGAGAACCAATACCGTACCCGTCAGATGCGCCAACGGCAGAACCATTTACATGAAAGCGGAGAAATCACCGGTCGAGATATCCTGCAAGAACATCATTGCCGGACTCATGCTCGGGACATCGATTTTGGCTTCAGCGGTCATCGCCTACGCCTGCATGTAGTTTTGACCATGCCCCGTCAGGGAGACAACCACTCCCGGCAAGGGGTGTATTGTCTCCCCCGGGTTACCCCAAGACAAGGAGACAATAGAGATGGCACGCATCGATGAATTTCTCAAAAGAGCCATTCCGGCTCATCAGAAGAAAGCTTCAGCACACCTTGGCGATCGCACCACATACGCCGGGGCCTCCGATATTGCCGGCTGTCCGCGCAAGGCGGTTCTCGGTAAGATTGCGTCGGTGGAACACACGATCAAGCAGATGCTCGTCTTTGACAGAGGGCACGCCGCGCAAGCCATGTTCAGGGATTATTTCCTGGCCGGTGGCGCCACCTTCGAAGAAGAGGTAGAAATCGCTCATCCCCACCATGACATCATTTGCCATATCGACTTCCTTTTCCGCGGGAAACAACGCCTGCACGTGGTTGAAATGAAATCCACGGACGGTATTCCCGACGAGCCTTACGGCTCCTGGGTGGACCAGCTTCACGTTCAAATGGGTCTACTTAGGCTTCTCGAAGGGCCTGAAATCGAAATCGGCGGTTCGATCCTGGCGGTGGATCTCAACAAGGGTGTCTACAGGGAGTTCAACTCCTACGTGCCGCACCCGGAGGTCTTCGCCCCCTTGGTCGACCGAGGCATACACATTCTCTCCGCCATGCGCGGCGAGTGTGAACCAAATCCATGCCCAAGTATTCTGTGCGGCTTCTGTTCTTTTCGGACAGGCTGCCCGGCGCACGTTGCCCTGGAAATTCCTGAAGAGGTTACAGGTCGGGTCATCGCTTATGAAGGACTCGACCGGCAGAAAAAGGACCTCGAAAAACGGATGGAACCGCTGAAGAACGAGCTGATTACGTTCTTCGGGGGATCATTTCAAGGGGTATCTGAAGACGGCATAGCAGTAGCGACCACATCGGTTGCTGCTTCCGATTACGTTGACTCGAAGAAGGTCAAGAAAGACCATCCGCTCGTGTATCAGGCCTGCAAGAAGGTGAAGGCCGGCTACACGAAACTGGAAATAAAGAAACTGCCACCGGCGCCGCTTGCAAAAGCCGCCTGATACACAACCCCAATAGGGGGCGGATCACACGCTCCCTCCAGGGAAACTCCTTTCATGGGAGGCGTGCGACCGCTCCCGGAAAGGAATAATCATGAGACATCGAACGGGCGTCCTGCCCAGAGACTTAAAACACCACACCACGTCGAAGATGAGCAACGAGGACCTCAAGGAACTTGTCCGGACCATCCTGACGGCACTCTTCACATTGATAGCGATTTGTTTCTGCTTCCTTGCGGCAGCCATGGCTCCGGAGCCCAATGCATCGGATCCGGTTGCCGAGAAAGGAGGTGGCAAGCATGTCGGTTCTCACCCTGTCGCTGCACGGCGCTAATCGAATCCTTGAGCGGTCAATTCCGCTTGAGGCCCTGGAAGGCGTCAAGTTCGCCACACCGCTCCTCACCGAAAAGCCCCTGCGGTTTCGCTACAAGGGGGTCACGGTGGTAGCGAGGATGGCATCCGGATATCCGAAGATCATCTCCGCCTGGAAGGAGGCAGCATGAACAATTGTACCTGCGGCGCGGTTCCCGTGCTGAGAGAAGTGCAAAAACAATACGGCAAGCTTCACGACATGCTGTCTGACTGCATGGAAAGCGGCAGATTATCCGCCGCCGAATTGCCTGATGACTACGCTGCGCTCGTGGAGCAAACAGTCAAGTGCATCACCATCGACTCGGTGGTAACGGCCGTTCTCAAACGTCACGAAGAAAGTCCGGGAGACGGGAACGTTTTCCTGTTCTCCATCGACCCGGCGATCTTCAAGGAACAGCGAACCCTACTCACCCTGCTGCTCGACGGGGAGTCGAAGGATCCTTCCACAGATTTTGAACCGTTGGAAGGAATCCGGAATCTCCTCGACGCCATCGCCGACCAGGCACATGACTGGTACGGCATGGATACGCTGTTCCTGTCGGAGGACGACAATGAACCTTGAAACGTACACCTGCAACGAGTTGCAACTGCTCAAGGATTATCTGACATGGCTTCAGCGATACGAAGTCGATATACAAAAGGGATTGCAGCAGTTAGCCAAGGCCATCGAACTGAAAGAATGGGAAAGGTTTGTCACTGTCACCCGTCTCCTTTCCCTGATTGAAAACCATGACGACTCCGAAGGCGACCTGGACGATATCGTTCATGACACAGCTGCAGGTACCGCCAGCGGCATCAACAATACCGGCCTGGAACGGCAGCTCAACTGGTTGCTGGATCAAGGCTGTGCGCCGGGTTTCATCTTGGGACACTTGGGAATCAAAGATTCGGATTTGGAAGAGCCCGACAAGCCCATCTGATCGGAATAACGTTCCTTCACAATTACTACATCAACCCCATGGGGGCGGACCATATCCCCCCAAGGGAGTGGTCCGCCTCCGATAAGGAGACTGACCATCATGAAAAAACCCATCACAGATGTATTCGGCATTCAGGCCCCCGCCACGATCACCGTCGATGTCCGCGACAATGCGAAACACGCGATGATCCCCCGCTTCAATCCCGACTACGTGTTCCGGAGAGAAATTCTCTCGGACATCCTGGCCTGGATGAAAGGTGCCGCGGGAACTGACCCTCTCTATGTCGTCGGTCCCACTGGCTCCGGAAAATCGTCCATCATTACCCAGATCGCCTCCCGGCTCAACATACCTCTCTATGTGGTCTCGTGCCACGAGAGGATGGAAGTCCCGGAACTGTTCGGGCGCTTCGTCGTCAGAAACGGCAACATGGACTGGGTAGACGGGCCCTTTATCCAAGGGCTCAAGGACCCAGCATCGGCATGGATACTCCTTGACGAAGCCGACACCCTCGACCCCGGCACCTTTGTCGGGCTGAACGCCGTCAATGAAGGCCGGGCTATCATGATTCCGGAAACCGGCGAAACAATCGACCCCTTGCGCTTCGGCGCAAGAATAATCTTTGCCGGAAACACTGCCGGAAACGGCGATGTGACTGGCCTCTACCAGGCGACCAAACGCCAGAACCTCGCCTCCATGGGAAGGTTCATGATGCTGGAAGTCGGCTACGCCGATCCGGTGGAGGAGAACCAGGCCCTTGAAAAAGCGGTCCCGGAAGTCCCTTCACCTATCCGGCAGAAGATGATCGAAGTGGCCAACAAGGTCCGCGATCTCTTCGTAAGCGGCGAGATCGAGGTCACCTTCTGCACCCGCACCCTTATACGGTGGGCGCAACTGGCCACCTTTTACAAAGCGAAACCGGGAATAAACCCCATCGTCTATGCCCTTGACCGCGCACTTGGCTTCCGGGCCGAAGTGCAGTCCCGCCAGGCTCTACACGAGCTGGTGCAGCGGATCATCGCATAAAGGGGGTGGATCATGTTCGTTCCCGGCAATACTCAATACGGCATCTGGTTGAGGGCTCCCTCATCCAGCGGCGGCAAGGACTGGCTCGGGTTCCTCACCGACAGGGAAGTGATAAGTCAGTGGGGAAAGACCGGCCAGGTGAATCAGTCCAAGACCATAAGCGATCGCCCATCCAGGATAGACCTCGACAAAAAGATCGAGGAAAAGAAGGGAAAAGGCTACCGCCTGGTCGGGGAATGGTTTCCCGGCTCATCCTGGTCACACCTGCGTCAAACTCAACCGGTAACTCCGCCCAATCCCCCACCACGTAACAGGCCGGCAAGCAGCACTCCCCCATTGAGCAGTAATGTCATGAGCGAGTGGCTGTCCGGCCAGAACAGCGATCAATGGTTCTAAATCCACCCAATCAGGGGAGACACATCCCGGATGGGGTGGCGCGTCTCTCCTTACACCGATGCTTGAAGGAGACATCATGAACATATTGGACAACATAGTAATTCTCGTATTGTCGGTATCCCTCTGGACGGGGCGGAAACAGCTCCGTGAAGAGGATCTGAAACTTGCGGACGGCAGTGAACTCCCACCCCAGAAGCTCGCTTCTCTGGGAAGCAAACGGGTTATGGACCCGGCGGCGCTTGCGCCATTTGCGACCTTCAAGAGGCGGGCTGAACGGACCGTTCTTGCCGTGGGAACCAGATTTCTCGGCGGGTATGCAGTTCCCGTGGAGAAGCTTGATGGTCTCATGGCGGAACTCGACGTCATCAAGGACGAATACAATGCGGCCAAAATCGAATTCCTGGCGGAGTACGACCAGGCAGTTCAGGATTGGAAAACGCAGAACCCCGGCTGGGAGGAAGTCATCGCCCGATCGGTGGAAAGCCTTGAATACGTCAGGAGGCAGCTGGCCTTCTGTGTACAGACATTCAACATCAACCCGGTCGAAGGGCATGAAACAGGTCTTGAGACGGAGATAAACGGCCTGGCCGATCAACTCCGTCATGAAGTCCGGCAGCAGGCCCGCTTGACCTGGGACAGCTCTTTCAAGGGCAAACTGGAAGCTGGCCAGAAAACGGTACGGCCAATCAGGGCAATGCTGGAAAAGATCGAAGGTCTGGTTTTTCTCGAGCCCGGCCTGAACGAGCTGGTCACCGGAATCAGGTCAACCCTCATCAGTCTTCCGAAAACCGGGCCGATCAAAGGAGGAGACTTCGCCGCCTTGTGCGGGGTGATCCATCTCCTCGGCAACATTCCGGAGGCCAGGGAAATCGCTGAAAATCTCCTTGTCGATGAAGAACCGGAAGATGAATCGGCAGAGGAAACGATAAATGAACTGGAAGCCACTGAAGAGGAGAACGAGGTCGAGATCATACCTGACCTTATCTATGTGCCTCAATTCGAAGAGGCGCCATCGGAATGGTTCTAATGTAAGGAGAAACTATGACACCGAAAATATCCACCGTCATCGGCGGGCTGCGGATCGCATTGCAGGCCCTCGGCGCAAAAATGGGCGTTACCCTCAGGATAGAGGGTGACCAAGCCTACACCAACGGCAATGAAATCATCATCCCTACCCTCCCCCATGACGACCACAAGGCGGCACTCCTCGCTCGCGGCTATGTCGATCATGAAGTTGCCCACGTTCGTCACTCTGATTTTGAGAGAGACATGGGGACCTGGGGGGAACTCATCGAGGAAGTCTATATCGAGAAGAAACAGTGCGCGGATTATCCGGGTTGCGCTATCAACTTGCGTGACCTGATTGCCATTCTCAAGCACGAAAATGGCAGTTTCAGGGGCACGAAAAGTGAGCCCATGTCGCTTCTGACCAGCTGGCTTATTTGTCGTGGTCGGGCAAATGCCCTTGGACAGCCGCTCGGAGACATAGCCTCCGAAATGGAGACATGGAGCAGGCTATCGTTCGGCGATCCCTTCTGTGATCGATTCGCAGCATGTGTCGCCAGAATCGGCTCGTGCAACACACTGGACGATTGCGTAAATCTCGGTATAGAGTTCGAATCACTGATCACAAACCCGCCACCGCCCCGGCAGAAGAATAATCCGTCGGAAAGCGGGAAGAACCAACAGAGTCCCGGCGATGGCAATAGCGGCAATCCATCTTCCCGTGAAAGCGGGACCGGAGACGGTCCAGGGAAACCTTCTGCCGCGAAGCAGAAGGACAACTTGGAGAAACTCCGGACAACCGATGTCTGCAAGGCAAGCCAGAAGGTCGACCTCGGGAAGATCGTCGCCCAGATGCTCGGCAAAGAACATAACAAGGCAGAACGGACAGGCAACTTGGAAGAAATCCCCGATACGCATTATCCAAGCGTCGGGGCCGGCAGCGGCAGCGGAGATCAGAAAAGGATCGAAGGTGAATTGGGCTTCGACGATGCGCGTCGCAAGACAAGCAGAATGAGAAGCCAGCTTGCCGGACTCCTCCAGGCGATCCGACTGCAACAGAGTAATGCAAAGAGAGCAGGCCACCGAATCGACAGCCGGTCGGTTTATCGCGTGGCTTGCCAGACACCGGATACCCGGATATTTGCGGCACGGAGAGACAAGCAGGACGACAATACGGCAATCGTACTGCTCACCGACCGCTCCGGATCAATGAACCCCGAGAAAATGTCCGTGGCGCTGCAGGCCACATTCATTACCGGAGAGGCGCTGGAACTCCTCCCGGGAGTGACCTGCGCCGTTGGGGCCTTCCCCTGGGGCAGAGACCTGGCGGAGTTGAAACCATTCGGTGCGAAACCGAGAGCCGGATACTTCAATATCGGCTCCAGCGGGGGCACTCCGATGGCAGAAGCTCTGTTATGGGCCGGAATGATCCTCACACATCGTCCGGAACGCCGGAAGATCGTCATTCCAATGACCGATGGGAGCCCGGACGATATCGGTAAAACGAGAAAAGCGGTGGAACGTCTCAAGTCATGCGGGATCGAGGTCTACGGAATCGGCATCCTCGACTCCTCCATTTTGAACTGGCTGAGAGAATCCTCCGTCATCAAACAGATCGATGAACTGCCTGCCGCGCTGATCGGACTCCTCAAGGAGGCCCTCATCACGAAACGCAAGATAGCCTGACCTCCTTTGGGAGGCCCCGCCCTACCGGGTGTTCTAACCGACACTCCCGTAGGGGGGAGTGTCTTCAGGAGGTCATCGTGAAGAAGAACAAAGTCACTTTAAATCCCGACTACTTCGGTCCCGGCAACGGTTTGTACGTCATCCATTTTGAAGAAGGATGCACCACGCTCGGCTTCGACCGGGTGATGCAGCTGGGTAACTTGCTCGCTGCAGAACTGGACCGCTGGGACCTGACACCCCTGCCGGCAGAACGCGGCAGCATGAAAGCCTACGAGAAGTACCGGATGCTGTCGGATCTGGTATTCAGGAAACATCAACAGAATGGTTACCGCTCCAAGGCTGAACTCACCCCTCAACTCATTGGCCTGGAAGGCAAGCATGTCGAGGTGGTGGATTGCTACGGCGAGAAGCGCCGCTTCGTTGTAGGCAAATCGACCGGCTGGATACCGTGCCATCTGGAGATCCCCTCAAGGAGATCATCTGATGGTCCAGCTGTCATGGGATCACCTTTCCAGTCGGTCAGGGTAGTCTGAAGAGAACAGCAACACTACATTTATAAACCAACCATTACCCTCCGGGGGGCTTAAGTCCCCCATGGGACATCTGCCCTCCGCAAAAGGAGCACGCGCATGTCCCCCTATCTCAGAAATCTCTTCGGAGAAGAAATCCCCCCGGAGACAAAGAAAATAACCATTCTCTCCATCGAAGCAAAGTACCGCAAAGAGGTGGTTCGAGAAGACGCCCCTGCATGGGTTTCAAAACGGTACACATCGCCAAGTCAGGTCTTTGAAATGTTCCAAGACCTCCGGATGGAGGCAAAGGAACACTTCATCGCATTACACATGGACGGTAAGAACAGGATATCCTGTCTCGACAGGATATCGGTAGGCTCTTTAAACCAGTCCATTGTTCATCCGCGTGAGGTCTTCAAGACAGCCTGTCTCTCCAGTGCCGCAGCAATCCTGCTCATCCACAACCATCCCACCGGAGATCCTTCACCGTCCCGTGAGGACATGGAGATTACCCGGCGCCTTAAAGAGGCTGGCGATCTTCTTGGGATCAAGATACTCGACCACATCATCATCGGCGACAGTTACCTCAGTTTCGTCGAACAGGGTTTGTTATGACAATAACCCTGCCATTATCACAATTTGAACGAAAGCTGGCTGGTCTGTATTCCGCGGACGTAATCCCCGATGGCAAGGTCAGAGGGTTGTTTACGCATGGCGGTAAGAACTACGTCATAACCGGTTTATTCTGGTCTGGCGGGTTGCAGGTTGCCAACGCCACTGAAGCTGTACCCTTGAAACATTGGTCCGGTAACGTCTGCTGCTATCACGAGAAACAGATAGTTACGGATGAAGACCGGAAACGGCTCTATGAGGGGGTTAAGGTGAAGTGCAAAGGCGATGTGTTTGTTCTATCGGGACAAAGAATTGATTTTTCTCCTGACCGAAGCAAACCTGCAGCAGCTCAACCGACACAAATGGCATTGTTCTGAACAAACACGATACCCCGACCGGTTCGCACAATCCCCGGAAAGGGATTGGTGCGCCTCCTCGGTCTACAAACAACAAAAGGAGCCCCACATGCCGTGTCCAAAACTGATTATTACCATATCCGACAGCAGCGATTTCTTTCCTGCCGCCGACTACGCTGTAATTGTGCTGACCGCAGCGAGCATCGAACGGATCAAAAAGCTCTCAATAGTTGTCCGTCAGATGAAGGCGTATCGAATCTCCGAATTCAACTACGAAGCCGAATTCATGGTCGCTGATTACAATGCCGACCCGGAAAACGGGAAGGTCGCCCTGAAGGAGTTCGATGGCCGGATGGAATGCAACACTCTCAACGTCACCGATACCAGCTTCTACTGGTCCGGTCTCTACAAACACACCGATGTCCGGTGGTCCACCGACACGGTACCGTTGACTGCCCTTGATGAAGCCGGTGATTTTGACCAGCGGGAAGTGGTAGGCGATGTACAGGAGGCGATCTGATGGCCGACCTACAAGTCGCAAATACCATACTTGCCCAACTGGGTGGCAGGCGTTTCATTGCCATGACCGGCGCCAGGGATTTCATCGGCGGCGACAACCTCATCACGTTCAGTCTGCCGGCAGGGTTTGCCAAGGACGGTATCAACAAGATCAGGATCACCCTGGACTGGACCGATACCTACATCTTTGAGGCCCTGAAAGTCTTTCCCGGACCTGAGCTGAAATTCGACACCATCAAGAAAATGGATTACGTCTATGCCGATGACTTGGAAGATATTTTTACCAGTGTCACCGGCCTGGACACACACCTCTAAACAGATTCAATCCCAACGGGGAGACCAACTCCCCGAATAGGGTGTCTGTCTCCCCGTGGCAAACAAGGAGACAGACCAATGACAGACTACCTGAGTCAATCAATTTTCCAACCATCCATACCTTCCCACTTGATAACCGACGATGACCGACGCTTCTTCGAGGCCTTCAGCATCAGCATCGACCCCGATGGAGACGACAAGGTCTACCTCTATGCTGATGACTGGTGTACAGCCGGTGTTCTCCCTGGCGAAGAACCCAAGGATGACATCGAACTCAGTGAGGATGATCTTTACGACAGATTCCAGGAAATCATCCGCCGTTCCAACGGCGCACTTCCCTGGATTCTCAAAGAAAGCTCCTATTCGTGTTCCAGGATGCGGCCTGACGGTTACGGCGGCAGCGCGGTTTTCATTACCGTCGATGACGTGCAGTTTTGCAGTACGTCATCCTGGCTAGAACAAAGGAAACATGAGGCCGAAACCGGAGATATCGGTCCGGAAACGGACGACTCGTACCTTCCTCTGCTCAGGGAGGTGTTCCAGGCGCTCACGACTGATGACGCCGGGAATACTCTCGACATGGAAACCCTGCGTCGCTGTGCCAGCGACAATTCACATTCCGCTAAGCTCGCCCGCATTGCCTGGAAGATCCATCAGGTAATCGGCTCAAAGACGAAAGAAGAGCAGGACGGGCCAATTTGCCGGGCATGTGACGGCAATCTGGAACTGACTCGCACTGACACTCTGTTCGGCATCGACAGGGAAATATACTGCTGCCTGGAGTGTGAAGAAAACTACATCCGGGAACTGACGGAAGCGGACAGCCCAATCGAGAGAGCAGTCAAATGCGTCGGCTGCGGCAACCTGATTATCCAAAGCAGCGCCCGCATCTTCTACCAGAGCGACGACCTCGCCCATTTCATCGGTGAGTGCTGTTGGGATGAGCGACTGCGAGCCTGATATCAAATCAATCCGTCAAGGGGAGAGTCCCCTGACCAACGGGAGAAAAACTATGCACACCAAAGGACCACTGGAAATAAGAAGGGTTGATGGCGCAGGCTTTATCGCCATAGCCCGTGTCGGCTTCATGCCCCATGCCTCAGTTTACGCACTCGGGGCAAATAATCAGCCGATCAACGAGACCGTTGAAGCAGATGCACGGCTTTACGCGACCTCACCGAAACTGCTGGAAGCCGCCGAACAATTGATCAAGACCTGGGATCACGGCAATTTAGGCGAAGCGGTAAGACGCCTGGCTGATGTCGTTGCCGAGGCAAAAGGTTAACCAACAATGCCAACCCAACAGGGGGCGGAACAGCCCCTCGTGGGAGTTCTGCCCCCTAATTCACAAAGGAGTCAGAACATGGCAAGAGAACTTCTTCTGGAAATAATCGAAACCTTTCCCCAAGCCGATCCCGCAAGCGAATTCTACAACGAGGAAATCAACGGCTGCGAGGCCGTGAACTTCCTCTCCCAGTTCGTTCCCCAGATTCGGGAATATCTCGACTCACCGCCACCCAAGGTGGCAGTCATTCTGGATGGCGGTTTGGTGCAGTGCTTGACCGCTGATCGTCCGAAGGATGTCACGCCGATTACCTTCCTGGTTATCGACTATGACACGGACGGTGCAGCACCGGAAGAAACGGTCAAGGTGCCGCAAGGGGATGGAGATGTATCGGAAGCATTTGCACGGGTAGAGGAGCTTGGCCAGGCAGAAATCGACCTTGACGCTGTTCTCGAACAGCTCAAGGAGGAATAGCCTGGATGATCGCCATGCGGGGAGGGACAACTGCGCTCCCTTCACGGGGAAAGCGTCCATTAAAAGGAGAACAACTATGAGCCCGAAAACACCACGCCCGGTCGCCGCACCGGGTTACACCATTCAACGCCGGTCACACTGCGGCAAGATATTCGTGACCGTGACCACCCAGGAAGGGAAACCCTTCGAGGTCTTCATCCGCTTCGGCAAGGCCGGCGGTTGCGGTTCGGCAATGGCCGACGGCATCGCCCGATTGGTCTCCTATGGACTTCGGTCCGGACTGGAGGCAGAGGATGCAGTCAAGGCCCTTTCCGGCATTGCCTGCCATCAGGGGCCGAGAACCTGCCTCAACGAAGTGGCTTCTGCGATAAGGCTGATATTGAAGCATCTGGAATCGGGTGCGGATTTGAACAGCATGATCGAGGAAGAGGAGTTTGCCACGGCGAATGCCATGGAGGTTGTTTTCCCATGACAATGATACCTGACCGGATCAAGAAGGAGATCCTTTCCTATGGAGCGGACAATATTGTCTCCATTATTGGAGAATACGTCCCTCTCAGGAAATCCGCACGGTCCTATACGGCGTGCTGCCCTTTTCACGAGGAAAAGACACCGTCTTTTACTGTGGACCCGGGCAGACAAACCTGGCGCTGTTTCGGCGCCTGCTCTGAAGGTGGAGATGTCGCCAAGTTTCTGATGAAAATTGACGGCATCTCGTTCCCGGCCGCTCTTGAAATACTCGCCAGGAAGGGAGGAATCAACATCCCCAATGGCGGTTCCAAAGATGAGAGCGAACGGAGAACCCTGCTGAATGTCCTGCGAAGGGCTCAGCAGTTCTATCACAACAGCCTGCTGCAAAATCAGAACGGCACAAAGGCATACGTCGGCTCCCGAATGACCGATGCAATGGTCAGGCAGTTCGGGATCGGCTTTGCACCGGTCGGCGGGAAAACCCTTGTGGAGTATCTCGGCAAGGAAAGGCTCCCGCTTGATATCGCGGAAAAGGCCGGGCTGATCAGAAAAGACACTACAGGCGGCTACCGGGACACCTTCCGGGGGCGCATGATGTTCCCCATCAGGGATAAAACGGGGTACATCATCGCCTTTGCCGGCCGAACGATCAGTGCAACCAAATCACGATACAAATACATCAACAGCCCGGAGACGCCGCTTTTCCGGAAATCTGCGACCCTCTTCGGTCTGGACGGCGCCATTGAAGCGATGAAATTAAGTGGCGAGGTCTATGTGGTCGAAGGCTACATCGATCTCATGCAGATGTGGGCTGCCGGGATCAACAACGTCGTCGCCACTTGCGGGACGGCGTTCACCAGGGAGCATGCAGCGATACTGAAGCACTATGTCCGGCGTCTGAACCTGATGTTCGATGGAGACGATGCCGGCAGAAAGGCTCATCAAAAGGCAAGCCTGTTGGCGGTAAAGGAAGAGATGAAGGCAACAGTATTCATCTTCCCGGAAGGCCAGGACCCCGATTCTTTCTACAAGAACGGCGGCAAAACGGAAAATCTCGTCACCATGTCCGGCTTTGACTTTCTGAAACAGTCCGGAGTTGAAATGAACTCCACGATGCAGAACCTTCACCGTCTTGAGCGGTTGGAGAACGGGGTCGCGTACATGGCAAGATCGATTCCAGATGTCGCCAGGCTGCTGGCCAAACGGGGGAATTTGGGAGAGTTGTTCAGTCCTGAGTTTCTCCCGGGCATTGAGGAAATCATAACCCATCATGGAGGAGCACGAAAATGACAAAAGTACATACGATTCTGATGATTGTTGCGGCCATGTTTCTGGGCGGATGCAGTCACAGCCAGTGGGCAAGTGTTGAACTTGCGACCCAAGGAGCTTCCTGGGTGAACCCCGTCGCCACGGTCGTTCATATGACGGCCAGCGCCGGCAGGGCCATGACCGATCCTCAAGATGAGCTGCGGGATAAGGTGCAGCAACGCGAAGAGGAACGGGATAAGGGATTATCCATGGAGCAAACACAACCGGGTCCGCCACGGACAGAGTCAGAGTAGCATTTTAAAGGATGGTATCTCATCCTCTTTAGATAATGGGAGCGGCGTTCATGCGCCCTCCCATTTTTCTCTCCCCTCGCTCAAGAAGGTTCCTCGGAGCCTCCGTATCTACGGTGGTTGCGGGGAGCCCTCTTGGGCCCATATCAAAATCACAAAGGGGAGAGTCATGACAGTAAAAGCACGGATAAACGGCAGGGAGTATTCGCTTTCGTGGGAGGAATTCGAGAAGGCCTTACTGAGGAACGATCTTTCAGGCGGTCAAATCGAAGTAATATCCATTTTCACGGGGATGAGACCCTGCTACAGTCTTCAGGTCGGATGAAATCCATCCGGCCCGGATAGAGGCGGCCTTTGTGGCAAGCCATTCCGTATAGGTGTTGAAGAATATAATCCTTTGTAAAATCAAGGATTAAACAAAAGATGCTAACTGCCTAATTTCAGACAGTTAGCATCTTTCAACACCTTTGTGGAATGGCTTGCCTTTGTGGCCGCCTTTTTTATTGAGTTGATACTTGTTATCAAAAAACATCATATTTCAGTTTGACAAACACCCCCAACCTAGCATTTTATAAACAGAAATGTTTCCATCACCAGATCACAAGTCGAGTCGTAATTTTTCATTGCGTACAACCCCGATGAGTCATGAGCAGGATGTTGTCAGCACAGCGATTAATAAAAAACAGAGTACAAGCATCCACAACAATGAATATCTGGCAAGCTCATCTTGTAAGTGCTTAGAGTCTTTTCTGTATACTTCGTCATTCTTGAAAATTCGTTGTATGTCTTTTGGGTCCAGCACGTCACTGTAACATTCCTTCAAATATTCATATTCATCCTTGAATCTATCGCATTTTTTATTGTATTCCAAAATTGTAAATATCAGATGTGCAAATGATATAGCAATCAGCACGCCAGACACAATCTTGACATCGTGAGTGAATATCTTACCGTACTTCTCCTTGTCAATTGCTGCTAAGACTATAATCGTTATAAAGAAACTTGATATAGCGAAAACGCTCTGTTTGAAGGTAGAACTAAAAGATTCCGTGTACGACACACATTTCTGAGAAAGTTCCAAAATCTTCGTTGTAACAGTATTCTTGGTATCAAGATACCTGCCAATGTTCTCCTTTAAGTATATTTCGAAATTTGACATGGCTGCCGAATGGATTCCTTCTTCCATGTGAAGCAACCCGCTCCTGGAGTAGAGCGTAATCAAATTACGAACAATACCGATTTTATCGCTGATATTCCCGCCTTCATAAACCCACGTGTGGATTTTGTAAAGCTCATCCGTTTTTACATCCACAATCGAACCAAAGGGGATGTCTTCTGAGACAACCTTGTAACCATTGATTCTGACGGACAAAACATCACCATTGATGCTGGAGATATCCGCAATGGATACAAGCGAGAAAATGAAGAAAAGCCCGTCCATCAGTGCATTGAATCTGTCGTTCGAACTCCTTTTCACCAGGTAAAAATCATCAGGAATTAACGGATACTCTCCTGCATTCCCGAAATGACATATCTCAGCCCTCTTACGAAGGATACCATCTCTTACTACTGAGACTCCAGAACCGCCAGGTGATAACGAGGCATCGATAGATTGGGTCTTGAACTCCTCAGTCGATGACGCCAACTGAAATGACACATGGTTATGTGCCAACAAGTTTCTGAACACCGAAAGCTTTTGCCCTAGAGGTATCCCTTCGAGAAAATCTGTGAACGCCTCAAGGGAATATAATGTCCTCGTATCGTTTTCTACCCCCTTGATAATGGACACAGAAAGCGTGTACTCGTTTTCTGTGTCGTCGGACATTGTGGCGTCCAACTGAACAGACCTTCTGATGATTTCTAAAAACTCGCTGCATTTTTCGGTAGTAAATTCGGAGAGCGAGGCGTCACCGGATTCGCTTTTGAATCCGACTTCAGTCTTGTCACGGGAGGGGATAACTCTCAGTAAAGAAAGAAACTCATCTGCATCGGGGATATCGATTAAAGGATAGGTCGCAGAGAGCACAAAGGTATCCTGGTTCTCCTTAGCTAGACAAGAGACTTCGTGACGCTTCGCAAATAAACGCAGTAGATTACTAAGTTGGAGCATCTTTAGCTGCTTTTTCCTTCGGGAAGAGGGCATATCCCTCCTCGGTTTCAATCCGGATGCATTTCTTGCCATCATGCAAGAAGGCAGTAATTACATTTCCAATATCGTCAATATCTTCCTTGAGATTCAGCGTAATTTTATCGGTCAAGTTGATTGACTTTTTGAACTTAGCCTTGATTTCAGACTTGATTATTTCAAATGTCTCTTCAAAAAAGGAATCGCCTTTTTCTTTAAATTTACCGGGAAGTCCCTCAAGCTCAGTTTTAAACGTAGCAACAATAAAATTATCATTATCAGGCGTATATTCACCTACAACACGTGTTACCATCTCTTTGTAAGAAAAGGTATTTGTGTTCCTGAAATACCCAACCAAGTTATTTCTTATTTGAATGTAATCGGAAGGAAATTTACTCTTCAGTTTTTTTGTGACAAATTTATCTAATATAGTAAACGATTCTCTTGTATTATGTTCATTTGTAGTTAGCTCACGAACTTCCAAAAAATCATAGGACCAGTATTCAGATATTTTCTTTCTCTTGTTATCACTTACCACAATATCCGTAACTTCATTATCTTCATCAAATATTATAAAACAGGTCTTGAATATATGTTTTTCGAATGGAAGCCCTGTATGTTTTTCAAAGTCTCGCTCATCGATGAAAACTTCATGTTCGATTTTTGCCAGCAAATAGGCTGTTTTATCTTCATAGGTCGTAAGGAGTTGTATTAACGCTCCCTTCTGGATTTCGACCAAGTTCCCTAATTTTTCTTGTGAAGCTTTCTCCTTTTCGAGCAAACGTTCTGCAATCCGTGCTGCACATGCATCTTTATTATCATCAGCGAGAATCTTCTTGATTAAGGCAATGACTTCCGTAGTATCGCTTGGGAACTTGAACCGTCTTTTTTCTCCCTCGTAAATCCGCTTGATAAGACCAGTTTTCCATTCTTCAAGTGCTGCCGTCGCCCCGGTAATGGGAAATGACTCAGTTTTTTTAAGAGCAATATCAATGTTATGTAACGTGAAGAACGGGCTACCCGATTCCATATAAAGACCTCCATAAAATTTGAGCCTGGCATATATTAGTTTCGGGCAATATGCAACAAAAAATCAAAAATGTCGCGTGGTTTCTAAGATGATATGCCGTTAAATGTAACATATCAAGTTATCCGATGTTGGCATGGGACCGAATAAGTCACAGGATTGTAAGAGCAACAACTTCAGCTTGGGCCTTTTCAGTGCGAGTACGTTCGGTTAGAGGCGGCCCATTTGCGGCTTCCTTTTTTTATTTCGCCGACATTTCTTCAGAAATGAAGCGAGACAGGGTCGATATCCTGCCCGTGGCAGAAGCCTCAGAGCCGACAGGAATGCATAGCTCACGCCACAGATTCCAGCTGCCTCTTCCAAAGTGAGACTATCATCTTTGCGTTTCTGCCTAATGATCCGCCCTATATCTTTAGAAGTGGCAATTTTAATCATGAACTCCGACAATATCTACGCTCGAATATATTTAGCAGGGATCAGCTCAAAAATGGTTGATATATATATGATCGCATATAATCTGCCTCCGTTATTGGGGACAAGGTGACATATATGAGCACCCAAATGACCAGAGCGCCTGCAACAGCACCATTTACCTATGGTGGCAATCGAGAGTTTTTCGCCTTCTCCTCGCGATCAAGGAGCCGTTTTGCCCATTCGCGGGCGCGCTGGTATCGTTCCAGCTGACTGGCAGTAGGCAGTTGGCCACTGGTCATGGCACTGGACGCCTCCAGTAATTCCTGAAGGGCTGCCAGCAGGTCTTCATTGAACATTACAGAATCCTCCATTTGATGCTTTGTTATCCTTCAAAGCGAATTCGACTCGCGACATCACTAAAGAAGTCATGGGACCAGAGAGCGAGCATCTGTTGATCCTTGACGAACGGCGCCACGTCTTTACGGGCTTGATTCACATCCAGCCGGTCGATTGCCTCGAACAACAAATCTGAAAACGCTACAGGTGAAAGACTCAGTTCTCCGCTCCAGTGACCGGTCTGACGCATCCGCTGCTCAAGGTGGCCAAGGTTCAGTTGGGGATGGTTTGCGGCATACCAGATTAGATCATACCAGTCGCGACCTTTGACACGATTTTTCCACTTGCGGAAAAGGATCGCATGCATCTTGCCAGCAAACAGATCCGGGAGCGAATAGCTCCTTACGGCAAACGGTATTGGTTGCAGCAGATAGCGGGTAGATGTGGTGAAACCGGGCGGCGGGTCAGTATCCACCTCGATCTTAACCTTAAGTACCTGGCCGGCAGCAACCTGTCCCGTTAGCTCTTCTCCTGCCTCGATGACCAAGAGTTCGTTACGGGTGTTCGCCTTGAGGAAAGCAGACTGCACCGCCGATTCCACCGCCTTGTCAACCATCTCTACCCGGACATTGAAGCCGAATGCCAGCAATTCCTCCTCAAGCGATGCCGTGTACCGTGCCAGATTAAAATCGGGAGACGGCGCAAGTAACGAGAAGTCCAGATCCTCGGAGAACCGGTCAAGCCCATAAAGAATGCGCAGGGCCGTGCCGCCGTAGAATGCGGCGTGCTCAAAAAACTTGGCTCGCCAGAGTCCGAGCAGCGCTACCTCCTGAATAATCTCCCGTAGCGCCCTGACTGAATCGTCAACACTCTTCGGTTCGTATTTGGCAAGCATGCGGGTAACGGCCTCATGCATCTTTACGCTCCTTTACCGGTTTTACACAGACGGGTGACCAGGTCGGACAGCAGCTTCACCCTGCGAGAGCGGTAGTGCTGGGCGATTTCGGCAAGCTTATCCGGATTGAGTTGGCTTAGACCGGCAGGATCAATGCGGAGACTGGCCAGCAGATAGTCGTGCAACTCCTTCTGAGTTGAGATGCCGGCGCCCCGGTCGGCAACGATCCGGTCTGCCAAGGCCTTTTCCGGAATGGCGATCAGAAATGAACGGCCATCATCCAGTTCAACCCTGTCCATTCCGGTGCGAAATGCCTCCATTGGGATCATCCGATAGGAAAAGGTGCCAACCGGTGAATCGAAGGTCCGTGAGCGACCACAGGTGACTGAGGTCACCGTTTCTACCCGCTCCGGAGTCAGGCCGTGATAGTGTAAGGCGTATTCGAGGGAAACATAGGACGGACCATAGATGAGGTTGGCAAGAAGTTCCCGACAGAATGGCCGGCGACGCAGCGATTCGCCGAGGATATAGAGCCCCTTCTTGACACGGACGATGTCCCCTTTGGCCAACATGCCGGATATCTTCATCCGTGGCCGGGCATACCCCTGGATGGCGTCCAGCAGTGTCTGGTAGTCAAACTCCTCATAAGGAATGCTCTTTTGCAGCAGGGCGTTCGTCATAATCACCATCTCCCGTGTGATGGTAATAATTTACCATTTAACAACATAGTATGTCCACATAATTTAGACATACTATGTTGTTATATAGGCTTTTCTCGTCTCGACTTAGCTTCCGAAGTGGCTGTCTTTTATCAATCTCGTGGAAATTATTCGCGTTTTGTGGTATTTACAGCATTCACATCAATATAATGAGAGGTTCGAGGAATGACGAAAGCAGATTTGGCCGATTTGATTCATGAAAAACTTTCTTGCCAAAAGAAAGAAGCTGTTGAATTGCTGGACCTCACCCTGGAAATTCTCAAGGAAGCCATTGCAACCGAAGGGCATGTAAAGATAAGCGGGTTTGGGAATTTTGTGGTTCGGCAGAAAACTGACAGGACCGGAAGGAATCCGCAGACTGGTGATGCAATCACTATCACTTCACGGAAGGTTCTGACTTTCAAGCCGAGTACCATTTTAAAAGATCGGATCAACAGAGGGTAAATCCTATTTTCGCATGTTATCCCCGCCCTTCCACCACAGCCAATGCCCAGCTCAACGATCCAACATACCTGGCATTTATGCCCATCAACTCAGTGCTGAGCGGATTTTTTGGTTCCATGGGTTTTCCGTAGTCATCAGAATTGGCCGTCACAAAGCAGATGGCGTCAGCAAATCCCTTGCTGCGTAACGTTCGGCCTAAATCAAGAAATGCCTCAATAATTTCACAGTCCTTTGCCTCCTGCTTGCCACGACATGCTGGAGCCATATACTTTCGGACCCTATTCATGGCATTGAGGCTGTGCGAATCGGCTATCTTTACCTTCTGTGAGACGGTAAGCAATTGCCTTGAAAGGTTCTCAAGGTGCTCTGAAAGTTTGAGGTGTTCGACACGGTGACCGATTTCGTGCGTTCTGCCATAGACGATATCAACAGCATCGACAAGTCTGGAGCGAAGCCTCTCAATTTTTTTCAATTCTCTTTCCAACTCGTTTTTGACAGTATCAAGATTGGCAGTCCATTCACCATGGACTGTTTCATTTGTCACAAGCCATACACCGGGAGTAGGCTGTCCGTTCAGCCTTATCAAAGCCATGGACGCCGAAATCTCTTCTACGGCAATTGTCTCCCGGCATGGAGCGCGGAGCACATCCAAAATGGTGCATGTGTCCAAAAAAAGAACCGGCGCCGGCTTAGTTGTAATGGCAGTACATACCTCATCAACTTCGACGAACATGGTCATTTGCCTTCTTTATAATCAAGAAGACCAATCGCAAATTCATACTCAATTGCAAGGTCGTGAGCCCTGTCCTCTGACCAGCCATCATCCATCAATGAATTGATCAGCAAGTCAGTGTCGAGAAATATACGCTTTTTCTGCACGGCGATGAGGAAATCAAACCAGCGATTCCGATCACATGGATGAGAACTTCCGGTAGATTTATTCGCCAACACTGAAAAATTATGAAGCAGCGCTGCCACATCTTCATCGACAACATCCTTAAGGCTCACTACGTCACTTGTCAATTCAGCTGTGACCGGGAGTCCTGCTATGGACGGGCGCACAATGGTGTCGAGGAAGTTTTCCAGAATCTTGTTGTACTGATCACGAGAAAGCTGGCTGCTATCAAGGGGAATAATGTTCGGGACGTACCAGGTGGCGCCCTCTTTCTGAAACAAGGAAAGTCCTGCCCTTTCAAGACCATCACCTGCCGTATGTTCAAAACTGAAGGCTTTCTCCCCCATAGAACCGGCATCTTTTTCACGATCCAATGCCCTGTGCCAATGATCACCACATTGAGCCGTGAACTGTTCAATAAGATCATCAAGCTTAGCTCCATTCAGCCTAATAAACAAATCGCGAAACACTTTCATATCAATTCCCTTTTATCGTTGGCAACTATGGCTATTGGACATTCTGATAATGAAGAATAACAAACCTTCATGCTGCGGTTGGTGGAATAATAATATCCGGAAATAATAGAAAGAATAACTTGTCCAGACTACGGTTCTGTATAAAGTCAGGATCGTTTGCATCGATCTTCTGCTTAATGATCTTCCCTTTTTCTTTCCAGCTTTCATGCTTCTTGCCGGACATTTTCTTTCTTTGCTCAGCGTTTTTGTCTTGGGCGAGCAGCTTATCCCAGGTTCCGTAATGCTGCAAAACTCGCCCAAAGTACCACAGGAACGGTTTCCCGTAGAGATATGAGTTGTTGGCCACTTCAAGAATAGTTTTGAGTCCGGTCAGAAAACCTTCGCCAGTCTTGGCACTAAAGACCATTTGTGTGAACCGTTCCAATTCACGATCATGACGTTCCGGAACAGCAATGTCATGCATCGACAATTGATGCCTAAGCCGACGATATTCGGCTACCGGGTCGCTGCATTTCCTGAGATGAATGTTATTCCAAAAATCCTCGTATCTAGCCCGTAGTTCCTCTTCTTCACGCTCCCTAATTACCTCCTCTGCAGTTTCAAGCAGCTTAGCTTTTTCGGCCTTGTAATCAAACCAGTAAACCCTCTGGCGGTCTGTATCGACGGTCAGTTCGTCAAATGACACAACCCGTTCACGCCAAATATCACTGACTGTTGCTCCAACTAATACCGGTTCATAATAACAGCATCTAAGAATCAGTTTGCCTTGTTCCTGGGATAATCGGACTGTTTCCTCATCAACGACAAAGAGATTTGAATTGTTGTTGTAAAAAAGATCGTCCTGGTACTGACGTGGGTCTATGCCGGAGGCATCTTTGAAAACCCAAAAAAGAAGGGCATTTTCTTCTTTGAGGTAGAATTCTCTTCGTGCTGCAATAACCTTTAAGTAGGTAGAGGATAGCTGAATCTCAAAAGCAATTCTCAGACTATTGTTATCACCAAGCCGCCGAGTTGCAGCAATATCAGGTCGCCGCCATTTCTTTTCATCAGTAGACCCATACCAGTTCTTCTCTTCTCTTGTTTGATCAGGGTCGAATAGTGGGTCGGTGTCTATGCTTGCCCGCAGAAGGCTCTTGAGTAACCTATGGTCAGGCCCTTCTTTCTGACCGTTGTAACGCATACTGTTGATGCGCGTTGTATCGAATCGTTTTTTATCATTATAAGGACAATACTTATTGTCACCTTCTGAAACATGGGCAAAGTGAAACTTACCTGTTTTGACATTTTTTCGAGGATATGCTGGCCGGTGACATGCAACACAGATTATATTCGGCTCGCTTCTTTGCCATGCATCATAAACCCGCACTCGGATTTCAGATATTTCTCTTGCGGACGCGGATATATATTCACCAACTCCGTATTCCTTGCCGTCTGCTTGGTCAATTACATATTCGATGAGAGGTTCGTCAACAAGTGTGAATCCACAATTCATTTCAGCAACTCCTAAGGCGCCAAGCGGAAGTTATTCGCCTTCTCCTTGCGATCAAGAAGCTGTTGTGCCCACACACTCTCGTGAACCACCAATATTGTTCCAGTTGGCACAGTACTTGGCATCTGGCCGCAGTCCATAGCACTGAATATTTTCAGCAAACCTTGAAAGAATAATTTCACTCTACCAAAGATCTGCTGCCTGAATACTCTCAATCTTGTCTTGAACATCGCTAGCCAGTGTATTCAGAAAATTCAGCCCAGTTTTGTTTTCGATTTCACGAATGGTAACAATAAATTTAGGCATATCGGAGGATTTTAATTGCCGGTTTGGCATAATAAAGGAGATTGCTTCATTACGTTCAGGGTCGAACACGATCTTGTAGAGATGATTCGGAACGGCAACCGCGTTCTCTCCGATGCTTTCATGATTATCGGAATATATTGGACCCGTGAATACATACACTGATTTCCTGTCCAGAGTCCATTTCCTCACCTTATCTTCCAAATCCTTCCAGATGCCCCTGTTCATGCCGATTCCGACTTGAGGAACCATATTGCTGAGATAAAAACTTTCTGACATGGCTTGTTCATCCCATGCCATGTCTGCTGAAGGAGCCATGTGACCTTGATCGTAGCCGCTTTTCTTATAGTCGGCCAATTCTGCACGACGACCTTTCGGCAAATCAGGATCTGCCTTGAACCTATCCTTGCGCGGTAGCGAACCATTAACCTTGTCAACAGTCAAATGCTCTATAACCCATATCGGAGTTTTGCGAACAGGATCGTGTGCAAGTAGATATCCTTTGCGACAAAGAAGATCCCCAGATGACGCTGGCATTCCATATTTCGTGTATTCCTGACAGTCTTCGAGAGCACCGGCAAAAACAACTTGTACCGTCAATAAAATCGCTAATCCGCACCTAAAAAGACAACCGATCATTTTCCAATCCTCATATTATTTTGCAAGACACATCTGCGTGGATATTTCGCAAGGATGATTAGGTTGATCTTTCCACCAGTGCTGGTCAAGGATTGATGAACAGCCGCCATCCTCCAATAGCGCTTTACTGCCACTCTGATCGCAAACCAGCACTACGGCGTGTCCGTTCACACCTCTAGCTTTTAAGAGATATTCCGCAAAAGGCTCTTTCAGTTGCGGATCATGGTTGGTTGACAGATCTATCAGCTCCTTGTCCTTCATTTCTGCCGGGGCCTCTTTAAACAAGACCTTCTCTTCCACAGCTGCAGTTAATTTTGTAAGCGCCGAAGCCAGGGAATACATCTTTTCCTGGTCGTAAGCATTGCAGTGGGCGCATCCGCTGTTGAAGATTAATAATGAAAATACAACTATCCGTAAACTGATGCCAATTTGTCTCATTGTTACCCCCAGAAAACCAGTTTGTAGTTTTGATCCTTGCCGGTATCAAGATTCCATTCACCGAATCGTGCGAGAACGGTATCGTTGTTATTGAAAGTTCCGCGTGCAATATCCGACCAGACACCGCTTACGTTGCGTATCGCTTCATCGAAAATAGCTTCATAACTCATGGTCCCGGTAGGAACTTTAAGATCATCGATGTACTGTCGGTCTATTTGGGCGGGCGATGGATATGTCAGCCCAAGATCTGCAGCAACGTGTCTGGCGCAAGGAAGCAGATGACCCCCTGCCGAGGAAATCGCATCCACTATTTCATTGAACCGCTCATGCCATTTATGAATATCCGGTGGATTTACTGCAAATTTAACCGGGTGAACCGCCTGTAATAGTGCACTCCAGAATTCGATAATGTCAGCATCCAGCTTATCTTCATCATCAGCTGAAGAACATGCCCCAATACCAGATGCAAGGTGGTCAGACACCCCGACTCCTCCAAGCCCTAGTTTTTGGAAGATAAAGGCATCCTGATGCATTTCACATGTCCTGTGATCTGATTTATTCTCGGCATACGTACCGACTTTGAGTTCAACTACAGGATGAACGGTAACATCTGCAGTAACATGCGAGGCGTAACCCAGAAGCCAAGCCAGACACTTGTACCTCTTCTCCCCGGCAATTGCTCTAAGCAGCCTTGTACCTTCCTGGACCATTATCCCGGTGTGCGTATAGTGCATAAGATCTGCCCACTCTGCGGCATCACTGTTGCCTACGGCCAGATACGGATAATCAGGGCTTACCGCTCCCAGCTCTGCATACTTGAACCAACGAAGGAAGGCCTTTGCCGCCTCTTTCGGGAAATCAGGTATGGCAAGGAGTTTGTCTGTGTTTCTGAATTCATTTACTACCGTGATGTGCGCATAGGCTCCGGGCATGTATTTCTCCTTGTTAGCAAACTTTGGCGATGACTTTTCCGGCGATGTCGATAACCTGTGCTGATATTTTTACGACCTTTGAAATCCGTGCAATTTTCTTTTCGACCTCATCGAAAATAATCATCGCTTCCTTGATTTTTTTGGAAAATTCGATGTACTCAATCCCTGCGTCATCTATCGCTTTCTCCTGAGAACTTTCCAGCAGGTCTGATGCGGCAGTGTAGCTAACCTTAAGAGCCTGGTAATCAGGATCACTGACAGGAGTAGCGTCTTTCAGTGTGCTCAGTCTTTTCACAAACAACTGCAAATCACGATTAATCTGAACATTTGCCATGAGTTATTCTCCTTTTTATCAGAACCGACTTAAGTATGGTTTGATGCCCTTGGATAAATCAGCAACATCCTCACCAAATTCTTTGATGTCTTTTAGCCCGACCTTATGACTTTTAATGACATCTAGAAGTTGGCTGTTCGCTTTTCTCAAGGAGGCAATCGATTTCAAAATCTGGCTGGATGTGGTTGTCAGGATACCCTTATTCTTCTCTGCCAACGCAAAACCATCGATCAGCAGAAGCCGGTCACTCATTGAGTCTCCCGGAAACTTCAGACCTTCAATCGCCACGCTGGCCAATCGGTCCTGCACGGTATTGATGTTGGCGTAAATTCCGTTTTTCTTGGGGTCAAAATCCTGCTCAAGGCTGTCGCATATCTTGTCAATCAACGGGGAAACTTTCGGCACAACCTTTTCGAGCGCTTCCTTTTTCTGGTGTTCGACAAGAATGCCACCAACTGCTGTAACGATCTGGCCAAGTCCATCAATTTCATCTGCAGTCATGGGGTTGTGGGGGAACTTGCCAACACTTTTTGCGAACTTGTCAGCCGATTCTTTTATCTCTTTCTCATGGCTATCGGCGGTAAATGCCACCAGCAACTTGCCGTACTGCTGCAGAAGATCTACTGCCGCAACACGGATATCGATGTCGTTCTTGTCGAGACCAGCATCCAAGTTCAGATTTTTAGAAAAGAAATATTCTCTTGCCGGAATCCCACTGTCAGCCTGATACGGCGGTAGTACGATTTTCTCGATAGCCAGACGATACCGTTTCATATCGATTACGTTCTCGCGGCCAGCAACGAATTGATCCTTGCTTGATTCACCCAGCGTTGAAGCCGCCTGTCCGAAGATCTCGATCTCCTTACGTTGAGCTGAAGTAAGACCGCAACCTTGAAGTGAAACAACTACAACCAGACACCAACACGCAAGACATAATTTTTTAGTGCTCATATGAATTTCTCCTTACTGGTGTGATGATTACTCAAGTCCTTTGAGTGGGTACAGCTGATGCCTTGTGATTCCAACCTCCGTCAAGGTTAGGAATTATGTATCCATGACCCTCTCCGTACAGCGAGTTCTTTGCCATATCATCTCCTTTTTACTTGAAGTTTTCCGCCAAGACGGGTATAAAAACTGTACGCATAATATATATACGAATAGTTTTTATGTCAATATAGTTTTTATACTCATCGCCAATATGGGAGATTCAAATGGAAGATCAGCCAGTTACGATTCCATGGAGTACGCAGAAGCGGCTACAATTTCTTGAGTTCAAGCTATATTGGGAAGGAAAGGTTAACAGGGGTGACCTGACGGCAGAGTTCGGGATATCCATCCCCCAGGCTTCGGTTGACTTCACGAAATACCAAGAGATGGCCCCCCACAACATATCATACAATTCAAGTGCAAAACACTACGAGCCAACGGAAACATTCTCACCGATATTCATTGAGCTATCTGCTGATGCATATTTCTCAACTATCTTATGTTCACCAACCGAGAGCATTGCTACATGTGGATCGGACTATGTTTCAACTGTCCCAAATCCTTCCCGCGTTATCAGTTTGGATGTATTAAGGACATTGATTCAGGCTATCAAGAACAAGCAGGTTGTCTCGGTGGATTATCGCTCGTTCAACAATCCTCAAGCAGGAAACACTCGTTTGATTTCACCGCATGCTTTTGGCACGAATGGGTCGAGGTGGCATGTCAGGGCTTATTGCCATGAAAGCAATTCTTTCAAAGACTTTGTTCTTGGAAGGATAGCTTCTGCAGTAATGGGATCAGAATCAGTTATTGATGTGACTAGCGACCACAAATGGTTCAACTATTTTGAGGTAGTAATTGGACCTAATCCAAAGCTGAATGAAGCGCAAAAAAACATCGTCGCCATGGATTATGGGATGACTGATTTTGAACTGAAATTTAAGTGCAGGATTGCCCTACTTTACTATCTGTTGAAAAAGCTTGGCATTGAACAAAATGGCAATGATCGCGCTGGTGAAGAGCAGCATATAGTAGCGGTCAATTTTGATGAGATCCAAGTGGCAATGCGTCAGTGAACAAATAACGAAACATGAAAATATCTGAACAACTTACTAATATCGAAACCGCGAATGACGTTCGCATTCTATACGCTGTTGAGTCTGGTAGCCGTGCTTGGGGCTTCGCATCCCGGAACAGCGACTATGATGTCCGGTTCATCTACGTCCACCAACCGAACTGGTACCTGTCGATCAGGGACAGAAGAGATGTTATCGAGTGTCCGATTTCGGATGACCTCGACATCAGCGGTTGGGATCTAAGAAAAGCACTGGGGCTGTTCAGCAAGTCAAACCCGCCGCTCCTGGAATGGCTCGGCTCCCCGATCATCTACAAGGATGCCTATGAACTTGCCGATAGTATGCGCGAAATGTTGACTACCGCTTTTCAACCCCAACGCAGCATGTACCACTACCTGCACATGGCGCGGGGCAATTACCGAGAGTATCTGAAGGGTGAGGTTGTTCGGTTGAAGAAGTATCTTTACGTGCTGCGCCCTATACTTGCCTGCCTCTGGATTGAAAAGCACGGAACCATGCCGCCAACCGAGTTCAGCAAATTGGTAAGCGATGCCCGGTTGTCTGTTTCTCTAAATGCGGCTGTCGATGAACTACTCGAACGGAAAATGTCTGGGGACGAACTTGACACGGCACCAAAGGTACCTGTGCTAAACGAATTCATCGAGCAGATGCTCGATCATTATAGTCTGTTGTCAGGCAAGAGGCCAACTCCAGTTGCAGATTACGATGCCTTGGATCAGCTCTTTCAAGGAATGCTTCAAAAAGTATGGGGTTTACGAGATTAAAACCATTAGGATGGCGTGGTTTCAGGCCTGAAGGGAACATGCAAGTATGCTTGGCCATCTTCCGTCGTGGATAAGATCAGCCCCATATCGGCATAGTAGCTTTCTATAGCTACGGCAAGTTCATCCATAATTGACAGGTTCTTCCAACCTTCGGAATATACTTTCAGCATATTTCTTAGGGCAGTATGCATAGAGTTCCATGTCAACTCGAAATATGAACCCGCAAGGACCTCTGAAGCCTCTTTCGACAGCTCTGCCAAAGGTTTTCCAAGACCATCAACATAGCCAAGCGTATAAGCAGCAGCCTTGGCAAGAAATTCTCCATGTCGGCCAAATACATCGAGAAGTTTCAAGAGATCACCATGGTCTCGGTAAGAGAGAATTTCTTTGTCTATTTCCGGCTTGGTACGCTTTACAGCATCAGCAAAGCTTTCAGTCATTCCGTTAATATCATTTTCGCCCGCAGTGCTGCACGAGAGCAAGGTGGCTATATATTCGGACCAGCATACATCCGCTAGCGGACGGATGTACATGTCTTTCCCCCTGTAGCGAGTGCGCAACATGTCTGAAGCAAACGCATCTATTTTCTTATTGTCGTCATGTACATGACAAAGTTCATGATGAAGAAAATGGAGTGCGCTTCGGAATCGTTCCCTGTCAAAATTATCCGAATCTTCCTGAGCAAGAGCCGCAGCAAAATTGGCATTAATAACGGGTAGTATTTCAAACTCATCTCCGCGAGGAATAATCATGACCTTTGCTATTGCGATGGCGTAGTCCTCATTCGTATGGGTAATCGAATTGCCCGAAGCCGTGGCAGCAGACAATTCGGACAACTCGCCAGCAAAATCAGTTGTCACGACGATTCGATGCATTCGCCGGAAGTCCAACTCACTGTCTACCTCTTTGAAAGTTCTTACCGCAGTTGCAACTGCATTCCCAATGGCGCAGCCCATATCTTTCGGCAAGCCCTTCAATGTAATTTGGAGATCTGGTTCCATTATAATTCCATACTTGAAAGCTATATCGGTCTGATTCCATAACATTTCGGGTAAGCAACACACCCCCAGAACTCTTTGCCGGCGTTCGTTCCTTGGCGGGCAACGCGCCTCTTCATCTCCGAATTGCATTTGGGACAAACTGGCGATGCAGCTTCTGACTGTGTTGATACTGGGGATGAAACCGATGCTGCCACAGATTTGCCGGCGACATCTATCATCTGACGCAGCCTGCGTCCGTCAATCAGGGTTATATTGAGACCTTGGGCGAATGACTTGGCGTCATCGGTGTAACCATGGCTCAATACGAGGGCGAAACTTATCAACGCATGCCATTTCCTCATTTTTTTGCCAAGAACATTTTGATTCTTCAAATAACTGGTATTGTATGCTCCCATCTTCAGGGTCTGTTACTTCTTTAAAGTAAAGAGGTTCATGATCTTCGCGGCACTTCAAAATTTGATCTTTCTCGCCAAGCATAAGCATTATTCCCTCCAGAAAAACATAACCTTAAATCAATTAACACCACACCATCACCTCATCAAGATTCCGTGCCTCTTTATCAACTCGCAAATTATACGGCGGCTCATTTAGCTCAATCATCAAGGTTAGAATTCGATTCTTTACCGGGACGCTCTGAGTTTTCATCCTCGTTCATTTCTCTTTGCATATTCAGAGATGGGATGAACTTTGAATGCGTTTTTTCCAGATAGGTCTTTGCACTATCGCGATCTGCTTCATAAGACAGGTGTTTATTGACAAACCACAAACGTGCACGGGCATCGTTTATTACCTCAGCCCATTCCTTAGCCCAAACGGTGATGTTGAGCTCAGCATCGTCGTATACTTTCCCCCTTGGCCAACCTCTCTGATTCGCTTTTCGTTTTGCAATGTCATCAAGTTCGTTTGAGATGGCAATGAAAGTCCAACGGGCAGGTACTCCTCGAAAACGTTCGTCGTTTGCAACTGCAATTGCATACGCCTCTATTTGACTCAGAACTTTTGGATTAATTTTTTGTGAGGGCCGTTTCAGTTCAACAATCAGATACTCGTATTCACCAGTGCGTGGTTGGATCGCCTTTTGTAGCATAAGATCAACGCGACCTGTTTTACCTTCTCCAACATCAACCAGTTCTGGGTCATCTTCGCGTTTACCAAGTAAATCCAGGTGCTTTTTTAGAACATCTTCAAGTCGTTGCTCGCTTCCAGCGAGTGCAAATTCTTCTTGGAAAAGCCAAGCCTCTTTTTTAAGAACGGGATGAAGCTGGTCACGTTCAAGAAGCCGTTTTTTTGACTCCTTATCGAATAGCATAGTCTCAAGACCAACAAGGAAGTCGAGACGGTTGGTGACAATTTGGGCCGAGCTGATTATAGAGGAAAGCGGCGTCTTTTTGAGAAGCGCCGCGAGGTCATCCTGCGCATCTTTCTTCAATCCAAGCACTTCTACGATGATTTCTTGTACTGACTCAGGATTGCTTCGAATAGCTTGTGCGAGCAGTAGAAAAGTGAATTTTCTGGATTTGACATCAGCTCCTTCAAATGAAGGGAGATAACTCTGCACGTTGACTGCCAAGATATCAAACACCTGCCGCTCGACTAATTCGACGGGATCAAGGTGTGGTTTGTCGTTGTAAGGATAAATCTGCTCTTTCTTCCATCTCTCAACGATCATGCCTTGATCTTCAAGCAGGCGACGCCGAAAGTGCTCTTTTGCCTTATTTTTGGCAACATTGACGATGGTTTGAACATCGGGATGCAGTTCTGCAAGACTGAGAAGATTTGCTTTATCCAGTTCTCGGAAGTGATCTGACTTGATGTAGACTGTAAAATTAAAACCCGGTGCGCGAATTTGCTGTCCAGCTGATAGTTCATGCAGCGCAATTCCATTTTTATCGCAAAGATGAATAACCCTCTCTGTTGGAATTTTCCATTCGATGATAGATACTGATACTGCAGCTTTTCGTCCATCACTGAGATCTACATCTCCCAAATGGTACTCATTGCTATGGCTTTGGACACTTTGAGGATCAACAGCGACTCCATTATATTCAAAAATCAGTTCAGGATACTCCGCTAGATAAGGGGCAAATATTTTCGCCATTTCAAGAAGTGCAGAATCAGCCTGCAATGAATAGAACGCCCTCTGGAGGTTGTGAACTATTACCTCCGTTCCAACTTGAGCGTCATTTGCCTCGATAGGGTCGGAAGCGTCAAAATCATCTAAGGTGTGGGCGCTGCCAATAATTCGATAAGAGTATTTTTTACCGTTATTTTGATAAGTGGTATTCCACTCAACTCGTTCCCCAAGAGCGAACGCTTTGAAGCGACCTTTGCCATTTTTCCCATGAAGAGCGCGTCCATTTTGCCGATCTCGAGTCTTTTTCCAAGATTCACCCAGGCTACCAAAGAAGGTTTCCACATCAGAGTGATTAATCCCATACCCATGATCGCGAACACGGATCGCCTTGACAGCATCGAGGTCATTCAAATCAAAGAATATTTGAACCCGATTTGAACCCGCATCGAACCCATTCCAGACAAGTTCGGCCAATGCTGCCAATGGTCGTGCTGCTGCTAATGATTCGAGAAAATCTCGTTTAGCGATTACGTGAACTTTAGCCATGGTCTGTCCCTGTTAGGAGTTAAATATTTTGTCTTTAGAAGTTATCGAAACCTCCTCGAAATGGGGTACACTCACATTCCTTAAAGCCTCGACGTGATTGCGAAAGCTACAGCAGCCTTATGGCCTCAACGGCCAGCTCAACTACGTGTGCGTGGGAATATAGGGACGCTTCCCGTATTTCCTGAAACCCTCCAAGCTCAACTCTCCCCTATCTCCATAACCTGCCGACACTTGGGAAACGCAGAACAAGCCCAAAAAAACTTCCCTGCATGGGGACCTTTAGACGCTTGCCGTTTGACCATTACTACCTCACATTTCGGGCAGACAGGCGCGGCAGTTTCTTGCGTTGACATTGCCGGTTCCACGTGAACTGGAGCGGGTTGTTGTTCTGATATCTGCACCGCAGGCGCTGCCTGGGCAGATGCTGGCTTTTCGAGCGCAGTCACAACTTTTGACACCGTTGTAGCAGCAGCGGCTCCCCCAAAAGCAAAACTCTCGGTCAGCTTCGCTCGAACTTCAGGGAGCGCATATCCCTTTTTGGTCGAAAAATGGATGACCGGGATTTTGGCATCTGCCAGTACCCGGTCAACGAACTGATCCCTCCCGGCACGGTCTTCCCGCTCGTGCGACTTGTCGTCCAGTTCCACAACCACGACTACGGCCAAATCTGATGACTTACAAATCAAGAAGTCCACGTGCTTCTGGTTGATCTTGTTCTGTGCCGTTGTGCGCCTGCTGTTCGATAGTCCCTTGACCGGTTTGACAATATCCCCAAGTCTGACCTTGCCGAAAACCCGATAACTGCTGTCAAGCGCTTGTTCCATGACGCCAAGGAAAGAGCGTTCAGCTGGGGTGAACAGAACCTCTCGCGGCTGAAATGCCAGTTCCTCTTTCTTGGGAGATAACTTTAACTTCAGAACGGCAAAGATAATAAATACGGCAATCAATAGAAGTACAACAGCCGTAACGCTCATAAGTTCTCCAAGTGACCTACAGGAACGTGACTAACAAAATGTTATGATGAAGCCGGTGAGTTTTGGCACGGGCCAATTCCAATCTGAAGTCCGATGACTTTGGTCCATACCACACCATATTTATTTCACCTTCAATTTCAACATTTCATCATCCAACCCAAAACGGACCACGTCAATGCGACCAGTCTGCTGGGCAATGAAGTCACCCCTCAGCACTGGCAAACTGAAAGGAAAGAATGCCGTATTATTCAACAGCGAGCCCAAAGCAGCCTTACCTTCAGGCATGGCATTCAATGCAGCCTCAATCATATAAGTTGCCAGGCTATAATTTAAAATCGGCACCGGCGTTGTTTTTTCGTACGAACCTTTAATTGCTGAATCTTTCAATACCCCCCACGACACAAACGAACGAATAACATAACGGGCACGTCTGCTGATTGTCTGGCGATCACCATAGTTTTCTTTTAAACGAAGAACCACTTGTGCCTGTGTAACCTGGTCTTGCAAGTTCAGAAGACGTCCAATCTTTGCAGCCACTTCAAACCAGAAAGGATATGCTGCTCCTAAAAGGCACCAGTGAACAGAAGTTCGGTCAACTGTGTGTTCCTGTAGTAAACTGAAAGCCGCATTCCGGAGTTGGATTAATTCCGGCTCCGGATCAATCCAGCTTTTGATTAACGCATTGGCAATGTAGGTTTTGGATTGCAGTGACGGCGGTGTTGCGAAACCAGGGGCACTGTCCAGATAACTGTAAATTTCCTGACGAGCATCCTTTTTTGATATTCCGCTGCCATGAATGCGCGCCGCCTGCTCAAACCATTCCAGATGCAATTCACGCTGTATTCCCACTTTAACAAAACGATCCGACATTATCTTGTTTTCCTCTCAAATTTCACCAACGGTACGATTACCTCTTCAATCGAGCAACCTCCATGGCCAACGATGATTTCACCTTCCTTGACAAAGGCGTTGTTCCCTTCTGCCACAAGAGGGTAAAATCCTGATGGCAGGCCGACTGGTTGCCATTCGTGAGCGAACGAAAAGTTTTTGGCCACCTGTGATCTCAGCTCAGTCGTTGGATATATCCGAACCCGTTCTCCGCGAGTTTCGGCAATAACCCCTTCAGCGGGTCGGCCTCTGCCACAGCATTCGATATTGCCATGATCAGACGTCAGCCAGACCTGATACCCATGATCCATCAAGTAGCCGATCAGAGATCCAAGGAAACCACCTTTACACCACTGACTGATTTGATTGTGCATACCGGCAGCGCCGAGCTGCATTCCATGCATGATCTTGTCAACTTTGTCCAAGACCAGGCCGATCACCTTTGTTTTACCTGGGTGCATTGATGCTTCCAGTACACTGGCAACGTCGCCATCGCCCAAACCCCGTTGGTAAGCGATGTCGCAACGTGAAATACCAGCGCCCTCCCAGAACTGCTTCCAGTGTTTTTCTTCATTGTTGGTAGAATTGATCGACGCAGGGAAATAGAGCGGCAGTTTGCCGGAAAAAATTGACTGTCGGGACACTGATGTTAGTGTTGGAATCCAGGCAAAGGTAGCAGACTCCCGCATGACAAGACTTTTATCCTGCTCCTGGAGAATCTGACGAATGGTGACCCACTGATCCAACGCAAGTCCATCGATAACTAACAGTGCAACACGATTATTCTTTGCGTCTTCCAGATCGCGAGCCAAACGTCTCGGCACATGATGCAGCATCGCCGGGTTGGTCGGTGTAAGAGTTATAAGATTTGTATAACTTGAACTCAACCACTGAGCAAAGGTTATGTTCAGTGCTCCGCCCGCTTCTCGGAAACGTTTCTTATACGCCTCGATGGGGACACAATGAATCAAGGCAGACAACTCAGCCCATTTTTGGGCAAAGGTAAGCCAATCTGAATACCGGGATTCGATCGTAGGTAGCTCATTTTCTACAAGCTCGAAAAGGCGAGAAATACGCACTTCATCATCTTCAGCACCATCTTCGATGATACCGCAGCGAATCCAAGAAACCGCATCAATGGGAATTTCAGGTTTCTTGACTGGCGCAAGCTTTCCTTCAACAAACAGATTATCGATGTAAACTCTGATGTCTTGATGATCAAAGGGAAGAACTTCCGGTCCCGGATAGGTTAGACCGTAATCAGAGGAATTCTCTCGCACCTGATCTGCTGCTCCGAGTCTTCTTAGAAATACCGGCCAGCGTTCCTGGAGAAACGCAAAGAAAGCTTCCTCGTCCGGAACGATCTCATCCAGCGGCCATGAATGGAAACTTCCATGCCCTTTGAGCACCTGCACAAACCGAACAGCCAGAGCCATTGGAATTTGGGTTCTGTTGTAATGCAGGCGGAGCAACGCTCTCAAAAGCTCCACTTCATTCGTAATCAGTGCAGCTGCAATGCCGTAAACATGGAGCAGGATGAAATCCTTGGTCGCATTGTCCCCCAAACGGTCGGGTGGCGACTTCCTCTGCGCCTCAAAGAGAACATCCAAAAGGCTGCGATCCAGTTTCTCTATGACTGGGTAGCTTAGATTCGGAAAGAGCCCGCCCAAGTCAAAGGCCAACTTTCTTCCTGCCTGGAGTAGATCATACGGAAGTGCTTCAAGCTCCGCGTCCAGCAGTCGTAGAACCACCACCAGATCGGTATGCTCGCCGCGATCCCATATAGAGCGATATTTCGATTCATAGGCGTAACGAAACTCAACCGGATCGTTGAATTCAATCAGTTCAAAGCCTCTCTTGCGCAGCTCAAGCGCCAGCTTCTCCTCAGTCAGCAGGCTGTCCGGATCGGCAACCAGTGTCAGTTTGCTGACGTTCGGAACAAAATCGTTCAGGATAGCATCGCGCCAACTACTCATCAAGCGCCTCCCTTGATTATGCGCATCAGCAACAACGGCCGAATTTCTGGGACAATCTGCCAAGCTGAGCCCAGCTCCTTACGCCAATCGGTTTCTTCGGCATCGCATCGCGCCAGGCGATACTGGCGAACCTCTGGAAGACCCACACACTCGATTGCTTTGCGCCGGGAACTAAAAGCCACCGTTCCACGTTCTTCTTCTCTGGCAATTGAAGCAATATGCGCCTGCTGAAGTGAATCGAAAAGTTCCTGACCTGCCTGTTCAGCAGCCTCCAGCAAACGATCAAAGGCGGCTTCGGCTTCGTCGCGACCCAAGGTGTCCAGCACCTTTGGTTCCGCAGTCTGAAGCGCCTCCCAGATGTGCCGTGCAGTCGGCAGAAACAGTTTACCCTCTTCGCTTAGAAAAACGCTGACATAGGCCCGCCGAACCATTGGAATCCGAAGGAGCTGACTCTTCTGGTGCTGCCCGGCCTGTAGACGAATCTCATAAAGTCCCCATAAGCCGGTGATGGTTGACGGTAAGCCACTCAGCGTCACACAGGGTATTGGCTGACCTGCGGCGATCTGCGGCAGGTTGAGCGCCAGGCCTCGGACCCGGTTATTTTCGAGATTGAGCAATGTGACGTCAGAGAGACGTTCTGCCTCTCGGGAGCTGAACACGCACTTGCGCTGTTCTTGACCATCTGGCCAGTTCAGTTCCCACCAGGAACGCTTTCGTAGCGCCGTTCCACCATGGGAGTTGAGGTAGCCCACCGTCATCCGCTCAACCCAATGGGGCAAAGGATGCGAGCGCAGACGCTCTGCAGCCTGAACATCAGGTTCATCCGATATACCATAAATAAGGGAAGACTCCCGTACCTCGCGGATTTGGTCACTAATCCTTGCGACGGTACTATCAACCGAGGCTTCGATTCCCTCAGGGTTAAGGAAGGCGGAAGTAAAGACCTCCTCGAATAATTCCCCTGCTTGGGCTGAATCGAGCACGTCTCCGGTCTTATCAATGCCGAACTCTTCAAAAATCACCGAGAGTTTCTGCTCCAGCACTTCCCTGACCCGGAACTCGACTGAGTCCTCAAAGACGAAGTTGATAGCCCGCACAAGTTTATTCTGGCCGATACGATCCACCCTTCCGATCCGCTGTTCAATTCGCATCGGGTTCCAAGGCAGGTCATAATTAACGATGACATGGCAGAACTGGAGATTGAGACCTTCACCGCCCGCATCGGTCGAGACTAAAACACGGGTCTTCCCACGGAAAGTATCCTGAGCCCGCTGGCGTTCATCCATATCCATGGAGCCGTTGAGGGTTACAACCGAAATTCCCCGTGCTTCCATAAATTCCTTCAGCATCTGTTGAGTCGGCACAAACTCGGTGAAAATAAGCACCTTCAAATCAGGCTCATTTTCGTCGGCCTGGAGTTGGTAAACCCAGTCAATCAAGGCTTCAGCCTTTGCGTCCGGACCAGCTTGTTCACATTTACGGGCAGCCTCAAGCAAAGTTTCCACATGGCTGCCCTCGCTTTGCAGGGCCGATACATGAGATTTCAGTAGCTCATCTAGCAGCTCCTGCCCGTCCATATCATACAATTCATCGAAATCCTCAGTGACTTCAGAACCATTTTCGAGCTCGTCAAGGCGCAGGCTGGCCTGTTTCTCACCGGTTTTCAACACTTCAAGCCTTCGCTCCAGAGTGGTGCGAATTGCTCGTGTGCTGGAGACCACCAGCCTCTGCATCAAGATCATCAGGAAACCTATGTGGCGTTTCTTCTCGCGTAGAGCCTGATTGTATCCTTCACGCACATAATCGGTCACCGCTTCATAGAGAAGTTGTTGCAACTGGTGTCGGGACTCCCATTGAACCGGGACCATCTGCGTTCTGCGGGGTTTGAATAGTGGTTTGCCTTCGGCATCGATGGCTCGGCGCTTTTCTGTACGGATTACAAAGGGAGCCACTCGGTCGCGGGAGACGCTTTCCTCATCAGGAAAGGCATCTGTATCCAGGAGGTTCATGAGGCGGTGGAATGAATCAGTCTTACCTTGGTGCGGAGTGGCAGATAGCAATAACACATAGGGCGCGGCCTCTGACAAACCCCGTCCTAGCTTGTAGCGAGCTACCTGATCGGTACTGCCCCCCAAGCGGTGAGCTTCGTCCACAACAACCAGATCCCAGCCTGCCGTCACAAGATCTTCAAAACGACTGCGGTTGTACTCAGCAACCCGTTCCGCTGACCAGCCGCGCCGCTTGTCCATGGGCTTCACGGAATCCAACGAGACTATGACCTGATCAAACAGTGACCAAGGTGAGCTTCGGTGATCCGTTCCCGGAGCAAGGCGTTGCAGTGTGCCAATGTCGTCACCCAACACGAGCTGGAATTGCTCATTGAAGTGGGTCTGCATCTCCGCCACCCACTGGGTCGCCAGTCCCTTTGGAGCCACAACCAGAGTGCGGCGCACTAGACCGCGAAGCTTTAGCTCACGCATAACCAACCCGGCCTCGATGGTTTTACCTAGACCGACTTCATCAGCCAGTAGATAACGAACCCGGTCTCCAGAAATGGCGCGAGATAAGGCGTGGATCTGGTGAGGCAACGGAATGACGTTCGACTCCATGGGAGCCAACAACACATGGCCGTCAGATGAACTGGTGCTTCCTTCCAGCACCTCAGCAACTTTTGCTGCAGCCGCTACATAGCCGATTCGACAGGCTTCAATTTCTGGCTGGAGATCAGAGTTCAGCGGGCGCAAGGCAGAGCGGGAAATCCGCACAACGGCATCCTGATTTGGCAGCCAGACACGGCAGACCGTCTGCCCCCACAAGGTCTGTTCTTCGATGACTTTGCAGGCGCAGTTATGGATTGAGCTGTAAAGCCATCTATTCATAGAATTTCTAACTCGTCCTTATCTCCTACATTTGCGAATTCAATCGTCCGATCGGGCTTCCTCCATAGCATTAACCTAAGGCCAGCCCCTTTTTTTGTCAGGTGGGTTCTAAAGGCAAGTGATCCATCGGCACGTGTTTTTTGAGCAGATGTTGATTTGGAATCTACACGAAACTCATTGAGCGCATTTTTAGGGATACCTAGAATAATTCGAGCGCAAGATTCAATAATGATCATTGCATAGTCACTTCTTGTTCCAGCCCCCCATGCTCTTACAGAGTCTATAAAATTCGAACCCAATGTGTATTCTACTTTAGCATCGGGACTGACACCTGAATCAACAAGGTTTTGTACACACATCTCAATGGCAGATACTGCCGAATCTATGCTAGATGCGTTGTCCCAAAGCTCCCAGGCATCAAGTTGATTTGAAATTTCTTCGTGCTTAAAAGATACGGGTATTTTGTCAACCACATTAACAGGTGCATCGCTGCCAATTCCTGTGCGGAAACAAATTTGCACTTCTGATACTACGTCAATTTCATCTGGAACAGGCGTTATACTGTCGTCTTCGAGTGCTGAGGCAACTAGAACTGAGTCACGGGATCCTTCGGGTTTTAACTGCCGTACAACAGATATTGATGCCAAAATTTCCGCAAAAGATGTCCGACAATTTCTTTTCAACCGAGTTAAAATCAAAGAAGGCTGAATGTCAGTCTTGTCTTCATCAATAACAATGACGTCGATACCGTAATAATCTTCAAAACAGGGAGAGCCTTTTAAGATTCCATCGGCTAGGTCCGAGATTGTCTTCACATCTGCAATCTCGCATTGATACTTCGTCAACAGCTGTGAAAGCCTATGTCGATGCGGGTACTCGTCATCATCGCTAAGAGCAATACGTACCGAGTCCGCAAGGAGAACACAGGCATCTCCCCGATTAAGTAAACCACGCCAACCCAACAATGAACTTATAAAAGTTTCCAATTGGTCAGCTGTGGAGCAGGGATTAGGTAGGCATAACAAATATGGGTCAACCACTATTTCATGGACGTCAGACATGGGGCGGTTCTCCACGCTTTTTCTTACGTTTTTTGTTCAGCGCTGCCCGCAATATTTCTTCTGCCTGCTTTTGGGATTGGTCAAAGAAGTCATCGGGCCAATCAGGGATAGCCCCATATTCGTTGATCACAACTTCACGGAATGATGAGCTGAGTGAAGGTTTTTCAACGAAGTAGATTTTTGCAAGGCTGTTAAGTTCGTTTTCTGCGGTTGCGGCTGCAATTCGAAATCGCAGTCGGTCAATAAAATACTCACTGTGAGTTTCGACAATGCACTGCTTGTTACATAATGCCATTGACAGAAAGAAATCACCCAGCAGGGTTTGGACCTTGGGATGAAGATGCAACTCTGGTTGCTCGAACACCAGCGTAGAGTCATTGTCTGCCAAGAGGCACATTACGAGGATTGGGAGAACCTGACTCACACCGACACCGACGTGTGTAAGGTCATGGGTGGTCTCGGAATTAGCCAGACTCACTTTTAGTTCATGACCCAATTTCCCTTGGTCGCGACTCTTGACTGAACTGGCAACTCCGAGGTACTGAAGCCAGTCAATGACTGCCGCCTCGAGAGTTCTCGTGACCGTTTTGCGATTAACAGTTGGTTCTTTGAAATGTGACGAGGGGATATACTTAATCTTTTTATTTTTATGTAGTTCAAGGATAGAGGCAGTGTGTTCACCCCGTAATCCGACATCATGGGGGTCGGCAGCTGGTGCAAGCGGATACAATGGCTTAGGTGCATCCCGCAAAGGGCCAAGATATTTTAGAGACGTGGCAAAAAAGTTATCCAAATACCAGGAGGTTTCAGTAATAAGCTGTGGCGGACGTGGTTGAACGAATGCTTTCGATTCTTGTGAGACATTATTTGATGCTTTCATCGCATCATAAATTAGATCTGGAAGGTTATCGCACTCGCGGAGAACTTGCTGGACTCTTATTCGATCCTTGGGAAGCAGTTCACGAAGCCGCTCATGCCAGACTCCGAATGTCATATCATCTGAGTCCGCCCCAAACAGAGATTCTTGTTTTATTTTTGTTTTGAATACCTCGTCAAAATCTACAGTTCCTTGGAGAACATATCGCAAAACTTCAATTATCTCTCTTGAGAGAACGAAATCTCTTCCCATGCTGCGACTAAGCCCTAAAGAGCGGCGACCGTCACTCTGAAGTGTTATCGCGATTGCGTTGGCATCTTCTTGGATAGTGTCAATCGAGTATATGATTCGCTCGGGGAGGAAATGTCTCAGCACACACCCTATAGGTCGCGCTGATTTAAAATCTTCTTTCACTTCGGCCATAGAATCATCGTCAAGTTCAACGTCAAATGCCAAGCCTGCGCGTAATTGGTCATCAATTTCAATAGATGTATCGGCTCCATTTATTTCAGAAATCGCCTTGTTGGAATGGCGAATGGAAATATCTGCCGTCTGATCCAGATTATCCTCATCCCTAGATATACAAGATAATTGAGTTGCAAAAAGCCGCGGCTGTAACTGGAACAAATCCCGTTGGGAGCTTGATGGATCAGCGTCAAATGATATTTCGCAGGCAATTTCTTGAAGCTGGTTGAAACGATGCCCGTAATAAATTGAGCCACGGGGTGCAACCATCGATCGCCTTAGCGTGGCGCCATCTTGCTCAGGCAGTGGTCGGCAAGTACATTTGATAGAAATTTGATCCGACTCACTTCCATTCGACTTTAAATCATCAAATTGGCCAAGACTTGTAAGTGCACCGTTAAGGACAACCGAACGCGAGCTCACTTTATGAGCAAGCGTTTGAGCTACCAGCAGTATCGACTGAATGAACGTACTTTTACCGCTGCTGTTTGCCCCAGCGAAAATCGTTAACGGCCCAAGCGCTAATTCGGTTTCCTCTCGAATTGACTTAAAATTAAATACCTTCCATTTGGTGATCATGAGCTACTTACCTCCAATTCGTGTTACTGCCTGGTCGTACCACATCAGTAACTTCGGATCTTCCTCAAGGACGTTGTTGGGGATTTTTTCAGCCACCTCAACTATGGTACGATAAGCATCATCAGTTTTCTGCTGCCATAAACTTTTGAACCCTGTCCGAACGGCTTCCAGACGGAATACCTTAAGCTTTTTAGTCTCGGTTTTGTAATGCTCGAACTCCCTCAAGAGCCGCTTCTCGCGCATCTGTTCAATCTGTGCTGCATCTTTGGGATCGGGTACACACCAGCGGTCTTTTGCCTTGGCCATCAGTCCGGGATTGTCTTTGGAGAGGTTGCGAAACTCCTGCCAGTTAGTCGAAAGATAGCTGTGGATCTGAGAAGGGACTTCTCCATTTCCTTCGAAGCAGTAGAAGTTGTCCTCCAGCAGCTCCTTCAATTCCAGGGATTTCTCTGTCTTCTTCCAGCCACCGATGGCCTTGATGAACTGGGGATGAATATCCTGGAAGGTCTGCGGCTTTTCTTTCAGCAGAAAGCGGAGCCAGTCAATCGCCGAAGCCTCATCATCAACAAAGCCGGTAAAGGTCCCCTGGATCGGTGTGGTAGAGGTCATCTTTTGGCGGTCGTACTCGGCGGACTGCTCTGGAAGGAAGTACAAGCCATCGCGTTCAATAAATAGTTGGGCTAGACCAAGCTGGAATTCCGGGCTAGAAATTGGGACTGGGTAGCCTTTACGAACATAATAAGCCACCATCTGGTCGAAGAGGATGCGCGGATCGCGTTCTGTGATTGGTTGCAACACGTTTCCTTGGCGCTTGAAAACAGGTAGATATTTTAGATGAGTTCGAACAAAATCCCAGACACCTTCCTCTGTATCTGCCTCCTTGATGAAACGCTCTTCAAAGCCGCCATTGGGTTTGTATGCTGAGATAACGAGGTCCTGCTTAACGGCGGTAGGAGTAGTAACGGCTTTGAAGCTCCCTTGTTGTTTGTCGAGTGCCGATACATTGGCCACTACGAATCCAGCATCCTGTAACGATGTTTGGATGGCATTCCAGACGGTTGCACGAGTGTTGGAGAATTCGATAGTAACCCAACGCCCAGGCTTCAAACAGCGGTGAACCTCGCGGAGACTCTCAAGAATAAGCTTGCGATACTTATCTAGCGTAGTTGCATCCTTCTTCTTCCGTCGATGAACTACGGCCTCGTGGTGCGTGCTGGTAGCCACTTTCAACCACGCCTCGTGAAGAATACTAAGATCGGAGTAAATTATGTTACTTCCAAATGGAGGATCTATGAACACGTAGTCTAAGGAATTAGAAGGAATGTGGTTTAGGGATGTAACCGATTGTGTTGAAATCAAAGGCGCTGTAGTGAGACTCATATTACGCCATAATTTAACAAGACGTTTAACTTTATTAGCCACACCTACATAGACGTTCGATTCTACAGATAGCGATGGAATGTATAGCGTTCCGCTCAAGGGGTTGTATGGGAAAGAGACATCCGGTCGCCATCTGTTCATACGACTAAGATTAACAACCATACCAGTGAGGGCGAAACGAAGTGCATTCCTTGTTCTGACATCGACAACCTGCGAAACCCGTTGCCAAATATCGGCGAGTACAGCTAAATTCCTCCGAGTATAAAAACGGTCTACAGTGAAGAGTCCAAGAGAGCGATAGTCGCGTTCATACCAAAGGTCGATGTCTTGCTCCAATGACACAGACGGAAACCATGACGCGACACGCATCTCCTCCAAGGCGTGAGCCGCTTTGGCCTCAGATGAAGTTAGTTCTCTTTCAACTCGATTCGATATAGTTTCGACTGCAACAGGAACATATTTAGCAACTTGCTCTACAGTGTTACGGTTTGGGTTGTACAATTTCTCTTGTGCACGATTTAGATCGCGTTTTTTCTGTTTGGAACCACAATGAGGACATTCGACCTCATCCTTAATAGCTTTTGTCTTTTTATCCACGCCACCGGTCCAAAAAGCAAATTCCCTGCTGCAACTGCCGCACATAAGCACTTCAGACCATATCATATGATAGATCTCTTCTCCTGTACCGCTGTGCTGATCCAACCGATATAGATGGCCGACCTCATTATTGGAAGCGGCCATGATAGATTTGCTTGTTGAATCCAGTATGTCGACTTCAACGGCACTGTTAAGATTGAATGCGATAAAAGTTGCTGCTGGTGAGAGGTCATTCAGCACCGCACGACGCATGCCGAGCTTGGAAAAAGGCACCCAAACTGTTTTGCCGTCCTGATCGGTGTCTTCCTGCAGAATGGTTCCATCCGGCTTTACCTGATAACCCAGCTCCATCACTACATTCTTATCACCGCACATTTGCGCAGCCACACCGGTCATCCCTGTTCCGCAAAAACCGTCAAAAACAATATCCCCAGGCTCAGTATAGTGGAGGATGTAGCGCATGATGGCCTTGTGCGGCACCTTGGTATGATAGGAATGGGCGTTGTATATAGGGTCGTTTTTCCCTTCGCTCACATCCGCAGCGAACGGCTCCCGGTGATAACTGTAATCAGCCGGTTTGGCAGGTTTCTGCTGCTCCCACTCGGCAATAAAGTCGGCAATCCAGGGATTGGGACAGGCTGTGTAGTACGGCGGGTCACTCAGTGACAGAATGTCTTCATCTGAACCGATTGGAAATCCCTCGATCTTGCGAAATTCCGGGTCTAGCAGTTTCTCTCGCAGTTTTTCAGTGAAGTACTTACGGCGGGCCTCGTCATTCTCGAAAGTAATACCAAGACAGGTCACCGGTAGGCAGGATTTCGCCGCTATTTGCTCTTCGTAGGATTTCTCAAACAGATCGGTCTGTACATCAGCAAACAGCCGTGGTCCCTGAACGTCTTTATTGCTCATAAATCAAAATCTCCTGGTTGTCCTTCGACTCTGCAACTTGATCACTTCGAGAGTGATTAAGTTCGCTGTACTTAGTCACCGCCTTGGTCACTCAATACTCCATTACTATCCTTACTTTGGCAGGATCTTTGCCTTTGATGAGCTGATCAATGTATTCCTCAAAGCGCTTTTTCAGTTCCACTGGGGTGGCCGGACCGTCGGTGACCTGCAGGGCTTTTTGCAGTTCCTGGGCCTTGACGGTGACCTTCACCAGACAGGAGAGCACCTCTTTCAGCGCATGGACGAAGTTGCTGTCCAGCGGTACCGGCAGCGCCCGCGTTTTGATAAATGCGTCCAAAGGATCCCGGTCGTCGTTCTTGAGCAGATCCATGTTGGCCTGGGTGATCGGGTCCTCAAGATTGCCGAGAATAGTGGAAGTCCAACCTGCCACCATAGAGTCGAGCTGTGTGTCCATCTGGTCAATCAACTGCGAGCCTACTGCTGAACTGGTATCCACAGACGGCCTGAAACCGCAGTGCTGGCAAACTGGAGTGGAGTCGAGATTCTGCTCCGTCAAGGCAAAACAGCTCTTCAGCCCTGCGAGACGATTCTGGAAGTCAGTAAGCTGCTGCCGAGGCATCAAATCAATACCTGCCAGTTTTAGGAGAGTCTGAAGGCGAAGATCGTTGAGCAGTGCCACCTTGCGCTTGTCGTCGTTCAAACCCAGTCTTGCCTTGGTATGGAGTCCGATGTAAGCGACGGTATACTCTTTTTTGAGCTGCTGGAGCTTGGCCCCGATGCCTTGAGACTGTCCCGAAAGTGCTGATAGCTCGGCCTGTTTGAGCGCGTCTAGAATATCTTTCCTGGTTGTTTTCATGCGGTCCACCCAGTCGTGTTCGGCAAGAAACACAGTTTCGGCGGTGGAGAGCCAAGAAGCTGTCGTGCTGTGTACCATGACGAAATCGCGCAGTGCGTCCAGATCATCCAGTGACTTAACTGTTTTTTCGTGTGTCGTCACCTCTTGGGCGCTGTAGCGAAAGTTCTTCAGTTTTCCAGGTGAGGTGTAGGCCTGCAACGATTCAAAAAAAGTCTTGGTCTCGTCCAGACCGCTGGCCTGGCTGGCGAGATCGGTACCCGCGAGCAGATCCTGCCCCCAGAAGGAAAGGCCGTCGCGGAGGATTTGCTGGGTCATGACGATACGTTTGACGAGCTTGGAAACCCGATCAATCATCTCAATGACTGGGGTATCGCTGCCCTGACTGACTAACTGAGGGTAACCGGAGGGGAGGCCAAGTAGTTCAAAGAGTGCCTTGAGCGCAGGCAGGTTCCATTCCTTGGGCTGCTCCAAGTGCTTGAAGCGGATCAGTTCATCCATACTGGTAGCCGCAAGCTGCTGTAGAGCGGTAGCATCGAACTTTTTGCCGGGGATTGAGAGTACGATGTCGCCGGTGTAGACCAGTGTGGCGAGGAGGACCACCGCCCATTCTGGTTCCAGCCGAGCAGCTCCTGGATTCAGGTACTCCAGGCCGTGGTCGTCCTGAATGATCTCACTTCGGTTCACCACCTGACCGTGCCCCTTGGCCTTGAACGCATCGAGGATGAACTTAACGTATTTGGATTTGTTGGCATCGATCTTTTCGCCGTCGAGTAGTTCCAGGGCATCCAGCACAGCAGTAGCCTGCTTGGTACGGTTCTGGCCGGCAATTGCCCGTAGTGTGTCCTGTGCGGCTTGGGCTCGGTTGTTTCCGGTGATTAGCACTGTGAAACAAGGGTAGTCGGGTGCCTGATTTGTAAAATTTGGAGAGAGACAAACACCCGCGATGGTGTTCACCAGATCGCGGAAGTTAATGGTTTCGTGGGAAGCTATTCCTGCCAAAGCGCGGATGTTGCCACCTTTCTCTTTTACCCACTCGGTCATTGACTTGGTGCGACCCTGATATGTCACTTCAAAGGCTGTGGTCATATTCTTCTGGAGCCACTGCACCAAAAGGCGAAGAAAGCCGTTGGCTTTGGCTTCATAGGTAGCCTTGGCGTGTCCAGAGGAAGTCGCCGCAAGATCGAGAGCTGCTGCATAGCTCTTGAGTGCTGTACGGAATTCTTCGTCTATTCCCTTGAGCCGAAAGAAAACTTCATCATTTACCTTTTCATCCTTGAAGCGGGGCGGATCATTTGGCTGGATGAAGTAGAGGTAGAAATCCCGCTGCGGCACTGCAGTTGAACGCTCATTAGGTGCACCAAAAAACAGATAACCTGTCCGAGAAGCTTTGCGCTCCTGCCATTCCAACTCATGTTGCCAGATTTTGTAGCCAGTGACATAGGTGGCGTCCTGGCATTCCATCACCCGTTTAAGTGCCTCATAATAGAAGCGATCGAGCTGAGACTCACTCAAGGTCTCTGCTTTACGCTCGATCAAGGCGTCAAAGTCGTCAGTTTTTTTCAGATTCAAAAACCACTGGCGATTTTCTTTATTCTCATCTAAAAACTGGCCGCTGACCGTCTTGAATATCTCACGCAAAACGGTTTCCACATGGGTCTGCAGGTCCTTATCTGGTTCATCGCTTCCAAGTTCGGCAATCAACGGGTCAAAGAGACAGAGGCGATCTCGAAGTTCTTCGGCTGAGGCACCCATAGGAGCATAGATGTCTCCAGTAGTAAGACGATGCACCGAGAGAGCGTAGATCAGGCGTAGGGCCATCGGCTTGTATTGCTTGCGGGTGATCGCGTTTTCGATGCGAGACTCCAACACCTGGCTACATTCAATGACTGCCCGGATCTCGGGAATTGCACGGAAGGAAGCGTTCTGCTTGAGCGTGCCCCAGTAGCTGTCGAACGCAATCAGACCCGGCTCATTCTGCGGCACCTCTTTACCGAGAATACCTTTCATGCTCATGGAGAGAGTCTTGAGCACTTCACGTTTTTCAACCACTGTAACCCGCTCGAAGGTGTCAATGTAATCGGGATGCACAGGGAAGAGTCGGACGAATTCATCCATCCGCTCATTAAGACTGCCGTAGAACTTGGCAAAAGGTATAAGGTACTCACGAATTTTGGCCTGCTGTTCAGCGGACTTCTTGAGCAGACGCTCGGCGACCACGAACTTGACATCGTTACGGGCGATCAGAATCTGTTCAAAGCGGTCCTTCACCCGACGAATGCTGTCGGCAACGAAGGCAAAGCGGGGGCTGTCAAATATGGCTTCCTGTACGCCAGCCATGAAACGGAAGCGTAGGTCTTTACATACTTCGCCTACTTCGCGGAGGAAGTTAAGATCCAGGATCAGCTCCTGATCTTTGCGGGTGCGTAGGTAGTCAAGAAGCTCATCAACCACCAAGAGCAGGCCTTGCTCAGGGTAAATTTGGCCAAACTTTTCCATCATGTCTTCGAAGGCCCGCTTGTGGCTTGTGATGGTGCCCACCTCGGGGAAAACATATTCCACGCCAAGTTTGTCGAGATTTTCCTCCAGTTCAGCAACCAGAATGTCGCGCAAGGACATAGTGGTCGCGCCAATCTCTGTGCGGATGACTTTGAACCTACCGCCGATTTGCTTGGCTGCCTCAGCAACCCCTTTATGATTCAGGGCATCGAGAAGAGATACATCCCCAGCAAGGCTGGAAACCACTGACATCAAGTGAGATTTACCGGTACCATAGTTACCGACGACCAACAGTCCTTTGTTGTCAACCGGGTGCTCGAACTGCATTTGCGGAAAGACAAGCTGGGTGAGTCGTTCTGCCATTTCCTCGGAAATGACATAGGTGTTCACTAGTTGATGCGCGGCGCTGGCTTTGTCCGCGTCACGCAACTGAACGACCGACTCAATCGGGTCGAATTGTATAAGATCTCCGTATTTCATGCTTGTCTTACCTCTCTTATGTTCATTCCTAATCGATTGATGCCGTTCCATCCATGCACACGATCAGCGTATCGACCAGATCATAATTTCTGTACTCTGGGTGACCGGTTTCGGCATAAATGAGCTTGCTGCCTGAAACCATACCGTTCCAAGATGCGATCACCGAGCGATTTCTCGAAACACCCTGCAGCAGGCGCAACGGGTCTTGCTTCAAGTCCTTGTCAAAAAGAATTTCTAGGTTATCAAGGACTACGGTTGACTCTGTTTTATCCATTATCTGTCCCAATATTTCCGGCAGGTGCAACGCTCGCTGTTTGGCCGTAAGCTCAAGCAACTCACCCGAGAGCGCCAGATTGATATTGATGACTTCGATACCTAAATCGCCTGCAACTCCAAAAAGAATGGCCGTTTTACCTGATCCACTCTTTCCAACCAGCAATACCAGCCGATGATACAGGCCTTCGGTTGCCTGGAGGGAACGCATTATTTTGTCGTGTAACGGTTCTGCCATGATCATGCCCTATGATTCAATGTTCTTGTCAGCTGCACCACCGGATCGGACCCACTCATCAACTTCGTCCTGCTTGAACATCCAGCGACGACCGACGCGATGACCAGGCATTCCACGCTGTTCAATCCACTTGTAGACAGTCTCGTTGCTCACATTTAGATATTTGCAAATGTCATCGACCGTCAGCCATCTTTCATCCATAGCCTTCGTCCTTCGTTAATCATGTTTTAGAAAAAAGCTGAAATTATCGGGGGACTCGAAACCCGAACAGAGTACCCCAAATTAGCTCCATAAAATACTCTCATAACTTGCCACAAGCAAGCGTTATTGTGACGATTAGAGCCGATTTTACCCAAATTAGCTAAAAGGTCGGATCTACCCCAAGCTTGAGGAAATAACCACCAATTCAGTTACAAAAAAGCCACCTGTCAATTTACTCTGACCAAGGCGACTTTCTTGAAAGTCTGAACATTTAACGATTGGAAGTCTTTAGCAAGCATTGGCTCCGGTGGTAACGCCACTATTGGCGAACTCAGCAGCATTAGTAAATCCGTCGATATAAGCTTTGACCTCTCGCGAAGATCCGCGGAATAGCTCATGGCTCTCCGGTCTCCCTTGGAGAGGTTTCCGGTATAGACGAAGTACCACATACTCCTCGGCTCGGCGTTCAACTTTCAGACCGGAATCCCAGTTTTTCAGCTGCTCGTTGTTGATCCTGCGGCATATATCAACCAATGTCCGTTCCGTGACCTTCATCGACACACTCCAGCTTGATCCTTACCAAGCGATGTCCAACGCTCCATCGTCAAGGCGCCATTAACGGTGTCAATAATGGCTTCCTTTTTGTCACCTTCAAAATATAACTCCGCAACCGCTCTTACCTCTTGGTTGATGAGAGCCTGGTGCGAGATACGCCTGCGATACGGTCGGTCTTCGATGAAAGCGGCAATCTTGTCTGCTGACGCTATGAGACGAACCCGGTCATCCAACAGTTCCGACGCCAGTCCCTTCGGATATCCGGAACCATCAGGAAGCTTATGATGGTGGAGGATCACGTCTCCGTAAGGTTCGAATATCGTACCCTGAACATAATCATGCCCCCAGGCCGGGTGATTCTCCATGACCTCCCACTCTCTTTCCGTCAACGGATGGCGTTTATCGAGAATCCTGTCTTGGACAAAAAGCTTACCGACGTCATGGAGCATGCCTGCCATGTATGCCTGAGTAGCGGAGAACCCAAAGTCTTTATTGCTGCCAGCGACAATATCCCAGGCAATCTCGGCAGTCAGGATTGAATGCCGATAGAGATGAAGATTGCGTGCATAGAGACTCTTCTGAACCAAGATCAGTGAATTGTTTTCCAAGGCAATGTCCAAGGCCTTTTTATCGATCATAGCTACTCCATTACCTCCAAAATAATGCTGTCAAAAACTTCACCTTCACTATCTCCTCCATGACATGACCGGTGGTGAAGAACCCACGGATCCAGGCGATGCCAAGGAAAAGCCCAGTGACAGATGTGGCCAGAATGGATTCTCCCATCGTACCTGTTACATACATTCCAAAACCCTTCCGCCGGGTACTGACCGGCGACCGAAAGGGAATTCCCGTTACGCTCAGATAGTCTTCACCCAAATGCAGAAGCGCTCCGATGCAGATAAAGGTAAAGATATAGATCCAGATGTTTGGCGAAAGTCGGCATATTTCGTAGGACACGAGGGCAAGAACGATCCACGGTGGCGGCCAGTGAGTGACGGTACGATGCCGGACGATCCCCATTTCCAGTAGATCCGGGATGATCGAGCCGATCATCGCCATGCAAGTTGAAAAGTAACCGCCAGTCACCGCGTAGATGGCAGCGCCTGAAGTCAATTTATGGTACTGCCACCGCATTTTACGAATGCTCCTTCTAACATTTTATTGTCGCCACAACCCGGAACTTTTAGCTCACTCTGTCCTACTCCGACAGGGATAACATGCTGAAATTAATATGGTTGACAAAGAATAAAAGTTGCCATATTTTTATCAAAACGGACCAGAACGGAGTGAGTGTAGAACAGAGGAAAATATGAAGAGATGGATCATCAAAATCACCTGCGTCATCACTGCAGTCATTATCGGCGCTGTAGCATCGTACCTTCTTGTCGCCAAGGGAATGAAGTGGCCTGCCGGCATTCTTGGACTCACTGCTGTCATAGGCATGTTGGTCCTACCCAGATTCGGTTGCTGCTGCCATCGCAATAACCCCATTTTCTGGTATCTGCCTCACAACAGGTACCACCGCTAATCCATCCGACGCCGCTTGAGTTGCCAGATAGTCTGCAACACCTTTGACTGTCCACAATTCAGCGGCGTTTATTGTCCCCTCCACCCAAGGTTCCATCACATAGCTGTCATAATCCGACAAATAGACAAATATTTTCCCTGCCTCCACGATATGCTCGAATACCGTGGGCATTAGCCTTATGATGACCCTTCCGACTTTAACGATGACTATCCCGTGCCCAGGGATCGCCTTTATATCGACGGATTTCCTCTCGCTCATAACGATCTGATAGAATTCGTTTGGCACGGTCACCAGGACCATAAGACCATCTTTCAGCAGAACAACCCTCGATGCAACTATCTCAAATTCCATCATGTCTCCCTCGGATCAATACCTTGTATAGCCACTCATGGATGGCTCTGCACTTGGAACTCTGCCCAGTTCTGCTGCTTTTCCGATGCCCTTACCAGCGGCACCCCCTCCAGCAGATACGAAGGAACTGACCGTAGCGACATTGTGAATTGTTGAAACCGTCCCATTGGTCGTTCCAATTATTACTTCAGCTGCTTTTTCTCCCGCGACTGCCCTGATGAAGTCTGACCCGACCCCCTCAACGTTTACCCCCATGGTCCTGTCAGTTCGGTTATCGTATGTTTGCTTATGAGAACCGTGCAGTTCATGACTGAAATCCTTAAAATCCTTCTCGCCCCCTCTTTTGACGGAAAAACTGGAAACTGTCGGAATGACACCTTGTGCCCCATGCGATGAAAGTGTTCCATCTTTCGTCATATTTTGGGCGACCGCAGGGCCAAGCCTCATTTGCATTGTATCTCCAACCCCGACGCGCACAGAACTGCCACTGGCCGCGAGCATTTTGTTGATACCGGTTGCGTCTTTCTCCGTGGCTATAGTTCGGTCAACCTGAGAATACTGGTTGGTCATCGACACATTGGTGTGCTCATCAACAGCCCGCTGCCCAGTCCAGACTTGACTACCCACCGTCTTTCTCAACCCTTGATCGACGGTCTGAACATTTCTATTTACGCTTTCAGCATCTCTGCCGGTGCGGAAGCTTGCCATATCCTTTCTGCTGACATCGCCACCTCGGTTGATCGAAAACGACTCGACATTCCCGTTCCTATCCTTGGCAAACTCATACGAGAAGCCCTTGCCGCTCTTCGTCATCCTGTCGACTTCCGCGACGGCATTCTTGCCAAAGCCGCCAGCCTTCAGCTCCTGCTTCAAGGCCTCGGACCGCGCCTTGTCACCGGATGCCACAACCCCTTGCTCGGTCGAGTTCACCACATTACCATCCATCCCGACGTTCATCGTCTGCCTGCCGTCCGCCGTCGAGAAGTTAATGTTCTGCCCCTCCATCGCCTTCTGCATCTGCGCAAATCCCTGGTCGGTCAACTTGCCGCCCTGATACATCTCCGGATCGTTTTTCAGCTGAGGGGCGATCTTACCGACCATCTGATCGGCCGCTCCTCTGACCAGGTCGTACCGGGCGCCCCTTCCCGACACGTCATGGGAAGCCATGGTCTGGTAATGGTCGTACCCTCCGGACATATAAATCCCTTGAACTTTTCCGGCGCTTTCCGAAGCGATAACCTTGCCCATTTCGGCGCCGGAGTTTATCGGTCCACCCAGTTTGCCGGACATCTCGCTGGATTCGGACAGTTGCTTCGCATTCTGGAATTGCGCCTTCATCTGCAACGCCTGACCTGAGCTGAGACCGTACTTCGAAGCCACCTGGTTGACCGCCGCAGCATTCGTATAATCTCCAAGGGACTGCATTTCGGAACGAAATGCGTTGAACTGTCGCCAACTCCCCTGGAAGCCAAGAGTTTGAGCGCCCTCGTATGCTTTCACTTCGCCATCAACCTGTCCGACGTTCTTGTCGAGGTTCTTCGACAGGAACTCCTGATAATTGTCGGCATTAGCGAAAACCTGACCCAGCGCGGCATCGTTCGCTACTTTCATCTGCGAATGTTTGTTCAGATCCCCGCCATAATTCTTGTCGATGACGTCACGAAGTGCTCCGGACTGCGCCATCCCCTTTTGCCCATCAAATATGCTGAGGCCGTACGACCTGTCCAACCCGGCATCTCGCATCGCAGCCCCTTTGCCGCCAAAGCCGATCGACTTGCCGACGCTGCCATCGGCCATCATCCGGGATGCTCCGTCCATGCCGAAACCGCCAATCAGGTCATTTGAGGCCATCGTCTTGGACGTCATGTCGAGGTAGGACTGATTTCCCCTGGCCCAGAAGCTGTGCTCGTTCCCCCATGACTGGGTGGGCATTGCCGACGAGTTCCGCTGGATTGACGAAGCCCGGCCTGCTGGATCCTCCACTTCATGCGCCGCCCGGCTGCCGGCCGACTGGATCTGTCCCGAAAGGGAGCCGGACATCATCGCCATGGCATGACCGCCGAACTTGACCAGCATTCCGGTCAGGACCGTCGCCAGCATCATGCCGCTCATCCGGAGCGTCCCGAACATCCCCAGTATTTTCGTGGTCTGATCGGGGAAAAAATAAAAAGCATCCATCCCCAGATTGTTCTGGCGCACAAGCTGGTAGGTGCTGTTCGCATAGTCGATGGCGAACTGGTGGATGATGGCATCGACAACACCCCAGGCGGTCAACCAGACGAAGAACCCGAAGATGGCCCCGACCGCCTTGCCGATGATGGGCGTCGGGATGAACAGCGCCAGAAACGGGATCAGGCCAACCGCCACCGCCGTAAGGACCGCCCTCAAGACAGGCAACCATTCGTTGGCAGCCTTCATGGAGCCCGACGCATTCAGCAGGAACTGGTAGTTGGTGGCGCCCGTCGCGTTGCCGCTCCGGAAGATCTCGTCGAGGCGCTGGGATATATACGCCTGCTTTACAAAGTCCTCAATGGATGCTGCGCCGAGACCGGCGCCGGTATTGACGTTGTTCAGTACAATCTTGCACTGGGTCAGGGATGCGGCATTCGTGGGGTCATAACCAAGGGCCGAGCAGACGGCAGTGATATTATTACTCAGATTGCCAGGTGTGAGCTGAGCGCTGATGTTCGTCCAGGCATCGGTGCAGGTCATGGACTGCCCGTTCGGCGTGGTCGAGTCGTAGTAAACGGTATAGATCGAAGGGTTTTGCGCTTGGGCTAACAGCGGTGTGAAGTCGGTGGATGTTTTCCGCAAGGCATCTACGGTGAGCGTCGTTCCCGGGCGCATGATCTCATAGCCGACGCAATCCTTGATATAGTTACGCATGGAGGTATCGATGTTGCTGTTGACTGCGGATAAGGGAAGACTTGTGAGCTGGTAGAGCCCCAAAAAGCCTTTGCCGCCGGCCTGGCTCTGATAACTCATGGGGTCGCCCGCGGTGGTAACAATATCCACCAGACCTCGCTCAACGGAATTCAGGACACCGGCAACCGCCACCACCCCGGCCGGTATGCCTCCGATGGCCTGGTTCTTGTTGTAGACCGGATCATAGATATGCAGGGTCCCCTTGGGCACGGCCAATGAAAGGTAAATTCCGATCCCCACCAGGGCCGGAACTATCCATTGCATCGGGGAGCCGTTTCCCGCACCGAGGATCCTGGCGGCAACTGTTACACAGCCGAAGAAGATCCCGGCAGCGATGGAAAAGGCGTAAAACGACATGTACCCATTGTCGCCGAATACCAGTGCCAGCTTATTGAAGGCGTTGACGACTGCATCGAACCCGCCGTAGACATAATAGTCGAAGTCAACCGCCAGGGCGGCGGTCGGCAGAAGGATGATCAGAAGCAGAGCTGCGAATATGAGGGATTTTATCTTCATTGTGACTCCAACTCACTTATCATGTACATCGACATTGACATACCCCGCTGCAATGAGTTTCTTGTTCCGGAAGTGGGCATAGATCATGGTAATCACCGGGATCATGATGAATATCGCGGTAGTCACGAGAATGAAGTACGCCGAGGTCAGAAAGACTGTCTTGAATCCCTGTACCCAGTTGAAGATCCCGGTAACGGTCTTCTCCGACAGCTTCGCGTGATAGAGCTTGGACACTACCCAGACGACATGATCATCGGAGAGGATCTTGAAGTAGATGAAGTGGAACGCGATGAAGGCGACAATCGCCTTCAGAATCGCCCCGAACGCCATCCCCCCCATCAGGTTTGCAATCATGGCCCTGGTATACTTGCCGATGTAGCAGGTGGCCGTCTTCGCCATGAAAATCGCGTAACCGAGTGAGAAGCCCAGGGCCAACAGGAACGCGCTGAACTTGTCGAAGAGGGACGGATTGGCATCGCCGAACATCGGGATGTACTGCTCGATCACCCCAATGGCGACCGGCGTGAGGAGCGCCGTGACAAGGCCGGAAGCAAAGGCGCTGCGAAAACCGACCTCCATGAACTCCAGCCGCTGTTTCGTGGTCAGGAAGCGGGCGTTTATCATGCATCCGCCCAGCTCGTTCGCAAAATTCTGGTCGATGTAGGAGATTGCCTCCAAGAGCCCCCGGGGGTGAATCTCACTCCCCTGGGGGATGGGCATCATATCCGGGCTGTTATTGTTGCTGCCGCTTCGTGACAATTTTGCCTCCTTTCAGATCAGGGTCCTGATCAGGTTCATAACGCCTCCCCCATAGGCCACGACCGCCGCCAGGAAGAGGCAGATTGCGGCCAACGTCGGGTTTCTTTGTCGCACCCCCACCCAGAAGGCGAGAAGAATGAGCGAGATGAAAAAGAATCTTCCCCAAAAGCCGTACAGTACCGTGGAAAACAGCTTTTGCCAGAATCCCGTATAGTCAGCCGCCTTCATGTAATGGAGCGGGTTTAGTTTCTCGATAGGCATGATGTTTTCCTCCAGAGGGTTATGAAAACGTTATGAGGATGTCGGGATGCACGGCGCAAGCGAGCAAGGAAGCGAGGCGTACCACTTGGTACGTTGAGCTTTCGAGTGAGCGGCAACACCGCAGACCGACCCCGCAGTAGTTTGCATGACCCTCTGTCAATAGATCGGGTAAAGTTTGGCCCTAACCCGGCTCTTTTCTTTAAGGCCGAAGTACCGGGAATCGTAACTGTCCTTATGCTCGCCCATGACGAACATGAAACCCTTGGGAATCTTCCCGTTAAATGCGAAGTACTGCATCTTTTCACCCTTGAGCGAATAATCCTTCGCGGCTCCCAGAAACTCACCGTTGCAGGAAAACCGTTTCTCCGCATCCACAGTCAAGATATCCCCTTCATCGCACCTGATGAGCTTGAAGATATTCGGGTGTTCAGGTTTACCAACCTTTCGGGCAAGCTCTGCATCCTCGAAGAAGACATAGTCCCCTCGTCCGACCTGTTGCGGATCTTTACTCACCCAGAATATCCGGTGGGCAAGAGATGGGGTAAGGATGATGCCGATCCGGCGAGGGATCACCGTTCCCGCCACTACCACGGCAAAAATGATTAAAAATAACCGCCAGTTATTGTTCCTGAGTTGACGGATTCCCCTGGAGAGCACGTCTAAGCAATTCTTCATATTGTTTCAACTCCTCTTCGTGACCCAGTTTGAAGACTTCGGCGTTGCGAACGGCAGTATCCGCCATGATGACCACCCGGTTTTTCGGGATGCTGTTCATCATCAGCTCCAGCTTGTCGAACGTCTTCCGCAGATCCTCATCGTTGATTTTTCCGTCCTTGTACTTGTACCTCTGGAGCGTGATGTAACCCTTCATGTCCACGGCCACGATCTTCTGCGCCAACCAGTGGTCGTAACAGAACAGGGTAGTCGCTGAAGAGACAAGCGATATGAGCAGGCATACGGCAATGCCGGGCAGCCGCATCCTCTGCATTGCCTTCGTTGTTGGTGTCGTCGTTTGCTCCAATGAAGGAAGCGCTGTCTGTTGATTTTCTTTTTCATGCTCTGCCACGGTTTCCCCTCTCTATTCTTTTTGTCCTGCGCCCAGTAACGTAAAAAAGCAGATTTACTTATTGTGTTGGAGCAAGGAGTTCCTTGAGCGATGATGTCCCGCTTTCACGTCCAATCACCTGCAGGATGTATTCAAGTGACGCATCACCATATATAGTGTAACTATCTGTGACATCAGTGTTTTTAATGTCGCCTTCGCTTAAGCCAGGATTCTCGGCCTTCACTCCCTTCGCAAAGACCACGGCGGGAACCATTTCGATAGCGTAGCGCCGATAGAGGAGCGGATCGACAACGAGGCTTGCCGGAAGCATGGCGCATTCACTCTCTGCCGGAGAACATAACGCATCTTTTTTCAATGCATCGGCCACGAAGCGAATGGTCGGCTGGATCTTTGTCATGCCTCCGATGAATCCCCTCATTACCATCACAATCCGGGGGTCTCCCAGACGTGCTACGGATGCGGCGTAGTTCCTCACCGTCTGCAGCGGCATGGACGAGGATACGAAGATATAGACCCTCTCGGATTCGATGAGCTTCCCTTTCCGCTCCCTTGCCACGTTATCGGGATAGAACTTGGCGAAGCTCTCCCCGAAAACCTGCGACTTGATCCTTTCCGTTTCACTCCTGACTCGGCTCTGGAATTCGTCCGAGCGATAGTAAGCGTCGAGCGTTCCGGCTACAGTCTTCATCTCACCCTCATGACGGTTTTTCGGGACCGTCAGCGTCCCCGCCAGCCGGTCTGCCTGCGCCAGGGAAGCGGCAACATCCGGTACGCTCATTTCTTCAACCGCAACATCCTTCCAGAATTTACCTTCCGCAAAGACCTTCAACGCCTGCCGTTCCGTCTGGACGAACGCCCGGCCCGGATGCCCGGCGCAAACACCGGCTTTTTTCAGATAGACAGATTCGCCTTCCACTTTTTCCGGAATGTAGCAGGAATCGGGAGTGGCAATGTACCCGGCC
>Ga0184615_10000078_pt1 | contig 60327 bp, 57 predicted proteins | sample PLM4_65_coex_FD_133134 | JGI IMG/M metagenome (GOLD analysis project Ga0184615, IMG submission 133134) | Groundwater sediment microbial communities from an aquifer in East River, Colorado, USA - PLM4_65_coex | ecosystem: Environmental > Terrestrial > Soil > Riparian zone | place: USA: East...
GGGTTGGATGCCGTCATCGCCGTCGCGACGAAGCCCGGGCACACCGTCATGACATGCACCCGGCCGCTCAGGCGACCGCGAAGACTCTCCATCCAGACATTGAGCGCGGCCTTCGACGCACAATACGCTCCGGCATTCGGCAGACCCCGAAGTCCGGCGACACTCGAAATCGCGACCAGAGACCCCGACCGTGCGTCCTCCATGGCGGGAACGAAGGGCATGAGGGTCTGAACTGCACCGAGAAAGTTGGTCGCCATCACGTCGCGAGGGATACCCGCACCTTCGGCACATTCATCGTCGCGGCGACTGATTCCGGCGTTGGCAATGACCAGATCGATACCACCTGCCTGTACGAGAAATGCGGACGCGGCACCTTGGATGGCGGCTGCGTCCCTGACATCAGCGGGGAAACACGCCGCCGCGGCGCCGAGCGTCCGGCACCGTTCGGCCACGGCCTGGAGAGCGGCTTCACGTCGCCCAACCAGCCCCAGGGTTCGACCGGGCGCCGCATAGTGGTAGGCAAGAGCCTCTCCGATACCGGATGAAGCGCCGGTGATAAAGATCGCCCGAAGCGCGCCACCCGGCCTCATGAAGACCGCGTGTCCGCGTCTTTTTGGTCCCGTACTCCCTCGTCATCACGCCGCCATAAGGCCATCTGACCCTCGGGATTGAAGCTCCCTGCAGCAAGCTGCAGGGAATGCGATTTGTGCATCGCGAAGCAATCTTCGAAGTGCAAGGAAGTAAAGAAGCACAATTTCCATCTTGCTCGCTTACCCCGCAGCAAGCTGCGGGGTAAGCGCTCGCAATGCACTTTTACAGCAACAATGAGGGTTCGGCGTTCAGGTCGAGCGAGGAAGATGGTTCGGCCGGCCACCGATGAAAGGCCGCCACCGCGATCATCGCGGCGTTGTCCGTACAGTGCCGAGGCATCGGCAGAACCAACCGGAACCCCTCTTGAACCGCACGCTCGGTCATCACAGAGCGGAGACGTGAATTCGCGGCCACTCCCCCGCCCAAAACGACCTCTCGGACGTTATAGCACCTAGCCGCCGAGACTGTTTTCTCGACCAGAACATCCACCACCGCCTGCTGAAAGCTCGCCGCTAAATCCGCATGCGCCCCGTTTCCCGGTCCGCTCTCGCGGACGGCCCTGACGAACGCGGTCTTCAGCCCGCTAAAGCTCATCTCGAACCGGTCATGCCCTCCGAGCGGCGACCGCCTCATCATGGGCCGAGGAAAGGCGAAGCGGCCCGAGTCGCCCGTTGCTCCCAGGTGATCGATCGCCGGCCCTCCGGGATATCCCAGTCCGAGACACGACGCCGCTTTGTCAAAGGCTTCCCCCGCCGCATCGTCGATGGTCCTTCCGATCAGCCGGTATCGACCAAAGGCTTCGACGTAATAGAGGTGGGTGTGGCCTCCTGACACGATGAGCGCGATCGCGGGATAGCGGAGTTCGTGGCCGGATAAGACTGGGGCCACGATGTGCCCCTCGAGATGATTAATGCCAATCAAAGGACGACCCAAGGCGTACGCGAAGGCTTTGGCAAATGAAATGCCCACGAGCAACGCGCCAGCCAACCCGGGGCCCGCCGTCACGGCCACGGCGTCCACCGCGCTGCTGTCGACGCCGGCTTTCTCAATCGTCCGGCTGACCACTCGGTCGATGGTTTCCACGTGACCCCGAGCGGCCAATTCCGGAACCACGCCGCCATACTTCCCGTGGACGCCGGACTGAGTCGCCAGCTCCTCGGAGACGATCACTCGCCCGTTGGAAACGAGGGCCGCCGCGGTCTCGTCGCAGGAGGTTTCGATTCCAAGAATCAGCATGAAACCATCACTGAAAAACAACGGCAGGGAAACGAAGGGGAGAGAAAAAAGCGGGGGTGATTAGACCCCCGCCATAGCTTCTTCTTCGACGAACGATGGGGTATTGTCCTTGAGAACGACCTTGAGGCGCTTGTTCTCCTTGAACCTGCCGCGCAACAGTTCCTCGGAGAGGGGGTCCTCGATGTTGCGCTGCACGCACCGCCGCATCGGTCGCGCCCCGTACTGCGGCTGATACCCTTCGTCCGTCAGCCATTTCTTGACGTCGTCCGCCAACTCGATCCGGATCCCCCTCTCCGCAAGACGGGTGTTGACCTCCTCGATCAGGATATCCACGATCTTGATCAGGTTGCTCTTATCCAGCGGATGGAAGACCACGATCTCGTCGATCCGATTCAAAAACTCGGGGTTGAAGGTCCTTTTCAACTCCCCCATCACCTCGTCCTTCATGCGGCTGACCTCGCCGCTTTCCCCGCTCTGATGGAAGCCGAGCGACGTTCCCTTATCAATCATGCGCGCCCCGATGTTGGACGTCATGATGATCACGGCATTTTTGAAGTCGACCTTGCGGCCCAGGCTGTCGGTCAACGCCCCATCATCGAGGACTTGGAGGAGCATGTTGAAGATCTCGGGGTGCGCCTTTTCGATCTCATCGAAGAGGACCACTGAATAGGGACGCCGCCGGACCTTTTCGGTCAATTGTCCCCCTTCCTCGTAGCCCACGTATCCCGGAGGCGCACCCACCAGCCGAGAGCTGGCAAACCGCTCCATATACTCCGACATATCGATCCGAATCAGCGCATCCTCGTCATCGAAGAGGAACTCCGCCAACGTGCGCGCCAGCTCTGTTTTGCCGACCCCCGTTGGCCCCAAGAAGATGAACGATCCGATCGGACGGCGTTCGCCCTTCAAGCCGGCACGCGCGCGCCGAATGGCCTTGGACACGGCGGTGATCGCCTCTTCTTGGCCGATGACCCGCTTGTGCAACGCCTCTTCCATATGGAGGAGTTTCTTGGATTCCTCCTCCTCCAGCTTGTAAAGCGGGATGCCGGTCATCTTGGCCACCACGAACGCCACCTCTTCTTTGGTGATGCTCGTGCGCTGTTTTTCCTGATTCTTCTTCCACTCGCGCTTTGAATCCTCCAGCATCTTCTTCAGCCGCTCTTCTTCTTCGCGAAGTTTGACCGCTTCTTCGAAGTTCTGGAGCTTGATAGCCACGTCCTTTTCCTTGGCAACCTTTTTATAGTCCTGTTCCAACCCGCGCAGATCAGCCGGCAGCGCGTAATTCATCAACTTTGCCCGAGAGCCGGCTTCATCAATGACATCGATAGCCTTATCGGGCAGGAAACGATCCGTGATATACCGGTCGGAGAGGCGCACCGCTTCGACCACGGCATCGTCGGTAATGATGATCCCGTGATGCTCTTCGTACCGATCCTTCAACCCGCGAATAATTCTGATCGTTTCATCCAGGCTTGGCGGATGAACGTGAATCGGCTGGAACCGGCGTTTGAGCGCGGCGTCACGCTCAATATGCTTGCGGTATTCATCGAGCGTCGTCGCGCCGATGCACTGGATCTCGCCTCGGGCCAGCGCCGGTTTGAGCATGTTCGACGCGTCGATCGACCCTTCCGCCGCTCCCGCTCCGACCAACGTGTGCAGTTCATCGATGAAAATGATGATGTTGCCAGCACTGACGATTTCTTTCATCACGACTTTCAAGCGCTCTTCGAACTGCCCGCGGTACTTGGTGCCGGCCACCAGGGATCCCAGATCCAACGCGATGACCCGGCGATTCAAGAGATTGTCAGGGACCTCAGAGGCAATGATCCGCTGCGCCAAGCCTTCGACGATCGCCGTTTTGCCCACACCGGATTCACCGATCAGCACGGGGTTATTCTTGGTGCGGCGGCAGAGGATCTGCAGGACGCGCTCGATCTCATCGGTCCGTCCAATGACCGGATCCAGCGTCCCTTCCGTCGCGAGCTGCGTCAGGTCACGGCCAAACTCGTCGAGCGCGGGGGTATTGCTCTTCTTGTCCTTCTCGCGGGGGATACTTTTTTTGAGCAGATTGATCGTCAACTGACGTGCGGTCAGCAGGTTCGCACCCAGGCTTCGGAGGATTTTCCCTCCCATTCCTTCTTCTTCGCGCAACAACCCCAACAAGAGGTGTTCGCTCCCGATATAGTTGTGGCCGAGCAGCTTGGCCTCTTCGATCGAGAACTCGATGACCTTTTTCACTCGGGGGGTAAAGGGGATCTCTCCGAACGTCATGGTACTGCCTCCGCTGGGCAGGTTGCGCTCGATTTCAAGACGCACCTGCTCGGGCGACAGCCCCATCTTCTTCACGACGGCTAAGGCGACACCATCTCCTTCGCGCAGGATGGCCAGCACCAGATGTTCGGTGCCGAGGTAGTCATTCTGATGACGCTCGGCCTCCTCCCTCGCCAAAATAATGATCTTTCTGCCTCGATCCGTGAATCGCTCGAACATATCGCCTCCCGGTGGTGTTTCCGCGGCTCCTACCGGCTAGCCGTTCGGTGGCCACATCCCCTTCCAGAACCAATCCGCTCCACTTTCATCCGTGCGCCAGCACGCGCGACAGGATGGTTTTATTCTAACGGCGGGCTAGGCCCATGTCAAGCTTTACGCCATGTTTCAACGCGTCATTAATCTATTACCGGTATTATCTTCCCCAGCATCACGGTATGGCTGGCCCCCGTCACCTGAGGAACATTATTCGGTTCTCCCTGCATCGTCGTATACGCCAAGAGCGCGAACGCCATCGCCTCGATCGCTTTGGGGTCGATTCCGTGCACCGCCATCGAGTGCACCGGAACAGGCTCGAACCCGTCTGCCAACTGCTTCATCAAGACCTTGTTATAGACCCCTCCCCCTCCCACGATCACGTCGTGGACCACTCCGCGTGGGCGGAGAAACCGGGCATACGCATCGACAATGGAGGACGCGGTGAAGGCCGTCACGGTGGCGATGAGATCGCGTGGGGGCACCGAAGTCGACACGCGCCGCCACAAGCGATCGATCAGGGGGCGTCCGAACAGTTCCCGTCCCGTCGTCTTGGGTGGAGGGAGCCGAAGATATGGATGCCGGAGCAGCGACCGGAGCAGCTCCAGGCGCACCGTACCAGCGGATGCGGTTCGACCATGTCGATCCATCGTCCGTCGCCCACCGGTCATGCGCTCCATGAGCCCGTCGATCACCATGTTTCCCGGTCCCGTGTCGAACGCCACCAGACGATCGAGCGATCCGCCCGCTGGCAACCACGTCACGTTGGTGATGCCACCCAGATTGACGACCAACCGATTGCGCCTGGGATGCGAGAAACACCGGTGGTGAATCAGCGGTGTCAGCGGCGCACCCTGTCCGCCCGCCGCGAGATCCCGAGGTCTGAAGTCGGCCACGGTGAGTACGCCGGTGCGTTCAGCGATCACCGACGGTTCTCCGATCTGCAATGTAGACCGAACTCGATACCGCCCTTCTCGGACCGGATCGGGCCGGTGAGCGACAGTTTGGCCGTGGGAGCCGATCAGCGCGATGCGGCGCAGGGGAATGCCAGCAGACTCGGCCAGCCGCTTCGCCGCATCCGCAAAGAGCTCCCCGAGATAGGCATTCAAATGGCAGACATCCTCCGTCCGTCCGCCGCTCTGGAGAGCCAGCAGACGGGGGCGGAGCCCGCGCGGATAGGGGAAGGTGTGGTAGGCGAGGAGACGCAGGCGAACGCGCGGCCCGTGTCCGGTGATATCGGTCAGCGCCGCATCGATACCATCGACGGATGTTCCCGACGACAGTCCGATGACGCGCAACCGCTACCCTTCAGAGGCCGAGACGGAGGCGGAGGGCGAACGAAGGTCGCGGAGGTAGCGAAGCAACTCGGTGGCGTGATCGGCGGGGTCCACGTCCGTGATGATTCGCCCGATCATGCCGTCCGGTGCGATGACGAACGTCGTCCGTTTGGCATAGGAAAAACCGACAAAGCGACTGAACACCCCGTAGGCCCGGCTGACGAGGTGATCTTCATCGCTGAGGAGGGGGAAATTCAAGCGGTACTTCTCGGCGAACGCGCGATGGGAGTCGAGGCCATCGATACTCACGCCCAAGACTCGAGCGTTGAGCGCCTCGAAACGGGCGATGTCGTCTCGGAAACTACACGCTTCCTTCGTACATCCCGGCGTGTCGTCTTTCGGGTAAAAATACAGCACCACCGTGTGGCGGCCACGAAACTGACTCAGGGTAACCGGGTTGCCGTTTTGGTCTTTTAGCGTAAAATCCGGCGCGGGCTGGCCCACCCGGACCGGAATGGCGGTTTCGGCCTGGGTTGAACGCACCCACAGCCAGCCGGCCCCGATGAGGAGACCCGTCGCAATCCCAATCACCCAAGAGGCCTTCATCGTTCCCTCCACATTCAACCGACCGTCCTCACGGGCGCCACGTGACGCTAGGACGCGCGCGCCCGGCGCTTGCGAACCGGTTTCGCCTTCACCCGAGGTTGGGCCGCCTTCGGGCGCGTCCCCTTCCGTGGTGAGGGCCGTGAGCGAACCGCGATTTTGCGCGGACGGCCGCCGATGAGATCCTTGACGGCGTCGCCGATCAGCGCCGGATTCCTGACGACCGTCACGCCCGCGCGTTCCAGGGCGGCCATCTTATCGGCTGCGCTGCCCACACCGCCGGAAATGATCGCCCCCGCGTGCCCCATTCGACGTCCCGGTGGTGCGGTGATTCCGGCGATGAATCCGACCACCGGCTTCTTGACCGACCGCGCGATGAACGCCGCGGCTTGCTCCTCGGCGTCGCCGCCGATCTCGCCGATCATCACGATCGCGTCGGTCTGCGGATCCCGCTCGAACATCTGCAGGCAATCAATGAAATTGGTGCCGTTGAGTGGATCGCCGCCGATGCCGACGCAGGTGCTTTGGCCCAGCCCCCGTTGGGTCACCTGCCACACGGCCTCATACGTAAGGGTGCCGCTTCGCGATACCACCCCCACGCGACCCGGGCGGTGAATGAATCCCGGCATGATGCCGATCTTGGCCTCACCCGGCGTGATCACGCCCGGGCAGTTGGGTCCGATCAGGCGCGACGACTTCCCGGTGAGTGCCCGCTTCACGCGCATCATGTCCAACACCGGAATGCCCTCGGTGATACAGATGATCAGCGGAACCTCGGCATCGGCCGCCTCCAGAATCGCATCCGCCGCGAACGGGGGCGGCACGAAGATCAGCGACACGTTCGCCCCGGTCTGGCCGATCGCGTCGCGCACCGTGTCGAACACCGGAGCCTTCTTTCCGAACGATTCGCCAACCCAGGTCGTCCCGCCTTTTCCCGGCGTCACGCCCCCGACCACCTGAGTGCCGTATCCCAGGCATTGATCGGCGTGAAACCCGCCTTCCCGCCCCGTGATGCCTTGGACGATCACCTTCGATTCCTTATTGACCCAAATGCTCATGCTCTGCTCCACACAAACCTGACCACCCTGGCTGTCGAGAAGGCGGCGGATGCAAGGCGGAACCTGCTCCGCGCCACGGGCGCGGAATCAAAAACCTGGCCTCGTCGCAGGTGGCGAAGCAACGAAGCCTCACCCCGGAGCGTACTGAGTCGTACGTGAGGAGGTGAGGCTGAAGTGACAACGCAGCAGACGCCCCTTGGCGACAGATCAGGGCTCATGCTCGCCCCTTTTGAGCGAGCGCCACGATCCGCTGCGCTCCCTGCCACATCGTGTCGGCCACGTCCAGATCCAATCCGGATGCCGCCAACATCCGCTTGCCCTCGTCGGCATTGGTTCCATCGAGCCGCACCACGAGCGGAACGCCCACCCGCACCTCGCGGGTCGCGTCGATGATGCCGCCCGCAATCCGCTCACACCGGACGATCCCGCCGAAGATGTTCACGAAGACGCCACGGACGTTTCGGTCCGCGAGCAAAATACCGAACGCTTCCTTCACGGTTTCCTTGGTGGCCCCTCCGCCGACATCCAAGAAATTGGCGGGTTCACCGCCGGCGAGCTTGACCACGTCCATCGTGGCCATCGCCAACCCGGCGCCATTGACCATGCAACCGATCGTCCCATCGAGCTTCACGTAGTTGAGATTGTGCTCGGCCGCCCTGGTTTCAAGCGGCTCCTCTTCGTCGAGATCGCGGAACGCGCGCACGTCTTCCTGCCGGAACAACCCGTTATCGTCGAAGTTCATCTTGCCATCGAGGGCGACGAATTTCTGGTCGGTTGTCAGGACCAGCGGGTTGATCTCGATGAGCGACGCGTCTTTGGCCGTGAACAGAGCGTACAGCGAGCCGAGCAGCTTCACGAACGCGTTGACGACGTCTTTCGGCAAGCCGAGCGCGAACGCCACGCGACGACCGTGGAAGGCCTGATAGCCGATCGTCGGATCGATATAGACCTTGATGATCTTTTCGGGGTGCTGGGCGGCAACTTCCTCGATCTCCATCCCGCCTTCGCGGCTGGCCACCACGGCGATCGAGGCTGAGGCGCGGTCGACGACCAGCGACAGGTAGAACTCGTGGCCGATGCTCACGCCCTCTTCGACCAAGAGCTTCTTGACGACTTTCCCCTGAGGACCGGTCTGCGGCGTGACCAGCGTCTTGCCCAAGATCTCCCGTGCGAGGGCCTCGACGTGATCCCGCCTCTTCGCGAGTTTGACGCCTCCCGCTTTGCCGCGCCCCCCCGCGTGGATCTGGGCCTTGACGACGGTCACCGGCGAGGCCAGTTCGTTCGCGATCGCCACGGCTTCCTCGACCGAGTCGGCACGACGCCCGCGGGGAACAGGAATGTTGTACCGGGAAAAGAGTTGTTTCGCCTGAAATTCGTGGATGTTCATTGGAAATCCTGGGATAGAACCGCAGTGAAGTCCCCGAAAAATTGCAAAATCGTAGCAGCTTCCTTCAGCAGCGTCAATCGCCGATCAGGATCGAGTCGTGACCTCCTCGCGACGCACGTAATCCGGGATCAAGAGCGGCGACGAACTCGGAGCCGTGATGCCCGCCTGGCGGAGGACGTCGCGAAAGCGCGCGAGGTGGGCGAGCGTCGCGGCGCCCTGCGCGGTCGACGCGGCAAACGCGGCCGCCGCCTGTCCGGCCCGCCGACCGAAGACGATGATATCCAGCAGCGAGTTGCCCATCAGCCGGTTTCGACCGTGGAGGCCGCCCGAGGCTTCGCCGGCGACGAACAGGCCGTCCACCGTCGACTTGCCGTGGACGTCGATCTTCACGCCGCCGTTCTGGTAGTGCAACGTGGGGTGGATCAACACCGCTTCGGCGCGGATGTCGATGTCGTATCGCGAGAAGAGTTTGCGCATGTTGGGGAAACGCGTCTCCAGCGTGCCTTCGCCGTTGACCAGGTCAACCATCGGGGTGTCGAGCCAGACACCGCGGCGGCCGGATGGCGTGATCACGCCGCGGCCTTCGGCGCACTCCCGAATGATCGCCGCAGCCACCACGTCGCGCGTATCGGTCTCGTTGACGAACCGCTCGCCCAGACGATTGACGAGCTGCGAGCCCGCCGCGCGGATCGCCTCGGTGACCAAGAGGCCCGTCATCGGCTCGGGGTAGATCGCCCCGGTCGGATGGTATTGAAACGTGTCGATGAACGCCAGCTCCGCGCCCAGGCGATACGCGAGCGGCAAGGCGTCGCCGGTGGCCCCGAAATGATTGCTGGTCGGGAATCCCTGGATGTGAAGGCGCCCGCTCCCCCCGGTGGCGACGATGACCGCCTTGGCGTGAACCGTCATGAAGCGATTGTTATCCAGATTCTTCAAGATCGCGCCGGTGCAGCGGCCCGCCTCGTCGCTCAAGAGTTCGACGGCCGGGGCGAATTCGACGATCTGCACATCCTCGTTGATGAGCGCGTCCTTCAGCACGCGCATCAATTCGAGTCCCGTGTAGTCTTTACACGTCAACAACCGAGGCGTGCTCGTCGCGCCTCCGCTGCGGACCCTGAGATTGCCGTCGTCGTCGCGATCGAACAACACGCCGAGCGACAGCAGCCACTGCGTGGCGGCCGGCCCTTCCTCCACCAAGACCTTGAGTAATTGACGATCGTTGGCAAAGTGGCCGCCCTTGATCGTGTCGAGGAAATGCCGGACGGGCGAGTCTTCGGGCTTGATCGCCACTTGCATCCCGCCCTCGGCCATCACCGTGTTGGAATCCCCGACACGGAGTTTGGTGGCCAGCAGCACCTTCACGCCGCCCGCGCGGCCGGTCAGCGCGGCGGCGCACCCCGCGCCGCCGCCGCCGATGATCAGGAGGTCGGTCGCATAGTCGGGAACCGATTTGAGATCCGCCAGGCTGACGGGACTGTCTCCCTCCAAGAGATCCGCCACCTCGTGCACGGTCTTCTGGCCCGCGTTGGGGCCGACGCGGAGCGCGCGGTAGGCCTCGGCCTTATAGTCAGGGTGATACTTCTGGAGGAGGACCTCTTTCTCGGCCGGCGAAAAGAGCGCAACGGTCTGGCCCTTCCGCGCGGCGCGCGAGGCGTCCACTCGCTCGCGGGATTCAGTGAGGGGGTCGGCGGCCACGGACACCTATCGGCTAAGCGCCGCCGCGCGAGTTTTCAATTCCGCGGAATCGATGGTGAGCAACTGATCCAGTTCGTCGCGGAATCGGCCCTCGGCGACATCGGCGATGCGGCGGCCGAGCTCCTCGGCCGGAGGGGAATACAGGGCGCCCTGGGCTCTGCGCGCGTACAGCCCGATCAAATTCGGCGGCATGTCGGCGACGCAGCGGGTGATGCAGAGCCCGCACATATTGCAGCTCATAGTGAGGTCGGCGACCTTGGCAAAGTCGCCGAACACCGCGTACCAGATGCTGCTGCGGACGTCGATCCCCTGCGGGCAGACGCGGTTGCAGGCGTTGCAATTCACGCAGCGCGCCGACTCCGGATACAGCTCGAAGAGCTGCTCCTTCGCGTTGGTCAAGTCCGACACGCGGTACTGGGCCTGAGCGGCGGGGTAATTGGCCACCATCGAGAACCACATCCCCTCGCGCACCGTGGTCTGGCAGCCCAGGCCGTTGAGCAGCTCGAACTGGCCGGGCATTCGGTAGACCATCCCGCACGCGCCGCAGGTGCCGCCCAAGCAGCCGATCCCCCGGATCATCTCGTGCCCGGTATACCAGAGCGCCTGGATGACCGTGATCCCCGCGGGAACGCGGTACTTCTTCCCCATCACCTCGACGGTGACGAACCCCGGCACCTGGCCGGTTTCCTGGGGAGATGGAATTGTCGCGTGGTCCGTGGTCATGTGGCCTTCCCGTGTAGAGGCGACGGCCGGTCGCCCCTACGAACCTGTGTGTGACCCTATGTCAGCGGCGGCACGTCGCGCCGCTTGGGCGTCGCGTAGTTAACGAGGTAATCGAACAACCGGATCAGGCGGCTCCCTTGCCGCTTCTGATCGATCCAGTGACCGATGAAGCCGATCGTCCGCGCCAAGATGAAGAACCCGTTGAGGCTCTCGACGGGATACCCGAGGTCGACCAAAATCGCCGCGATCGTGCCATCGACGTTCAGAATCAGCGTGTCCTTCTTGGCGGTCGTGATCTTCTCGACCTGGAGCGCGAAGTCCAAGTGTGGCATGGGGATGCTCAGGCTCTTCACGTGCGAGACGAGCTCGGACACGCGCTTGTCGGGATTCTTCACGCTCTTGACACGGTGGCCGATCCCCGGCACGGGCCCGACGTTCGCCTTCATGTAGTCCAGGAACGCCTCAGGGGTCAGCTTCTGATCGACTGCGTACTTGAACCACTTGCCCGCGTCGGTCACCGCGCCGCCGAAGCGAGGGCCGATCATCATCATGCCCGCCGCAACGGCTTGGGCCATGTTGATCCCCGCGCCCGCCGCGATGATCGTCACCAACGCCCCCGACACGCACGGCCCGTGGTCCGCGGAGAGCATGATGATCCGCTTGATGATCTCGGCCTCCTGCGCGGAGAGCAGTTTCTTGTTCCACAACAGCCCGATCACGTGCGGGATCTGATAGCCCTTCTTAATCAATTCGGATGCCGGATAGCCGTCATAACACGGCTCGTCGCCGCGGTCGTCGGAGATCGTCGTCTTGATCAGGGGCTCGACCATTACGTCGCCGCTCTTCATCGCCTGGTCAATGCTCTTGGGCAAGCGTGGGAGCGCCGCCGCGTCGGTCTCGGCCACCGGCGCAATCACGCCGGTTTCGACCAATTCACGATACAGCTTCTCAATCGCCGGCCCGAGTGCGCCGAACGTGTCCGGAACGATCGCCCCCGCCTTGCGCAACGCGTCGGCCTTCGACCGGGCGCTGCCTTCGCCGCGGAGACCTTCCTTCGCGCCCGCGTGGCCGAACTTCATGCCCTTGGGCAGGTGCTCCTGGCAAAACCCGGAGATCGTCGCGATCAGCCTGATCCGTCGCTTCTTCGCACCCAACCACGCCGCGGCCTGTTCCTCGAGATTGCCCCCCATCTCGCCGACGATGATGACCGCCTTCGTCTGCGGGTCCTTCTCAAACATCTCCAGGTACGAGACAAAATCTGTCCCGGGATACGCATCGCCGCCGATGCCGATCGCCGTGGTCACCCCGTCGGCGAACTGGCTGCAGATCCACATAATCTCGTTGGAGAGCCCGCCGGACTTGGTGATGACCCCAAACGACCCCGGGCGGTAGAGCTTGCTCAGGACGAGGTTGTTGAACTCGCCGCCGATCACGCCCAGCCGCGCCTCGCCGGCCGAGAGGATGCCGATCGACGAGGGACCGTTGAACACTTTGCCGCGCTTCTTGGCGTCTTTGGCCAGCAGCTTGGCGTCCTTCTCCGGAACGCCCTCGGTAATCATCGAGACCAGTTTGATCTTCGGATCCGCCAGCGCATCCTGCGCGGCCTTGGTCGCGCGGTCGGCGCCCACGTAGATCACGGTGGCGTTGATCTCGGGGTGCGCCGCGGTCGCTTCGGCCACGGTACGATAGACGGGCAGCGAGACGAGTTGCGCGCCGTACGGGATCTCGACCGTCTTCCCCGCGTCGGGCGGAAAGACGAACGCGACCACGTTGAGCGGCTTCTTAATGAGGTGGCAGAACTCCCCCATCCGCCGCGCGGCGTTGGTGCCGGCGGGACCGCCCATGATCACCGCTCGGGTGTCGGCGTTGGCGACGATGCTCATGGTTTGCCCTTTCGTGCAAACGCCTGTCCATGAACGGCCATCTGCTGCGTTGCCGCTCCGCTTCCGGTGCTCACGTACGACCCAGTACGCTCCGCTCCGGTTCTCTCGGCGCCTTGCATCTGACCCTTCCTGAACAGGCTCAACCGCCCAATCCTCTCATAGACTCTCTGACCGCTGGTCATTGCTTCCCCTGGATTGCGAAGTCCACGATGTCCGTCAGCGGGGTGTAGCGGTCGAAGACGTGGATGTTGAATCCCTCATCCTCCAGCGCCCGCATGGCCGCGAGCCCCTCGGCCTCCTTGGGACCGCCGCGGCGCACCCAGATCTCGACGTCTTTGAGCTTCCCGTCGGCCTTGGCGCGGCGGAAGCCGGCGATGATGCCGGTGAAGGTCTTCTTCACGTCGGTGAAGTTCGCGATCGCGCCGCCGACGATGATGCGCTTGATCCCGGGAAGGCTGCAGACCTTGTCGGTCAACGCCTCGACGGCCCAGTCCGGCGGATCGCCCGAATACTCGGCGTAATTGGCAATCTTGCCGCCCCGCGCGACGACCGCGTCGGAGTAGAACACGCTGGCTCCTCCGCCCGCCGGCAGGAGCGCCGTGTCCCCGCCCGGAATCTCGATGAACTTCACCGAGCCCTTCACCCGGCTGTCGATCTCCATGATCGCCCGCTCGTCGCTGGTGTACGGCCGGCCGAACTCCGAGGCGAACGTGAAATTCCAATCGGGATGGCGATAGCGCGCGTCGGCGTCCAGCAGCGTCACGGCATCGAGCGCGACCAGCTCGCCCGAGGCGCTCAGCACCAGCGGGTTGATCTCCAGGTATTGGGCGTCTTCCTGGTCGTAGCATTGATGGAGTTTTTGGGCGAATTCGACGACCTTCGGGACGAGGTCCTTCGAGAAGCCCGCCTTCTTCGCCGCGGCTTCGATCTCGGCGGCCGGAGCCGGATCGCCGACCTCGATCGCCACGTGCTGCACCTTGTCCCACTGCGATTCGATCTCGATCCCGCCCACGCTCGCCAGCATCAGGTCAGCGCCTTCACGGACCGACTTGACCGCGAGGTAGTACTCGGCGCTGTGGGGCACCATCTCCGAGACGATGACTTGGGTCACGGTCAACCCCGACCCGACGTTTTTCCCCAGCATCTCGGTCACGGCCTTCTTCGCACCGGCCAGATCCAGATCGACCTTGACCAGACCGAGCTTCATCCGCGACCCGATCGCCTCGTGGGCCTTGACGACCAGCTTGCCGTTTCGCATCCACGCGTTGACCTGAGCCAACGGGTCGAATTGATCGATAGAGGTCAGCACGACATGGTTGGGAACCGCCATGCCCCACTTTTTGAAAAGATCCATCCCCGGACCTTCGAGCACTTTCGCCATGCCTCAACTCCCGCTTCGCTGGAGACGCTCGCCCTGCGGCGCGGAGCGCCGGCGCGGCAAGCCAATTGGTGGAAAAAACGCCTCATTATATGAGGATCAACACGGCGGTGCAAGCCCCTAAGCGCCCACCGCCGAGGAGGGAAAAAGACCTAGCGCCCGCTGGGCACTTTGCCCCGGTTAGGAGCCGGTCAGGGCAATCGGGCGTTTGAGCTGGAAACCTCAGAAAGATTTGCAGGCGGCTCAAAAAGCTCCAGATGCAAGGCCGCAGGGAGGAGGAATCCGGAGCGTACTGGATCGTACGTGAGAACGCGGTGTCTGCGTGGCGCAGCAATTTCCGACGACCGAGAATCTGCCCTGCACCGACGGTGCAGCATGAAATCAACTTCCTTGCAGATCGCGAAGCAACGCAGCAGATGGACTTTTTCAGCCGCCTGCTACGGGAGATTGAGGCGACGACGCGGGCGGTCCGAGGACCCGGCATCGGGTTTCGTTGGTTCCGAGCCTGGCGGGACCCGAAGGATACGGCGCGGTGCCGGGACCACCCGATAGGGGGCGTAGACGTATGGATAAGGGTAGACGTACCGGGGAGGGTAATAGTACGGGTCATAATATGGATAGTACGAGTACGCAGGGAAGAAGGGGCGCGGATAATACGGATCGGCAAAGGTGTACGAAAACGAGAAGAACCAAGGCGAGACCGTCCACGCCGTGTCGTAGCCGTAGCCTACATACCCCCTGGGCCCCGGCTCCGGGGGAAGACCGGCCTCCCCCTCCAACGCGCTTCGGCTATACCCGTACTGGCACCCGGTGAGCACGGCCCCGCACAACACCGCGGCCGCCACCGCCCCTCGCCACACCGAACGGCCGCTCATCGCCCGCCCTCTAGGAGTGTGCCCGAGTATTGGAGTGTTGGAGCCTGTTCAGGAATGCGCCAGATGCAAGGCGCTCCGGTTGGGAAATCGCCATTGGCATTACCTTGCGCGCGGAGCGTACTGGTTCGTACGTGAGCACGCAAGGCCGACTGACAACGTAGCAGATGGCCATTCATGGACAGGCTCCTAGAACGCCACTTTGTAGCCGACACGGAACGCGTTTTCGTCGACACCAGAAATTTGAACCGTGATCGCCGTCCGCTCCACGCGGTCAAGCGGAATATCGGCGCCGAAGAAGAACCCCAACATGTCTCGCTCCCGGATCTCGGCCGTCTGACTTCCGATCCGGTCGGTCCCATCGATCTTCGACACCCGCAGCCCGCCAAACGGACGAAACCCCTCGTACCGTCCCTTCACGCCCAGCGACACGGCATACTCGGTCCAGGAGATCTCCTCGTCGACGACCGTAGGAAGCAGGACGGGGTCATCACAATTCGCCACGCAGATCCGGTCGTCGGTCTTCACTCTCAACACCTTCAGGTCGCTGTACACGGTGACCGGCTGGCCGTACCCGCCTTCGGATAGCAGGACGCGCAGCCCGCCCCCGTACAGCGGGTGCAGATCCGATCGATAATCCTGAAACTCGTCCACGCTCAAGTCGGCCAGTCCGATCTGGCCGAACGCGATCAGCATCGGGGCCACCTGAAGGCTCAGACGCGCGATCAACTGCGTGGAATCCGCGACGCCCCGCTGCGTTCCGACGACGAGATCGCCTTCTTCTTCAATATCCCGCGAAACCGGACCCAGTTCGACCCCGAACGAGACCGGAGGGGCCGCAGCCCAGGCCGGCACGGCCGAACCGATCAGCCCCACAAGCATGACGCCGACAAGCAACCCCTTCACGGCGCGAGTCCTTTGAACAGCTCTTTGATCCGCCGTTCATCCTCCGGAAACGTCGGGATCGCGACCTGGTCGACGGCCACCCAGCTCTCGCGGTCGGTGCCCCCCATTCGGACGATCACCGCCACCTTATATGACACGCCGTCGGCGCCCTCGCGGGTCTTGGGCATCGTCCGAATCAAGCCGACACGCTCGTCCGCCGCCTCGATCTCGTACCCCTCCTTCTCGAGCGTCCGGATCACCCGGTCAAACGCCTCCGGGTAGCCGATTTGGAGGTCGATCACGTCGGCCGCGGCGCGCGACGGAGCCACGACCGTCGGCGACTGGGCGCAGCCAATCAGTGCGACCACCATGACAAGTGCAAGCGAACACGACAGGAACGTGGAAATCGGTTTCATCGGGTGTCCTCGGTCATCGATCGGATTTAACCACGGAGGAAGAACGGGGGTCAAGGAACAACGATGAGGAACCGAGAAACGGGTTTCGAGGAAGGGAGCGAAAAGGTCAAATCGCCCGGACGCGCCGACCGCGTCGTTCGACAGTAGGCGGCTTCTTAAGGGTACTGAAAAACTCGACAAAACCCGCAGGCTGCTCAAAAAGCTCCAGATGCAAGGCCGCAGGAAGGAGGAAACCGGAGCGTACTGGCTCGTACGTGAGGAGTTGCCGAAGACGGCGAACCGGACGGCGGTGTCTTCGACGCAGATCGTATTCCGTGTCCCTTACGGGCCACGGTGCGGTTTCCGACGACCGAGCAACGCAGCAGATGGACTTTTTCAGCAGCCTGCGACGCCCCGGCGATCAGGTCAAGGCGCGCTCGAACCATTCCCTGAAACGGCCTGGCCAACACCCTGGGCCGCTTGCCGCTTGATCGTTTCAGCCAGGCGGTTGATCTTGGCCGGGCTCGCGTCGCGGAAGGACAGGTTCGCGTCCTCGTGGCCGGCTTGGGCGCACATCGCCATCGTATAGCACGACGTCCCGCCGCGGATGATCTTGAGGGCGAGGTTCGCTTGGTGGCAGTGCACGCCGACGAACATGCACACGTCGATCTTGTTGTGCCAGATCGTCAGATTGGGATGATTGGGGTTGATCTCGATCTCGGGGTCGATCTTCGGATACTTCGGCCGATAATCCGCCATGGGGATCAGCATCGGCGCGCTGCCCTTGGGCGCGCACGCCTTTAAGGTTTCGAACAAGGCTTTGATCGCAACGGCCTTCTCTTTGGCGGTTTCATTCCACCGCCACAGGACGAGCGGACCGGGGAAAATCGTGGGGACCTTGGCGTTCAGGAACTTCCGAGCCGCCTCCTCGAACGCCAGCGCCTCGTCGACGATGACGCCTTCGATGTGGCCCTGGCCGGGATCCGGCAACACCACGCCCATGCACGCCGCTGCGGGTGGGAGGAACGCTTCGGGACCTGGTCTGACGCGATACGTCGTGCTCATACCACACTCCTCTTCAGATCATCGGTTCGACTGAACCGGGAACAGGCGATTCGAGGAAATGAATGTAGCACATCGCATCCGAGCGAGTCAACGCAACCGACGGCTCAGAAGGGAAGGGGAAAAGACCCAGCAGGGCGGGAAAAAACGTAGGGCTCAGGACCTAGAGGGATTCTCTTGTGAACGCACTCTCACGACGATCGAACCTCTTCGATCGAGCCGTTCGAGGCAACCACGGACGGGAACACATCCACTTCAACCTCGGCCTCGACACGACTTCCCAGCGCCTGGCCGGGTGCGTGCTCCCCCGTGGAAGCACCCGCGCGACGGGCCACGGCATCCTCGGCGGGAACGGGATGGTACGACGGGACGAACCGCCGCAAGACCTCTTGGAGCAGCGAGGCGGCATCACGAGATTCCAGCGTGTCGCTCACCCGGCTCAGGGCCTCGGCCAGCTCCTGCTCGGACCACACGGCGTCCGCGACGGCCTTGCGAAGCTTCGGGTGCGTAGTCTGCTCGACCCGTTCCTCTTTATCAAACAGTTCTTCGAAGAGCTTTTCCCCCGGTCGCAGCCCCGTGTAGACGATCGAGACCTCCTCGTGCGGCACATAGCCCGCCAACCGGATCATGTTTTGGGCAAGATCCAGAATCTTAATGGGATCGCCCATGTCCAACACGAAGACCTCCCCGCCCCTTCCGCGCCGTGCCGCCTCCAAAACAAGGTGAACGGCTTCAGGAATCAACATGAAGTAGCGTTCGATGTCGGGGTGCGTCACGGTCACGGGACCGCCGTTCGCGATCTGCTCTTGAAACCGCGGCACGACGCTCCCATTGCTCCCGAGCACGTTGCCGAACCGAACCGTGATGAAGCGGGTTGAGCTGGAACCGTTCATCGACCGGACAATGTACTCGGCAAACCGCTTCGTGGCCCCCATCACGTTCGTGGGGTTGACCGCCTTATCCGTCGACACCAGAATCAGACGCTCCGCCGAGAAGGCCTTCGCGAGTGTGGCCACGCGGTGTGTCCCCAACACATTGTTGAGGACTCCCTCGCACGGGTTCTCCTCGACGATGGGGACGTGCTTGTGCGCCGCCGCATGAAAGACAAGGTCGGGCCGGTATTCGGCAAAAATCCGCTCCATTCTGACGGGATCCAAGACATCCGCAAGACACCCCCGAACCTCAACCCGACTCTTCACCCCAAGATCGCCGAGCGCGTTCTCGACAGCGTACAGGTTATTTTCATAGCGCTCGACCAGAATGAGGCGAGCCGGTCGGTGGCGGCCGATCTGCCTGCACAGCTCGGATCCAATCGACCCTCCCGCCCCCGTCACGAGGACGCACTTGCCCCCAACCAACGCATCGAGACCTTTGTCCTCGGCCGGAATGGGCGTGCGCGCCAGCAGATCGGCCAGCGCCAATGGTCGAATACTCGACACCGTGACATCACCGCGCAGGATGTCGCGGACGCTCGGAAGGACCTTGATCGGCAAACCAAACGGCTGACACTCTTTGACGATCGCCCGGAGCTGGGCGGGCGAAGCCGAAGGAATCGCAACGATGATCTCCTCGGGCCGATACTTCGCGATCACGCCACCGAGCGCTCGGTGGTCTCCCCCAACCGGAATGCCGTGGATCGTCGAGCCATGTTTGGACGGATCACGGTCGATAAAGGCGACGGGCTTGTACGCATAATGGACATTGTGCCGCATATCGCGGACGAGCATCTCGCCCGCCCGCCCGGCCCCGACAATGACCACGGGAGTTCCGTGTTTCCCAAGGCCTTGAAACCACTGCCGGAGCAACCGAACTCCACCACGATCAACCGACATCAACACAAAGAGAAACACGGCGGTCAGAATGTAAATCGACCTCGGATAACTCGTCCATTCAAGGATGTGATGAATGAGCGCATAAGAACCCGCGCCACCCGCCAGGGCTACGACGGGGATCTTGATGAAATCATGGATTCCGGTGAAGGACCACAATCCACGGTGGGCCCCCACCAGGAAATAACACGCCAGATACACCGCCGCGACGTAGCCGAAAGCCGAAAGGCCCAACGACACGAATTCGGCCGGGACAATTCCCTCGAATCGAACATTGAATGCCAAGAACACGGCAACTGCAAGTTCTACGAGGAAAACACCCGAGACAAACAGGCGGCGGACGCCGCTGGGGAGGTGGAAAACCGGTTCGAGCGCGCGCGAAACCCCATTCCTGAGGAGAGAACGTCCCTGTTCCATTACACCTCCGGAGTTGAAAGTGCTGAGCGAGCGCATACCCCGCCGCCTGCATGCGGGACATGCGAGCGAATCTAACCAGTACTTCCTTGCACTTCGAAGCTCCCTGCAGCTTGCTGCAGGGAGCTTCAATGCTGAGCGACTATAAGTGGGATCGCGACCCGATGTCAATTCGAACTCGGCCGAACGGCTCGGGAACAACAGAACCAATACCAGACGCCGACAAGACCTCCCACCGTCACAAGCGAGACAACTGGAAACAGCGCGGGGATCAACCACACTCCCGTCGCGGCGACGGCAAGCAGGCCATTGAGACCCATGACCGCGAGCGTCACATCACGGTGGGAATACCCCGTTTGAACCGCGCGCTGATACGCGTGAGATCGGTGCGCTTCGAACCACCGCTCACCGTTGATGACCCGGCGGATCAACGTGGCCGTCGCATCGACGAGGAAGACCGCGAGCAACATCATCCAGACCATCAAGGGAACCGCACCCGCTCGTTCGGACGCGAGGGCCACCACGCCGAACGCGTATCCAAGCAGCCCGCTGCCGACATCTCCCATAAAGATCTTCGCCGGAGGCCAATTAAACACCAAGAATCCACCTGCGGCAGCCGCCAACGAAAGGGCCACCAATGCCATGCCGTCCGCTCCTCCAAGCGCTAACAACCCGCCTCCAACCAGCCCAACGCTCACCGCCTCGCCCGCAGCCAGGCCGTCGATCCCATCCATGAAATTGTAGAGGTTCGTCAGCCACGCGATCCCGACGACGGCCAACACACCGCCCAGCCACCCGAGCGGCACAACACCTGTGCCGACGTTGAAAGACGGGAGCCCTCCCAGACACCAGACGGCCCAGGCAGCGGCAGCCAGATGAACTCCGGCCCTGATCCCGGCGGACAGGTGATGCCGGTCGTCCAGCCACCCGATCAACGCAATCGCGCCCCCTCCGACTAACAGGGCGAGACCGACCCACATGTCGAGTTCTCCGGAGACGACCAGCCCCGCCAGGGCGAGAAACCACGAGACGGCAATCGCAATACCACCGCCGCGCGGTGTCGGCAAGGTGTGAGAACTGCGAGGATTGGGCCGATCAACGATCGAGTGCCTGAGCGCATACCGGCGAACGAACGACGTCAGCCAACACGACACCAGAAGTGCGCCGAGGAGCACCGCGGCCGCCATCAAGGGGAACCGAGGTCCATCATCGCATCACGGATCGACACGTCGGAGAAGGGTCCGCGCGCCTTACCAGGAAGCCTGAACATGGGGATAGCTCAGAATCTTCTCATCCTTGGTCACCAAGACCGCCCCCAGGGTGAGCGCAGTGGGTATCCAGGACAATCACGTCAGCGATTCCCAGTCTTCCAACCCAACCGGGTCCATCGGACGGTCATACTTCCGAACGGAGTTCCGCAGCGCATTGAGCACGTCTGAAAGTTCCGCCGAATACGGAATGACCTTCAAAACCGGGCGACCGTGATCGGTGATAATGAGCGCTTCCCCGCTTTGCTCCACTTGGCGAAAATACTCCAGAGCACGAAGCGTAAACTGCAACTTCGAGACCCTACGCGCCACGACCGATCCTCTTCTCCATCGCGCGAGACAACCGAAGGAAAGAAATGACCATGGTCATATTAGTACAGTCAAATCATATTACAACGATGGAGCGTTTACACCGGGGAATGGAATGCCGAAAGAAGTGAGATACCGCCGCGACTTCGTGCTTTTTGGTAATACCGCTCATCCGCCGTCACCAGCGTTGCCCGTCCAAGATGAAGCGCCACGGCGTGATACAGCGTGTCGAACACGTGGTGCTCAAACTCGATCGACAACTCACAAGCGGTGAGATACACCTCCGGGGTCTCGATGACCTCGCATTCCATATCGTATAGGGCCATGATTTTCCGCCGTGCGGTCGCGGGACTGAGGCGGGTCACCACTGCGGCAACCTCGGCCAACCAATGCGGGGGCTGATGGAGCGTGATATTCCCCTGCTTGACCTGCTGCAAAATAGTCAGCGCGGGTTCGACACCCGATTCATGATCACGCTCAGGGAGGAGCCATTTCACGACCACGCTGGCATCCGCCACGATGCGCGTCACGAACGCAATGCGTGGCGGACGGCGCGGACATCTTCCTCAGTCACGGGAGGGGTGACGGCGCGCAGCGCCAACAATCGTTCAATCGCCCGCGCTCGTCTCCGCAATTTTTTTTTCTCCTCCACCGCCCGCATCATGAACTCGGCGATGATCGCGCTCTTATTACGGCCGGTAAACGCTTGATTGAACGCCTTCTTGACCTCGTCAGGAACGCTGAAATTGACGGTCGCCATGCCGGCCTCCTCATAATTGTTGAAATATTAAACAATATTATTGGCGTGTCGCTTTCAAAAGTCAACTCGGGATTCCTTGTTCTGCTGTCGGTACCACGAGATCAATTCGGGAAGCGCCTCCTCAAACGTGACACGGGGTCGAAAGCCAAGCTCGCGCGCAATCTTCTCGGAGCTGTACCACGCGCTGCCGGTCAGCTTCTCCAACGCGTCGGAATCGAACACGAACCGCCGCCCACGCACCCGCCCGATCGCATCGCCCACCCGCGCCAGTCCCTTGAGCGCCCCGAGCGGGACGTGCCATCGGGGAATCGGCTTCCCCAAACCGCGGCAAATCATCTCATACAACTCACGCGTCGAATAGGGCCTGCCGTCCGTCACGATGTAGCATTGGCCGTTTGCCGCGGGGTGGGTGGCGGCAAGAATCGCGGCGTCCACGACGTTGGACACGTGGACCAGGCTGCGGCGGTTGCCCACGTCGGAAAGAGGGGGAAAACGGCCGCGATCGATGGCGGAGATCATGCGGAAGAGATTTCCCTTGTTGCCGGGCCCATAGACCAAGGGAAGCCGAAGACAAACCACGTGAGTCCCCGTCCGCTTTCCAAAGTCGAGCACCAGCCGTTCCGCAGCGAGCTTCGAGCGACCATACGGCGTCGTCGGTGCCGGCTCTATCGATTCGTCAAGACACGCCGGCGATTCCTCGCCCATCGCCTTGACGCTGCTAAAGAACACAACACCCCGAGCCCGCCTTGCCTCGGCAACCTCGAGGACGTGCCGGGTACCATCGATATTTGCCACCTGGTAGAGACTCTCACTCCCGCCCCCATCTGAGACTGCGTGGGCACGCCCCGCCAGGTGAAAGACCACGTCGTAGCTTCCCACCAACCGATCGAGATCCCTTTTCACGCAGATATCGCCCTCGATCACGGTTACTTCCTGACCCCATGTCCAACCCGGCGGGGGTTGACGAACCAAGGCGTCGACACGAAACCCCCGCGCGACGAGTTCTTGGATCAGGTGGCGTCCGATGAAGCCCGCACCGCCTGTCACAAGGGCACACTTCAACACATCACCTAGGAATCGGAGCCCACGACGCGGCACGGGAGGAGTTCCCGGTCTACCTCGTTCGTCTGACGAGCCATCCCATCGGCCGAAAGTTCGCCAGGTGCCATCGTGCTCTTAGGCAGAGCTGTGGCCACCGTCTCACTTCATCCAGACTCGACGGTTCACAAAATCGGTGTAACTCAGGATGATCCGAACAACCTTCGTGGAAACGTTGTCCACATCATAATCGGCGACGATCTGGGGACGGCGTCCCGCGGCCCGCTGCGTGGTGGTCACCTCCACCGCCTCGACGACGCTCGGTGCTTCAAGGCCACACATGATAAGCGTCCCCTCGTCCATTCCCTCGGGGCGCTCGTGGGTCTGTCGGATGGTCACGGCGGAAAATCCCAGGATCGACGACTCTTCGGTAATCGTCCCGCTGTCGGACAAGACGCAGCGGGCACTCATCTGAAGCTTCACGTAATCCGGGAAGCCCAAGGGTTTGAGGAACCTCACACGGCTATCGTCGAGTTTGGCGCCAACGCTTTCGAGCCTCTTTCGGGTGCGGGGGTGGGTGGAGACGATGACGGGCAGTTGAAATTTATCTGCCAGCGTCTTGAGGGTCTTAAGGAGATCCGAAAGATTGCGATCGCTGTCCACGTTTTCCTCACGGTGGGCACTCACCACGAAATAGCCATCCACGGAGAGTTCTAGGCGTGCCAGCACGTCCGATCTTTCGATCTTCGGGAGGTAATGGCCAATGACCTCCTTCATCGGAGAGCCGGTCTTGATCACTTTCTCGGGGGACAGCCCCTCCGCCAGTAGGTACCGCCTCGCATGCTCGGTGTACGGGAGGTTGATGTCGCTCGTATGGTCTACGATCCGGCGATTGATCTCCTCCGGAACCCGCTCGTCGAAGCAGCGGTTGCCGGCTTCCATATGGAACACGGGGATCTTGAGCCGCTTGGCCGAAATTGCGGAGAGGCAACTATTCGTATCTCCAAGCAGAAGCAACGCATCCGGCCGCTCTGACTCGAGCACCTGGTACGATCTGGCGAGCACGTTGCCCAAGGTCTCTCCGAGGTTCGCCCCTGCGGTGTTGAGGAAGTGGTCAGGGCTGCGGATATTCAGTTCATCGAAGAAGATCCCGTTCAGCTCGTAGTCAAAGTTTTGGCCGGTGTGCACCAGCACGTGGCGGGTACAACGGTCGAGCTCGGCGATTACTCGGCAGAGTTTGATTAGCTCCGGCCGGGTGCCGACGATCGTCATGACTTTGAGCGCCATTTTATCGTCCCGCAATTCGCGCCGGCCTAGCGCAGTAGTTCGCCCGCCACTGGTGCCACGGCATCGAGCATGAGATGATGCTCTGTGAGGAGCTCTATCGTGCCCGGCAGATCCAGGATCGTATCCGCCGAACTGAACTCTTTGGTGAGAGCGTTAGGTTCCGCTTCAACGCCCGGCCGTAATTCAGGCAGCATGGGGCGGATCGCGTAATAATCGCCGCGTCGGACGGTGTGATGGATTTCTTCCTCAGACACCAGAATTTCGTGCATCTTTTCGCCCGGCCGAATACCGGTAACCTTGATTTCAATGTCACGGTCGCCGATGAGCGTTTTGGCCAGGTTCAAAACCGTCGCCGACGGCGCCCGTGGCACATAGGTCTCTCCGGGAGCGGCCTCACGCAGTGCGACGAACACGGTGTCCACCGCCTGATTCAAACTCAGGAGAAAGCGCGTCATTTCCGGGGCCGTCAGCGTGAGAGGACCACCCTTGTAGATCTGATCGTGAAAGACGGGAATGACGGAACCTCGCGAGGCGAGCACGTTGCCGTAGCGCACGCAGACGAAGCGGGTCTTGGGATTGAGGATGTTGGCGGAGATAAAGATCCGCTCCTGCAGCGCCTTGGTCATGCCCATCACATTCACCGGCTTGCATGCCTTGTCGGTGCTGACACCAACCACCGTCTCCACCGGATAGTCGTTCTCCCCGATCGCGCGTACGATATTTTGGGCACCGATACAATTGGTCAGGATGGCTTGGATGGGGAAGTATTCGCAGGTGGGCACCTGCTTCAGTGCCGCGGCGTTCACCACGATATGCGCACCCTTCACCGCGGAACAGACATCCTCATAAGAGCGCACGTCGCCGATGCGAAACTCCAGCACGTTGAGGAAATTGTTGAAAATCACCTCATCGGTGCTTACCCGCCGGTGCAGGTAGTCGAGCCGCATCTCGTGCTGCTTGGCCTCGTCCCTCGATAAGACGATCACCTTACGCGGGATGCCCAACTCGCCGGAGAGCACCCGGTACACGAAGGTCTTGCCCATAGAACCGGTGCCGCCGGTGACCAGGATCGTCTTGCCTTCGAAGATCATTTGCGTTCTCCACGGGTCTCGCGTGCGAGCTCGTCCACCATGGATTCCCAGACCGGTGGAGTGTATCCAAAGTCTCTACGGAACCGAGCGGAATCAAGGCTGCGGTCGCAGACAAATGAATCATCAGGAACGATGTCTATGGGAAGCTTCAACCGACTTTTGATGAGGGCGAGCAAGGCGTACTTGCTGATTGGCTCGCTGGAAACCTGGTAGAGGCCGGAAGCCGACGGGTGCTTCAAGAGAATGTCCTCGATGATACGCCCCATTTCCGTGGTCGTGAATCCGGAGAAGATCGCCCGGCGATACCCCCGGACAGATCCTTTCTGGGCCAGGAACCACTCCAGCAGTCCGGTCTTGCGAACAAGTTCCCGGCCGATGATCGAGGTGCGAAAGGTGATGCAGTGACTGTCCTGAACTTCACCAAGGAATTTCGTTTTACCGTACAGGTCCTCGGCATCCGACGGATCGGCCTCGGTGTAGCGACCCTTCGATCCGGAGAACACGCAATCAGTGCTCAGATGCACGAGGCGCGCGCCGATGGCCCGGGCCAGCACGGCGAGGCGATGCGGCAGCAGCGCGTTAATCTCCAGGCTCGTGATCGCGTCCTTGGCCTCGTCGCGCTGCTTGACGATGCCAACGGCGTTGACGATGGCCTCGGGACGGAAGTCGGCGGCCACCTCAACAAGCCGGCCAAAGGAACGCACGTCAATTCCCGCATAACTGTTACCGGTATCGAAAAGGCCGTGGGCCGCATAGTCGCCAAGATCGCGGCGCAGCGTGACCCGCACTTCGTGGCGCTCGCGCCAGGCCGTCAACAGCCGGTGGCCCAGCATGCCGTCGCCGCCGAGAATCAGGATACGCACATTCCCTCCGCCACGGCATCCTTCATCCACAACTCCAATTGAGACACGAGACGCTCGCGCTCGAAGTGGCGCTCGAAATAGGCGCGTCCGTTACGGCCCAGGGCCGCACGCTCCACCGGAGACAGACGATACAGGTGCAGTGCTGCCTCGGCTAGCGCAGCGTCATCGCCGGCCGCGACCGCGATCCCTGCCCCGGCCTCGCGGATGACGTCGGCACCCTCGCCGTCCAGCGCGGCCAGCACAGGGCGGCCGCAAGCCAAGTACGACTGCACCTTACTCGGGATCGTCAACGCAAAGATAGCATCGGCTCGCAACGTCACCAACAGCGCATCCGCCGCGGCGAAATAGGCCGGCATCGCCTCCACCGGCTTGCGGCCGAGCAGATGAACGGTCTTCCCGACCCCGGCGTCGGCAACCAGCCTGCGCAGAGCCGCCTCCTCGCGCCCGTCGCCGAGGATGACCCAATGGATGTCGGAATGATCGCGCAGGCGCGCCGCCGCCGCGACGATCGTGCCCAGCGATTGTGCGGCGCCTAGGTTGCCCGCAAAGACGATACGGAACCCTTTCGGTAGTGATGCCTCGATTTCCGAGGGCACACTCTCCATGGGCACGTAGAGTGTTTCGGCCCAGTTCGGGAAATACCGGACGCGCGCGGCATCGGCGCCGACTTCGACCACGCGGGGGATGAATCCCTTCGACTGCACGAGGATACGATCCGAACGGCGGTAGATCCAGCGAACGAGCCCCCGCACCAGGCCTAACACCCAGGGCGAAGACACCGCCCCAGTGGCCGACAGACTCTCAGGCCAGAGATCTTGCACCCAAAAGATAAACGGCATGCGCCTCAACATACGCATGACGATAGCCGGCAGCGCGACCGTCACGGGTGAAGGCTCGAAGGCGAAAACAATATCGTATTTGCTGCGGCAGACAAACGGTGCCAGCAGACACGACGACAGTGCGAACGACGCAAAATTGAGCGCAAGCTGCCACGAGCGGCCCGTGAATCGCGGGAAAATCGGCACACGAAAGACGGGAATACCCTCGAACTCGTCGCGACCGGTGCGCCCAAGACCGTAGCCCTCAAAAAATCGCCCTCGTGGGTAGTTGGGTAGCCCTGTCAGGACCGTGATAGTATGTCCACGCTCCTTCAGAGCCGAAACAAGATCATTAATGCGAAAATTCTCCGGCCAAAAATACTGGGATACGATTAGGATGCGCACGCCTACTTCTCCGCTGATACATGCTGTTGCATCACGCAGCCACTCCCGCTAACCCCGCCCGTAATGCCCAATAGTCCTGCTCATTGCTCCCAAAAGTCCCGGCTCACAGACACAAGATGTACCACAAATTACGCACATCCGTATTCTTATCCAGTGCGCTCTTGAAAGAGTCGCACGTGTCGCCCATCAGTTGCTGATAGGACCACTTGCGCCAAAAACCGGAAGGTCTCGTCGGCACAGCGTTGCCACGAAAAATCCGCGACATAACGATGAGCGACCTTGGCCTTCTCGTCCCTTAGAGAAGGGGAGTCGATAAGAAATTTAATCGCGCTGGCAATCTCTTGAGGTTTTTCCGGGTCGAAATAAACACCCGCATCACCGAGAATCTCCGGCATGGGGCCCCGACTTGAACAGGCAATGGGCAAGCCGGAAGCCATGCCTTCCAACAAGATATTCGGCATGTTCTCGCAGCTTGACGCAAAAACAAAAAGATCGGCGTCCCGATACCAGCGAGGCAGATCGGCATGGGAAATGGGGCCATGATAGTGAATAAGGCTGTCTGCGGCCTTCAGTCGATCTAGCGACCCCTTGAGCCGCTTCAATGCCGGGGGAAACGCAGGGCCCACCAGATCCAACCGGACAGGCAGTCCGGCTTTCCAAAGCTGCGACACCGCCTCTGCAACGTGCCACTGGTGCTTGTAAACCTCAACAACTGAGACGTAGAGAATCCGAAAGGGGCGCTGGCCGGAATACTGCCCAATGTCTCGTTGCGCACGGCAAGGATGAACAAATCGGGCATCGATGCCATGGGGAATAATGGCGCTAGCTCCACCAATACACTTGACAACCTTCATCACACCGTCCCGGGCATATTCGGTTAGAAAAATCAGCCCGTCCGCCTTCCGAAACGTTTGGGACTGAGACCGCCGAAGAAGCGCAATGCGCAGCAGCTGCCAGGACATCCCATAGCGACGCGCCTCATCCCACTCAAACGGCAACATATTCCGGCTCATGGTCACAAAGGGGCGAAAATTTCCCGCGTACGAACCTCCGGGCGCGAACAGAATATTGCAGTCCGCATCACGAGCAAGCTTAGCCACCTTGAAACGCTGCCAGTATTGACGAAACAACAAGCCACCATCCAAAAGCGGGTCGTGAACCTTACAAAGCCAATCCCGATCTTCAATCTTCGAAAGCGTAACCGCGCCGCCCCAGACAATCACCTTCTCGAAACCGTGCGCATGGGGATCTGTCGCGCGCAGCAACTCGACAAGATGGGTAACGCCACCTCCGGCGCGAAGATTGGAAGCGTCTATTCCGATGCGCATCAAGGCTTTTGACCACGACCCGCTAAATGCCCGGCTTTCAGCACCTCGATCTTTTCTAATCCCGCCTGTTGCAGCCATCTCTGAACCGTCTCGGCTGTTTGGGGGTTATCAAACTTGGGAGCGAACATATCGAATGTGTCTAGGAGCGCCCATTCTCTCAGTTGCTGATCCGATAATGGATAAATTCCGTGATAATTCGCCACTGGAACCAAATGTTTCACTGATGAACCCACCAACGGTATTCGCTGAAACGCGATGCTGATTGATAGCAAGTTTGGAACCCACCGCTGCAATATTTTGAATAGGCGTTTCTGCGACATGTGTTTGGTGATTGGACGAATCCAGTATTTCGGCCACAACCAGCTCTTCCATGAGCGCTCATAAAAGTCGACACACAACCGCCCCCCCCTCGCAACCATGGGCGGCAAGGCGGCAAACGCCTTGGCAACATCGGGCGTGTGTTGCAGGACACCGAGCGAATAGACGAACGGAAAGAAGTCGCGAACGAATGGCAGTGCGTAGATGTCGCCCTGCACCACATGCAGGTTGGGGTGATGCTTCAGATTGGCGTAACAGGCATCCACAGCACTGGAGTAATCCAGCGCGATCACCTTGGCTCCGGCTTGCAGAGCCACCCCCGCGAACCGACCGGCACCACATCCAGCATCCAGCACCCATTGCTCGGCGATATCTTCGGGATACCAACCCGTCGCCTTCCAAAAACGATTGGCGGAAATCGGATGCCCCGAGTAGCTGTCAAGCTGGGTCTGGCGAAACGTGTTCCACTGCATACCGAAGTTATCGGCGTAGTTTGATTCGGGCACAAAGCGGGGAATGAAATCCCGGATCGCATAACGATGTTCGCCGCCCTCGGAAACGAGCCATCCGGAATGAATGCGCTCCCCGCGATACTCCGGTTGTTCCAAGACAAGTCGCCGGCCGGTTTGCGGACAGCGAATGATTTCAAGTAATTCTGTGTGCATGTTGCCTACTTTAAATGGATACCTGATATTCCCGCCGCCACAACTCGAACATCACCAGCGCAAACAAACGCTCGCTATTTGCCCGCCCTTTAGCCTGCCCATCCAGCAATTTGCTCACCACTTTGTGGCTGAAAACGGCATTGTCCGATCCCAACAGCACCTCTCGAAAGAAGCTTTGCCAAGACCCCGACTGAAGCCACGAAGCAAACGGAATCGAGAATCCTTGCTTGCGATGCTGGTCAAACTCCGGCGGTAACAGGCGGGTAGTCAGTTTCTTGAGCAGCACCTTGCGGCTGTTGGCCGTAGCCTTCAGATGCGAAGGCACCTTGCCGAAGGCGAATTCAATCAGGCGGTAATCCAGCAGGGGCGCGCGCACTTCCAGCGAATTGAGCATGCTGGCGCGATCTACCTTCACCAGGATGTCTTCGGCAAGGTAGTTCTCAAAATCCATTCGGGTCGTCCGCTGCAACAGGTCTGCCGTCTTGGGAATACGTTGTTCCCTGATGCGCTCGGCGGCCAATGCCCAGCTGCCTTGTCCTGCCATCAACCGCCGCCGCGTGCTTCGGTCGAAACATGACGCAATCAGCGGCAAGCCTGCTTGCAAATCAACCTCTAGCCCTTGCAGCCAGTTACGGCCCCTGAAGCCTACTGGCAGCATGGCTTCTGCCACTTTGGCTACGGCCATCCGCAGGCCTCGCGGAATCCCGTCCAGCTTCTTCTGCGTCCAGAGCAAACGGCTGTAATGGGGATAACCAGCAAACAATTCATCCCCACCATCGCCACCCAGCGCGACCGTACAGTGGTCTCGAATCAGCCGGCTGACGAGGTAGGTCGGAATCATGGACGAATCCACCATCGGCTCATCAAACTGCCGTGCCAACAAGGGCAGCAGGTCCACGGTGGATTGGACAGCCTCAAGCTCCGCGTGCTCGGTACCAAAATGCCGGGCGATCAACCGGGCATGCTCGGTTTCATCGTATTGGCCATAACCGGGAAAGCGGATGGTGAAGGTCTTGACCTTCGGCGTGGCCCGCACCGCCATGGCCGTCACCAGGCTGGAATCCACCCCGCCGCTGAGTAGAATCCCCACCGGCACATCCGCCACCAACTGGCGGCGCACGGCGTCTTCCAGCAAGGCTTCCAGTTCATCCAGCAGCGCGACTTCATCCGCCTGACCGGCCGCTGCCGAAGCATCCAACTCCGGCAAATGCCAGTAGCTCCACAGCCGCGATTGTCCGCTTTCCAAATTAAACACCAACGCATGGGCCGGCGGTAGTTTCTTCACGCCCTGCAACATGCAGCGCTCACCCGGCACGAAGCCCATGGCCAGGTAGCAGTCCAGTGCCTCCGGGTCGATACGCCTGGGCAGGGCCTGGTCTGCCATCAAGCCCTTGAGTTCGGAAGCGAAGCGCAAAACCCCGTTGGCCAGCGCGTAGAAGAGCGGCTTTTCCCCAGCCCGATCCCGCGCCATAAAGAGTTGCCGCTGGCGACTGTCGTAGAGCGCAAAGGCAAACATGCCATTCAGGCGCGAAAGACAATCCGTGCCCCACTCACGATACGCAGCTAGAATCACCTCGGTATCGCTACGGGAGCGGAAGGCATAACCCTTAGCCGTCAACTCCCGGCGCAGATCGGCAAAGTTATAGATCTCGCCATTGAAGACGATGCACAACTCGCCGCTGGCATCCTGCATAGGCTGATGCCCGGCCGGGGAGAGATCGATGATGGCGAGCCGACGATGACCCAAACCGATACACCCATCCGCCGACCACCATTCACCCGCATCATCCGGGCCGCGTTGGCGCATGGCGTCACGCCCGGCAGCGAGCCAGACGCGATCGGAAACCGGGGCTTGAGAAGCAATTCCTAAGATGCCGCACATGATTGCTTCATCCATTCCCGCGCTAGCCGTTGTGGCAGCGAAGATCCAAAGAACTTCTCCCACACCAACGCACTTGCGTGCCCAGACTGAAAGAGACGGATACCGAAGCGAAGCGCGTCGGTCAATCCGTTCTTGGTGGCGAAATACGCAGCGCGTCCATCGGTCCACGTTTTGCGCCTTTCAAAGAGGCCTTCCTCCATCATTCGCCTATCAACCCATGCAACAAACTCCTGCCAAGTCATCTCGTCGTTACTGGTTGAAGGATCAGGGCAGCCATGGATGCGCAGAAAATGGCAAGTGGAAGCGGTGACCCCAAATCTTGCCTGAAGATTTCCTTCCTCCGAGTCGGAAATATTTCGTTCATGTCTCCTAATCTTCACCAACGGTTTGTCAATGGAAGCCACTTTCGAAACTTCCGATAACCGTAACCACAAATCGTAATCCTCCGATAGTGCATATCTTGGATTAAAAAATGCCAACCTCTTAACTACATCCCTTCGATATATCATTGAAGAGTGTGGCGGAAATGCTTGTAAGGAATATAGTCTCTTGACCAGTTTCTGATGATCCGTCGGATATTTGTGTTCTTTTATTGCATGACCATTTTTATCTATGGAGATAGAACTGCTACCTATCATGACCAAGGCGTTGTCGCTATTAGCAAGCCTCAGCTGTTCCTCAAAACGTGAGGGCATAGCGACATCGTCCGAATCAAGGATGCCAAGCCACTCTCCTCTCGCAGCGCGAATACCGGCGTTACGCGCAGTTGCCGGGCCAGAGTTCACGGGCAGCGATATAACCAAAATCCGATCATCCTGCACTTGGTAGCGCTTGGCGATTTCAAGCGTGTTGTCAGTCGAGCAATCATCGATAAGGATCAACTCCAGGTCACCAAGCGTCTGACCCAGCACGCTGCTTACCGCTTCATCCAGATATGACGAAGAATTATGGCAGGCCATAATGACCGTGACTTTGATATTTTGCAGCTCCATCGATCAAATCCTAAAATGAATTATGCGCCCCATGGATTGAAACCCAGTTGGAACACTTGACTCTTCCCAAGCTTTGCTGGTATTTCTCTATGTCACGAGGACCTTCGGGATATAACTTATAAAATCTGAATCCATAAGGTTCGAGAAAATACCAGATATCGCCAAGATTAACCTTTGCATCCACTTCAACCTCGCCCAAGCCCAAGTTATTTAGCCAAACATTTGACGGCCATTGTTTCTGCGCTAACCTAGCGCACATCGCTTTACTAGGTTCAAAGCAATGGAGGTTCACTCTTGGATTTATGTCTAACGCGAACGATGCCCAATTCCCAACGTTCGCGCCGACATCAAATACCACGCCTGCCCCGAGCTTAAGCAGCTCATTGCGCAGGAAGAAATATTCGCCATTTACTTCGGGGGTTGAATTATTGTCACCGTTAAATCGATCCACGTATCGCACACAACATTCATAAAGACTATGGTTGTATGCTGGCACCATATCGAAAAACATGCGTCCTGATTGTCTTTGAAGCTTCATTTACACACCTCAGTTCCTAAATTTTTAACCAACTACTTGGTATCTGTCCCGAAAAATTCCAAGCGGTTATTTTACCTTCTCGAATTTCAAGTTTGGGGCTAACAACAATCTTGTCCTTCCCACCTCCCAGCCACGCCCCCCACCAACTGAAGGTACTGTTGGCGGTGATAAAGTGCCGGCACTGGGTCATCAGCCACAGGTCGGCATAGGCGTTTTCGTCTCCTCTGTTGTGGGAAACAAAAGTCACCAGGCCTTCGGGCAGGGCAAGCTTCGACCGGGCAGCGTCCGGATCATCGGAAAACAGGAAGTACCGGGGTGATTCAATCTTGCGCTCCATCAGGGCAATGGCGTGCTGGTAATAGTCAGCCGAGACACTGTGGGTCCCCGTGCTGCCAGGCACGTCAAACCAGCGCACATGCAAGGCCACCGCATTGCTATTGCCAATCTCCTCAGCCATACGCTGGTTCAAAAACTCCTTGGGGGGCATGATCCGCAGGTCCTCGCGGATGGTCTGTTCCACATCCTTGAAGTAGTCCTCGCTTTGCCACAGGCCATCCAGATAGAGCAAACTGTTCACCTTCAAGGCAAGAAGCCGCTCATCGAAATCAAGCCCCTCCTGCTCCACATATCGCCGTTCCGCGAAAGGCCGCTTGCGGGACAACCATTTCGCAACACCACGCCGGTAGCGCTCAAAAGGCTCCAGCCGCTCGGCTGGCGTTGCCTTCCGAACCGGGATATGGAAGTGATCAAGCGCGTACTGCCGGCCGTACTGGCGGTCGCGCGCAAAGCCGGTGACGTCATCAATGACCAGCTCGGCGTTGTTGGCCAGAGCCAGCCGACGCGCAGCGGCGTAGCAGAAGAGCTGGTTGCCGAGACCACCTTTGATGCGGGTGATGACTTTCCGTGCCAAAAGTGCCTCAGAAAGAAGATTTGGAAGGCTGATAAGACGCGTCCAGAGAGTTCACAGCGCCACTAACCAGTCGTACTCTATAAAGAACGGACAACATTAGCCAGATAATCAGTGCATTCATGATGTTCTTCTCGCCGTACCACAGCCAATGGGGTATGGCCATGGCGATTATTCCCAACAAAGCCAAATTTGAAACAGTAAGGCGCTTGACCGAATAACGCTCTATTTTTGAAAAAGCAAAGCTCGATAGAGCCACTACCATAAAAACGCCCGCCATTCTGAAATTAATGAACGGTACAACCACCGCATGCGTACCGCCCATCCCATACGTCATCTCCCATGCGGGACCACGCAAAGCGTCGATCGGCCGGGCATAACCTATCCAATCCGCCAAAAACCCCGGCACAATCGAACCAAGTAAATCCAGGTAAGTTTGACCATACTTGAGTGACAATGAGCCGTTGATATAGTCACCGGCGACCGATAAAGGAGTGAGCAATACAGCAGACCACGTACCGGTAATTAGATTATCAAAACGAATTGCACCAGCCGCTACCAGATTACTTAATACCTCTAGCAGATCAGAAATGTCACCGACCTCAGTCAGCGAATGTCGTACAGCCCCGACAAGATATGCAGCGACAAAGACAACGAACACCAACAAGAGCATCATTGGCCAGTTCAATTTCACTCTGTCCTTTGCCGCACCAAAGAGGCCTTTACCCCACACGTAGTACATGAGTATCGCGGCAAGGACAAAGGGCAGACTCTCTCTATCGCCCCTTAAAAGCTGAAACCAGATAACGATCAATAAAATCGAATATAAAATGATCTTTCGCTTTAGCTTTCCAGTCCTTGGAGAGGACTCAAACATCGAATCCGCTAATGCGAATACAAGAAAAGCATAAGAAAACATCCATATCGATGGAAAATTCCAATTTTCGTTTATGGTTTTTGATTCCGTGTACACCGCAGTGAAAACCGTATCCACTGGCGCAGAAACCCAAGTTAATATGATTGCAATGACAACCCACGCCAAAAACACCGGCATTGAAAGAGTTTTTCCAGGCGGCCTGTAGCGGACAATTTCCCCGACCGTCAAGCCCATTGATAATTTCCCCTGAAGGAGCGAAACACCCGTCGCAAAGCCAGCAGCACCAACTGCACCAATCATTGACATCAATTCAATGATGGTCTTGTCCGTCATATACGGGTTCACCGCCAATCCCCATAAGATCAACGGAGACTCCGCATCAAAATCAAACCAGATGTATGGGAAAACATGAATAAATGGCAATGCATATGCAACAAACAGCAGCATCGTTAGCGGCCCCACTCGGGATTGCTTATATAACCTGATCAGGTGCCAAGCAACCAGGGCAAGGACTGTGGCCGAAACAATGATTGGTAAATAAAACTCCTCATGGAAGAGCCAGATGCCGATGACACCGAATGACCAAAACAATATCGACATATATTTTATAGGCATATATTTTCCTGACTACACAGTCCTTTTCACCGCCACACACTGCCATCCAAAGCAGGCCAGATCGTCAGCCTTCTTCGAACCGCTCAGAATCTTGAAGTAAAACGCACCAAGAATGCCAAGCAGATAGGCGAGCGGCCAGGTCTTGTCACCGTAACTTCTGGCCATACAGTTTGGAGTTATCGAAGCCAATATTCATGTCCTTGTCCCACCCCACTGGACGTGGGCACTGCTATCCGAGATAGCCCGATACCGGCAAGAGTGCCTGCCAAATAGTTATTTTCGTTGATCAATGAGCCCAATAAAAGGCTTCTGGCCCCGAAAAACTCCTTCTCCCTTACAAACTTCTGTACATCACGAGGGCTTTCCGTAATAGCCCATGTGCTAATGAAACCATCGCACCTAAGCCCCCCACCTTTGCTCACAGCCATCTGAGAACTCAGGAGATTGATTTTCCCTAGCGCTAACTGCGGCGTGATGTCTGGTTGAACAATATGCACATTGCCCTCTCCCTCAATGCTGGACAAATAAATATATTGAAGCGCGAGAAACTCCGAAAGATCGATAATGGTGTATGTAACTGTCGGATTCATCCTCCTGATTATTCTGGCCATGTTCCCATACCCACCACCCCATTCAATGATCGATGCACTATCCCAGAAATTCATTTTACATTCTTGGGCATACATGGCCAGATGTCTCGCGTGATGACACCGATTTGCCGAGGTCATATAGGCAGCGCTACTGATTGTTGGCAAGCCGATGTAATCCTCCAAAAGAATGCTTGACGCAACATCACGCCCGAAGACTCGCACAATGTCATTAAGCATTTGGTGAGTTAGTCTAATCCCGCGCCTTCTTCCAAAGACCATGGTACAACTCAGCGTTGGGTGTGCCAAAAAACCAAGTGGAACACCACCCCGAAAAGCCTGTCTAACGGAACTGGCCCATTCGGTCCAATCGTAGCCTTCGGACACGGCATGGGAACCTTCTTCGCCGCCTAAGAGGTTATTACAAACCTCGGCGTAACGCCCCCTCACTGCATCAAACCTTTGCAACTGTTGTAAGGTTTTTAGCCGTGGGCGCACTGCTATTTTCAGTACCAATTCGTAAACGTGCTCCCAAGAAAGCATATCCTAACTCCAATTATTAGTGTCGAACATGATCTTCAACCCTGCGGATTTATTTTAAATTGGGCCGAGCAATTCGACGATATCCTTGCCATCTACCTTCGGACATTCTTTCTTTTATTCGCGAAATAGAAAATTATGATTATCGAATTCAAGCCTGCCCCTCGAAACCAAGTCAACATCACCCATCGTTATTGGGTGCATATCTTGATCAACATTGAATGCTTGATAACCATTTTGGAAAAACATTTGAAATGTGTTCGTAAGATTCTGATTTATTTCAACACCGCACGGCTGATGATCTTTAGTCATTATTTCGACCAGCCAGATTGGCTTCGGATCGTTGGCGAGCATTATGGTTGCGCCCTCCAGCATCCATTTTTCCGCACCCTCAATATCAACCAGAATAAGCGCTCTTTTTCCCCGCAACCGAGTACCGAGCACTACATCCATGGTTGAAGACGGCACAAGTGTCATGTAGCTTTCGTGGGTGCCAGCCCAGCCATTAACAACGGACGCACCTGTGTTGCCTCCATATATTTCGAGTATGCCTACGTTATTGGATAGTGCTATTGGAAATATTTCAGCGCCAGACCAGCCATTGGATTTAAGGTTTTTGCATAGATAGCGAAGATTTCTTTCAATTGGTTCAAATGCAATTACTGGTTTTCCCATACTCAACGCGTGGCAGCAGTAATAGCCGACATTTGCGCCGACATTAACCAGAATATCGACATCCTTGAGAATATTCCTGACGAGTTCAGTTTCCGTTGGCTCAAAAGTTCCCTGTGCCATGGCTGCATTTCCAGCCAGCTTGAAACCCCACGGCGTCTGGTTTGGCTCTTCCATGGAATCTAGTTGATCACGAACACTTCGATACATAGTTGCTATGCGAGGGAATCGGTCGACTAGGGGCCTCACTAATGAGATTGGCCACTTTGTTATAGACATCTTTCTACTCCCTCATATTTTGAAAGCACTGCCATCCAAAGAAAATACGTGACAGAAAACAAGACACTTGCGCTGACAATACCCGCAGTGCCATACCAATACGCACCGGAAAAGTTGAGTGTGACCCCCAGCAGCGCCGTAATGATTTTAGCCGCCATCATTGGGTGCGTTTTCATTTGGCTCATCAGGTTAAGTGCAATGGTTTGACCAGCGGCGAACACCCCACCAGCAAGCATCACCCACGGAAACAGATGCGACACGGTCCCGTATTCCTTGGCCACAAAAACCCGGAATATCTGCGGGTGAAACAAAAATGCAACCAAGAAGGCAGCGCCTGTCACACCCAGAGCCAACCAGGTTAGACGCCAGCTAAGGCTGTTTACGTTGGCATTGCGTCGGCTATCGCTTGCATCACCAGCCCGCTGGTAAAAAATAGGGGCAAAGAACTGCATGGCCATTCCAGTAGCGATTGAGATTGGGTAGAACCCCAACTGGAAGAGTACTGCATACAAACCCACCTCTTGCGTCGTCGCGAAAAGCTTCAGTGCCCAACGATCAGATGCAAGCTGCACCCAAGTAAACATTCCGAAGATTGAGATTGGCCATGAATACTTCCAGATCTGTTCCGGCCAACTTCTTTGAGCTGCCACGGTGCTGTTCTTGTGACCGGTTTTCCGAAAGAACACATACTGAGATCCAAGCACCAGGATGACTGCCATGGCATAGCCGACCATGGCCACCGTACTGGTGGCGCCCAGCCACAACAGCAAACCGGCGGCGACGAGAAACCGCGCCCAGGATTCCATTCCCTGATGGAGCGCCACGATGGATCGTTGGCGAGCGGCATTCTGGATGCCGCTGAGGATCGAGTTGTAGCCGCTAAGGATGGCAAAGATCAGGGCTGCGGTTGCGATGGCGATCCATTCCGTCCGCCCGGCTATCAGCAGGCCGGCGACCACAAACAGCATCAAGAGAACGATGATCCCGGTCGCCCCTAACACCAGTCGGCGTACCGCGTTCAAATAGCCGCCGAGATCGCCCTGTTCCACTGCCGGTGCATAGAAGCGGGTTACCCCGTTGCCCAGGGGGCCAAGTACGGTCTGATTGACCAGGGTGGCCAGTGTCATCCCCAGGGCAAGCTCGCCGTATGAAGCCGGGTCGAGCAGCTCCGTCAGCAGTCGCACCCCTACCAGAGCGCCAAGCAGTGCCAATGCCTGGCCAAGAACAATCCAAAAGCCCTCTTTTGAAAGGCGGCGAAAACGTTCGGATGTCAGCGTTTGGATATCCAGCATTCGGAAATGGCTTCGGGGTTTCGTGGTATTCCGTCACTTGACGGTCGATGTGTGGACCGAGAGTTAGACCTGACATGTAATATTTTAGAAACCAGATTTTAGATCGGGACCACGCCATTGGGGTTCTTTTGAACTTTCAAATACCACGCGTACGTCCGCTGCACTCCCTCCTCCAACCCAACCTGCGCCTTCCATCCCGCCGCCTTGAGGCGCGAGACATCCAGCAGTTTGCGCGGCGTGCCATCCGGCTTGGTGCGATCCCAGCCCACTGTGCCCTCGTAGCCGACGACCTTGCCGATCAGTTCAGTCAGTTCATGAACCGTGATATCATCCCCGCCCCCCACGTTGATCGGTTCGCTCTCATCGTAGTGACGAATCAAAAAGAGACAGGCGTCCGCCAGGTCATCCACATGGAGGAACTCTCGCCTCGGAGTTCCCGATCCCCACACCACCACTTCTTTCTCTGCCGCCTCCTTCGCCTCATGAAACTTCCTCAGCAGCGCCGGAAGCACGTGGGCGGTCTCCAGGTCGAAGTTGTCCTCCGGGCCGTAGAGGTTCGTCGGCATCGCGCAAATGAAATTCGTCCCGTACTGACGGTTGTACGATTGACACATCGTGATGCCCGCAATCTTGGCAACCGCGTAAGGAGCGTTGGTCGGCTCCAGAGGGCCGGTCAGCAGATACTCTTCCTTGATCGGTTGCGGGCAGTCCCGCGGGTAAATGCAGGAACTTCCCAGAAACAAGAGCTTTTTTACGCCGTGGCGGTAGCTCTCATGGATGACATTGGTCTGGATCGCGAGATTGTCGTAAATGAACTCCGCCGGGGCCGTGCTATTCGCCCAGATGCCCCCGACCTTTGCCGCCGCAAGAAAGACGTAGTCCGGGCGTTCAGCGTCAAAAAACGCACGCACTGCGGCGCCGTCGCGCAAGTCCAGATCCTTCGAGGTGCGCAGCACAAGGCACTTGTACCCTTCGGCCTGCAACCGCCTGACGAGCGCAGAGCCGACCATACCGCGGTGGCCCGCTACATAAATTTTTGCGTCCTGCTCCATCACCCGCCTAGCTGTTTATCCCCGCTTGTAAATTTCCCGTCGATGGCCGACTCTCAACACCACGACCTGATCCCCGTCGATGTCGAACACGATCCGATAATCGCCGACCCGAAACCGGTATGAGCCGACTTGTGGCTGCGTCAAACGCTCAGCATGGTTCAGTGGATCGTGTGCATAGCGGAGCAAGGTCTTGCCGATTCGTTCGCGAACCTTTCTGTCGAGTCGCTCGATGTCCTTAGCCGCCCTCTGCGTATAGAGAAGGCGATATTTCAACCGCCGAAGACCTCAGCATGGGTCTTGACCCGCTTTGCCCGGTAATCAGCCCTCGCTTCGCGAATGCTTTTGAGATAGTCGGGCGATGTCGAGGCGAGCAAATCTTCCAAAAACGCCTCGCGTTCCCGCTTCCTCATCTTCTTCACGGCATCGATAATATCTTCCGGTCTGACTTTCATCTTGACTACCGACAACATGACGACCTCATTCTATTGGGAGTTCCGTTGGCCCCACTCACACGTACAACCGACTGACCGCCCCCGGCTTGAGTCCATCCACGATCTGGCGCTCGCGCTCCAAATCGGCTTCGACCATCATCCGAACCAAATCGTAAAACCCGACCGTCGGCTTCCACCCGAGCTTCGTTCTAGCCTTGGTCGCGTCGCCGATCAAGAGATCGACCTCGGCCGGCCGGAAATACCTCGGATCGATTTCGACGTATTTTGCCCAGTCTACACCGACCAGGTCGAACGCCGCATCGAGCAATTCCCGAATGGAATGGGTCTCCCCGGTGGCAATCACGTAATCCTCAGGCTGATCCTGCTGTAACATGAGCCACATCGCCTCGACGTAATCACCCGCAAACCCCCAGTCGCGCTTGGCGTCCAGATTGCCCAGATACAGCTTGTCTTGTAAGCCTAACTTGATCCGCGCGGCTGCTTTGGTGATCTTCCGCGTGACAAACGTTTCCCCCCGTCGCGGCGATTCATGGTTGAACAGAATCCCGTTGCACGCAAAGAGATCGTAGCTTTCCCGGTAATTCACCGTGATCCAGTACGCGTACACTTTCGCCGCGCCGTAGGGGCTTCGCGGGTAAAACGGCGTGGTCTCGCGCTGAGGGACCTCGACGACTTTGCCGAACATCTCGCTGCTCGAAGCTTGGTAGAACTTCGGTTTGAGCCCCAATTCTCGAATCGCCTCCAGGAGCCGCACGGTCGCTACCCCAGTCACCTCAGCGGTGTACTCCGGAATATCAAAACTGACGCGGACGTGGCTTTGGGCACCAAGATTGTAGATTTCGTCCGGTTGGACCGTGCGCAGAATCCGATTGAGAGAGCTTGCGTCGTTGAGGTCGCCATAGACTAAGTGCAGTTGATACTGCGGATCGTGTGGATCTTGATAGATGTGATCGATTCGACCGGTGTTCAATGAACTGGACCGTCGGATAATCCCGTAGACCTCGTAGCCCTTCTTGAGGAGCAATTCCGCAAGGTAGGAGCCGTCTTGTCCCGTAATGCCCGTGATCAGAGCCTTTTTCATTCGGGGCTCTCCTTCAGCATATGACTTGGTCACGTCAAACCGCCGATAGAATACCGACCTAACATCATCCAGGTCCAGAGGAAAGGCAGTGGATGTTTGGATGAAGCGCCAAATGGCGATAGCCCTGGAAAGTGGAAAAGACGAAGGCAGAACGGTGGATCCGCACCGCCCGTCTCAAGATACACTTGGCTGACAGATCCTCCACGGCTCGTCCACTCCTCCCTGTGCACTTCCCCAATCCGCCACCGCATGCGAAGATCGCCCACGGTGCGAATCGGCTCCCGCTCACGAACCGCGCCGTTCCTATCCTACTGAAAATCAGTTAGTTATACACCAAGTCCGTGATGCCACTCAAGGGGTAATTGGCTAAAACACGAGGCCCGATCACGCGCACTCGCCAAAATGCGGTGCCGCCGTCTCGCTCATCAAAGCGTTTCTTTGCGGTCGGTGTTCGCACCACCTTCGTTCCCAAGACCGAGGTCAAGACCCAACCGGTTGGCCCAGTTCTTCAGATACTCGCGATCCAGCTCGGCCCCATACGCCGCGACGATCCGAGGTACGGTCGACACGCCACTGCCGCTCTTTCCACTCGCGGATACTGAGAAAGAGTTTGTGTTCGAGTCGCTCTTCTGGCAGCGTTGCGGCCAGGACCGACCGCTTCAGCATCAAACAGAGGTCGGTCAGCTCCGCCCAGGCATGCAGATTCTTGGTCACCTTGTCCGAGAGCGTGTCCATGGGATCACCCAGACTGTGGAAGGTCACCAGGGGCGACGCTCTTCAATGACGGATACGTGCGATCCTTGGCCGACAGCAGGGGCTCGGCGATCGGCCACGCGATCGCCAGGTCCGGGTCGTTCCAGAGAATGCCGCGTTCGTCGTCCGGGACGTAAAAATCCGAGCACTTGTAGGCGAAATCCGCGAACTCGCTCACCACGCAAAAGCCGTGCGCGAAGCCGGGCGGGATGTACATCTGGCGAGGCTGGTCCCCCGAGAGCGTGGTGCCAAACCAGCGGCCGAAGGAGGGCGACGCGCGCCGGAGATCGACGACGACGTCGAACACCTCGCCCCTCGTCACCCACACCAGCTTGGCCTGCGGGTGGCGGAGTTGGTAATGCAGGCCGCGCAACGTGCCCCGAACCGAGCGCGAACAATTGTCCTGGACGAACGTGGATGCGATCCCGGCGTCGGCGTACCGCTTGGCCTGGTATGATTCCCAGAACATCCCCCTGGCGTCGGAAAACACCCGTGGCTCGATGAGCAACACGCCCGGCAGGGAGGTTTCGATCACCTTCATCGCGAACCGAGCTGACGATCAGGAACTGACGACCCCCTGATCATCCTGGGAACGCGGCGACCACGCGCTTCAAGCCCGTCTTGATATCCACTTTGGGCGTGTAGCCCAAGAGGGCCTCGGCGCGGTGCAGGTCGGCCAGCGAGTGCTTGACGTCGCCGGGGCGGGACTCGACATACTCGGGTTTAGCGGAGACCTTGACGAGCCGCGCGAGCTCCTTATACAGATCGTTGATCGTGATCCGATCGCCGTACGCAATGTTCATCGCCTCGCCGACCGCGTACCGGCTCTTACACGCCAGCAGATTCGCCTGCACGCAATCTCCGATGAACGTGAAGTCGCGCGATTGTTTGCCGTCCCCGTAAATTGTCACGGTCTTGCCCGCCTTCAGTGCGGAGAGGAAGCGGGGGATGACCGCAGCATACTGTGATTCGGGGTCCTGCCGGGGTCCGTAGACGTTGAAGTAGCGCAGCGCCACCGTGGGGAGTCCGTACGCCCGGTGGAACACCTTGCAGAACTGCTCCCCCGCCAGTTTGCTCACGGCGTATGGCGAGAGCGGGTTGGTCGGCAGCGATTCGACCTTGGGAAGCACGGGGGTGTCGCCATATACGGAGGAGGACGATGCGTACACAAAGCGCTTGACCTTCGCTTCCTTGGCCGCCCAGAGCAGATTCAAGGTGCCCGTGACATTGACCGCCGTCGTGCCAACAGGATCGGTGATCGAGCGGGGGACCGATGGCAGCGCCGCCTGGTGCAGGACGTAGTCGACACCGTTGACCGCGGCCGCGCAGGTCTTCGGATCGCGGATATCGCCTTCGATGATCGTCAAGCGCGGGTCGCCGGCGGCGATTTCATTCCGCTCGATGATCCCATCCAGATTGGCGCGCTTGCCGGTCGAGAAGTTATCCAAGACCCGAACGGTCTGCCCCTTCTTGAGCAGAGCCTCGACCAAATGGGACCCGATGAACCCCGCGCCGCCGGTGACCAGGTAAATCACGGAAGTCTGTCCGAGTATGGGGGCTTGAGCCTGTTCAGGAATGTGTCAGATGCAAGGCGGAGCGAGCACCGCACCGGAGCGTACGCGGTGGGTACGTGAGGAGCGGATGCGCAGCGACAACGCCGCAGATGACCATTCATGGACAGGCTCATAATTTCACGATCTTGCTGCGCCCTTCTTTGACGTCCTTCGTGGCGTTGCGGGTGTCGACGACCAGCTTGGCCTGTTTGACGATCGCCTTGTAGTCGAACGCGTGGTGGTCGGTGACGATGACCACCGCGTCGTACCCGCCGATCCGATCGGTCTTGACCGCGGTGAGCATCTCCCCCTCGCCGATGTCAAGTTTCGGCACGAACGGATCCGCATAGGCCACCCGTGCGCCCTTCACGCGCAGGAGCCGGATGATATCCAACGCGGGCGATTCCCGCACGTCGTTCACGTTGCGCTTGTAGGCCACGCCCAGGACGAGCAATTTCGAGCCGTTGACGCTTTTCTTCGCCCCGTTCAGCGCGTCACCCACGAGCTCCACCACGTGCTCCGGCATCTTGGTGTTGATCTCGCTCGCCAGCTCGATGAAGCGCGCGTTGTAGTTGAACGCCTTGAGCCTCCACGAGAGGTACAGGGGATCGATCGGGATGCAGTGCCCGCCCAAGCCCGGACCGGGATAGAACGCCATGAAACCAAAGGGCTTGGTCGCCGCCGCGTCGATGACGTCCCACACGTCGATGCCCAGCGTCCGGCACATCAGCGCGACCTCGTTGGCCAGGCCGATGTTGATGGCGCGGAACGTGTTCTCCAAGAGCTTGACCATCTCGGCGGCTTGCGTGGACCCCACGGGGATCACGGTGTCCACCGCGTGGCGATACAGCGCCACCGCCAGCCGCGTGCAGCCGGGGGTCACGCCGCCGATAATCTTGGGCGTGTTGCGGGTATTGAAGGTCGGGTTCCCGGGATCCACCCGCTCGGGCGAGAACGCGAGGAAGAAGTCCTTCCCCACCCGCCTCCCGCCCTTGGCGAGTTCCGGGAGGACTACCTCGTTGGTCGTGCCCGGGTACGTCGTGCTCTCGAGCACGACCAACTGGCCCGGCTGGAGGTACCGCGCAACCTGCTCGGTCGCCGCCGCGATGTAGGAGATATCAGGATCCCGGGTCTTTCGTAGGGGGGTCGGCACACAGATACTCACGGTGTCCACCCGCCGCAGCGCCGAGAAATCGGTCGTCGCCTTCAGGCGACCGGCCTGCACCAAGTCCTTCACCTCACGATGGGGCACGTCCTGGATGTACGATTTCCCCCGCGACAAGGTCCCGATCTTCTCGCCGTCGACGTCGATCCCGACAACGGAAAATCCGGCCTTGGCGAACTCGACGGCAAGCGGCAGGCCGACGTAGCCGAGGCCGATGACGGCGACGGTCGCCGATTTCTTTTGGATCTGATCAAGGGTAGGCATAGGCCTCTTTATCTCGTCGGTGTGTTATTGCAGCAGCGCGCGTTCATACACGCGGCGGCGGGCATTCTGGAGGTATTCACGGAGAAAGGCCAGCAGGACGAAGACCATGAACCCCACGATCCCTGCAACCGCAATGTTCAGCGTCCTCTTGGGACCCACCGGCATCGTCGGCAGGATGGGTTCGCTCCGCATCTTCGTGTTCTCCGCGCGAGCCCGGTACCCTGCGAGCTGAACGATTCCGTTCTGAAAGTCCGTCGTGCGTTCGTTGAGGGAGGCCACGTTCATTTCCAGGTCGTAGATCTGGGTCTGCCATTCCCGCGTTCGCACGTAACTCGCATTCTCTTCGACCTTGAGGTCGTTCAAATGTATTTCGAGGCTCTGAAACAACCCCTGGGCCAGAAGGGCGTCCGTCGAACCTGGTTTTTCCTTCGAGAAGCGAAGACGACCCTGGCCGATTTCTTCCTCGATCCGGGCCATGCGCGTCGCCAGATCCTGGCGGTAACGAGCCTCCGTGCTCATTAACTGGCGCACCTCGGCGATCTTTTTTTGGAGGTTCTCCAGTTGAACCCGGCTGGTCACGATCTTCTCCTGAAGACCCTGCGCTTCCCGATCAATGACGGCAAGCCCCGCCTCGTACCGGCTCTTGTGCTCGTTCACCACTTGTCCGACCAAGAAGTTGAGGCCGTTCAGGACGTGCTGGGGATCGTTCAGCTTCAGACTTACGTCCAAGAGGTTGGTCTCGCCCGCGCTGACGTCGTTCTTGACCACCTTCACCACAACGGCTTGCTTGAGGCTGGAGACCGACATCCGATCCAACCCCAGGAAATTTTTCAACCTTAGAATCATCGCGTCGCCGGTCAAGACCTGGGAAATCGTTTTCGGGTCCTCGATCAAGACCAACACATTCGCGCCGTCACCCCTGCCCGGCACGAACATCGTTCCAACCTTGATGAGCGTGGAGGCCTGGTACGTTCGAGGCGTCATCCACGTCAACGCCGCCGCAGCGGCCATGACCGCCACCACACCCATGCCGATCATCCATCGGTACTTCCACAACACCAGAAGGTAGTCGATCAACTCGACCGACTCGTCCTCCGTCACGCGTTCCGCGATCCTCGGCTCTTCTTCAGCAACCGGACCCATTATCCCCTCACCATGCGCTGCGCGCGGAGACGATCATCACGTGACCGCCGTCTCGCGACGGTTCGCCGGGTCGTTCGACCCGGGTGTATCGATACTCGAACCGCCCCGAAAAGACCGGCGTCTCATACGAGAACCGCGCTCCCCCGCTCCGCCCCGATGTGTCCCCGGGGCCGAACACCCCACTCTGCAGTCCGTCATACAGCGCGGCGGCCGTCCACTGCGGCGTGAGACGCCGATCGAGCTCCACGCTCAGCATCCTGGCGTCCGTCCCCATGGGATGGCCGATGACGAAGCCTCTATAGGTATATCCTGATTGGTAGACACCGTGCTGGTACCAAATTCCCGGCACGTGTGCGAGGGCATTGTCGGCAAACTCGCCCCGAAGTTCCCAGAGGTCAGAACCCAGAATTCTCGGGAGGTACACCCCGGCGACCACGGCCGGGTGCGACGGCCAGCCGTCCGCTTCATCCTCGCCCCCGACCTCAACGTAGAGGGTGAGGGGTTGCACCGGCCAGGGGAAGCGGACCACCGCGTCGGCCGCCGCAATCTGGTTGCCCGGATTGCGTTGGTCGTTCTCTCCCCGCGCCCGAATCACATCCCAGAGCAGATCGCCCGTCACCGGACGCCCATCGCCGCCAAACATCGCGGTTCGCGCAAGGCCGAATTCTACCAAAGGAAACGGACGGAACGCAAGACGAAAACCGGCCAGATACGGGTGAGGGATCGCCAGTCGATCGGCCTCCAGCCGTGTCACAAACAAGTGAGCCGATGTGGGGCCCAGCCATCTGAGGCGCCAAGGCCGAACCGTCTCGACCCTCGCCATATCCAATGGCGGCGCGTTGTCGGTGAGCAGCAGGGACCCGCGAACCCCCGGCCCCCACCACAGCGGTTCGCGCCCCACCGTGAGCGCAAGACCTCCCGCCGCGAGCGCAAGATACGCCGAACGCGCCGCGAGGTCGAGGTCGTTGGTCGGCCCCATGGGATAGCGGATCTCGGGGTGGTATCCCCACCCCACCTCTCTTCCGAGCGATCCGCCCAGCTCCACGCCCAGGCGAACGTTGCCGCCGTCCGCCAGACGGTCGCCGTGCCGCTCGATGCCTGTCGGAACGAATGGTCCCTCGCCCACGGCGACCCGGCCGTCAAGCACCGCATCCTTGAGCGAACCGAGTGACGCCAGCCGGCTTTCGATCGCTCGGATGTCAGCAGCAATCCAGGGATCCGAAAGTCCCTCAGGATTTGAACCGATTTCGCGAGCGATCGAACCCAGGGCTTCGCGCGAGAGCGGCCTCGTCCCGATCAGGCCCTCGTCGATGAACCCCAAAGCCGCCAACCGCTCCAGGCGACGATACACCGGATCGCCGACCGGCAGGTGCGGTTCACCGGCAAGAACGGGAACGGCCAGCAGGAGCACCATGACGAGGGCCGCGGGCCTCACCCGGCTGGAAATCGGCTGCTCAGTCCGTCCGGCATGCGCCGGCCGCGAACTCCCCTGATGTATTCCCGAACGAACACGGTCACGAGCGCGGTCAACGCGGACACAACACACGCCACGGCAACGTTGAGTTGGACCCTCGGGCCGGTGGGCTTGAGAGGCGGCACGGCATCGTCCAAAATCTGGAAGTTCATGCTGATCGAACGCTCGTTCAGGAACCGGCCGGCCGCTGAAACGGTGGTGTTCGCGATCGCGGCGGCCAGGGCCGGGTCGCGCCACTCGGCGCGAACCGTAATCACACCGCGGGCGCCCCCGCTGATCTTGACCACGCTCTTTTGCATCGCCTCGATGGCCTCATCCCTCGTCGGTTTTCGCCTCATCGCCTGGGCAAACACGGCCTCCAGACCGAGTCCCTCGACCACCATTCCCGCGACCCGTCGGCTCTGGAGCACGGCCACGAGCTTATCGTTCGGGTTATCGATACCCAACGCGCCTCCGAGCGACCCCGAGAGCGCCGACGCCAGTCCGCCGGCTCGCTCCTGCCCCAACGGGAGGATGGTCGTCTGGGCCGTGAACGTCTTTGGCGTGTAGAGACTGATAACGAGGGTGGCGGTCGTGGCCGTGGCCACGACCGCCAGGATCAGCCATCGTCCGCCCCAGACGACCCGCGCATAATCGGCCAGCGTGGGCTCTCGCTCCTCATGAGCATCATGAACCAAGAGATCGAGGGTTTGCTCGCGTTCGATGGGCTCGGTTTCGGGACGATAGGGCACGTGGTCACTCCTAGGAGACTGTCCGAGTCTTGGGGTGGTGGAGCCTGTTCAGGAGCGGCCAGATGCAAGGCGGAAGGAGGTCTTGCGCGCGGAGCGTACTGGGTCGTACGTGAGCACGCAAGGCCGACTGACAACGCGGCAGATGGTCACTCATGGACAGGCTCCTAAAAAATCACGACGAGCGCCGCAATCGCGATGCCGAACTGCCCCACGATCGTCGCGATATCTCGCCAAAGCGGCAACGGGCGATATTTCGCGTCCATCTGGGGCGGCACCAGGACCGCGTCACCGGCATCGACGGTCTTCACCTGATCGGGGCTCATGGACGACCCGTCGGCCCTGACGACGTACACCGCCGCCCGATCGGCGTTCGGCAAATACCCGCCGGCCAAGCCGATGTAGTCCTTGATCGATTTGCCGGAATGGGCCACCACTGCGGTGGGATTTCTCACGCTGCCGAGGACCGCCACCGACGAGGGTGGCTGCGGGATCACGAGCCGATCGCCATCCTCCAGGGCGAGATCGTCCCCGGTCCCTTCGAACCCGCCGGGCTCGCCGAGATGGATCACCACGCGGCCGAGCACGGTCTTGGAGGCCAACAACTTGATTGCATCCTGGCGCGTGGACAATTCAAACCGCGCCGCCTCGGCCTCATCCTTCGACAGCCCTCCCATCGCGAGCGACGCGGCTTCTGCGGTCACCCGCTGGGTGTGAGACGCCGTGAACTCCTGGAGCTGGCGCTCCTGACTCGCCCGCACGCTCTCCCGCGTAAAGACCGCGCCGCGCAGGTACGCCTTGTCGGTGAAGCCTCCCGCGCGACGGATGAGCGAACTCATCCGCTCGCCGGCGCGAACCGCGTACACCCCAGGGAACTGGACCTCGCCCTCCAACGTCACGCGATACTCCCGTTTGAGCTCGCCGACCTGCTTGATCAGCAGCTCATCGTCTCCCTGAAGCGGTACGTTCTGGACGGGATCGTCGTCCAACGCCCGTTCGAGGTCGATGGGAATGATTTCACGGTCGATCTGCCCCGACTGCTCGGCGGACGAGAAACGGACCAACTCGGCCTGTCCCATCGCGGATTCGCGCGTGAGCCCGCCCTGAAAGACCAGGTCCTTGACACGCATGCCCTTCATCAAGGGATACGAGCCAGGTCGCTTCACCTCGCCACGGACGCCAACCTGGGGCAAGGCCTTGACGTCTCCTTTGGCCGTCACGACCACCTCGTCGTCCGGTTCGAGCACCTTTCGTTCCGTTTCATCGCCCGCAAGCAATCGGTCGAGACGGAAATACACCACCTGCCGCGCGAATGCCGCGTCCCCGTTCGGCACCTTGCGGCGGATTTCCGCACGGGTCACGAAGGCGTCCGACGTGGGATCTCCCGCCTGATGGATGAGCTGGAGCACCGTCATCTGGTCGTACAAGCGGTAGCGCCCCGGGTGGCGAACCGCCCCGTTGATGGTCACAAACGCCGAATCCCGGAAGCGCGACGCGGGATAGACCCTAATCTCATCCCGATCCTGGAGCGCGAGGTTGTGGCGGGGATTGCCCGCCATCATCTCGCTGATGCTGAAGGAGACCACGGTCCGAGCCATCGTCGGCCTCTCGTATCGGACGATCTCGCTGTACTCGAGCGACGGCTCCGGAAGGAACTCTTCATAATGACCGATGACGTCCCGGACGCGCATGCCTGGTTTGAGCTGATACTCGCCGGGCCGGACGACGTGACCGCTCACCCGGACGACGTTCCGCGCGACGTCTTGGATTGGAAACAGCTTGACCACGTCCATATTCTGGATCGGAATGCCAGTGGCCTCTTCGATCCGCGAGAGATCCAGGTCGACCGCGACCCGCTGCTCGTGAGCCACCACGCGCTCGACCTGGACGCGATTGAGGTCGGCGGTGGGCCTCGGCCCACCGGCCAACCGCAGGACGTCCGCCAGCGTGGTCTTCCCTTTCACCTCATAGATCGCCGGCCTCACGATATTGCCCGACACCCCGACCGTCGGCCCGATGAGCGGAACCAACAGGGTATCCTCGTGCTGGAGCCTGACGTCCTGGGTGCGATCGCCTTTTAAGAGAAAGTCGTAGAGGTCGATCGACGCGACGGTCTTGCCGCCGCGGATCACCTGCACCATGCGAAGACTGCCCCGCTTGGTCGGCCCACCCGCGGCAAAGAGGGCATTGTAGGCGGTCGAGAGCGCACTGAGGGTGTAGCTTCCCGGGTGTCTGGCTTCGCCCACCACGTACACCCGAATGCTCCTCAGTCGCCCCATCCCAACGCTCAAATGAAAATCCGTGTGGTACTTGGCGAGGTAGCGCTCCAAGAACGGCCGCAGTTCTTCGTACCGCAGCCCCGCGACGGGGATGACGCCCGCCCGCGGCACCGTGATCTCCCCGTTGCGGTCGACCTGGACCTTATAGAGACCGTCGACGAGGCCCCAGAGCGTGATCGTGAATTCATCCGCCGGACCGATGACGTAATCCAGGCTCACCGGTGTATCGACACCGGGGGCAAACGACGCGGCCGTCTCCTGGAAGAGCTCGTAGCCGAACTGGGTCAGGGCCACGTCGACCGAATCGGTCTCGGCCTCCACAAAATCATCGCTTCGGAAAAACCGTTCGAGGTCTGAACCCGGGGGAGACGTGGCGGGTCGCTCGGATGACATCGCTGCATCAGCCTCCCGCGCAGCGGCGGCCCCAGTCGACTCGGGCTGAGTCCGGCACAAGACCTCCGCGTTCTCGGGGTCCGTCTTTCGCAGCGTCCGACACGCCTCGTCCACGCCGTCTCGACGATCCCCCGCGCCCGGTTCGGCCAGCCCGGAACCGTGGCTGGGACGCTGTGGCGATTGAGCGAGCGAGTTTTCGGCGGGGAACTTGCTGCAGAGATCGTCGGCTTTCTGGGGATCGACCTGTTGCAAGACTCGACACGCATCTTGCGCTTGTTGCAGCAGTTCAGGGGAAACGGGGGTGGGAAGAGACTGGGCCATGCCCGTCGCAGCGTAGAGGCCGCCAATCGCCAGTCCCACGACGATCACGCACCATGGCATCCGTGTGCGCTCCATCATCCTGCACTCCCATGACCCGATGCTCAGATACCGGGCTTCCGACGAGACGGAATACCGAGAGGTATTCGGAAATCGCCCGCACGACGAGGAGAGACCGCTGTCGTCAGGCACCGGGACACCACAGCGGCTTTATAGCAGAATCAGTTCTCGGGGCGCAAGGCGGGTGGGATCGCCGTCACAATGCATCACGAACGGACACGGGGCCACGGACCCAGCCGTCGGGCAACGCCTTAAAATTCCGGTACAACGCGCCGCGTCCCGTCCCGAGCGTTCCGGAAAAGCTCCGCGCCGAACGCCGCGAAGAGGCCCGCTATCAGCCCCAACACCCCCGCCATTGCCACGATAAACCGTCGGCTCGTCCCCGTCGGTTCGAGCGACTGCATCGGGGCCAGCAAGGGATGCGTCCCCCGAAGCGCAGCGATCTTCGCCTCAATCTCGGCGATGGTCTGTTGGTGTAGGTCGATTTCCCGTTCGTGATCGACCCGCAACTTGACGAGCCTGCCCTCCAGCTCGCTGACTGTTCCCGCCTCCGTCGCTTGCTCCCGGCGGTCGTCCGCCAGTTGTTTGCCCAACCGCTCCCGCTCGTTCTCGAGGCCGATGTACAGGCGCTCTTCGAGGCCGGCCACCCGCGAGCGGCTTTCGGCAATCGAGCTATCGATCATCAACAGCGTCATAGCCTTGGCTTCGTCGGTCGCCTCGGTCACGGCCTTCCCTCGGCTTTCCCCCGACACAGCGAGGAACGCCTTTGCCTCGGCAATCTGCTGCGCCAAGAGATGCTTGGTTTCGTCCAACCGCTTCTGCTGGGCCTCGATCAGTTTGGCTTGGTCTTTCAAACTTTCCACCCTTTGTTTTCCGCGAGCGATCTCACCCTGTAGCGCCTTCTCCTGCACGGTGAAGATCCGCTGGTCCTGTAACTCGTCGAGCTTCACGCGGGCACGGGCGAGCTCGGCCTTGTACTGGCGGTCGATCTGATCGATCGTCCGCTGGTGATCCCGGATCAGCTTATCGGCCACGGCCCCCTGGAGGAGAAGGTACACCGACGCCAAATCGGCCGGACCGCGACTTTCCAGCATGACCAGCTCACTGCCCTTGGGGACGCGCACATCGATTTTAAAACGCTCCGGGCTCTGGTTGCGCTCCGCGTAGTCGCGGAGCGTCTGGGGAATGTACGCCTTGTCCAGTTTCGCCAGGACCGTGTCCGGCGAGTCCAGAAGTTTTCCACCCCCGTCGCGGCCGATCTCGACGACGGTATGGTAGGTGTACGACGCCTTGGTGAGCAGCGCCTGGGCAACGCCTGCGACCAGACTGAGCGCAAAGACCGCAGCCACCATCCGTCTGCGTCTGACCAGCACGCGCCAGAGGTCGATCGCGCTCACCTCGTCTCGCGGAGGATAGCCAAAGGGGCTTTCCCCGGTTGATGTCGCCAATTCCGGAAGCGTTTCAGTGGGCATCATCAACTCCTCCAGACTATCCAGTCTCTTGAAAAGTTCAGATCACATCGCTGTTCGACTTCGAACCCTCACCGTGCGATCGCCCGACCGCGCCGGGTTACCGCCGACGGTTCTCAACCCGCCGCGGTCGCAACGATGCCTTCTCCCGCTTTGATCAACTCCTCCACCCGGTCGAGGGATGCCGACTCGGCGTACACGCGAACAACGGGCTCGGTTCCCGACGGCCGAATGATCATCCAGCTCCCGTCGTCCAGATACCACTTGGTGATCCCTTCGACGTCGACGCGGCGCGCGATCGGGTACCCGCCGATGGCGTCCAGGCGGCTCAGAGCGTCGGCGACCGCCACGGCTCCCTCCCGGGAAAGCGGCCGGTCGATACGCCGGTAGTAGCACGGGCCGACCACCGCCGTCAGCTCCTCGAGCTGTCTGCGAAGGGGGTTCCCTGTCCTCGCCACCATTTCGGCCAACAAGAGACACGCGAGGATGCCGTCCTTGTCGGGAACGTGGCCCCCGATCGTCAGGCCTTGCGCCTCCTCACCCCCGACGACCAGCTTGCCGTCCGCGATCAAGCGGCCGATGTATTTAAATCCCACTCCGGTTTCGTAGATTTCTCGGCCGTAATGCGCCGCAACGGCGTCGGCCAGGTGGCTCGTGGCGACCGAGCGCGCCACACCACCCTTCGCACCGCGGGTCTCGATCAGGTACTGAAACACCAGGGCGAGAACTTCGTTGGCGGTGATGTACGTGCCGTCGGCATCCAGCACGCCGAACCGATCGGCGTCGCCGTCGGTGGCCAAGCCGAGGTGATAGCGTCCCTCGCGCATCAGCGCGGCGAGTTCGGTCAGGCGCCGCTCCGAGGGGTCGGGCGCCGACCCGCCGAACAGCGGGTCGCGCTGGTCATGGAGCACGGTGACCTCACATCCCTCGGCCTTCAACACGGCGTCCAGGTAGCCGCGCGCGGTCCCATGCAGCAGGTCGACGGCCACCCGCAGTTTCGCGGCGCGGATGGCCGCGACGTCGATCACGGTGCGCAGATGGGTCAGGTAGGCCTCCCGCGGGTCGAAGGACTCGACGGCTCCGCGCCGGCCGGTCGCAGGCTGTTCGCTCGTTGTTCCGCCGGTGCGAAGCGCCGCGATGCGATCCTCGATCCATTGGGTGGCGTCGGGCAGAGCCGGCCCACCCCATGCGGGGGAGAATTTGACGCCGTTGTATTCGGGGGGATTATGGCTCGCGGTGATATTGATCGCCCCCGCCGCCCGGCGGTCCAAAATCGCGTGCGCAACGACCGGAGTCGGCACATCCCGGTTCGCGATCAACACGTCCCATCCCTGGTCCGCAAGCACGCGAGCGGCTTCCCGCGCAAACCGATCGGAAAGAAACCGCGTATCGTACCCCACGACGACGGGACGGCCCTGCATCCCCTGATGGGCGAGATAGTCCCCAATCGCCCGCACGACGAGGCGGACGTGGGCGAACGTGAATTGATCCGCGATGACGGCGCGCCACCCCGACGTGCCGAACACAATCGGGTCGGGGGCCGTCGCGATCAACGCGGAATCACCCGGCCCTCGTTCCGATGAGCGATCGAAAGTAGCCGATCGTTTCCATGAGCCCCTTTTCAAGTTCCACCGTGGGGTTCCAGTTCAACACGCGACGAGCCAAGTCGATGTCCGGCTGGCGTTGCACCGGATCGTCGCTCGGCAGCGAACGGAAAACAATGGTGGACGGTGACCCGGTCAGGCCGATCACCAGCCGGGCCAGTTCAAGAATCGTGAACTCGCGGGGGTTGCCGAGGTTGATCGGCCCCGTGAAATCGTCGGGCGTGGCCATTAATCGAATCAGCGCCTCGACCAGGTCGTCGACGTAGCAAAAGCTCCGCGTCTGGTTCCCCTCCCCATAGACCGTGATCTCGCGGCCCTGGAGGACTTGCATGATGAAGTTCGACACCACGCGCCCGTCGTTGGGGTGCATCCGCGGTCCGTACGTGTTGAAGATCCGGGCAACCTTCACGGCGAGACGATGCTGGCGGTGATAATCGAAACACAGCGTCTCCGCGCAGCGCTTGCCTTCGTCGTAGCACGCGCGCAACCCGATCGGATTCACGCGCCCCCAATAGCCCTCCGTCTGGGGATGCACCTCGGGGTCGCCGTAGACCTCCGACGTCGACGCCTGGACGAGCTTCGCCTTGGTCCGCTTGGCGAGGCCCAGCATGTTGATCATGCCGTGGACGGAGGTCTTGGTGGTTTGAACCGGATCGTGCTGGTAATGGATGGGCGAAGCGGGGCACGCGAGGTTATAGATCTCGTCCACCTCGACGTACAGCGGGAAACAGACGTCGTGGCGGATGAGTTCAAACCGCGGATTCGTCAGCAGGTGGGCGACGTTGGCGCGGCGACCGGTGTAGAAGTTATCGACGCAGAGGACCTCGCGGCCCTCGGCTAATAAACGGGCGCACAGGTGGGAGCCGATGAAGCCGGCCCCGCCTGTGACCAGGACTCGCTTGGCAACCAGATCATGCACGCTCGATCATCTTTCGCTGTGGCATTCTCTCACGCGGTTCCATCAGATTGGCCGAGACGACCACTCGTTAGGCGCCTCTTATACCAGATTCTTCCGTTCCGTGACAAGGTGGATACGTCGTCGCTGGAACTCCGATGAGGGATGGCGAGGTTACCGACTCTCGCGGTGACTGCAGGGCCAACCTCGCGCTGACCGCCGCCCCGATCAGACCCCACAACAGGATGCCGAACATGCCCGAACCGTAGAGCCCTTCGGTCATGGAATGGGCAACGATCCCGATCAGCCCTCCGACGGCGATCGCGGCGATGGCGCGCTCGTCTCGCGTTCGGCTGCGGCGTATGGCCGCAAGGAGCATGATCATGACGCCTCCCACGACCAGCGTGAACAGGCCGAGACCGATCGTTCCGATTTCAAAGAGAGTTTGCAGCCAAACGTTGTGCGCTTGATGCGGAGCGCCGAGCTGTTGGTACATGCCGTTCAGTCTCTTCTGAAACACTTGATGAAAGAGACCCCCGCCGTAACCGTAGCCGGCCCACGGGTGTTCCTTGGCCATCTCGATCGTCTCCGACCAAATCTGCCATCGGCCCATCATCGCCAGGTCCGCTGTCTCTTGGCCATAGGTCGCCGTCTCGAAGAGACTGAGGTAGCGGGTGAACACCAAGGGCGCTCGATCATGGACCATACCCGCGGCCAGCACGAGGACCAGCACGCCGGCACCTAGTGCCTTCATCCGCAGGGAAAGAACCGCCGAGAACACCGCGAGCGCGATAACCGTCGCCGCGACCGCCGTGCGTGACCCGGTGACGAACAACATCGCGGCGTGCGGGGCGAGCAGTCCTCCCCACAACAGCTTTTTCTGCACACCGCGCGCGCCGACCATCAGGCCCACGAGCATGACGGTCGGCAAGACGAGATAGGCCGCAACAATGTTCGGGTTGTGAAAGAGGGGTAACGACATCGCCAGCCCCCCTGTTTGCTCGCGCGTCCATCCGCCGGCAAAGCCCCAGGCCACCACGGCCGTTGACGCCAGCACGCTCGCGCCGAAGAGCCGACGAATCTGCCGGGGGGTTCGCACCACCTCCACCACCAAGACGTACGCCAGAAGAAACTTCGACAGATCGCCCCGCAGCGCCTTGATGCTGACGAGTGGGTCGACCGAGGTCACTGTGGCGAACAGGACAAACCCCGCGTAGGCCGCGATCACCCCGTTCAGCCAGAGCCCTGCTCCCCGAACCGGCTGGTCGAACACCCGTGTCCGGACCACCCAGAGAACGAGGGCCATCGTGAGGGCGACGGCTCTCGCCCCCGACGTATGAGGGAAGGGGAGGAGGAAGAAAAAGACGAGCACCGAGGCCTCCAACGCCCCATCGAGCCTCGGCAACCATCGCGCGAGGGTGGCGGGCGTCGGGCGAGCGCTCATGGGCGGGGCGCCATTGGCGCCACGTCGGGCGCGGGGGCGTGGCGCAGCGCCTCTTGCACCACAGCCACCACCTCATCGAGCGCAATGAGTCGCATGCAGTTTTGCTCCCCCTGGTCGCACCCGGTGTGCGCGCACGGGCTGCACGGCACCTGCTTGTAGATGACGCGGTGCCCGTCGCCCCACGGCCCCCAGACGCGGGGATCGGAGGAGCCGAAGAGCGCCACCACCGGCGTGCCGACCGCGGTGGCGATATGCATGGGTCCGTTATCGTTCCCGATGAAGAGCCGCGCCCGCCTGATGATCGCGGCCACCAGCCGGATCGGCAGCCGGCCTTCCGTGGCCCGACATGGGGTGCGCATCGCGGTGCGGATCACCGCCAGGTCGCCGGCCTCCGTGGGTCCTCCCAGGATGATCACCGGCCGGTGCTCGGCGTGTTGGATGCGATCCGCCAGCGCCGCCACCCGATCGAGCGGCCATTGTTTGAACCAAAACCTCGCTCCGGGATGGATGACCACGAAGGGCTGGTCCTCGTCCACCCCGTTCGTCCTGAGCCAGTCGGCCGCCGCGGCATCTTCCGATTCGGAGAGAAACAGCTCGGGCGTTCGACTCCGGATCGGAATCCCCAGCCTGCGCAACGGTTCCAAGTGGTAGTCGACGGTGTGGAGACGCTTGGAGTCGGCCCGAACGACCTCGGTGTAGAGGCGTCCCCGCCATCGCCCCTCATCGTTGAATCCCATCCGGCGCCGAGCCCCGGAGAGCCGCGTCAGCAGAGCCGAGCGGTCTCCATCGGTGAGGTCGATCGCGAGATCGGGCCGAACTCCGCGCAGCGCCCGCACCAGCGACAGTTGCGTCGACAGCGAACGGGAAACGGTCAGGATCCGATCCACGTGCGGGTTGCCCTCAAGCATCGCTTCGGTGCCCGCGTTGACCAGCACGGTGATCGTGGCGCGCGGATACGCCTCGCGGAGGGCGCGGACGACGGGCGAAAGCAGGAGCACGTCGCCGAGGTACCGCAGCTTGACGACCAAAATGCGATCAGCCGTCATGGATCACCTCGCGGTGAGGGATGGTCAACAACCGTTCCGCGTGATCCGCGACCTCATCGACCGTAATCGACGTCATGCACTCCTGGCGGGACCGACCATTGAGGTGGCAGGTATCGACCTGCTGCGGGCACGGGCTGCAGGGCAACGGGCGGCGGACCACGACACCGCTCGGTCCCCACGGGCCGTACTTGGTCACGTCCGAGGGACCGAACAGGGCGATCGTCGGCCGGCCCAGCGCCACCGCGACGTGCATGGGGCCCGTGTCATTAGAGATGAACACGTCGGTGCGGGCGATCAGCGCCATCGTCTGGCGCAGCGAGGCCAGGCCGTCAAAGAGAACCGGCGGCCGCCGCATCTCGCGGGCGACGGCGCGGCAGGCCTCGCGGTCGCGCACGCCTCCCACGACCAACACCTGCGCGGCGTCGGCCAAGCGATCTCCGAGCGCGGCGAACCGCTCGGCGGGCCAGCACTTGTGCCCCCACCCCCCCCCCGGAAACAGTCCCACCAGGGGACGATCGGTCGTGACGCCCCGCTCCGCAAGGACCCGCTCCGCCCACGCGCGCTCGCCGGCGTCCACGCTCAGTTCGAGGGACACGTCACGCGACGCTTCGCCGACCACGGGACGCACGAGGTCCAACTTCTGGAGCACGAGGTGCCGCCCGACCTCCTCCACCGGGATCGGGTGGGTATAGAGCCAGTCGCGCCCCCGGCCGCGCACCGACTGGCCGTAGCGGACCGGAGAGCCCGAGAGTCGGGCAAGCCACGCGCTGCGCGGCCCCGAAAACAGGTCGACGCAGACCTCGAACCGCCCCGCCCGCAGCCGCCGCACGAGCGCCCAGTCGGCGGCGAGGCGCGCCGTGAGCGGCCGCCGCCGCTGCGCGGCGCGGTCGACCACGATCAGTTCGTCCACCCACGGGTTCCGTTCGAAGACCTCCGCGCCAAACGCGTCGACGAGGAGCGTCAGGGAACCGGCGCCACCCCCCTGCTTGAGCGCCCGCACGACCGGCGTGATCAACACCATATCGCCGAGGGCGCGGAACGCGATGACGAGTACCCGCTGCATCACCCACCCCCGTTCGACGTCACGGGCACAGGAGACGCATGGAGGTACGAGCGTCCGAACCGCAGACACGCGCGCATGAACGTTTTGGGGTGCGGGGCTTCCGTGCCGCTGATGGCAATCGCTCGGCGCAGCGAGGCTCGACCTTCGCTCACATTCCCCTGCTCGACGAGGAATTTCCCCAAGTCGGAGTAAAACTTCGCGAATTCACCGCGAAGGAACCGCCGATGGTCCGCGGCGTGCGCGGCCCACACCTTGTCGAGAAACACCCCGCGGTTGCGAAGCGACCTCTCGCGATTCTTGGTATTGTTGGCCGCGTGAATCCGATAGAAGACCAGGGGCTCCCGGATACAGTGGAAGTGGCACCGCGCGCTCAACCGGACCCATAACTCGATGTCCTCGTACGAGGCGCCGACGAAGTCCTCGCTGAATCCGCCCGCCACCCGCAACACTTCGGTCCGGATCATGGCCGCTGAGGGATAGATCAGATGTCCTCCCAACAACTGCCGGCTGAAGGCCGCCCGATGATGCCCGGAACACGGTTGAGCCCCGACGGCACGGCCGCGATCATCAATGATCGTCAGGTCGCTGTGCACGAGCCCCACGTCACCGTGCCCTTCGAGGAACGCGACCTGCCGATCGAGCTTGGACGGGCGCCAGACGTCGTCGGCGTCGAGGAAGGCGACGTAGCGACCGCGGGCACGCGCCACCGCCGCGTTGCGCGCATGGCAGACCCCGTGGTTGTCCTGCTCGATGAACGTGAGGCGATCTCCATACCCGCGGATGATGTCCCGCGAGCGATCGACCGACCCGTCGTCGATCACGATGAGTTCCCAGTCCGTGAAGGTCTGGGCGAAGACCGACTCGATCGCCTCGCGCACGTAGCGTTCCCCGTTGTACACCGGGATGACCACACTGACCAGCGGCCCCGTCACTCGGGCTCCTTGGACAC
>Ga0184615_10000080_pt1 | contig 59768 bp, 54 predicted proteins | sample PLM4_65_coex_FD_133134 | JGI IMG/M metagenome (GOLD analysis project Ga0184615, IMG submission 133134) | Groundwater sediment microbial communities from an aquifer in East River, Colorado, USA - PLM4_65_coex | ecosystem: Environmental > Terrestrial > Soil > Riparian zone | place: USA: East...
AGAGACCCGACGTTAAAAAAGCGTGTCCGACTGGAGGACGGTCGAGAATTGACGGCCCTTGAAATTCAGATGACGTATTGCGAACGGGCGGAGGCGTATCTGTCCGCCCTTGGATCGAGTGCCGATGACACGACGCGCGAGCTCATCGAGTACTGGGGACACGTGCTCCAGACATTGGCGACCAACCCGATGAAACTCGCTCAGGAACTTGATTGGGTTATCAAGAAGAACATGATGGAGTTGTTTGCCGCGCGGAAGGGGTGTGGATGGGATGATCCCCGCATCGCCTTAATGGACCTCCAATATCATGATGTGAAGCGGAATCGGGGGCTGTACTATCTTTTGGAGCGCCAGGATCTGGTGGAGCGATTGGCAACCGAAGACGAAATCCAGAGGGCGATGACGGTTCCTCCCCAGTCCACGAGGGCCAAAGTCCGTGGCGATTTCATCAAGTTCGCCAAAGAAAAAAATCGATCGTATACCGTCGACTGGACGTACCTGAAACTCAATGGGTACTGGGAAGAAACCATTCTCTGCATGGACCCTTTTGCGAGTTCTAACAAACGCGTAGAGGAACTAATCGCGGGTGTCGCCGTATCCCATCGTTGACGTGAATATTTCTCGTTCACTGCTGATCCTCCTCGTGCTCACGAGTCTCGCTTCGCCCGGATGGGGGAATGACACCGACTCAATTGTTGAGCCTCGAAGAGTCAAGCAGGGTGATGTCCTTGCCTTGACCTTTCCCTTCCGACATGCCGACCATATGGCGGTGGCCGAGGAGTTTGTCGGGCAATTTCGTGCCCGGGAAACTTCGGTGTTTCCGGTTGCTGGTGGTGTAGGGGTTCTGCTCGGGGTCGATATGGAAGATGCGGCCGGGACCGGTGATTTTGTGTTGGAGTGGCGCAAACCCGATGTGACGCAAGTCGTGGCGCGGGTGGCCATTACAGTCTTACCTGGCGACTTCGGTGTTCAAAAGCTCTCCCTTCCGCAAAAGCAGGTCGATCTTGACACGGAAACGGTCGAACGCGTGGAAGCGGAGCAGCAGGCAGTGTTGGCTGCCATGCGGCCTGTTACGCCGAGGGCGTGGGAGGGGGGCTTCGTCTTGCCGTCGGAGGGGAGCGTGCAAAAGACGTTTGGGTTGAGACGGGTGATCAATGGACAGTCACGACGGCCGCATTCCGGCGAGGATATCAGCGCACCATTGGGAACTCCGGTGCTGGCCATCAATGAGGGAACCGTCCAACTGGTGGCAGACCATTTCTTTAGCGGCAAGAGTATTGTCGTGGATCATGGACTTGGCCTCTATTCGATGTACTTTCATTTGTCTTCGGTAGTGGTTCAGGCAGGCGAGCGGGTGGCCAAGGCCCAAGTGATTGGGGCCGTCGGTGCGTCGGGGAGGGCGTCAGGCCCCCACCTGCACTGGGGAGTGCGTCTCAACGGTGCCCGGGTCAACCCCCTCTCGCTGGCAACGGCGGTGGCTTCGGTCGCAGACATCCTGCAGTCAGATCCTCTCTGATCGTTCCTTTGTTTCTTGTCGAAACCGAACCCCACATTTATAATCAGTGCATTGGGTCTTGTGGAGTCTATACAATGCGGCCATTCCCCCACGTTGGAGATCGTCATCCGTTACGGGTATTTTTTACCGTATTAACGGAGAAAAATTTTTATGAGCAACTCGGGTGGCCAGACCACCGAGTCATTCGCTACGTGGCTGATTTACTCGCCGATTTCTCGGATGTGGACCGGGTCTATTCGTTTCTCGACCAAGGCGGGCGAGCCCGTACCATGGTCTCGGAAATGCTGTTGGATGCCGAATTGGGGACGTCGGGTGTTGCAGACCGTGATGCGCATCGACAGATCGGCGATTTCACTCTGTTCATGATGGGATTGTTTCCCGAACACCTGACTCGCCTCAAGACCAGGATCCTAAGCGGAAGCGGCGACTTCCTTCTCGACTACGTCAAGGTGGGTAAGCGATCCTATCGCATCGTCGCGGAACTGCCCGATGACGCCTCAGAGGTAATGGGAGAGGCTCCGCTGTTTCGAAGGCTGTCGGAGCATTTTGAACTTTGCGTGGCAGGATTGGGGTACATCCGAGAGGATCTCCGCCGTCAACGCCGGACCCCGTTGGATCGATTTCGGGAGCGATTTTTGAACTAGAAGAGCTCGGAGAATCGGTGATGCGTGTCAGAGCATCTTTTCTTGAATGTCGACGGCCGCGGCGTGGCGGAGGTAGTCCATATAGGCCCGGAGAACCCGTTCCTGTTTTTGAGGGAGGGGGGAGGGCAGGGTGGCGTCTGAAGTGGGGCCGGGGTTCTGAGCCGCTTGGCGAACCCGGACTTCTTCCCACTCTGGCCCTGAGACAGCGGTTGAATCGCCGACCACGGCCTTGACCTTGGCGATGAGGAGCTCGTCTCGCTGGCTGGATTCGAAGGTTTCCGGCGTTACGTGGTTGGCGGCCAGTACTTGGCGATAGAGCTCGGGATCGAACCGGCCACTTTTTTCTTGCTGAAAGGCCTTCATGGCGGCGATAGTATCAGCTAATTCCCGGGAGGTCACGGTGAGGTTCATTCGACGGGCTGTCTTGAGCCATAGCTCCCGTTCGACCAATGCGTTGATCACCATGTGCTTGAGATCGAGCTGCTTGATCAGATCGGCATTGAATTGCTCTTTAAACATATCGCGGTAAAACCGCTCGTAGTTACGGTAGGTGCGCTCGTACTCCGCGGAGGTGATCGGGCGATCATCCACCCGGGCGATGGTCGGCGACTCTTCGCCGCTGAAACCCCACCAACCCATCGTAATGACGAACGTCACGGCGATCACGAGCATGATGGCACGGAAGACCCAGGGATTTTCGATCGCGCCTTGCCGCAGGAACTTAATCATCGGACCCTCCGCGTACAGGTTAAGCATAGGGCATTTCACCACGCAAAAGCAACTGCCGGTTGTCCTGTTTCTGGCCCTTGCGCAGTCGCTCGATGTTTCCTATAATGCAGCGGATTCTGAGTTTGCGTTGGCTGATCGGCGGGGAGGTGCAGGGTGCCGATCGGTTCATCCCTATGGATGCCGACCCCCGAACACAAGCCGAACCGACGGCTGCCGACCCCCTTTCCCGCTGGGTGGCCAAGTTTATCGATATCTTGGTCGTCGTGGCGGCGAGTCATTTGGTGTCGCCGATCGGGTTCTTCGGGGGGGTGACCTACCTGCTGATTGCCGATGGGGTTCAGCCCGGCCACAGCGTGGGCAAGCGCCTGCTCGGGTTGGGCGTCCGCGGTCACCGCGGACGCCCGTGCGACATTCGAGAATCGATTCTGCGCAATGGGATCTTGGCTGTTGCCTATGTGGTTTGGCACCTCCTCTCGGGAGGGGGGTGGATACTGGCAGGCCTGGGTTGGCTCGTCTTGGTTCTGGTGTTTGGTGTGGAGGGTGTGCTGCTTGCAGGAAATCCGCAGGGATTGCGGCTGGGTGATGAGGTAGCGGAGACGAGGGTGGTAGGGATGGCCGCGATGGATCCCGCGTAGGCGAAGACCGGAGGAGGAACCGTGGGGATTACGAATACCGTGTTAGGATGGTTTTCCAATGATTTGGCGATTGATTTGGGAACCGCCAATACGCTGGTCTACGTCAAAGGTAAGGGCATCGTCATCAACGAACCCTCCGTCGTGGCCATTGAGAAAAAGAGCGGCCAAGTCCTTGCGGTTGGTGGCGACGCGAAAAAGATGCTGGGACGCACCCCCGGGAACATCGTCGCCATCCGACCGATGAAGGATGGCGTCATCGCCGACTTCGAGATCGCGGAAAAAATGCTCCGTCACTTCATCACCCGTGCCCATAACCGCAATACGTTCGTCCGGCCGCGGATCATCATCTGTGTGCCATCCAAGATCACGCAGGTTGAGCAACGGGCGGTGAAGGATTCCGCAGAGCTGGCCGGTGCCCGGGAAGTCTATCTGATCGAGGAACCGATCGCGGCGGCCATCGGAGCAGGGTTGCCGATCGCTGAACCGTCAGGCAACATGGTCGTCGACATTGGCGGTGGGACAACGGATGTCGCCGTCATCTCCTTGGCCGGTATCGTCTACAGCGAGTCGGTCAAAGTTGCGGGCGATAAGATGGACGATTTCATTATGAGTTATATCAAGCGGAAATATAATCTCCTGATCGGCGATCACATGGCCGAGCAGATCAAGTTCGAGATCGGGTCGGCGTATCCGCAAGACGAACGCAAAACGTTTATGATTAAGGGACGCGACCTGATCTCGGGGATTCCGCGCACGCTGGTCATCGATGACGCCGAGATCCGGGAGGCGTTGGCGGAACCCATCGGGGCGATCGTCAACGCGATCAAAATCGCCTTGGAAAACACGCCTCCGGAACTGGCCGGGGATATTATCGACCGAGGCATCGTCTTAACTGGTGGAGGGTCATTGCTTCGCGGAATGGACGTGCGGCTCCGCGAAGAGACCAACCTTCCGATCATCACGGTCGACAATCCACTGACGACCGTGGTGCTGGGCACTGGGAAAGCGCTGGACCAGATTGACCTCCTCCAACGCGTGTCGATCCTGGCCCAATAGCGCGTGATCAGAGGCCAAGGTGGCCCAATCGGTCTCAGGATATCGGCGCGTGTGGCTGTTGGCGGCGGGGCTTGCCGTCGTGATCGGGGTTCTGGTCTTCCCGGACTGGCCTCGGCGTCCCGCGGGGCTCATCGAGCGGCCGGTCACGGCGGTATTCTCGGTTCTGCAGGGCGCCCTCTCCTCGGCGGTGTCGCAGGTTCGCAGTGTCTGGTCGGGATACGTTTTCTTCGTCGGTCTTCGTGAGGAATCCCGCCGGTTGCAGGCGGACCTCGACCGCGTGACTCTAGAGCGGGATATGCTCCGTGAAGTGGCCGAGGAGAATCGCCGTTTGGCGGCGCTGCTGGAGTTCCAGCCCTTGGTGACCGTCCCGCGTCGAGGGGGCCGGGTGATCGGCCGGGATCCCTCGCGGTGGTTTCAGGCGATCACCATCGATCAAGGGAGTCGATCGGGGACGGCGGTCGATCTGGGCGTCGAAGTGCCCGCGGGGATTGTGGGGACGGTCGTGAAGGTGTTTCCCACCACCGCAGTGGTGTTGTTGATCAGTGATCGCCTGAGTGCCGTGCCGGCCCTGGTGCAGCGGACGCGCGAGCAAGGTATTGTCGAAGGGACCTTCGGAGGACGAGCCCGGTTAAAATATCTCCCGCCGTCGTCCGATATTCGAGAGGGAGACGTCATCGTGACCTCGGGGTTGACAGACCCGTTTCCCAAAGGTCTGATCGTGGGCACCGTGAGCCGGGTACAGCGGGCCGAAGGCGAGTTGTACCCCGACGTGGAGGTCATCCCGTCAGCGGATCTCTCGCGGTTGGAGGAGGTCCTGGTCATCGAGCGCCTCCCGGACTCCTAATGGGCGGCTCGCGTGGTCCGGAGGGGGGCGTCACACAGACGTGATACGCCGACTACTGTGGGCCACGGCGTTTATCGGCATGTTGCCGCTGCAGTCTTCGGTCGTCGATGTGGTGGCGATCGGCGGGATGATCCCCAACCTTCCGTTGATCGGTCTTCTGTTTTTTGCGATCATTGAAGGGCCTCCCGCGGGTTTTACGGGGGGGGTGGCGTTGGGTCTGGCTCTCGATCTCTTATCAGCGAGCGGAACGGCTTTTTATACTGTGGTCTACGCCGGCCTTGGCCTGGGGACCGCCTTCATCGGCCAATTGACGGCCAATCTCCGCGTGCCGATGCTCCTGGCCGTCGTGGCATCGGCGTCGGTGATGCTCGGAGGAACCCACGCGATCTGGTTTCAGCCGTTCGACCGCGCGGAGGACCTGGTGCGGTGGCTGGCGGCTTCACTCGGACCGCAGGCCCTGTACGATACCGCGTTCGCAGGCGTGCTCTACGCGGTGGGGGCTTGGTGGCATCCTCCCGCTCGCCAGTCGCTAAAGGATCATGATGACTTCTTCACCGCAGGACGATTTCCAGGATCTATACGATAGAATCACCTGGGGGGCTGTTGTCATTCTCCTCTTGATGGGCCTCTTAGTCATCCGCGCCTGGTACTTGCAGGTGGTCGAGGGGCACACATACCGCGAGCTGGCGGATAATAATCGGGTGCGGATCGTCAGCATACTCCCGCAGCGAGGGTTGATGTATGATCGGCGGGGGCGGCTCTTGGTCAATAACATGCCCGGTTTCACCCTCTACCTCGTGTTGGAAGACGCTCCTAAGCCCCTCGATCCCCTGATCGAGCGTCTTGCGCCCTACCTTGAGATGACCGAGGAGGACATTCGCGACCGCGTGAAGAACCGTCGGGTCGGTGGTCCATTCACGCCCATTCCGATCAAGAGTCATTTGAGTCTGAAAGAAGTGGCGTTGATCGAGTCGCACCGTCCCGATTTCCCCGGGGTCAAAATCGAAGTGGAGGCTCAACGAAACTATCCGTATGGAGCCTGGGCCGCGCACCTCCTCGGCTACGTCAGCGAAGTCTCGGCCGTCCAACGCGGGAGCGAGGAATTCGCGACCCTCCCCCCGGGCATGCAGGTGGGCCAATACGGTGCGGAGCTGGCGTACGACGCCGTGTTGCGGGGGCAAGCGGGTGAAAAGGGTGTCGAGGTCGACGCCATGGGACACGAGCGTCGCGTGGTCCGTCAGACACCGCCGATCCAAGGGGACGATATGTTCCTCACGATTGACGCGGATGTGCAGCGTGAGGCCGAAGAAGCGCTCCGGGACAAGGCGGGAGTCGTCGTGGCATTGGACCCGACGACCGGAGAGGTGATCGCGTTGGTCAGCCATCCGGATTTTGATCCGAACACTCTGTCGGTCGGATTAACCGTGTCGCGATGGGCCGAACTGCTGGCCGACCCGGGTCGGCCCCTCAACAATCGTGCCATCCAAGGACAGTATCCGCCGGGCTCGATTTTTAAGATCGTGGTTGCAACTGCGGCGTTGGAACGGAAGGCGATCACCCCCGATTGGCGCACGGCCTGTTCGGGTGGGAAGTTTTTCGGCAACCGTCGGTTTCGGGATTGGAAGGCCGGCGGACACGGCATCATCGACCTCCACCGCGCGATCGTGGAATCCTGCGACGTGTATTTTTACGAGGTGGGCCATCAGATCGGGGTCGATGCGATTGCGGAATTCGCTGAGGCGTACGGGTTGGGCGAGCCCACGGGCATCCGGCTGCCGTCGGAGAAGAAAGGCCTCATCCCGTCCACAACGTGGAAGCTGGCGGCTCGACATGAGCCGTGGTATCCGGGCGAGACGCTGTCGGTGTCGATCGGTCAAGGGTATGTCAACGTCACCCCGCTTCAAATGGCGATGATGATTGGGACCGTGGCGATGGGCGGAGAACGGCACCGCCCCCGGTATGTGCGGTCCATCCGCCAGCGTGATGGGGCCATGGTTGATCCCGAGCCAGAATCGCCCCTCGATCCGATGCACGTCAGCGCGCAGACCTTCGCGCTCTTGCGTCAGGCCCTGCGGGGCGTGGTGGTCGAACCGGGCGGGACCGGGAGCTCGGCGCGTTCGACGATGACCGAGGTCGCAGGCAAGACGGGGACGGCTCAGGTTGTTGGGATGCCGCAATCCGCCCGGGCCGTCACGGTCAAACACTTTGAAGACCACGCGTGGTTCGTGGCGTTTGCGCCGATGGAATCCCCTCGGATCGCGGTGGCGGTGTTGGTCGAACACGGCGGGCACGGCGGCAGCGCCGCCGCGCCGATCGCGAAGCGCATCATCGAAACGTATCTTGCGGCCGAAGCCGCCGGTGTGCCGACCGCGGGCGCGTCCCCCGCGGTGCTCTAGGAGGGCGTTGGACCGGTGGTCAGGCTCGATAAGAACCGGCTGGGCAGTCTGGATTGGAAAGTGTTGGTCGCGATCGGGTTGATCGTAGCGGCCGGTGTGGCCACGATCTACAGCGCCACGACGCATCAGTCCGGCCAGCCGTCCGCACTCTATCTGAAGCAGCTGGCGTGGCTCGCGATAGGCATGGTGGTCTTCGTGGCCGCTGCGCTGGTCGATTATCACACGTTGACCCGCTATGCCTATGTCGGATACGCCGCCGTCATCGTGCTCCTGGTCGGCGTCCTGCTGGTTGGCCGCGTCGGGATGGGCGCGCGCCGGTGGATTTCGCTCGGCGTGTTTGATGTGCAACCCTCCGAGTTGGCCAAATTGGTGCTGATCCTTGTGTTGGCTCGTTATTGCTCCGAGAAACACATCCGTGGGGGGCTTGGACCGGCCCAACTCCTGGCTCCGCTGGCGGTGGCGCTCCTCCCGATCGGGCTCATTTTGAAGCAACCGGATCTCGGCACGGGGCTCACGTTGCTGGCGATTGCCCTGAGCATGATTTTGCTCGTCGGGATTCGGTACCAGTCGATCGTGTTCTTGGGGTTGTCGGTTCTGATGCTTTTCCCTTTCTTCTGGCACCTGTTTTGGAATTCGTTGAAGGGGTACCAACGTAACCGGCTGCTGACCTTCGTGAACCCGTCATCGGACCCCCTGGGCACGGGGTACCACGTCATCCAGTCGAAGATCGCGATCGGTTCGGGCGGGTTTTGGGGCAAGGGGTTTCTCGGGAGCACTCAGACCCAACTCAAATTCTTGCCCGAAGGCCATACCGATTTCATCTTTGCGGTGTTTGCCGAGGAATGGGGGTTCGTCGGGGTTCTGGGGCTGTTGGCCCTGTACGGGTTCCTCCTGTTCTGGATCATGGAAACGGCGTATAAGGCGAAGGATCGGTTGGGTGCTTTTCTCGCCATCGGGGTGGCGGGAATGGTCGTGTTTTCTCTCGTGGTCAATATCGGGATGACGCTCGGGATGATGCCGGTGGTCGGCGTTCCGCTCTTGTTGATGAGCTACGGCGGTTCCTCGATGCTAACCGTGTGTGCGGCGCTGGGGTTAGTCATGAATGTACGTCTGCGGCGGTTTATGTTATTTTACTGAGCCGAAGAGGGGGAGTTCACATCGTATCTCGTGGCCAGACGGCAGGGACGGTCGGGTGGCGAGGGCTGAGCGAAGGCAGTAGGAGCGAGGAATGGGCGTCGAAATTGTGATCAATCCGGCACCCGAGGAAACTCGGGTCGCCGTGATCGAGAACCAGATCTTAACCGAGCTGTACATCGATCGGAAACGGGATCGCGGCATCGTGGGGAACGTGTACAAAGGCCGGGTCGTCAAGGTGTTGCCGGGCATGCAGGCGGCGTTCGTGGACGTGGGGGTCGAACGCGCGGCCTTCTTGTACGTGGCGGATGTGGCGACGCCCACCGACGAGGAGCCACCGGTTTTGGACGGAGAGCCGGCCGAGGTGGTCGACGGGGAGCCCAGAGACGGGGAAGAACCGGAAGAGGACACGTCCAAAGCGGCGCCGCGCCCGCGGCGCGTCCACCGCCCCATCGAGGAGCTTTTGCAGGAGGGGCAGGAGGTCGTGGTCCAGGTCACGAAGGACCCGATTGGCACCAAAGGCTGCCGCGTGACCACCTACCTGTCTCTTCCGGGGCGGTATCTCGTATACATGCCGACGGTGAACCACATCGGGATCTCCCGTCGGATCGGCGACGACACCGAACGAGCCCGCTTGCGCGAGATGATGCAACGCTTGCGGAAGCCTGGGTCGGGATACATCATCCGTACGGTCAGCGAGGGGACGAGCGAGGACGAATTCCGCCTCGATATAGAATTCCTCGAACGCTTGTGGCAGACGATCGGGGATGAAGGTCAGCGAGCCTCGGCACCGGCGTTGCTGCACGCCGATTTGGACCTTTCGCTGCGGACGGTTCGAGATCTCTTGACGCATAAAGTGGATCGGCTCACGATCGGGTCGCGGCCGGAATACGACCGCGTTCGGCAGTTTGTGGGGACGTACCTACCGAATCTCATTTCGAAGGTGCACCTGTACGCGCAGGACGAGCCGATCTTTGATCGGTACGGGATCGAAGTCGAGATCTCGAAAGCGCTCGGGCGCCGGGTCTGGCTCAAATCGGGCGGCTACATCGTGATCGAGCCCACCGAGGCGCTCACCGTCGTCGACGTCAACACCGGACGGTACGTCGGCAAACGGGACCTTGAAGAAACCATCTTTAAGACCAATCTGGAAGCCGCCAAAGAGATTGCGTACCAGCTTCGTCTGCGCAACATCGGCGGGATCATCATCATCGATTTCATCGACATGGAGAAAGAAAAAAACCGCGAACGCGTCTTCGCGGACCTGCGAGAAGCGTTGACCCACGACCGTGCGCGAAGCAACATTCTGAAAATCTCGGAGCTGGGACTCGTGGAAATGTCGCGGGAGCGCGTGCGTGAAGACCTCCTCCGGGTGCTGTGCGACGGCTGTCTGTACTGCGAGAAGCGAGGCTATATCAAGTCGGCGACGACCGTGTGCTACGAAATCTTTCGTGAAATCAGACGGGCCGGCGCCTCGCGCGAGGAAAGCAAGGTCCTCATCGCGGTCCATCCCACCGTGGCGAATTTGTTGTTTGACGAAGAGCGGGGCGGGGTCGAGGCGCTCGAGCGCGAATTCAATAAGCGGATCATCATCAAAGCCGACCCGCACCTCCACCTGGAACAGTACGACATCGTGATGGTGTAGGCGAATGGCGTCTCAGGCACCCCTCGATCGCGACGAGTGGCGAGCGTGGCTCGGCTTGGCGCGCGTGTCCGGGGTGGGCCCCGTGACCTACCGAGCACTCATCGAAGCCCTCGGTTCCCCACGCGACGTCTTCCGGGCGTCCGAGCCGGTGTTGAATCGAGTGCCGGGGTGTTCGCCGCGCGTCGCCTCGGCGGTGCGAGGCTTTTCCGCCTGGGGGGAGGTGGACGCCGAGCTGGACCGGCTCGACGCCGTGGGCGCGAGCGTCGTGACGTGGGCCGATCCGCGGTATCCCGTGCACCTTCGGACCATTCACGATCCCCCGCCCCTGCTGTACGTGCTGGGAGACCTGCCGCCGGGCGAGCGCCGCGTCGTTGCCGTGGTCGGTTCTCGCCGAGCAACGCCCTACGGGGTGGCCGTCGCGTCCCGCATCGCCGGGGAATTGGCCCGGGAGGGGTTTGTAGTGGTGAGCGGAATGGCGCGCGGGATCGACACCGCCGCCCATCAGGGTGCGCTTTCCGTTGGGGGACAGACGGTTGGGGTCTTGGGATGCGGTGTGGATGTGGCCTACCCGCCGGAAAGTCGTTCGCTCAAATCCGTGGTGCGCGCGCACGGTGCGGTCCTGTCGGAGCTGTCACCCGGCACCCCTCCGGATGCCCACCACTTTCCGGCGCGGAACCGGATTATTAGTGGGATGTCTTTGGCGGTCCTCGTCATCGAAGCCACGGCGGAGAGCGGATCCCTGATCACCGCCCGCCTGGCCTTGGAGCAAGGCCGCGAGGTGTTCGCGGTGCCCGGCAACGTGGGGTCCGCGACGAGCGTGGGAACAAATCGGTTGATCAAGGCGGGCGCGGCGTTGGTGGAAACGGCCGAAGATGTGATCGAGGCGCTCGTCGCACAACTGGGAGAGTCACCCGCGGCGCGCTTGGCCGACCCCCCCGCGCCGGGGCCGGAGCTGACCGACGACGAGGTCCAGGTGGTTGAACTCCTCTCTTGGGAACCCGCTCACGTCGACGAGCTCACGACCCGCGCCAGGATGCCGCCGGAGCGACTCGCCGGCATCCTGCTGAGCCTGGAACTCAAAGGGGCCGCGCGGCAACTGGCGGGGTGTCTCTACATTCGCGAAGCGGGTCTTCCGTGACGGGAAAGCGGAATCGGGTATAATCCTAACGACACTCGGTTGGAGTACGGATATTCCTTATGGGTAAATCTTTAAAATCACTCGTGATCGTGGAGTCTCCGTCCAAGGCGAAGACGCTCAATAAGTACCTGGGCAAGAACTATACCGTCATGGCGTCAGTCGGACACGTGATAGATTTGCCCAAGAGCAAGTTCGGGGTCGATGTCGAGCACGATTTCCTCCCGCAGTACCAGGTGATTCGGGGCAAGAAGAAGGTGCTGGACGACATCAAGGCCGCGGCCAAGAAAGCCGATCGCGTCTACCTCGGTTCCGATCCCGACCGCGAGGGCGAGGCGATCGCGTGGCATATCGCCCAGGAGCTCAACGGAACCGGGAAGAAGAAGGATCCTGAAAAGGTCAAGCGTGTCCTGTTCAATGAGATCACCGAGCGCGCCGTCAAGCTGGCGATCGAGAATGCGGGGGACATCAAGCAGGGGAAAGTCGACGCCCAGCAGGCTCGCCGTATCCTCGATCGTATCGTGGGCTACAAGATCAGCCCGCTGCTGTGGGAAAAGGTTCGTCGCGGCCTCTCGGCGGGGCGCGTGCAGTCGGTCGCGGTCCGGATCATCTGCGAGCGGGAACGGGAGATTGCGGCGTTTCAAAGCGTGGAGTATTGGTCGATCACCGGGACGTTGGAGGGGGAGGCGCCTCCAACGTTCGAAGCGAAGCTGCTGAAATGGCGCGGGGAGGATGTCGCACTCGCGAACGGCGAAGCGGCCGCGCGCGTGACCGAGGCGCTCCAGGGCCGCCCGTTCACGGTCGTCCAGGTGGAGAAGAAAGAGCGGCGTAAACACCCGCCGGCGCCTTTCACGACCAGCAAACTACAGCAGGAAGCCTCCCGCAAGCTCCGGTTCTCGCCAAAACGGACGATGGCGCTGGCCCAGCGTCTCTACGAGGGGGTCGAGCTGGGCAGCGAGGGGCCGGTCGGCTTGATCACGTACATGCGCACCGATTCCACCCGTATATCGCAGGACGCACAAGACGAAGCCGTCGCGTTCGTCCGCGAGCGGTTCGGCGCCGATTACGTACCGGCCACCCCGAACGTCTTCAAGAACAAGAAGGGGGCGCAGGACGCTCACGAAGCGATCCGGCCCACGTCCGTTTCGCGGGACCCCGAGCAGCTCAAGACCTTGCTCGATCGCGACTTGTATCAACTCTACGCGACAATCTGGAAACGCTTCGTCGCGAGCCAGATGACGCCCGCAATCATGGAGCAGACCAGGGTGGACATCGCGGCGGGCGAGGGGCTCTTCAGGGCCACCGGTTCCGTCGTGCGGTTCCCGGGTTTCACCACGCTCTACACCGAAACGGCGGAACCTGCGGCGGCCGGTGTCAAGGCGGAGGAGGAGCAGGATGAGGAGCGGCGCCTGCCGGCGCTCAGCGAGGGGGATCGCCTGCGGCTACACGAACTGCTTCCACGCCAGCACTTCACCCAACCGCCGCCACGGTTCACCGAATCCCTCCTGATCAAAGAGCTGGAGGAGCAGGGGATCGGGCGGCCCAGCACGTACGCATCGATCATCTCCACGATCCAGGACCGCAAATACGTCACCAAGGTTGAGGGCCGGCTCCGGCCCGAGGAATTGGGCATCGTGGTCAACGACCTTCTAGTCCAGCATTTTCCCGAGATCCTCAACGTCCAGTTTACGGCCGACATGGAGGAAAAGCTCGATCAGATCGAAGAGGGGAGCAAACCGTGGGTGGAGACCGTGCGGGAGTTCTACGGACCCTTTAGCGAGTACCTCTCCAAGGCTACCTCGGAGATGCGCGACGTGAAGCGCGAGGAACACCCGACCGAGATCGAGTGTGAACGTTGCCAGCGCAAGATGGTGATCAAGTGGGGCCGGAACGGGCGTTTTCTTGCCTGTCCGGGATATCCCGAGTGCAAGAACACCAAGGAATTTCGGGAAGAGTCAGACGGGACCATTGTGGTGGTCGCCAAGGAGACCGAGACCTCCGAAGTGTGTGAGAAGTGCGGGGGGGCCATGGTGATCAAGAGCGGACGGTTCGGTCGCTTCCTCGCCTGTTCCAACTACCCTGCGTGTAAGACCACCCGCTCGCTTGGAACCGGGGTGACGTGCCCGAGACCCGAATGCGGAGGCCAACTGCTGGAGAAGCGGACCAAGAAGGGGCGGGTCTTCTACTCCTGCGGCCACTACCCGAAGTGCGATTACGCCCTCTGGGAGCGCCCCCTCCCCAAGCCCTGCCCGCAATGCCACGCCCCCTTTGTGGTGGAAAAGGTGACGCGGGGAGCCGAACCCCGCGCCCGATGCATTGTCGAAGGCTGCGGGTACGAAGAGGAAGAACCCGCTGCGTAGCATATCAGTCAGGCCCAAGGCCTCACTTGGAGCAGCGAAGCAACCCGCAGCATAGCCTGCCGATGAGCCGGAGGCGTCGCTCCGGGTGGCGAAGCAGCCCGCAGCGTAACATATCGATAAAGCCGTAAGCCAACCACTCTGCGGTTCTGTCCGCCATCGCCGAATCTAAGGTTGTCTCCGGAGACTTGGCGCGTCTTCGCGTTGGGTCCGCTTGATGCTCTCGTAATCGCCGTGATATGATGCGGATCATGTCGGGCCAGTGTTTTGTCATTTGGAGCGCATGCTTGGTGACCTCCGGCGCACCCACCTGCTTGTTGTTCTCGTCGCCTCGGGTCACGCCTGTCCCCCCTCAGGGGGGGGTGATCCGCCATTGAACGTGCTGCCAGATCGTAGCGTCGGACATCCAGTAGCGGATGGCACCCTTCCTGCCAATCGGCTCGACGCGGCGTCGAATGGGCGCCGTTTACTCGATCGATTTCGCCTTGAGGGGCTCTATAGTCGTACGGGACCCGACGGGCTTCCTTGCTGGCGCGTGAGCCCGGAGCCGTATTGGTTGGCGCCGACGGAGGTCGAGTTTCTCGAACGCCTGGGCGTGTCGTTGCTCGGCTTCTATCGTTCCCTCAATCGTCTCTACTACGCGAGCGTCAAGACGCCGAAGTTAGCCTGGGTTCACCGCTACCTCGACCAGGGTAAACCGCAAGCGGTGATCGAGTATGGACTAATGCGCCGGGTCCGCGACCAGCTTCCAGGGATCCTGCGGCCCGATCTCTTCGCCACCGCGAGCGGGTTCATCGCCTCGGAGCTCGATGCGGTTCCGGGAGGGTTCGGCCTCACGGCGGCTTTTCACGATGCATATAGCGAACTGGGCTTCTCCCTCGTCGGTGGCCGGAGCGGCATCGTGCAGGGCTTTGCGCGCATGGTCGCAAAAGATCACGGCGTGTCCCGCATCGGGATCGTCGTCTCGGATGAATCGGCGGATTATCGCGCAGAGATGGCGTGGCTGGCGAACGCGTTGACCGCGTCGGGCACTCCGACGGTGGCGGTGACCCCTCAAGAGGCGACGTTCACTGAAGAGGGATTGACCGTCTCGATGCCGGGCGGCCCCTCTCGGATCGATGTCCTCTATCGATTCTTTGAGCTCTTCGATCTCAAAAATATTCCGAAATCTGACCTGTTCCTTTACGCCGCGAAAAAGGGCACGGTTCGGATGACTCCTCCGGCCAAAGCGTTCTTGGAGGAGAAATCGGCCATGGCGCTCTGGCACCACCCGGCGCTGGAGACGTGGTGGCGAGACGACATGGGGCGTGAAACCGCCGACGGATTGTCGGGACTCTTTCCCCGGACGTGGATTCTCGATCCGTCGGAGGTGCCGGCCCACGCCGTAATTGCCGGGTTTACACTGGGAGGTCACCCGATCCGCGACTGGCAGGAGCTCATGGGGGCGAGCCAGCGCGAGCGGCGCCTGGTGATCAAGCCGTCGGGGTTTTCAGAGCGAGCCTGGGGGAGTCGCGGCGTGGTGGTCGGACACGACCAGTCCGCGGAGGCGTGGTCGGCGGCGGTGGCCGACGCTCTGAACGCCTTCCACATCACGCCCCATATTCTGCAGGAGTTTCACACGCCTCGGCACGATCGTGTGGCGTACTATGACGAAGCGAGCGCCACGGTCCAAACGATGACTGGCCGAACCCGGCTCTCGCCCTATTATTTTGTCTCTGGCGACGACGTGGTGTTAGGCGGAGTCCTCGCAACGGTCTGCGCGTTGGACAAGAAGATGATCCACGGCATGACGGACGCCGTCTTGGCTCCCTGTGCCGTCGGAACGCCGTTGCCGGGACCTCGGCCGTGACGACCGCTCCAGTGGCCTAGCGCGGGACCGCGAGTGCGAGCGAGCGACGACCCTCATTCTTACTTAAGGAGTGGACGCGTGACCGACCAATGGAAATATGACCTCCGGGAGAGCCTGGAGGCCGTCGAAGACCTGATCAATCGTCTGGGGCTTTCCCCGCAAGAAGCCGAGCGCCTGCGCGATGTAATCGCACGGTATCCGATGCGTATCACGCCCCATGTCCTCAAGACGATCCGGTACAAGGGCGACCCCATCTGGATCCAAGTCGTTCCCACCACCGAGGAAATGGACGTCGCGTATGACATGCAGGACGATCCGTTGAACGAGGAGGGCGATATGGTGGTGCCCCACCTTGTTCACCGGTATCCTGATCGGGTTCTCCTTTTTGTGACCAACCAGTGCCCGATCTACTGCCGGTTTTGTACCCGTAAGCGGTTCGTCGGTTCGCCGGGGGGCACGATTACGCCCGAAGCCATCGACGCAGTGGCCGACTATATCCGCGCCCACGCCGAGATCCGCGACATCATCTTCTCGGGAGGAGATCCGCTCCTGCTGGTCGACACCCTGCTCGAACGGATCCTCTCGACTCTCCGCGAGATTCCCCACCTCGACATCATCCGGATCGGATCGCGTGTGCCGGGTACGCTCCCCTCTCGAATCACCCCCGAGCTGTGCGCGATGCTGAAGAGATATCACCCGTTGTACATGAATCTGCACTTTAATCACCCGGACGAGATCACCACGGAGGTGGCCGAAGCCTGTGGCCGCTTGGCCGACGCCGGTATTCCCTTGGGGAGCCAAACGGTGCTGCTCAAGGGGGTGAACGATGATCCCGACACCATGAAACACCTGATGCAGAAGTTACTCAAAATTCGCGTGAAACCGTACTACCTCTACCAGGCCGATTTGGTGACGGGGACTCAGCAGTTTCGGACCCCGGTCGAGGCTGGCTTGAATATTCTGCGCGCGTTGCACGGGCACACCTCGGGGATGGCCATTCCCCGCTACGTGATCGATGCCCCGGGAGGAGGAGGCAAGATCACGGTTGTGCCTCCCGAGTTTGTTCTCGAAATGAACTCCCGCGAGGTGATCCTGAAGAACTACGAAGATCAGGTCTACCGCTATCCCCAGGTCCAGCAAGCGCAGAGTGGTGAAGGCGGCTTCGCCCCCTGCGGGGGGACGGCACCGACGGAGGATTCTGGGCGGCCGATCCCGTTACAGCGGTTGCCGCGATGAATGTGCATCGGCCGCATGGCTTCGCGATGCACAAATCGCATTCCCCGCAGCGTACTGCGGGGAGCTTTAATCATCGAATGGGCTTGGAAAGAGAGCAGGGCACGTTGTGGCGCGGCTGGTTCCGCCAACAGGGGTGAGGGGAGCAGACATGGTCAAGAACGATCGGTGGATTAGGAAGATGGCCAAGGAAGTCGGGATGATCTCCCCCTTTGAAGAAAAACAGGTGCGGGAGGGCACGATTTCCTATGGGCTCTCGTCGTATGGGTACGACCTGAGGATCTCGAACGACTTCAAGATTTTTACGAATATCAACCATACCACGGTCGATCCGAAGGACTTCGATGTTAAGTCGTTCGTCGATTTTAAGGGGGATGTCTGTATCATTCCCCCGAACTCGTTCGCGCTGGGCCGAAGCGTCGAGTATTTTAAGATCCCGCGCACGGTAATCACGGTGTGCGTCGGAAAGTCGACGTACGCGCGCTGCGGCATTATCACCAACGTGACGCCCTTTGAGCCGGAGTGGGAAGGCCACGTGACCCTGGAAATCTCCAACACCACCCCCCTGCCTGCGAAGATCTACGCGTTCGAAGGCATTGCTCAGGTTCTTTTCTTTGAAAGCGACGAAGCGTGTGAAACGTCATACGCTGATCGTCGCGGGAAGTACCAGGCTCAGACCGGCATCACGCTCCCGCGGCTGTAGATCACTCGCTCCTCCCAGCCGATGGTGGTAAGTTCCTGCCGATCTTTCCCTATATCTGGTGATCCAGAGCCGGGAACGCCGCGACTATCCTGGGGACCTTTTCTCCTAAAAGAGAGGGAACGGGAATCGATTGGAGCGATTAAGCGATGTTACAACCGGCTCGTGCCCAACAAAATTCCACAAAAAGTGAAAATGCTTGACAGCGTTAGGGACATTTGCTATAAGCAACGGTGCCTCTATGCAGGTCAGAGTAGGCTGTGAGAGGGTCGGTTTCAGTACGGTGTTTGTTCCGAAAGGAGGGTACGCGCAGTGGCACGAGGAAAGGTGAAGTGGTTCAACGCAAGCAAGGGGTATGGGTTCATCTCCCAGGACGATGGCAGTGACGTGTTCGTTCACTTCTCGGCGATTCAGGGCGACGGGTTTAAGACCCTCGACGAAGGCCAGGAAGTCGAGTTCGACGTCATCAAGGGAGCGAAAGGGCCTCAAGCCGCAAACGTGGTGAAGGCCTAGCGCGTCCGACCCTCCGTCTCGAAAATTTCAGACGCCCCTCGGAGTCAGTCCCCACTCCGAGGGGCGTCGGCCTTTTCGCAGTCCAGATGCTCGAAGAATGCGGCTCCCACCGTGTCCGCAAGGGCAAGCCCCCGAGTCGTCAGGCGAAGAATCGGTCGGCCCTCCTCGATCAGCCCCGTCGCGATCAACCGTTCGATGGTTTGACCGTACTGTTCCCATGGATCGAGCCCGATTCGAGCGTGCAATCTTTCACCGTCGACTCCCTCGATCATCCGGACGCCGAATGCCAGCGCTTCGGCCATTTGGTGTGTCCGATCGAGGGACTCCTGGCCTGCGGCCCACGCGTCAGATCGCCCCTCCCTGAGATAGTCGATCGGGTCGAAGTGATTCCACCAGCGGTGGCCGTCTCGGTGTGAATGGGCGCTGGCGCCAATGCCGAGCCAATCATCGCACGACCAATAGAGGACGTTATGCCGACACGCAAAATCGGGGCGAGCGGGCGGAGTGACGCGAGCATCGTCAGGTTCCGGCATCCGGTGGGGGGCGCCGACCCGAGCGTAGTTCGAAATTTCGTACCGGCCAAAGCCCTTGGCTCGGAGCGCGTCATGCAGGATCGTTTCCAGGGTGTCGATGTCTTCGTCCGGCGGAAGCCACGTGCGACCGTCCTCGATCGCGGTTCCAAACGGGGTCCCGGTTTCGGGGGTCAACGCGTACGCCGAGAGATGGTCGGGATGTAACGCGAGGGCTGCGGTGAGGGTGTTCCTCCAGGTGTCGTGGGATTGGCCCGGGATGCCGTAGATGAGATCGACGCTGAGGTTGGTGCATCCGGCTTGTCTGGCCTGTTCGAAGACCCGCACCACCCGATCGGCGGTGTGTGCCCGGCGCAGGTTGACCAACTCATGGGGGTCGAGCGATTGGACGCCCAGGCTGATCCGGGTGACGCCCGCGTCGAGAAAGGCCCGCAACCGATCGTATGACACCGTCTCGGGATTTGTCTCCAGCGTGATCTCCGCATCGGAGGCCAGCGAAAACGCCAGGCGGCAGTGCGCGATCAACGCGCGGATCGCGGCGGGGGCGGCCAGCGAGGGAGTGCCGCCTCCGAAGTACAGGGTCGACGCCGTCCGGCCGGCAAACACTCCCCTCCGGTTGTAGGCCTCGATCTCGCGATGGACGCCCTCCACGTAGCTCGCCATGAGACCGTGCGCGCCACTCAGAGAGCTAAATGCACAGTACGAACATTTGCTGACGCAGAAGGGGATATGGATGTATACGCCGAATGGCCGTTCGGCCAGCGTTGGTTGCACAGGGGTACGCGAAAACGGGGGCATCGGTGCTCGGGCCTCGGAATCCATGGTATGATCGCATCCGCATGAACCAACGTCAAGACAACCACCGATTTCCGTCTTGGGTGATGCCGCGTGGGCAGGCGGTCGACCAGCTGGGGCGATGATGCCTGGATGAAGGGTCTGGCGGGTTCGCGCAGGCCGCGCCGCCGGCGCCGCGTTCGCTGGATCTGGTGGGCGGCCGCCACTCTCGCAGCCGGGTACGTGGTCTCGCTGTATGTGACGGTCACGTCGCGTTTTGAGGGCCCCCACTGGAAAGTGCCCTCCACCGTGTACGCCGAACCCGCGACGATCTATCCCGGCATGGATGTGTCAGCCCATCACATTCATGATCGGCTCCTTCGTCTGGGGTACGGCCCCGTGACGGCGGCCCCCAGGCGTCCCGGCGAGTTTCGATGGACCGAAGAGCGCCTGGAGCTCTACCTGCAGGACTTCGCCTATCCCGACCATGCCGTCGAAGGCTTTCCCGTGGCGGCCGACCTTCGCGACCATCGCGTGGTGCGGTTGGTGCGCCAGTCCGATGAGACCCCGCTGACCAGCGTCGATCTGGAACCGGAGGTGATCGCGGGCCTCTTCGACGAGAGCTGGGAAGGGCGTCGGCTGGTCCGTCTCGCCGATGTGCCGCGTGCGCTGACCGATGCCGTCCTCGTCGCCGAAGACACGAGGTTTTACGACCACTGGGGCATCGATCCGCGCGCGATCGCCCGGGCGCTCTGGGTCGACCTCAAGGAGGGCGAGTTCATCCAGGGCGGGAGTACGTTGACGCAGCAGCTCGTGAAGAATTTCTACTTGACCCAGGAGCGGACCCTCTATCGTAAGATCACCGAAGCGATCATGGCCGTCATGCTGGAAGCGCGATACGACAAACCCGCAATCTTGGAAGCCTACCTCAACGAGATCTACCTCGGTCAGCGTGGCGACATGGGTGTGTACGGCGTGGGCGCGGCCTCGCGGCTGTACTTCGGCAAGGAGGTCGAACGCCTCACGCTCGCCGAAGCGGCCTTGCTGGCCGGCATGATCCGATCGCCGCGCGCGTACAACCCGCAGACCGACCCCGACCGGGCGCGCTCGGCGCGGGATCGGGTGATCCAGCGGATGCTCGCCTTACAGAAGATCGACGCCGATGAGGCGCGCGAGGCCTTGGCGGAGGCGGTGCCGACCCGTCCGAGAGCGCGAGCCGCCGTCCGGGCTCCCTATTTTGTGGACGTGGTCCGCGATCAACTTGAGCGCCTCTATTCGCGCGACGCCCTGACCTCGGAGGGGCTCAGGATCTTCACGAGTCTTGATGTCGAAACGCAGCGCGACGCCGAGGAGGCGCTGCGCACCGGGGTCGCGGCGATCGAACGACGTCTCCACAAGGGCGATGACCCGCTGCAGGGAGGGGTGATCGTCATGCAGCCGCAGACCGGCTACATCAGAGCTCTGATCGGCGGTCGGGACTACGCGGAGACCCAGTTCAATCGCATGACCCAGGCCCGTCGGCAACCGGGATCGTTGTTTAAGCCGATTGCGTATCTTGCGGCGTTACGAAAAGATGGGGAACACGGGGCGCCGCGCTACACCCCGGTGAGTGTCGTGCAGGACGCCCCCTTGACGGTCATGACCAACGGGCGTCCGTGGACGCCGCAAAATTTCGACAAGCTGTACCACGGTCCGGTCACGCTGCGGACCGCCCTGGAGTACTCCTTCAACGCGGCCGCGGTCGGGGTCGCCCAAGAGATCGGCATCGACCGGGTGATCGCGACCGCGAGAGCGCTGGGCATCACGACGCCGTTGCCGGCGGTTCCGTCGCTGGTCTTGGGCACCGCGGAAGTCATTCCGCTGGAGTTGGCCGGGGCGTATGCTGTGCTGGCCAATTTCGGCACCAAGACCGAACCCTTGGTCATCAAGGCCGTGATGGATCAGGCCGGCCGGGTCCTCAGCCGCAAAGAGATTGCGGTCGAACAGGTCATCTCCCCCGAAGAGGCGTACCTGATCACCTCGCTGTTGCAGGGCGTCGTGGAACGGGGGACCGGGCGCGGGGTGCGGGCCCTGGGGTTCGACCGGCCGGTGGCCGGCAAGACGGGAACCACCAGTGACTTCCGGGACGCCTGGTTCGTCGGCTATACGCCGGAAACACTGGCCCTGGTGTGGATCGGCTTCGATCGGAACCGGCCGCTTCAGTTAACGGGGGCCCAAGCGGCGCTGCCGATCTGGACGGACATCATGCGACGCGTGACCGAGGGAGAACCGCCGACCGATTTCACCCCGCCACCCGGGATCGTCCTCCGCCAGGTGGACCCGGCGAGCGGCCTGTTGAGCAACCGCCGGTGTCCCGATGGCATCACCGAGGCGTTTCTCGCGGGGACCGAACCCACCGGGTGGTGCGGGGACCACGTGGGACCAGGGTTCTTGCGGTGGTTGCGACGAGTGCTGGGATGACCGCCGGCTCGCCACCTCTCGTGGCTTTATCCATCATGGCGGCCATCATGGCGGGCGCGCTCTGGGGGTGTGTCGTCGATCGTTCCCCGACCGCGGATGCCCCGATTCCGCCGGCGACCGCGAGCCCGCAGGTGGTCGCCGCGTATCATCTCGTGGAAGATGGGCAGCAGCAACTCGCGCTGGGCAACACCGACGCGGCGATCGCCACATTTCAGAAGGCCCTCGCGCTGGCGCCGTCGAGTCCCCATGCGAACCTCGCGCTCGGAGAAGCGAAGCTCCGGCAGGCCGACTATCGGGGGGCGTTGGTGTACGGCGATCGGGTGGCCCGGTTGGTCGGGGACGATCGCGCATGGCTCTGGCGTGTCGCGCTCTTGCGGGGACAGGCCTATGAAGGCGTCGGGGATCGCTCCCGCGCGCGCGCCGCGTACCGCGACGTCCTCAGCGTGGCCCCGGACAACGCCGAAGCCCTCGCCGGCCTGACCCGTCTCGACGCCGAATGACCGGGCGACATCTGGTTGGTCGGGGATGGGGTGGTCGGGGAGCGTGCCGATGTCCCCACGACCTCCCGATGGCTCCCAGAGCCAGGTGAGCCTCCGGCCGCAGGCCAAGCGGTCGAGGCCCAGGCTGCTGGGATGGATCGCCTTCGTCGCGGTCGTTCTGGTTGGGATCCTTGCCTCAGCTCCGTTTTTCGTCGATCTGAATCGGTACCGGGATCGGTGGCTGCCCGTCGTCGAATCGGCCTTGGGCCGCCGGGTCGAGGTCGGGAAGATCGAACTGACGCTGCTGACCGGACTGGGTGCTCGCATCGACGGGCTGGTGATCCACGACCAACCGGCGGGCACCCATGAGCCCACGCTCCGCGTCGAGTCGGTTCGCGTTAGGATCCGTCTCCTGCCGCTCCTTCGGGGACGCCTGGAGGTCCAGCAGGTGGCGTTGAGCCGTCCCCGACTTCGGCTGGCGCGCCATCCCGAAGGCGTCGCGGGCGTCTCGGCGGCAGGAGCGCCAGGGGAACCAAGTGCTCCCGCGTCACACGTCGCCGTGGCCGCCCTCTCGCTGGCCGACCTCCTGATCGACGACGGATCGGTCATCTACGAGGACCTCTCGGTGGCGGGGACTCCGAATCGGTATGTCTTCGACCACCTCCAGGCCAGACTGGAGAATCTGGCGATCGGCAAGACGCTCGCGGTGGCGGCTGAGGCACGCTTCGAAGGAGGCGATCTCCCGCTGTCGTTGAAGGGGACGGCCGGCCCGTTGAGCGAGACGCTGTGGCCGGACGCGATCGATCTTCGGATCGGCGCGGGAGACAGCCACGTCGCGGTCACCGGACAAAGGGCAGGTGGGAGCTTTGCCGTCTCCGCCCGGTCCGAAGGACTGGACCTCTCCCAGATTCTGGCCATCTCGAAGCGGTTCGTTCCCGCGATCCCTGCGGATCTCGCGGTGACCGGTCCCGGAGCACTGGCATTGACGCTCCGTCCCGAGGGGGATCGGTTCGCGGTCGACGGGCGGCTCGATCTGGATGCCAGCCGCGTCGCGTACGATACCTGGTTTCTCAAACCCGAACACATCCCGCTGTCCGCGGTCTTTGCGGGCACGATGAGCCGCCGCCCCGGAGAGCCGCTACGGCTCATCGTGCCGACGGTGACGGTGCGTCTTTATACCGCCGAAGTCCGCGGGACCATTCGCGTTGCGGTGGGCGAACGGATCAGCGCGGAGGGGACGCTCGCGACCGGTGACACGGACGTGGGCGGGTGGGAACGGCTCGTGCCGGCGTTGACGGATGGCGGGATCGCGGGCCGCGCGAGCCTCGACGTCTCGTGGACGATCGAGCCGCCCGGGGCGCCGGCGTATACCGCAACGGTCAAACTCGCCGATGTCCGAGCCGTGCTGCCGGGATCGGGGCGTCCGATCGAACGCGTGACCGGCGCGGTGACCCTTGCCCCGGACCAGGTGACGATTCCTCGGCTCGCGATGCGGATCGGGGAGTCGGATCTGACCGTCCAGGGCGCGCTCGCCGGTTGGGCGTCGCCCACCGGCGCGTTCACCGTGTCCTCATCCCGGCTTGATCTGGCCGAGATGATGCCGCCGCCCGCGCCGGTTCAACCGGCCAGCCCCGGAGCCGGGCCACCGCCGACCGAGGGACCGGCTCGTCCGGTTTCAACCGCAGCGGTACCCGCGTCGGCCGGCGGCCCGGCGGTCGTTCTTCCTCCGTCGCTGCGCGCCGCCTCGATCCGATTCACGCTGGACGCCAAACGGGTCATGGGCCCCTCGTGGCCGGAGTTGCACGACGTGAGCGGCAGCGTGCTGTTCGAACGGGGCACGCTCGTGCTGAAGGGGATCAAGGCGGGGGTACACGGCGGGACCGCCCTGCTGGCCGGACGCCTCGATCCGTTCGCCGCGGTCCCGACGTTCGATCTAGACGCCCGGGTGGAGAAGTTCGATGTGGCCGACGTCCTCGCGCAGTGGACATCCCTGGAGGAATTTCTCACCGGACGGCTCAACGGCCAACTGGCGCTCTCGGGCTCCGGGTCGACATGGGCGGCGCTCGCCCCCACCCTCGCGGGGAAAGGCGAGGTGGCGATCAGCGGCGGGGCCTTCCGGACCTTCAACGTCGTGCAGGACGTGTTGAAGGCGGCGAACGCGCTGGGAATGAGCCAGGTCGCCGAGCGGCCCGACACCCCGTTCCAGCGCCTGGCGGCCGCGATCGAGATCCGGGACGGCGCGCTTTACCTGGAGGAAGTCAGCCTGACGGCCGGCGACTTCGGCGCGACCGCGAACGGCGTCATCGGGCTTGATACGTCGGTCAACGTGCGGGCGCTGGTGCGCGTGCCCCAGCGGTCGGCCGCCGGTTTGGCGTTGGTCGGCGGCGACGGCCAATTCTCGATCCCCATTCTGGTCTCGGGACGACTGCCCAAGCCCGAGGTGGCGTTGGATCGCTCCGCGGTCGCTGATGAAGCGGGCCAGCGGTTGCAGGAGCGCGCGAAGGACGCGCTGCGCAAGTTCTTGGGTCAGCCCCAGCAGGACGGGAAGACGCCGCGGGACTTTCTCAAAGGGCTCTTGAAGCGGTAGACGTGGGGTGAGCGAGGTCGGTTGGCGCCGGCGTCCGGGCTAGGCCCGGCGCGGTCGGCCGCGGGGCTTCGCGGCCTTGACCACCGCGACCCGGTACTTCTTGATCAGCTTCTGGAGCGTATTGCGGTTTATGCCCAGCAACTCGGCGGCGCGGCGTTGGTTGCCCCCGGTGGCTTCGAGAGCGAAAGCGATCAGCGGCCGCTCCACTTCCGTCATCAAGAACCCGTAAAGGTCACGGCCCCCGCTCTCGCTGAACCCGCGGACGAACGCTCGGAGTTTTTTCTGAACGAAGCCGTCCAGAAATTCTCCATCCGGCGCCTCGGGGGCGGGTGAACCCGGCTCGGGATGAGGCGCGGTCCGCGCCCGAGGCGATGACGAGAGCGCGCGGCCGACGGCTTGAATTTCGGCGGCCGTCTGCTGCAAGAGCAGAGCCGGCGCGATGATCACGTAGCTCTTGGATTTGGCCTCGATCAACCGCCGCAGGCGTACCCCATCCTTATCCCATTCCGACGGCGTCTCGGCGACGATCATCCCATAGCGGACTCCATCGGCCGGAGGGACCTGCGCCAAGCGTTTACGGGTGACGGCCATGTCGGCATCGGACTCGTCGGCAAAGGCGAGCGGCAACTGGGTGCTCGTGTTGAGCACGAGCATCCGGGGCCGCTTGGCATCGACCTTCCTGGGAGGAGTGGTGGCCGGTTTTGATCGGGGAAGCATGTGTGAGTGTGGAGTGCGCTTGAAACCATCCCGATAAGGAACAAACTTCTAGCACAGGCCGGATAGGGCTGTCAACCGGGCGGAACGGTCGTCCGTGGAGTGGGAACGCCCGACCTCAGGCCGGAGCACGGCGAGTGACGACACGGTCGAGAAAATAGCGATGCACCCGCTCGTCGTCGGTCAGCTCGGGATGGAACGTGCTGCCCACGATGGATCCCTCGCGGACCAGGACCACATGATCGCGCCAGCGGGCGAGTGTTTCGACGTTCGGCCCCGTTCGCACGATGAGTGGCGCGCGGATGAACATCGCCCGGAGCGGTTCCGGGCCGAAGAGGGGTGCGGAGACGACGGTTTCACAACTGTCTCGCTGTCGCCCGAACGCGTTGCGGCGAACCGTGACGTCGAGCAATCCGAGGTGGGGCTGGTCGGGAGTCTCCTCGATCGTCTTCGCGAGGAGGATCAACCCCGCGCACGTGCCGAAGAGCGGCAAGTCACGCCGGCGGTGGTGCTCGTGAATGGCCGCGCCGATCCCGCTCTTCGCGAGCAGCAGGCCGATCGTCGTGCTTTCACCGCCGGGGAGAATGAGGCCGTCGATCCGATCGAGGCCGTCGACCGACTTGACCGCGCTCGGCAGGGCGCCGAGGCGTTCGAGCGCCGCGCAGTGGGGACCGACGTCTCCTTGCAGGGCCAGGACCCCGATGCGGAGAGCCGCCGACGCTACCATCCCCGACTTTGGAGCAACTCCTTCTCGTCCAGCTTGCGGATATCGAGGCCGTCCATGGCGCCCGGCAGATTTTCCGATACCCGGGCCACGACCTCGGGCTGGTCGTAATACGTGGCGGCTTCCACGATGGCTTTGGCCCGGGCCTTGGGATCGAGCGACTTAAAGATCCCGGACCCGACGAAGATCGCCTCCGCGCCCAACTGCCGCAGGAGTGCGGCGTCCGCGGGCGTCGCGACCCCGCCGGCGGCGAAGTTCGGGACCGGCAGCTTGCCCGTCTTCGCCACCTCGGTGACGAGCTCGTACGGCGCGCCGAGCGCCTTCGCCTCGGCCATCAGCGTTTCGGGCGGCGCGACGGTCAGACGCCGCATCTGCTCCACGATTTGCCGCAGGTGACGGACCGCCTCGACCACATTGCCGGAGCCCGCCTCGCCCTTGGTGCGAATCATCGCCGCGCCCTCGCCGATGCGCCGGAGCGCCTCGCCCAAATCCCGGGCGCCGCACACGAACGGGACGGTGAAGGCGCGCTTGTCGACGTGGTAGTGGTCGTCGGCCGGCGTCAGCACTTCGCTCTCGTCGATGAAATCCACACCGAGGTGCTGGAGGACTTGGGCTTCCGCGAGGTGGCCGATGCGGCACTTCGCCATGACCGGAATCGTGACCGCGGCCATGATCGCCTTGATGATCTGGGGATCGGCCATGCGCGCCACCCCGCCTTGGGCCCGGATGTCAGCCGGAACGCGCTCGAGCGCCATCACCGCGACGGCTCCCGCCTCCTCGGCGATGCGCGCCTGATCCGGCGTCGTCACGTCCATGATCACGCCGCCCTTGAGCATCTCGGCGAGGCCGACCTTCACTTTCCAGGTACCTTGTTCCATCGCAGTCCCCCAGAACGAAATCAGAACGAAATTTAAGCCCTTCATTATAGTGAAATCGAGGCGTGAAATCCACGTCGCCTTGAATTCGGGCGGATGCCTTGCTATCCTTCGGGTCATCTTTGGGGTGCGTTCATGATCCGGCAGCCGACCGTCGCCTTTCTGTGGCACATGCACCAGCCCTATTACGTGGACCGCGCCGCGATGATCGCGTCCCTCCCTTGGGTGCGCCTCCACGGCGTCAAGGCATACTACGACATGGCGGTGTTGGCCGAGGAGTTCTCCGGCGTCCGGCAGACCTTTAATTTCACGCCGTCGCTCACGGCGCAGCTCTTGGAGTTGGTCGACGGGCGCGTGACCGACCGCTACCGAGAGGTGACCCTGACCCCGGCCGCCGACCTCACGCCCCAGAACCGCGTGTTCGTGCTCCAGTATTTCTTCATGGCGCACTGGGATTCTATGATCAAGCCCGCTGCCCGGTATTGGAGCCTGTTGCTCAAGCGAGGGATGACGGTCGATCCGATGGAGTGGGCCTCGGTCACCCGTCGGTTCTCCACGCAGGACTATCTCGACCTGCAGGTCTGGTTCAATCTCGCCTGGTTCGGCCACGCCGCGCGCGCCAGGTATCCGGCCATCGACGAATTGCGGACCAAGGGCGAACGGTTTACCGAGGACGACAAGCGAGTGGTGCTCGACACCCAAACGGCGGTGTTGAGGGAAATCCTGCCGCGCTACCGCGCGCTGCAGGAAGGCGGGGTGATCGAACTCATCACCAGCCCGTATTATCATCCGATCCTTCCCTTGCTCGTCGATTCGGATTCGGCGTTACGGGCCCAGCCCGATGCCCGGTTGCCCCAGCGCCTGGAGATGGCCGAGGACGCCCGCGAGCAGTTGGCGCGCGGCCTCGCCCTGCACGAGCGGGTGTTCGGCCGACGGCCGACGGGGCTCTGGCCTTCCGAAGGGTCGGTGTCCCCCGAGATCATCCCGCTGGTGCATGAGCAGGGCATTCGCTGGATCGCGACCGACGAAGGCATCCTGGCCCGATCGCTCTCCGGTGGCGAGGCGGTCACCAGCCCCTACCTGCCCTATCGGGTGGCGGTCAACGGCGCCGACGTCGACGTCGTCTTCCGGGACCGGACGTTATCGGACCTCATCGGGTTCACCTATGCGAGAAATTCACCCGAGTTGGCGGCCCGGGATTTCGTGGATCGCGTCCAGGCCATCGGCGCGCGCGAGCCCCACGCCGCGCTGGTCGCCGTGATTCTGGACGGTGAAAACCCCTGGGAAGCCTATCCCGACGGCGGCAAGGGGTTTCTGTCGCAGGTCTACCAACGGCTCGGCGCTCGGCAGGGGCCGGTCACCGCCACGATCAGCGAGGCGATCCGCGACGCCCCGCTCATCCAGCCGCTCAGCCGTCTGCACAGCGGGTCGTGGATCAATCAGAATTTCAAGATCTGGATCGGGCACTCCGAAGACAACCAGGCGTGGACCTCGCTGCGCCGGACGCGCCAGTTCTTGGTCGGACGGGCGGCCGACCCCGGACAGCCCCATGAGGCGATCGAACAGGCCTGGGATGCCCTGTACGCCGCGGAGGGCAGCGACTGGTTCTGGTGGTACGGGGACGATTTTTCGAGCGTGCTGGCGCCGGAGTTCGACCGGATCTTTCGCGGTCACCTGGCCCGCGTGTACCAGGTGCTCGGGGAGGCGGCGCCGCCGTTCCTGCGGCAACCGATCAAGCTCGATCGCGGGGAGCCGCCCATCCGCGAGCCGGTCCGGTTCATCACGCCGACGATCGATGGGATCGCCACCTCGTTCTACGAATGGTGGCTCGCCAGCCATTACACGGTCCGGAGCGATGCCGCGCAGATGTTCTGTCCCGTCTCGTACCTGACCGGTATCTGGTACGGGTTCGATCGGGAGCGCTTCTACCTCCGTCTTGACCCCTCGCCGGCGCTGATGAACGGGGCCGTGGCGTACGTCGGCTGCTGCCGCATCCTGGCCCCCCACCCGTTCAAGCTCGCCTTCCCCCTCTCGGTCTCGGACGAGGTGCCCTGCACGCTGAGCCGCGCGGAGGGGGGCGCGGGCGACGGCGGGGGCTCGTGGGATGTTATGCCCACTCGGGCGCGGGGCGCGATCCGCCGGATCGTCGAACTCGCCGTGCCGTTCGCCGATCTCGACCTCAAGGAAGGCGAGCGGGTCGAGTTCGTCGTGGAAGTACTTGAGGGCGGGATCGAGCTGGATCACTACCCACCCAGGCGCCCCTGCTCGTTCACGGTGCCGGGGGCGAATTTCGAAGCGATGATGTGGAGCGTGTGACGGGAGGCAGCGATTGTCCGTCGCGCGAGACGGGAAGCAACGATTGTCCGTCACGCGAGAGAAGAAAAGGGAGAGCCCATGCCGGAATTGCGGAAAGACCCCATCGTCGACCGGTGGGTCATCATTGCCACGGAGCGGTGGAAGCGACCGTCCGATTTTCAGGTCAACCGTGAGCTGCCCGGGCGCGGGGCGCTCTGCCCCTTCTGTCCGGGCAACGAGGCGCTGACGCCGTCCGAAGTCCTCGCCTACCGTCCCGAAGCGGGCCGGGCCAATGGTCCCGGCTGGACGCTCCGGGTCGTGCCGAACAAGTTCCCGGCCTTGCAGATCGAGGGCGCGCTCAACCGCGAGGGCGTCGGGATGTTCGACAAGATGAACGGCGTCGGCGCGCACGAGGTGGTCATCGAATCGCCGGACCACAAGATGACGCTCTCCACGATGCCCGAGAAGGTCCTCGAGAACACCTTCTGGGCCTATCGCGATCGGATCTTAGACCTGAAGAAGGACGGCCGGCTTCGGTACATCCTCATCTTCAAGAACCACGGGGTCGAGGCCGGCGCCTCGCTGGAACACACCCACTCGCAATTGATCGCGCTCCCGATCATCCCCAGCCACGTCTTGGATGAGTTGAACGGCTCCCGCGAGCACTTCGCGGAGAAGGAGCGCTGCATCTACTGTGATATCTTGAAACAAGAAATCAACGATGGGGCGCGGGTCGTCTGCGAGAACGGAGATTTCGCGTGTATTGCCCCCTTCGCCCCGCGCTTCCCCTTCGAGGTCTGGGTCCTGCCCAAGGCCCACGCCTCGAATTTCGAGGAAACCCAGAAACCCCACTTCGAGTCGCTGGCCAGGATTTTCTCGGAAGTCCTGCGCCGCCTCGACCGCGCCCTCAACACGCCCCCCTACAACTTCATCCTCCACACCGCGCCGCTGCGCGACAAGGCCGACGAGTACCACCACTGGCACTTCGAGATCATGCCCAAGCTCACGGAGGTGGCGGGTTTCGAGCGCGGCTCGGGCTTCTACATCAACCCGACGCCGCCGGAGGAAGCCGCGAAGTTTTTGCGCGAGGTGGATCTGTAGGGAAGGTCAAATGAAGGACCTTTGAAGGATTTTGCACAGCCTGCACAAGGAGGTGCCCATGAGTGAACTCACCCCAGAAGCTGGAGGGAAATCTTTTGAGCAGCTCAAACAGCGCAACGAGCATGGCGCAGAATATTGGAGCGCGAGAGATTTGCAGCCATTGCTGGGCTATCGCCAGTGGAGGCGATTCGAGAACGCCATTCAGAAAGCAAAGACATCGTGCCAGCAATCCGGTAACGAGCCCGATCATCACTTTGCCGGCGTCGGCAAACCGATCAAAGGGGGCAAGGGGGCAATTCAGGAGGTGCAAGATTACCACCTCTCCCGATTCGGTTGTTATCTCATCGCACAAAATGGCGATCCGCGAAAACCTGAGATCGCCCACGCGCAGAAATATTTTGCCGTTCAGACTCGCCGTCAGGAGCTGTCCGACGTTTTAGCCGCGGATCGGGAGCGACTGGAGATCCGCAAACAGGCGGCGGAGGAATTTAAGGCCCTGTCCGGAGCGGCGCGCCAAGCGGGAGTTCAGGATCGCATGTTCGGTATTTTCCATGATGCGGGCTATAAGGGCATGTATGGCGGGTTGGGCCGGGACGCGATCAAGGCCCGAAAGGGGATTCCCAGCAAGGAGAATCTGATGGACCGGATGGAGACCACGGAATTGGCGGCGAATCAGTTCCGGATGACGCAAGCCCGCGACAAACTGGCACGGGAGCATGTGAACGATCAGCAGCAGGCGATTCGCACCCACGAAGAGGTGGGTAAGGAAGTTCGCAAGGCGATCGAGCGCATCGGAGGGACGCGGCCAGAAGACATCCCGGCGGCCGAACATATCAAACATGTCGAGAAGCGGATCAGAGGAGCAGTGCCTCATTTGGAATTGGCGGAGGAAGATGCGAAGGGGTTGAAAGGAACGTAGCGCGAGGGGGCTGTCAATCAAAGATCATGTCGGTAAGTCGAACGGTAGAGATTCACTCATTTCTGAGATGCCGAATTCGTATTCAGTACCCTTCGAAAACCGCCGGCCTTCTGCATATGCACTGAATTCTTTGTCAATTCCTGCCGTGTCTGTTGGGTAAGTTGGCCGATGCCACTCAGTCCACGTACGGTTCGAAGTTGCCCCAGCGGGCGATTTTCCGTTGGGTGCGGGCGTCGTAGATGTCGAAGGCGATGAAGCCTTCCTGGCCGTCCAGGAAGTACGTGTTGACGTGCTGGAGGAAGGTTTTCTTGGCCTTGGGCTCCGCGTTGTTCCAGGCGGGACCGACGAAGAGAATGGGGGCGTCATCTTCCATTTTCCACGAATCGAGCAGGCCGAGCACCTTGGCCTCGTCCAGCTTGATCCGGGCCTCTTCCTTGTAGCGGGTCGCGTCCTCCGGGGTGCGGTCCGATTTGATCAGCTTCTTGGCGGGTTCTTGGAGCGTCCGCCGGGTCGCGCCGAATGCCGTCGCGGCGGTGGTGTCGCCGGGGGCGTTGCCACGGTTCTTGAACCATTCTTTCATCCGCTTGAACAAAGGTATTCTCCTTCTCGAGAGCATTCGCCGGGAGTGACCCTTACGAGGCGCCACGAATGACATCCGCGCCACCCAGGTATGACCGGAGCGCCTTGGGAATCACGACGGAGCCGTCGGCGTCCTGGTAGTTTTCCAAAATCGCGACGACCGTCCGTCCCACCGCCAGTCCCGATCCGTTCAACGTATGGACGAACTCGGTCTTTTTCCCGCCGGCCGGCCGGTACCGGATCCCGATGCGGCGCGCTTGAAACGCTTCGAAGTTGCTGCACGATGAAATCTCCCGGTACGCGTTCTCGCCGGGCAACCAGACCTCGAGGTCATAGGTCTTGGCCGACGCGAAGCTGAGATCGCCGGTGCAGAGGGCCATCACGCGATACGGCAGTTCGAGCGCGGTCAGGATGGCTTCCGCGTGGCGGACGAGCCGCTCCAGCGCGTCGTACGACGCCTCGGGGGTGGTGAACGTGACGAGCTCGACCTTGTTGAACTGATGCTGCCGGATCAACCCGCGCACGTCCCGGCCGTAGGAGCCGGCCTCCCGGCGAAAGCACGGGGTGGAGGCGGCGTACGCGATCGGAAGGTCGCTCTCCGCGAGGATCTCGTCGCGGTGCACGTTCGTGAGCGGCACCTCGCCGGTCGGGATCAAGAAGTAGTCGTCGGCCTCGAGCCGGAACAGGTCGTCTTCGAACTTCGGGAGTTGGCCGGTTCCGGTCATGCTCGCGCGGTTCACGAGGAACGGCGGCAGCACCTCGGTGTAGCCGTGGTCGGTGGTGTGGCGATCGAGCATGAAGTTGATCAAGGCCCGTTCCAAGCGGGCCCCGGCGCCGCGGTAGAGGGTGAACCGCGACCCCGTGATGCGCGCACCGCGCTCGAAATCCAAGATACCGAGCCGCTCGCCCAGGTCCCAGTGGGGCTTGGGCACAAACCCGAATCGGCGCGGTTCGCCCACGCGCCGGACCTCCGCGTTGGACGACGCGTCGCGACCGACCGGCACCGAGTCGTGCGGGAGGTTCGGCAGGGTTAGGAGTGCCGCCTCGACCCCCGCGTCCACGGTCTGCCACTGGGTTTCGAGCGTCTTCAACGTGTCGCCGACGCGCTGCATCTCGGTTCGAAGCGTCTCGACCTCGCCATCCGAGGTCCCGCTCCGCTTGAGCGTGGCGATCGTCTCGGAGGCCTGATTGCGCTGCTGTTTGATGGCGTCGATCTCGCGCTGGAGCCGGCGGCGCTCGCCGTCGCGCTCAATGAGGGATTCCAAATCGGTCTGGTACCCCCGCGCGCGGTACGCGCCCTCGACCCGTTCACGCTGGTCGCGCACGATACGAATGTCTAACATGGCGGGATGCTACCATATTTCCTGGCCGCCGATAAAGCGGCGCCTGCTGCGTTGTCGCTGCGGGAATCCCTCCTCACGTACGCCCCAGTACGTTCCGGGGGGTTCCCTTGCTCCGCCTTGCATTCGCCACTTTCTTGGCGGCCAGCCGGCTGGGTTGAGCTGGAATACCTACGACGATTTTTCCGCCGTGGCAATCAGGGCGAGATTGGGTAATTCGATCGAGTCGCCTTGGCGATAACTCGCGATGTCGGCGAGGGCGCGGGCTTTGAAGGCGACCAGGGCGTGGCAGGAGAACTTGGGCAAGAGGTCTTTGAACAAGCCCGATTCGGTGGCCAGGTTCCAGAACGCGGTGGGGCTTTCGAAGCGGTACGTGACCGTCAGGGGTTCGACCTTGACCCCGGTCCATCCCGCGTCGGTCAGGACGCGTTCGAGCGCGCCCGGCAGGCCCAACCTGGTCATCCGGGGTTCGGGCGGGCGGGCGGCGGGAGGGAGGAAGTCGGGGAGCAGCTTCCAGAGGGGGTAGACCGACGCGAGTTGCTCGATCGGGCCCCAGACCGCGATCGCCGTCCGGCCGTCCGGCTTGAGCACCCGCCAGATCTCGCGCGCGCCCCCGACCGGATCGTCGAAGAGCATGACGCCGAACCGGCACACGATCCGGTCGAAGCGACCGGTGGGGAAGTCGAGCCGTTCCCCGGCCATGACGCGGTACGATGCGTGGTGGAGGCCCTCGGCCGCCGCCTTCTGGGCGGCCTTCTCCACCATCGCGGTGGCGGCGTCCACGCCCCAGATCGTCACGCCACCGAAGCGGCGGGCAATCGAGAGCGAGGGCTCGCCGGTTCCCGAGGCGACGTCCAAGACGTCGTGCCCCGGGTGAACGTCAATCAGGTCGATCAGGCGATCCCCAACGGGCTGGATGTAAGGGAGCCAGCGGTCGAACGTCTCGGCGGCGGCGTTCCAGTCGGGCGCCGGCGGTGCGTGTTGTGTGTCCATGGCGGCATTCTAGCGGGGTTGACGGTCCGCTGCAACCGGCCTCGCCTTGACTCCGTCTCATCCCTCCCGCTATGCTCCCCGCCGTGGTTCGATGCGTGTTGGCGATCGCCGCGTTCTGCGCGGCCGTGGGGAGCGGCGGATGGGCGTCCGCGGCGGGTGATCCGCACGCGGGGATGAGCGATGTGTGGGATCAAGAGGCGTGCCGCGCTTGCCATCTCCCGACCCATCCCGCCGACCGGGCATCGTTCGACGCCGCGACCTGCGGCGGTTGTCACGAGGCGCGACGGACGAGCGAAGACACGCGCGTCCTGCCCCCGATCGACGAGCATCCCCGCCCGTCGAAAGGCGCCGACAAGCCCTTGGCCGCCACCGACGACATGGTCCAGATCCCGGCCGGGCCGTTCATCATGGGTTACGACAAGCGCCACCCGGACGAGGGACCGATGCACACCGAGACGATCGACCATCCCTACTGGATGGACACGTACGAGGTGACGAACGAGGCGTATCGCGCGTTCGTCGACGCGACCGTCCATCCCACGCCGGATCACTGGCGGGGCGGATCGTTCGCCCCGGGCGACGAGAAGCTCCCGGTGGCGTACGTCACCTGGTACGACGCGCACGACTACTGCGCGTGGGCGGGCAAGCGCCTGCCCAGCGAGGCCGAATGGGAGAAGGCCGCGCGCGGCACCGACGGCCGGCTCTTCCCGTGGGGCGACACGTTCGACGCGAAGCGGTCCAATTCACCCCAGGGCGGGATCGGGCGCCTCACGCCGGTCGGCAGCTTCCCGAAGGGGAAGAGCCCCTACGGTCTGTTCGACGTCTCCGGCAACGTCTGGGAGTGGACCGACGGGTGGTATCAGCCGTACCCCGGCAACACCCACCCCTCGGTCAATTACGGCGAGCAATACAAAGTCGTCCGCGGGGGGTCGTACGTGGATTGCTCGTTCTACCGCTGCGGCCTCTCGGCACCCACCTTCAATCGCGGCTTCTTCAAACGCGAAACCAAGAACAGCGGGTTCGGCTTCCGGTGCGCCAAGTGAGCTGTCTGATTCGGCGCGCGGGCATGGTCTCCATCGCGGCCGTCATCGGATGGTTGGGCCTGTTGGCGGGGTGCGAGAAGGGCTCCGTCCCGCGGGACATGGTCAAGATCCCGGCCGGCCCCTTTCAAATGGGGAGTGACAAGGTCGATACCGAGGGCAAGGGCAACGAGTTCGGGATGGCCAAGCCGCTATACCTGGACGAGCACCCGCAGCGGACGGTCGATCTTCCCACCTATTATATCGACCGCCACGAGGTGACCAACGCGGAATACCTCCGCTACGTCGAGGCGACGAAGGCCCGGCCGCCCAAGACCTGGTCCGACGGCCGCGTGCCGGCCGGCCGCGAGCGGCACCCGGTCACGAACGTGAACTGGTACGACGCGGAGCAGTACTGCCGGTGGGCCGGCAAGCGCTTACCGACCGAGGCGGAGTGGGAGAAGGCCGCGCGAGGGACCGACGGCCGCGAGTACCCGTGGGGCAACGAGTTCGACGAGAAGAAGGCCAACACGGGCGGCTCGGGGGTGAACGATCTCGCGCCGGGAGGCAGCTTTCCGCAGGGCCAAAGCCCCTACGGCGTGGACGACATGGCGGGCAACGTCTGGGAATGGACCGCCGATTGGTACCAGCCGTACCCCGGCAGCACGTATGAGAGCAAGGACTTCGGCCAGAAGTTCAAAGTCCTCCGCGGCTCGAGCTGGGGCGGCACCGGCCACTACGCCCTCCCGTACTTCTACCGCAGCGCCCACCGCTTCTACATCGGGCCGGAGATGGGTTTCGCGGATGCAGGTATCCGTTGCGCGAAATCACCGTAAACGCAAGCTCAACCGCCTTGATCCAGGCGGCCAAACGTGATACAAACTCCCGGCCTTCCCAGTCGATCCTTCCGGTTGTCCCGTTGGCGGCGTAGCTCAGAGGTAGAGCAGGTGAATCATAATCACTCGGCCGGGGGTTCGAATCCCTCCGCCGCCACCATCATTGTTCCTCCGACGAGGGTCGATCCCTGAATGCAAGGACCGCGCAGGACCCGTGTTCTTGACGCGGCGAGCGAGGCCGCCGCCCCCGAAGACCCACGTCCGAAAGAATCGTCCGCTGGTCCGCGATCAGCCCGCCGGCACGAACCGCAGGGCGATGCCGTTGTTGTAGTAGCGCAACTTGGTCGGCAGGGGGCCGTTGTGGAAGAGATGGCCGTGGTGTCCCTCGCAACGCGCGCTCTGAGGTAGCCCTCTTTCTTGACCTCCCACCCCTGAAAGCTCTATGCTGGCGCTACCATTTTCCCCCGAGGGCTCGCCGGTGAAGCTGCTGATCGAACTTGAGCAAGAAGAAGACGGGCGCTGGATTGCCGAGGTGCCCGATCTCGCCGGCGTCATGACCTACGGTCGAACGCGGGAAGACGCACTGGCTCGGGTGCAGGCCCTGGCCCTGCGCGTACTCGCCGAGCGATTGGAGCACGGCGAAGCCGCTCCCGAACTGCTGAGTGTCTCCTTCCGCGCGGCGTGAGCCAATGGGCTGCCGTCAAGGCGCGACGTCTGTTGGCGGCGCTTGTGCGGATCGGCTGGAGCATCAAGCGGGAGTCGGGATCTCACCGCACCTTGTCGCGACCCGACTGGCCGGATGTCGTGTTCGCGTTTCACGACAATGACGAGATCGGCCCACGGATGCTCGCGCGTATCGCCAAGCGGACCGGGCTAAAGCCCGAGGATCTGTAAATTGGGCATTCTTCTCTCAAGGAGTGAAAGTCAAGAAGTCAAGCCAGACCCCGCAGCCGTCCCCTTATTTGGCGCTCTGCACTTGTGAGTGTGTTGATTGGCGCTACGCTCGGGTTCATCGGCGGATTCATTGTTCGGGGATACTCCCCATTCGGCTGTAAAAAACAACCCTAACCCTTTCAGGAGATCCTATGAAAAACCTCGCGCTATGCCTAACGGTTCTTTTTGCCCTGATCTCTGTGCCATCCTATGCCCAGGACCAACGCTTTGACCAGGGATCGTGGGAGATTGGGATCGAGTCGAGCGCTTCGGATCTCTCTCTAGAACCGTTCGTGGGTTATTTCATCGCGGATAATCTCGAAGCCGTGGTGCATTTTGATTATTCCACGACTACTACGGACTTCCCGACAGGTTTCCAAGACCTTGATTCCACCGCTTTGGTCGTCACGGCGGACCTGCTCTTCAACATCCCCACGGGTACCTCAATTGTCCCCGTGATCGGTGGCGGCCTGGTCTACTTCAGCCAGACCCGCGACTATGACGCGTCGACGGTCAATGACAGCGATGACACGGGCCTCGGCCTCAGGGGCGTGGCGGGGCTGCGGTTCCTCGTCGGCGACCGAGCAGCTGTCAATATCAACGCAGAGGCCTTCCTTCTTCAAGTGGACGACAATACGAACGATCTCTCGGCCGATGTGACCGGGGTGGGCATCGGGGTCTCCTACTCCCTCTTCTTTTGAGGCGGTGGGGCATCCGCCAACGGTGCAAGACCTACGCCCTGGTCGTCTAGCTCGGCCGCGATCCCCAGGCGGGGCCGGCGGCGTGTGGTAACAGCATCCCCCGCATCGCTCAGCTGAACAGGGGCCAGGTCTACGATCTATGATTAGGGGGAACCTGTTTGGGGTCTGACGTGCGGTTTGCGATTCGCCAATCCCGATTCGTTCCTACGAGGCGCGATATCCCGTTGGCGGGTTCAGCAGGTGCGATAGCGCCTGGTCCAAGCGCGGATAGGCGAAGCGATAGCCGGTGTCCTCAAGCCGTTTCGGAATCACGCGGGCGCCGCCCAGCAGCAGGGCGTCGGCCATCTCCCCGAACAGCAACCGCGCGACGAACCCCGGCAGCGGCAGGATCGCGGGCCGTCCCAGCACCTGTCCGAGGATGCGGGTGAACTCCGCGTTGGTCACGACGTGGGGGGACACGACGTTGACCGGTCCCGAGAGCGAATCGTGTTCGATGAGATGGAGCATCACGGACGGCACGTCGTCGAGGGCGATCCAGCTCATCACCTGCCGCCCGCTCCCGACCTTCCCGCCCAGGCCCATCCCGAACACCGGCAGCATCTTGGCCAATGCTCCTCCGCGCGGGCTCAGCACGATGCCGAACCGGGTGTGGACGACGCGAATGCCGGCCGCTTTGGCGGGCGCGGTGGCTTGCTCCCAATCGCGGACCAGATCGGCCAGGAACCCGGCGCCGCGGGCGCTGGTTTCGTCCACTCGGTCGTCCGGGTCGTGATTGCCGTAATAGCCGACCCCTGACGCCGTGATCAGCACGCGCGGCTTGTGCGCCAGGCCCGCCAAGGTCTCGCAGAGCAGGAGGGTGCCGCGGATGCGGCTTTCACGGATGACTTTCTTGCGGGCTTGGGTCCAGCGGCCGGCGGCGATGTCTTCCCCGGCCAGGTGAACGACGGCGTCGTGCGCTTCCAGTCCCGCGCGGTCGATCGCGCCCGCGGCCGGATCCCACGCCACGGTTCGATGGCGCGGGTCGCGCACGCCCGCGCCGCGCACCACGCGCGTGATGGCGTGGCCGTCTTGTTCGAACCGCGCCATCAACGCCGAGCCGATCAATCCGCTGGAGCCGGTCATCGCGATACGCATGGTTCAGGCCGATTTGGCATCGGCCACGCGCGAATTCCTCGTAGTCCGACGCGACCCTCTGGTCAATCCAATCACGAGCAGGCGCCGATGGGATCAGGCCCCGCAGTGTACCACGTGGCGGCGGAGAACACCTTAGGGATCGCTACTTTTTAGGGGGTGTTATTTTGGGTCTACCCGTTCAGTCTTCGGAGCCGCCTTGTGATCACGAGTTCTGCTGCTTGACAAGTCCGAGCCCCACATGATACAAAGCTCGGTCTTTTACGGAATGGAGTATATACCATGTACGCGGTGATCGAAACGGGTGGGAAGCAGTACCGGGTAACTCCTGGGGAAGTGGTGCAGGTCGAGCGGCTGGTTGGGCCGGTGGGCGCGACGATCGAGTTCGATCGCGTACTCGCGGTTAATGGGGATGGCGGGCTCGTCGTTGGCACGCCGTTCTTGGAGCGGGCGCGTGTCGCGGCGGAGGTGGTCGCGCAGACCCGGGCCAAGAAGATCATCGTGTTCAAGAAGAAGCGTCGGAAGAACTACCGGCGGACGAACGGACACCGGCAGTACGTGACCACGATCAAAATCACCAACATCGCCGCCGCGTAACGGCGGCCGTAAGGATCAACCATGGCACATAAAAAAGGACAGGGTTCGACCTCGAATGGGCGGGACAGCAACGCGCAGCGGCTGGGCGTGAAGCGGTTCGGCGGCCAGGTGGTGACGGCCGGGTCCATCTTGGTGCGTCAGCGCGGGACCAAATTCCACCCGGGGCTCAACGTCGGCCGGGGCAGCGACGACACGCTGTTTGCAAAGATCGCCGGCGTGGTGAAATTTGAAGGACAAGGGACCTCCCGCAAGCGCATCAGCATCTATCCCGCCTCCGCCTAGTCTCCCCATCGGGGTCGGCGGACCCCGCCACGGGGTCCCGGTTCATTCGGCCCCTCATGCTATGTTCATCGATTACATCACGATCCACGCCAAGGCCGGCGACGGCGGAGACGGCTGCATCAGTTTTCGTCGCGAGGCCTTTGTGCCGCGCGGCGGGCCCAACGGCGGCGACGGGGGACACGGCGGGAGCGTGATCGTCCGGGCCGACACCCACCTGCGCACGCTGTACGACCTCCGCTATCGCAAACAATACCTCGCGCAACGCGGCGAGCACGGCCGCGGCAAGGATCAATCGGGTAAGTCGGCGGACGACCTCGTCATCTCCGTGCCGGTGGGGACCCTCGTTCGGGACGAGGCCGACGGCGACGTGTTGGCGGACTTGACGGCGGTCGGCCAGGAGGTCGTGGTCGCGCGCGGCGGCCGCGGTGGCCGGGGGAACCAACACTTCGCCACCCCGACCCGCCAAGCACCGCTCATTGCCGAGCCCGGCACGCCCGGAGAAGAGCGCGCGCTCGTTTTGGAATTGAAGCTCCTCGCGGACGTGGGCCTCGTCGGTCTGCCGAACGCCGGTAAATCCACGCTGCTGGCGGCGATTTCGGCGGCGCGCCCCAAGATCGGCGCGTATCCCTTCACGACGTTGACGCCCTCGTTGGGCGTCGTGACCTGGGCCGAGGGGCGCAGCTTCGTCGCGGCGGACATCCCGGGTTTGATCGAGGGCGCCCACGAGGGCAAGGGGCTCGGCATCCAGTTTCTCCGCCACATCGAACGCACGTCGTACCTCCTACACTTGGTGGATGTGTCCGACATGGGCGGCGGTCATCCGGTCGAGGACCTGCAAGCGGTCCGTCGCGAATTGGCCTTGACCAACCCCGACCTGATCGCCAAACCCTTCGCCATCGTGGCGACGAAGATCGACGCCGCGGGCGAGGGGCGAGAGACGCTTCGCGCGCATTGCGCCGAGCAGGGATCGCCCTACTTCGAAATCTCCGCCGTCACCCACGAAGGCGTTCCCGAGCTGCTGCGCGCGGTGGGCGCCCGGATCGAGGCGCAGGCGTCGTCAGTTCAGGCCGCCACGTGACGACCCCGCTCGATCGCCGCGCGGTTCTGGGCGGGGTTCGCCGCGTTGTCGTCAAGATCGGCAGCGGCGTGCTCGCTTCCCATGCGCGGGGCTTGAACACGCGCCGGATCGGCCTCGTGGCCCGCGAGTGCGCGGCGCTCGCCGCCGAGGGCTATCAATTGGTGATCGTCTCGTCGGGCGCGATCGCATCGGGCTTGGCGCCGCTCGGCCTGAAGGAGCGCCCCAAGAGCCTGCCGCTCAAGCAGGCGGCGGCGGCGGTCGGGCAGAGCCGTCTGATGTGGGCGTACGAGCGGGCGTTCGGGAGGCACGGCCGGCTTGTCGCGCAGGTCCTGCTGACGGGCGACGACCTCGCGCGCCGCGCGCGCTTCCTCAACGCGCGCCACACCCTGCTGACGCTGCTTGACCTGAACGTGATCCCGATCGTCAACGAGAACGATACGGTGGCGGTGGACGAGATCAAGTTCGGCGACAACGACACGCTGGCCAGCCTGGTGCTCGGCCTCATCGACGCGCGCGCGCTCGCGATCCTCTCGGATGTGGATGGTCTGTACACCGCCGACCCGCGGCGCGATCCGAACGCGACGCGGCTGGCCGACGTGGCGCGCGTGACGCCCGAGATCGAGCGCGCCGCGGGCGGGTCGAGCGCGGCGGAGGGCACCGGCGGCATGGCGTCGAAGGTCGGCGCGGCCAAGCGCGTGGCGGCCTACGGGGCGGCCACCCTGATCCTCGACGGGCGCCGCTCGGGCGTGCTCACCCGCGCGTTGCACGGCGAGCCGGTGGGGACGATGGTCTTCCCCCGCCCCGAACGCCTCAACAGTCGCCAACACTGGATTGCCCACGCCGTCCGGGTCTCGGGCACGCTCTGGCTCGATGCGGGCGCGGTCCACGCCGTGGTCAACGGCAAGAAGAGCCTGTTGCCCTCCGGCATCACCAAGGTCTCCGGCGCGTTCGACGCGGGCGACGCGGTGGCGTGCGTGGACCCGCGCGGGCACACCGTGGCGCGCGGCCTGGTCAATTACGGCGCGGCCGATGTGGCGCGGATTCAGGGACTGAAAACCTCCGAGATTGAAAAATGCTTGGGATACAAATATTATGACGAAGTGATCCACCGCGATAATCTTGTGGTGGACGACGGCGCCCGCAGCTAGACTGATCGCGAACCCATGGACGATCTGATCGCGCACATCACCGAGAAAGCCCGAGCGGCGAAGACCGCGGCGGCGACGCTCGCCGTGCTGTCGACCGCGGTGAAGAACCGCGCGCTCCGCGCCATGGCCGACGCGGTCTCGGCGCAAGCGGCCGACCTGATCGCGGCGAACGCCCGCGACGTGGAGGCGGCCCGGCGCGACGGGCGCAACGCCGCGTTCGTGGATCGCCTCACGCTCACGCCGACACGCCTCGATGAGATGGCCAAGGGCTTGCGCGAGGTTGCCGACCTGCCCGACCCGGTGGGCTCGATCGCGTCGCTCACGATGCGGCCGAACGGGATGCAGGTCGGCCGGATGCGCGTGCCCCTCGGCGTCATCGGCATCATCTACGAGTCGCGTCCCAACGTTACGGCGGATTCGGCGGCGCTCTGCCTCAAATCCGGCAACGCGGTTCTGCTTCGCGGCGGGTCGGAGGCCGTCCACTCCAACCGCGCGATCGCGGCGCTCCTGACGGAGGCGGCCGCGAAAGCCGGCGTCCCGCACGGCGCGGTCAGCCTGATCGAACGGACCGAGCGCGAGGGCGTGCGGGTGATGGCGACCCTCGACCGGTATATCGATCTGATCATCCCGCGCGGGGGCGAGGGCTTGATCCAGGCCGTCGCGCGCGAGGCCACCGTTCCCGTGATCAAGCACGACAAGGGCATCTGCCACATTTACGTGGATCAGCCGGTCGACCTCGAGATGGCCGAGGCGGTGTGCGTGAACGCCAAGGTGCAGCGCCCCGGGACGTGCAACGCGATGGAGACACTGTTGGTCCACGAGGCCCTTGCGGACACGTGGTTGCCGCACCTGATCGCGCGGATGCGGCGCGAGGGCGTGGAGGTCCGCGGCTGCCCGCGAACACGGGCGGTGGTCCCGGGGATTGCCGCGGCGACCGAAGAGGACTGGTCGGCGGAGTATCTGGAGCTGGTCCTGGCAGTCAAGGTGGTTCGAGATCTCGACGAGGCGATGGCCCACATCGCCCGCTATGGGTCGCAGCACACCGACGCGATCTTGACGTCGGATTACGACCGGGCGCGGCGGTTTCTCCGCGAGGTGGACTCGGCGGCGGTGCTGGTGAACGGGTCCACGCGCCTGCACGACGGGTACCAGTTCGGCCTGGGCGCCGAGATCGGGATCTCGACGACGCGGATCCACGCCCGCGGCGCCATGGGCCTGGAAGAACTGACCTGTTCCAAGTTCGTCGTTCTGGGCACGGGCCAGGTCAGAGAATAGCGATCAGCTCACAGCTCACAGCTCACAGGAAGAAAAGAACCTTAGGGTCTGCTATGAGCTGTGAGCTATGAGCTCGCCGTTGCGGATCGGCGTCTTCGGCGGGACGTTCAATCCGATCCACGTGTGCCACCTCCACATCGCGGCCCGCGTCCTGGCGCTCCTGGCCCTGGACCGGGTCGTCTTCGTTCCCGCCTCCGTGCCGCCCCACAAGGCCAAGGAGGATCTGGCGCCGGCTCACCACCGCCTGGAGATGGTCCGGCTGGCCGTCGCGGGTTGGCCGGGGTTCGAGGTGGATGATCTGGAGCTGGCGCGTCCGGGGCCGTCGTATTCGGCCGACACGATGGAGGAGTTCCGGCGTAGGTATCCGGACGATGAGCTGTATTTCTTGATGGGGATCGAGATGTTCATCGATCTCGCGACGTGGCGGGAGCCGCACCGGCTGTTGGCCGCGTGCCGGGTCGCCGTGATGGCGAGGGCCGGACGACGCTTTGCCGAGGTGACCGGCCTGCCGTGGGTCGGCGACACCCCGCGCGAGGTGTTGGCGCGACTTGACGCGGTCCCTGGCGAAGCGGCGCTCGATCTCGGTCCGCCGGCGCGGGTCGTCTTGGTCAAGCTCGATCCGTGCGAAATCTCGTCGACCCAGATCCGGCAGGACCTCGCGGCCGGCCATTCGGTCAAAAAGGTCTTGCCCGGCCCCGTGCACTCTTATATACTGAGACAGAAATTGTATGGCGCGCGAGACGCCACCGCATAGCGTTCCAGCCCTTCGAGGAGGCCGCACGGCCCTGACCGAGAAAGCCCAGGCGTTGCTCGCCGGCACAACCGCCCGCGATAAATTGGCCGATGATATCGTGGTGTTGGATGTCGCCGCGTTGACGACCATCGCGGATTTTCTGGTCATCTGCTCGGCTGAATCCACCCGCCAGGTCAAGGCGGTGGCCGACGCGATCGACGAAACGCTTTCGCGGGAAGGCGTGCGTCGACTCCGCAGCGAGGGCGTCGAACACGGGCGGTGGATCCTCCTCGACTATGGGGCGGTCATCGTTCACGTGTTTCACCGCGAGGCGCGCCAGTTCTACAATCTCGATCGTCTGTGGGCGGATGCGTCGACCGTCGCGCTCCCGCCCCAGCAGCGGCCGGCGGAACGGCGTCTTCAGCCGTCGCGTGGAAGCGAAGCGGACCTGTTCTAGGCGGGAGGATTAGGGGAACCGGATGCGCTTTTTCATCACCGTCGTCATCCTCCTGCTCGGCGTGCTCGGGTATCTCGTCCACCTCAATCCCACGCCGGTCACGCTCCGCCTGACCGACACCACGCACGTCGAGGTCACGCTCGCCGCCCTGATCCTGGTCGCGATCGCGTTCGGCGGGTTGTTGGTGCTCTCGGCGTTGGGGATGCGGGAACTCCGCCGGCTCTACGCCAACTGGAGGGTGAGCCGCCAGCGACAGGCCGCGGGGAAGGTGCAAGAACTGTTTGCCGCCGCCCACCGCGCCCTCTTCGCCCATCGGACGAAGGAAGCCGTCTCCGCTCTCACCCGTTTACTGGAGATCAATCCCCATCACGTGCCATCGCTCCTGTATATCGGAACGATCAAGCGCCAGGCCGGCGAACTCGCCGAGGCGATTCGACTCCACCGGCGGGCCCGATCGGTCGATGACCAAAACCTCGAGGTCGCGCTGGTCCTGGGACGGGAGCTCGAGGAAGCGGACCATCCCGACGAGGCGGTGCAACTCTATCTCGAGATCCTCAAGTTGGACGAGGCGAATCCCGCCGTCATGGCGCGGCTCCGCGACCTCTACGTCAAACAGGAGAAGTGGGAGGACGCGCACGCGCTGCAGGAGCGGATCTTCAAAACGTCCCGAACCGGACCGGAGCAGGATGCCGCCCGCGGCGTGCTCTGCGGGATCAAGTACGAGATCGCCAGGATCTGGCAGGCGAAAGGAGACCGGGACCGTGCCCGCCGCGCCTTCCGTGGGGCCATCAAGCTCGACAAGATGTTTCTGCCCGCATACATCGGCTGGGGGGAAGTGATCTTGTCGGAGGGACGGGTCCGCGACGCCGCCTCATTGTACGAAAAGGCGTACGCCGTTGTCGGCGACATGATCCTGCTCCACCGGCTGGAGGATCTGTACATCGAGATCGGCGAGCCGGAGCAGATCCTGCGTTTGTATCACGATGCCGTCCGTGACGATCCGGAGAACCACCGCTTGCGGTTCTATCTGGGGAAGGCCTACTACCGACTGGAAATGCTCGACGAGGCGCAGGACGCGCTCTCGGCGATCGACGCAAGCGACGAACACTTTCCGGACCTGCATCGCTTGCTCGGCAACCTCGCGCAGCGCCAAGGCAACGATCAGCTCGCGATCGAGGAATTCAAACGGGCGCTCGGTCTCAAGAAGCGGGTGATCGTCCCCTACTACTGTCCCGCGTGCGATTACCACTCCATCCGTTGGTCGGGGCGATGCCCGCGGTGCAAGGCCTGGAATACGTTTTCCGCCTCGCCGATCCTGATCAAGCAGCAGGCCGAACGGGTGATCAGCCGGGTGCCGTGGTAGCCGACGCACAACGCTCCGCGCGGCCGCGCCCCGTCGTCCTGATCATCCTGGATGGGTGGGGGGTGCGCGCGGCCCGCGAGGGGAACGCCATTGCCCTGGCGGGCGCCCCGTTCTATCACGGCTTGCTGCGCGACTATCCCTCGACCGAGCTGACGGCATCCGGGGAATCGGTCGGACTGCCCGACGACCAGATGGGCAACTCCGAGGTGGGGCACCTCAATCTGGGGGCCGGGCGCGTCGTCTTTCAAGACTTCACCCGCATCAATCGCGCCATCGCCGACAGCTCATTCGCGACCAATCCCGTCCTGCTCGCGGCGCTCGACGCGGCGACGGCGCCCGGTCGGACCCTTCACCTGTTGGGATTGTTGTCCGACGGCGGCGTCCACAGCCACGTTGATCATCTGGACGCCCTGCTCGAGATGGCGAAGCGACGCGGCGTCGGGCGGGTGGCGATTCACGCGTTCTTGGACGGTCGCGACACCCCGCCCCGGAGCGGTCTGGGCTACGTCAAAGCCCTCGAAGCGCGCATGGCGACGATCGGGGTGGGGCGTCTCGCCACGGTGGTGGGCCGCTACTACGCCATGGATCGCGATCACCGCTGGGATCGGGTCAAGAAGGCCTACGACGCGATGGTGCTTGGGCGCGACGTGGAGGTCAAGGAAGCGGTGGGAGCGATCGCGGACAGTTACGCGCGGGACGTGACCGACGAGTTTCTGGAGCCCGCGGTCATGTGCGAGGCGGGGCAGCCCGTCGCGCCGATGCGGGATGGCGACAGCGCGATCTTTTTCAATTTCCGCGCCGACCGGGCGCGGGAATTGACGGCGGCGCTGACCACCGACGGGTTCGACGGATTTGTCCGCGATCGGCGGGTTGTGTTCTCGTCCTTTGCCGGGATGACGCGGTACGACGACCGCCTCCGGATTTCGGCGGCCTTCGAACCGGTGCGCCTGAGCAGAATTCTCGCCGATGTCTTCAGCGGTTTGGGGTTGCGCCAGCTCCGGATCGCCGAAACCGAAAAGTACGCGCATGTGACCTATTTCTTCAACGGCGGGGTGGAGACGGTGTATCCGGGGGAGGACCGCGTCCTGATCCCCTCTCCGCGGGAGGTGGCGACCTACGACCAAAAACCCGAGATGTCCGCGCCGGCGGTCACCGATACGGTCGTGGCCAAGGTGGGGTCGGGGGAGTACGACTTCATCCTCATCAACTACGCCAACCCCGACATGGTCGGCCACACCGGCCGGCTCGATGCGGCGATCGAGGCGGTGCGCGTGATCGACCGGTGCCTCGAGCGTGTCGTGACCGCGGTCTTGCGGCAGGGCGGCTCGGCCGTCCTCACCGCCGACCACGGCAATATCGAGCAGATGATCGACACCGATGGCGGCCCACACACGGCCCACACCACCAATCCGGTGCCGTGTATCGTCATCGATCGCCGCAAGCCGCCGGTTCGCGCGGGCGGCATCTTTGCCGACGTGGCGCCCACGTTGCTCGCGCTGATGGGCATTCCTCAACCCCAAGAAATGACCGGCCGGTCGCTGGTGGATCTGGGGGGAGTGAGAGCCGGGAGGGTGGGTGGCGAAGCGCGCCCGTGAGTGTTCTTAGAAACGGTTCCCGAACCACCGCGCTGCCAACGAATGTCGGCAAGGCATGATCCCCCTCAAAGATGACAACCCCACGACGATCACGCCGATCGTGACGATCGGCGTGATCGCGATCAACGTGGCGGTGTTTGCCTACCAACTCTCGCTTGGCGCGGCTGGACAAGCGTTTGTTTACACATTCGGCGCGATCCCCATCGCGCTCTTTGGCGGCGAGTCGGTTTCTCCGATCCCTCCGACCGTGACGCTGTTCACGGCGATGTTTTTGCACGGCGGCATCATGCACGTCGGCGGAAATATGTTGTACCTGTGGATCTTCGGCAACAACATCGAAGACGTCATGGGACACGGTCGCTTCGTCGTCTTCTACCTGCTCTGCGGCGTCGCGGCCTCCTACGCGCACGCGCTGTCGGCTCCGGCCTCGGTCGTGCCGATGATCGGAGCGAGCGGGGCGATCTCCGGCGTACTGGGAGCCTATCTGCTGCTGTTCCCCCGCGCCCGGGTCCTCACGCTGATCCCGCTGGGGTTCTACACGCGGATGGTGTACGTTCCAGCCGCGTGGGTGCTGGGATTCTGGATCGTCATCCAGTTCTTGAACGGGACGCTGAGTTTGGGGGGGCGCGGCGGCGGCGTCGCGTGGTTCGCCCACGTTGGGGGATTTCTGGCCGGGATGCTGCTGATCCGCCTCTTTGTCCGCTGGCGCCCTCCACGCCACGCCTGACCGATGATGGCGCTCGCGGCGGTTCGGTTTTCTTGACAAACCCTCGGACCATCCCCGATAATTATCCGCGGCATCAACCGATGGATGACGCGCACGAAGGTGCTTGATCGATCAGAGGTTTTCGTCGCTCCAGGCGGCGGGGGGAATCGTGAACATGGCGTGGTGGAAAGGCCGTATGTGGGTTGGGATTCACCTGGTGGTGCTGACGGTGGGGGCCTATATCACGGCGGACCTGGTCAACCTCGTCATCGCCCGCAAGCTGGAAGCGTCGATCCGCGTCGACGATCGGGTGTCCGGTCTTCCGGCGCCAGTCGTGGTGTCCGGCCCCGATCCGACCGCCTATCAAAGGATCCTGGAGGGCGATCTCTTTCACCCGGCCTCACGGGGCACTGCGCTACCTCCCGCGGCCGAGGCGTCCGCTCCGACCGCGCCGCTCGACCTCAACCTGTCCCTGATCGGCACCGGTGAAGGGGAGGACGCGCCGTCGTTTGCCGTGATCGAGGATCGGTCCACCCGTGAACAGCGGGTGTACCGCCTTCAAGACGTGGTGAAGGACGGTGCCATCTTGGCGAAAGTGGAACGCAACCAGGTGGTGGTACGGCAAGGCGCGCAAGAGCAGATCCTCACCCTGTACACCGATGGCACCGAAGACGTGGCAGCTCCAGGGGCCATCGGCGTCCAGCGGGCGTCGCTCGAGGCCACGACGCCGACGCCGGGGGTCAGGCAAGTGCAGCCCAACCGGTGGGTCCTGGATAAGCAAGAGGTGACGGCGGCTCTGAGCAACCTTCCGCAACTTTTGACCAAGGCCCGCGTGATCCCGAACTTCACCGACGGGAAGCCGGACGGGTTCAAGATCCTCGCGATCGTGCCCGACAGTCTCTACGCCAAAATCGGCCTGCAGAACGGCGATGTCTTGCAGCAGATCAACGGGGTGGAGATCAAGGACCCCGAAAACTTTATGCGGGTGTTTCAGCAGCTCAAGGATGAAACCAATATCGCCGTCGATTTCTTGCGCAATAACCGGCGGGAAAGCTTTGCGTATGAGATCCGCTAGGCGAACGGGCGCCGGTGCCCGTCGCCCTGGCTGGGGGGGCGCCGCGTCTCACGCGGTCGAACAACCGTTGGGTTCTTCCCGCTCCACGTCTCAGGATCGCCGGAATTGGGCATGATGGGGCGGTCTGTCCTGCCCCAATCGACCGTACAGGCTCAGCGCCGTAGGTTCCCAGGTTTCTTCGCCGCGATGGTTGGTCTCCTCGGGGTGAGCGGGGTGCTCCACGCGGTCGCCCAAGAGCCCCCCGCCGGTGCCGACGTTCCGCTCGCTTCCGCCGAAAGTTCCGCCTCCCACGCTGTGCCGTCGGCGCAGGATCCGGCCCCTCCTGCGGTTTCCAAATCGGCCGCTTCCGCCGCTCGTGGGGCCATTGCCCTGGATTTCAAGGACGTCGACCTTCCGATCCTCGTGAAGTTCTTCTCCGAACTGACCCACAAAAATTTTGTGATCGATGAAAAGGTCAAAGGGAAAGTGACGATCTTTTCTCCGGCGAAACTGTCGGTGGACGATGCCTACCGCGTGTTTCTTTCGGTCTTGGAGCTCAAGGGGTTCGCGGCGATTCCGGCGGGCGAAGTGACGCAGATCATTCCCGTCGCGGAGGTGCCCCCGGATCGGCTGGTGGAAGTCTACCCGTTGGCCAACGCCACCGCCGAAGAGCTCGTGAAGGTTCTCAACGTGGTGGTGGCGCGCCCGGGGCAGACCGGTCCTGCGCGTCCGGGGATCCGCCCGGCGGGCGAATTTGAGGGCACGGTGCAGCTCCTTGCCGATAAACCCACCAACGCCCTAGTCATCACCGCCAGCGCGCGGGATTTGGACATCCTCAAAGACGTGATCCGAAAACTGGATACGGCGCGCCGGCAGGTCTACGTCGAAACCGTCATTATGGAGGTGGCGGTCGACCGCCTGCGCGAGCTGGGCGGCGATCTGACCACCCTCTTCGGCGTCCAGACGCCGGCGCACAACCTCACGGTCCTCGGCGGGCTCAACGATCAGCCGCCGACGCTCTCGGGGCTCTTGACCGCGTCGCTGGATTTGAACAAGGTGAGCGCATTTAACGTCCGAGAAGTGCTCCGGGCGTTGCAGAGCCGGAACGACGTGAACATTCTCTCGACGCCCCAGATTCTCACCAGCGATAATCAGAAGGCCGAGATCATCGTGGGCGAGAACCGCCCCTTCCCGACCGGCCAGAGCCAGACGTCGGGGGGGAACACGATCACCACGATCGAACGGCGGGATGTGGGGATTACGCTGCGGTTGACCCCCCAGATTTTGGAGAGCGACCTGGTCAAGCTGGATGTCTTCCAGGAAATCTCGACCGTGTCGGGCGAATCCCAGTCGGTCGGGTCGGTGGTGCTGGGACCGACCACCAATAAGCGGTCGGCGACGACGTCGGTGTTGGTGCGGGACGGCCAGACGTCGGTGATCGGCGGTCTGATGCGGGACAACGTGACCATGACGGAACGGAAGATCCCGTTGCTGGGGGACATCCCCGTGCTCGGATGGTTCTTTAAATTTCGCTCGAAACGAATCGAGAAGACCAATCTCCTGATTTTTTTAACCCCAACGATCGTCAAGACGCCCCACGATCTCGCGCGCGTCAAGAACGAGAAGAGCGAAGACATGACCCGCTACCTGGGTGAGCTCAAGATCGGGCAAACCCCGAGTCAACGAACCGTGCTCGACGGGGTCAACCCTCCCGAGCCGAAAAACTGAGAACGCACCGCCCCGGCGCCCTGGCGCGGCGACGCGGGTGAAGAGACGACATGGCACGGCCCCATTCCCGACTCCTCGGCGAGATCCTCCGATCGACATGCGGTCTGAGCGCCGAGCATCTTGAGGAAGGCTTGTCGCTGCAGCGCGAGAAAGGCGGCCGGATCGGCGAGGTCCTGGTGAAGCTGGGGCACATCGGAGAGGACGCGGTGTTGGAAGCGCTGGGCGAGCAGCTCGGCGTCCCGTACCGCCGGCACCTTGCGGTCGAGGACGTGGACAAGGCGCTGGTCGCCAAGGTCCCGATCGCGTTCGCCAAGCGGTACGAACTCTTGCCGCTGCGCGAGGTGAGCGGTGTGGTGGAGGTGGCGACGCCCCACCCGTCCGCGACCGCGCCGCTTGATGACCTGCGGCTGTTGCTGTCCAAACCCGTGACGCCGGTGGTGGCGTCGGCCCGCGCCGTGCTGTCGGGCATCAACCAGGCCTATGAGCGACCGGCCGACTCGGCCGAGCAGGTCATCGAGGACCTGGGCCCCGAAACCCTCGATCGGCTGGCCACGGCGCTGGAGGAGGAGCCCCGCGATCTCCTCGAAGCGGCCGATGAAGCGCCGATCATCAAACTAGTGAACTCGTTGCTGTTCGAGGCGGTGAAAAAGCGGGCGAGCGACATTCACATCGAACCGTTCGAGCGCGACCTCATGATTCGCTATCGCATCGACGGCGTGCTCTACAACGTGCTCACCCCGCCGAAACGATTGCAGGCGAGTATTATCTCGCGGATCAAGATCATGGCGGGCCTCAACATTGCGGAAAAACGCCTCCCGCAGGATGGCCGGATCGGCATCAAGATCGCGGGCCGAGACGTGGATATCCGCGTCTCGGCGATCCCCACCGCGCACGGGGAGCGCCTCGTCTTGCGCCTGTTGGACAAGGGAAACCTGCTGCTCAAGGTATCGGAGATCGGGCTCCAGCCCGATCGGCTTTCGACGCTCGACCACTTGATCCGGCTCAGCCACGGGATCGTCCTGGTGACGGGTCCGACCGGGAGCGGCAAGACCACCACGCTGTACGCCGCGCTCAACACGATCAATGCGCCCGAGAAGAACATCATCACGATCGAAGACCCGATCGAATACCAGCTCCGGGGCGTCGGCCAAATGCAGATCAACCCCAAGATCAACCTCACGTTCGCCGCGGGGTTGCGGTCGATCCTCCGCCAGGACCCCGATGTGATCATGGTCGGCGAGATTCGGGACGGCGAGACCGCCGAGATCGCCATCCACGCCTCACTCACCGGCCATCTCGTGTTCTCGACGCTCCACACCAACGACGCCGCGGGCGCGATCACCCGGCTGTTGGATATGGGCATCGAGCCCTTCTTGGTGGCGTCGTCGGTCGTGGCGATCGTGGCGCAGCGGCTGGTCCGCATCCTCTGTCTCGCGTGTCGCCAGGCCTACCGGCCGGCCCCGACCGAGCTCGCCAAGCTGGGTATCGCTCCCGACCGCGCGGCGGCCGCGACGTGTTACAGAGCGGGGGGGTGCCCCGCGTGCTTGACCACTGGCTACCGGGGACGAACCGGCATCTATGAAATCCTGGTGATGGATGATGAGGTGCGGGCCTTGATTCTGGCCAAAGCCGACGCGAATGCGATCAAGGCCCGCGCGGTCGAGCGCGGAATGACCACGCTGCGCGAGGACGGCGCGCGCAAAGTGCTGGCCGGCGTGACGACCACCGAAGAGGTGTTGCGCGTGACGGCCGAGGATGCATCCTAGGAGCCTGTCCATGAATGGTCATCTGCGGCGTTGTCAGTCGGCCTTGCGTGCTCACGTACGACCGCAATCCCCCGGGAATGTTTCGTACCTCCAGGAGCCTCCCAGTACGCTCCGCGCGCAAGACCTCCTTGCTTCGCGACCCGAGTGGAGGACTTCGTTTTCATTTCGCGCCCGGGGCGCGAGACGGGTTCCGCCTTGCATCTGGCCATCCCTGAACAGGCTCCAACACCCACATACTCGGACACACTCCTAGGGCGGGGGGGTGAGATTATCATGGCCGTGTTCGAATACTCTGCGTTGACCGCCGAGGGCAAGACGGTTTCCGGCGTCATCGACGCCGACAGCCTCAAAGAAGCGCGGCTCAAGCTCAAGCGGACCGGCGTGTTCCCGGTGGACGTGACGGTCGGAACCGCGCGGCCGAGCGCGGGCGGACGGCGGGGGCTCTTCGGCGAGCGGGTGTCCGTGGCGGAGGTGTCGGTGCTCACGCGGCAACTCTCCACGCTCTTGACCGCCGGTCTTCCCCTGGTGGATTCGCTCGCCGCGCTCGGCGAGCAGGTGGAGCGCACGTCCGTCAAGCGGGTCGTCTCCGGGGTGCGCGAACGAATCCGCGAGGGCGCCTCGTTTGCCGATGCACTGGCGGCCCACCCGTCGGTGTTCTCGTTGCTGTATGTGAACATGGTGCGCGTCGGGGAGGCCAGCGGGACGCTCGACCGCGTCCTCTTGAGCCTGGCCGAGTTTCTGGAGCGGCAGGCTCGCTTGCGCAACCAAGTGATGGCGGCGCTGATGTACCCGTTGTTGATGTTGGCGGTCAGCGTGGGGATCCTGGTCTTTCTGGTGGCCTTCGTCGTGCCGAAGGTCACGGTGGTCTTCGCCGACCTCCATCAGGCGTTGCCGTGGCCGACCGTGATCCTGATCGCGCTCAGCGACGCCCTCCGGCTCGGCTGGTGGGTCCTTGCGCTCGCGGGTGTCGCGGGGGGGATGGCGATCGCGCGGTACGTTCGCACCCCGGCGGGCCGCCGTCGTTACGATGCGTGGGCGCTACGGGTGCCGGTCGTCGGTCGCCTGGTCCGCATGATCGCGCTCTCGCGGTTCACTTCGACCCTCAGCACCCTCCTCGCGGGAGGGATCGGCCTGCTGACCGCGCTGGAGATCGTCAAGAACGTGGTCCGGAACGTCGTCATCTCCGAGGCGATCGAATCCGCCCGGGAGAATATTCGGCAAGGCCAGAGCATCGCCGATCCGCTCCGCCGCAGCGGCGTGTTCCCGCCGTTGGTGACCCACATGATCGCGGTCGGAGAACTGAGCGGCGAGCTCGAAACGATGCTCGGGAAGGTGTCGGAAGCCTACGACCATGAGGTCGAGACCACGGTGGGCGCGCTCACGGCGTTGCTCTCGCCGGTGATGATTCTGGTGATGGGCGGGGTGATTCTGTTCATCGTCCTCGCGATTCTCTTGCCGATTTTTGAAATGAGCCAGATTGTGAGGTGAAGGTCGAATGAAACGCGAAGACGGGTTGCTGCGCGATCCGCAAGGAAGGGGCAATTTTCATGCTGCGCCGTTGGCGCAGTGCGGGTTTACGCTGATCGAAGTGATGGTCGTCGTGACGATTTTGGCGATTCTGGCGATTCTGGTCGTGCCGAAAATCGTGGGACGCACCGACGATGCGAGGCGGACCGCGGCCATCGTGGAGATCAAAAATCTTGAGGAGGCGCTCCACCTCTACAAACTTGACAACGCGGTGTACCCGACGACCGACCAAGGTTTGGAGGCGCTGGTGACCCAACCCTCGGTGAGCCCCATCCCCGAGCGGTGGCGCTCGGGGGGCTATGTGCCCAAAGTTCCCAAGGATCCATGGAACCACACCTATGCGTACCTGTCGCCCGGCAGCCACGGCGATTTTGACCTGGTCTCATTTGGGGCCGACGGTGAACGCGGGGGCGAGGGCAAGGACGCCGATCTGGAAAACTGGGATTTGAAGTGAGTTTCCATGAGTCGTGGGCTCACCCGCGAACGCGTGAAATCCCCCCATCTCCCCTTTTGCAAAGGGGGGCAAGGGGGGATTTTCGGAGCAGCAGCAGGGTGAGGGAGTGGGTGGCTGCTGGTTTGCTACGCCAGCAGGGCGGCTTGCTGCGCCACCCGAGCGGATCGGGAGCTTTACAAACTGTGCCCTTGGCACAGAGCGGGTTTACGCTGCTCGAGATCATGATCGTGGTGATGATCCTCGGTCTGGTCGCCATGTTGGTTGTACCCCGCTTGTTCAGTGTGTTGGACGGCGACGCGCGGTCGGCGTCGCGCGACGTGGCGGGCCTCGTCGCGGCGCTGGTCCAGGAAGCGGTCGCGTCCCACACGATCCATCGCCTGACCTTTGATCTTGAGACGAATGAATATTGGGTGACGACGTTGTCGCAGGCGGGGGGCGTCTTGGAGGAAAGCCCCCCCGTCGGCGCCAAGCGGGCGCTCCCGGCGGAGGTTCGATTCGAAGACGTGGTCACGTCCCATCAGGGGCTGGTGACCGAGGGACGGGCGTTCACCCAGGTGTTTCCCTCGGGGATCGTGACGCGAACCACCATTCACTTAGAAGAGCACGACCGCTCGCACTACACGCTCACGGTCAACCCCATCACCGGGCGGGTCACGGTGGTGGACGGATACGTCGAGGCGAAGGACGCGGCATGAGCTCGTTGCGGGATAGACGCGGCTGGCTGCGCCACCCGGGCGGATCGGGAGATTTACAACCTGTGCCCTTGGCACAGGGCGGGTTTACGTTGCTGGAAATCATGGTGGCGTTGGCGATCATCGCCGTCGCGTTCGTCGCCCTGTTGGGGCTTCGAAATCGGGACGTGGTCTTGCACGAATACGGTCGCTCCCTGATCAGGGCGACCGCGCTGGCGCAGCAGCGGATGGCGGACACGACCGTGGCGGGGTTTCCCGAGGTGGGAACCACCGAGGGCGCCTTCGACGATGAGCACGCGCGGTTCCGGTGGCGACAGGACGTCAACGTCACGCCGTTTGACTTCGTCCACGAGGTGCGCGTGACGGTCCTGTGGAACGAGCCCCCGCGCGAGGACCGCGTGGACCTCGTGAGCTACGTGTTCGAGCGGGTCCGGGGCGGAGGCGCGTCGTGACGCCGTGCGGATTGCTTCGCCACGCACAAGACGGTTTGCTTCGCGACCCGAAAGGATGGGGGCGATTCCGTTCTGCGCCCTCGGCGCAGGGCGGTTTGCTTCGCGATCCGAGGGGATGGGGACGATTACATTCTGCGCCCTTGGCGCAGTGCGGATTTACGTTGATCGAGGTCGTCGTGGCGATCGGGCTCTTGGCGGTGGTGGTGACGCTTGTCTACGGGGCCTTCTCCCGTAGCCTGGACGTGACCCGCGAAACGGCGGATGCCACCGAGCGGGTCCGCCAGGTCCAGCTCATCACCGAGCGGTTGGTCGACGAGCTGTCGGCGGCATATTGGTTCCCGGAATCCGGCGGACGGGGACGGTTTGAGGGAACGAGCCACACGGCGGCGACGTCGGACGCCCGCCAGGACCAACTGGCCTGGACCACCTTCGCGCATCGTCGGTATGTGGAAGGGCGTCCCGAGTCCGACGTCTCGGAAGTCGAGTATCGGATGGACGTCGATGCGGAATCCGGCGCCGGCAAACTGGTGCGACAGGAACGGTCGAACCTGCTGACCGATGCGTCGTGGGCGGTGGCCACCGATGAGGTGGCGGACGGGGTGACCGAGTTTAAGCTCCGCTATCTCGCCGACCCCGATTGGGTGGACGCCTGGGATGCCGCGCAGCGCCACCGACTTCCCCAGGCGGTCGAGGTGACGGTGGGGCTCGCGGGCATCGGCGCCGCGCCCCCAGAGCGTCTGCGGACGGTGGTGTCCTTACCCCTTGCTGTCCGGTGACGCGGCGTGGCGGGGGGCTGGCGAGACTGTGAGTCCGACACGAGAACGCCTCGCGCGGATGGCTTGGCGCTCGCTCGTCGGCTATGCGCTGTACGCCGTGGCGGCGTTGACGGTGTTTCTGGTCGTGTCGTTTCCGTACGACCGGTTGCAGGTCGCGATGGTGGCGGCGCTCGCGGGACAGACGCACTCCCGGATCACGGTGGACGACGGGCGCTTCTTGCTTCCGCTGGGCCTCCGGTGGCGAGGCGTCCGGATCGAGCCGCTGGGTTGGGGCGATCGGTCGCTGACGGTCGACTCGCTCCGTGTGCGGGTCGCGCTGTTGCCGCTCGTACGGCGAACCGTGGACGCCGATCTGGCGTGGGAAGCCTACGGCGGGCGCGTGCGCGGGACCTGGGTGGCGCGGCGTGAGCCGGATGGTGTCCGGTCCACGCTCGACCAGTTCGGCCAAGGGGTTGAGCTGGCCCGTTTGCCGAACCTGCCTTCCGGCGAGTGGCGGGGCACCCTGGGGTTCAACGTGAGTGGTCGTTGGACGAACGACGCGTGGTGGATGGGCGAGGGGACGGGATCGGTTGAGGTCGCGGGGTTGGAGGTCAACGGGCTGACGGTGGCGGGGTTCCCCGTGAATGGGATCAACTTTGACACGATTGCGGCGCAGGTGGCGGTGAAAGGAGGAACGGTGACGCTCCAACGACTGACGGCGCGGGGGGCCCTCGGCACCGCCTCGGGCGATGGCACGGTGCTCGTGCGAACTCCCTGGACCGAGAGTGTCATCAACCTGACGCTCACGCTGGCGCCCGCGCAGGGCGCGGCGTCGCGGGTGCCGTTGTTGGCGCTGGCGGGCACGACGGGCGGTCCGATCACCGTTCAGATCAAAGGCCGTCTTGCCAAGCCGGCCGTGACGCTCAACGGGACGCCTCTTTCGTAGCGGGATGCGCGGCGCGGGAATCGAGATCGGCGCGCGGGTGGTGACGCTGGTGGTCGTCAACCGGGGGTTCAAAGGGGTGAGGATCGAACGGGCCCTGACCCGATCGATCGCGGACGGGGCCGAGGGGCTGACCGAAACGTTGCGGGCCCTCAAGCGGGACGCGAACCTGAGAGCCGAACCGATCGCGATCGGCCTGCCGGTCCACGCGGTCTCCACGCGAGTCGTGACGTTGCCGTTCACGCAGCGGACCAAGCTGGATGCCGTCCTCTCCGCCGAACTCGAAGGCCAACTCCCCTTTGAACTCGACGAGGTGTTGATCGATGGGTCGGTCATCGCCCAGGCATCCGGCCGGTCGCGCGTCTTGGCGGTTGCCGCGCCCAAATCGACCGTCAAAGCCCGACTGGACGAGGTGGCGAAGGCGGGGATCGATCCCCGGGTGGTGACCGTGGACGCGGCGGCGTTGGCCGTCGCGTCCGAAGCATGGTTGCCGTTCCTGCCGGATCTGGCGCTCGTTCACCTCGACGACCGCTCGATGGCGGTCACTCTGGTGGAAGGCCGACGGGTGCGGGTGATGCGCGGCATCGTGTGGGACGGTGAGCACGCGGCGCGCTTCGCTGCCGGCGAGCGGGACGCGGAGTCGGCGTGGCACCAACCACTCGAGGAGTTGCGGCGCACGTTGCACGCCGATGCGGTCGAGTCGGGACGCTCGATTGACGCGATGGCCCTGAGCGGCCGGTGGGCGGACCTCCCGGAGGTCGGCGCCTTCCTGGCCGAGCGTTTGGGGCTCAAGCTGATCGAATGGCCCGTGCAGCCGGTCGCCGACGGGCCGCGGTCGCTGGGGCCGTTCGCCGTTGCCGCGGGTCTCGCGATCGCCGGCTTGGGACGGGAAGGCGTCGTCGATTTTCGACGGGGCGAGTTCGCCTACGGTCGGGAACGGGCGGGACGGCGGAAGCGGGTGCTGACGGCGAGCATCATGGCGGCGCTGGTGCTCGTGGCGGGCGGTGTCGATCTGGGCGTGCGAGCGACGATGAAAGAGGGCCGGTATCGCGAGGTGTCGGACCGCGTGCGCGCGGCGTTTCGCGCGACGCTCCCCCAGGTCACCACCGTGGTCAGCGAACCCGATCAACTCCAGGCGGCGATCGGGACCCTCGCCAAACAGCGCGCGTTTCTCGGCGGGGAGGTCGGCGTCCTGGACGTCTTGTTGACCCTCACCGACGCGATTCCCAAGGAAAGCGGCATCGCGGTGTCGGAAGTGGTGATCGACCAGGACAAGGTGCGGATCGAAGCCGAGACCACGTCGTTCGACTGGGTGAACCGCATTGAAAGCGCCCTGGCCAAGTCTCCCGCGGTGCGTCATCTGGCCGTCAGCGACGCCAAGACCACGGCGGACCAATCCCGGATCCGGTTTCTGATGACCATTACGCTGGCAGAAGGCGTCTAATGCGGGAACGCCTTGTCGCGTTGTGGCGGGAGCGCAGCGACCGCGAGCGCGTGGTGCTCGGGCTGGGCGCCGCCGCGGTGGCGATCATGCTCGGCTATGGCCTGGTGATCGACCCCCTCTTGGCGCGGAGCGCGCGGCTCGACCGGCTGATCGTCCAACGCCAGGCGGATCTGGAGCGCGTCACTCGGTTGGCGGGGGACTACGGCGAGGCGGCGGGGCGGATTGCGGCCGTGGACCGGACGATCGCCTCGCCGGGCACATTTTCGTTGCTGTCGTTTGTCGAGGAAACCGCTGCAACTCAGCAGATGCGAAACCGGCTCGTCTCGATTCGCCCCCAGCCCAC